>Ga0137407_10000398_pt1 | contig 30365 bp, 25 predicted proteins | sample CZOMad2_2_16fung_FD_108410 | JGI IMG/M metagenome (GOLD analysis project Ga0137407, IMG submission 108410) | Vadose zone soil fungal communities from Angelo Coast Range Reserve, California, USA - CZOMad2_2_16fungal (Illumina Assembly) | ecosystem: Environmental > Terrestrial > Soil > Vadose... | reverse complement strand
TGGAGCGACCAGGGCGACGACAAGCTGCAGATCGCAGGACTCACGACCGGATATGATCGCGTCGTGGTGCGGGGCGACCGCGAGGTGCGATCGTTCTCGGCCTTCTGCTACAAATCCGGACAGCTGGTCGGCATCGAATCGGTCAACCGCGCCGCCGACCACGTGTTCGGGCGCAAGATACTGGGGCTGAACCGGTCGATCGAGCCGGAGCAGGCGGCGGATTTGAGTTTCGATTTGAAGGCGGCGCTGGCGTAAGCGGGCCCGTGGAGTTCGTCATGGCCGGGCTCGTCCCGGCCATCCACGTCTTTCTTGGCGTAGAGCTAAGACGTGGATGCCCGGCACAAGGCCGGGCATGACGAAAAGAGGAATTATTCTCAAATCGTCGGAAAGAGTCGGACCCGGACTCTTCCCTATACCCCGACCGAAAACTCTTTCTTCACGGCTTCGATGTCGGCCAGCGTCGGCAATCCCGCCTCATTGCCGAGGCGCTGGATCTTGTAGGTCGATGCGGCGCGGGCGAAATCGAAATGGTCCTGCCAGCTTTTGCCGGGATTAGCGAGATAGGAATAAACATAGGCGCCGTGGAACACGTCGCCCGCGCCGTTGGTATCGAGCACGCGTTCGCGCGAAATAGGAAGCGCGGGAAGCGTATGGGTGCTGCCTGTCTCGTCATACCAGAGCAGGCCGCGTTCGCCCTGGGTGATCCCACCGACCCGGCAGCCGCGGCTCTTGAGATAGTCCAGCATCTTCTCCGGCGTCAGGTCCATCTGCTCGCATAGCCGCTCGGCGACGATGGCGACGTCGATGAATTCCAGCAGTTCGTGGGTGTTGGTCCGCAAGCCTCCGCCGTCCAATGACGTTAGGATGCCGGCCTCGCGGCAAAGTCTTGCGTAATGGATCGCGGCGTCGGGCTGGTGGCCGTCGACATGCAGCGCGCGGCAGCCGCCGAGGTTCAGAAGCGGGAAGGGGTGGATATGCTCGTCGTCGCGACAGCGTACGATCGCCCGCTTGCCGTCCTTTGGCATGATGAATGACAGCGACGACGAGTTGACCTTGCGCGGATGGATCGAGATTCCGTACTTCGCGCTCATATCCTGAAACATCCGCCCCAACCAATCATTGGCGACGGTGGCGATCAGGTCGGGCACAATTCCGAGCTTGGCACAGCAGAATGCCGCGGTGACGGCGTTGCCGCCGAACGAGACCGCATAGGCCGAGGCGACATGCTTCTCGTCGCCGGTCGGCATGTGGTCGGTAATGAAGGTGACGTCAATATAGGTTTGTCCGATGAAGAGCGCCTGCATGCGTTTTCCGTCGTGGCTTTAAGGGTGGACCCGGGCGGCATCCTACATTAGCACCGGTTATGGCGGATCATTCGCTGAAATTATTCGCAATGCGGCCTCGTTAATCGCTTGAGATGGCCATGTGGCGGGACTACGACCGTTGATGGGCGTCAGTCTGTCGCGCCGGTCCGACAGCCCGCGGCTGTTCTGTGTTCCCCAGGAGAGATTGAGGGAGGCGACGATGACGGTCTATTCCGGCCCGGTGTTCGACATGGCGGTGAACCAGTTCGGCGTGATCGCCGATCACCTGTCGATCCCGTTTGACGAGCGCGACCGGCTGCTTTTGCCGAAACGCGCCATCACCATCTCCTGTCCGATCCACCGCGACGACGGTTCGGTCGCGGTGTTCGAGGGCTATCGCGTGCAGCATCACCTCACGCTCGGTCCCACCAAGGGCGGCACCCGGTTTGCCCCTAGCGTCGATATCGGCGAGGTGGCGGCACTGGCGATCTGGATGAGCTGGAAATGCGCGCTGGTCGGCCTGCCTTATGGTGGCGCCAAGGGCGGCGTTCGCGTCGACCTTTCGACCATCTCCAAGCGCGAGCTGGAGGGGTTGTCGCGGCGCTACATGCAGGAGATGATTCCGTTCGTCGGCCCGCATACCGACGTGATGGCGCCGGACATGGGCACCAACGAACAAGTGATGGCCTGGTTCATGGACACCTATTCGATGTACCAGGGCCGCACTGTCACCGAGATCGTCACCGGCAAGCCGGTTTCCTCGGGCGGCACGCTAGGCCGTCGCGAAGCCACCGGGCGAGGAGTGGCGCATCTTGCCAAGCGGGTGATGAAGGAATTGGCGATCGACCTCAATGGCGCTACCGCGGTGATCCAGGGTTTCGGCAATGTCGGCTCTTATGCCGCGCTCGGATTGTATCAATTCGGCCTCAAGGTGATCGCGGTCTCCGATCATACCGGCGCGCTCTACGACAAGGCCGGCCTCGATATTCCGGCGCTGACGCGGCACACGACCGAGCGCGGCAGCATCGCCGGCTTTTCCAACGAGCTGGCATTCGATCCCGCGCAAATCCTCACACTTCCCTGTGACGTGCTGGTGCCGGCGGCGATGGAGCGCGTGATCGACGCGGGTGTCGCGCAAAACCTGAAATGCCGCGTGCTGGCGGAAGGCGCCAACGGGCCGACCACGCCTGACGCCGATCTGGTGCTGCAAAAACGCCAGGACGAGATTTTCCTGATCCCGGATATCCTCTGCAACTCCGGCGGCGTCGTGGTCAGTTATTTCGAATGGGTGCAGGATCTGCAGCAACTGTTCTGGGAAGAAGAGGAGGTGATGCGGCGCGAATATCAGATTCTCGAGCGCGCCTTCGACCAGATGGTGACGCGAGCAAGGGTCGACAAGGTCCCGCACCGCACCGCCGCGATGGCGATCGGCGTTGAAAAAGTCCGCGCCGCCAAGAACACGCGGGGATTGTTCCCGTGATCACCGGTCTTGATCATGTCGTTGCGCTGATCGAGGACATCAAGGCTGGCGCCAAGGCCTATGAGTTGCTGCTCGGGCGTGAGCCGTCCTGGCGAAGCGCGAGCGACGGCGCTGAGACCGTGCTGTTCACCCTCGACAATATGTCGCTCGAGCTGATGGCGCCGGCTGGCAACACGGCGACGGCGGACCGAATCCGCGACGTGATCCAAACATCCGGCGAAGGGCTCGCCAGCATCTGTTTCCGTGTCGACGATATCGCAAAAATACATCGCAGGCTCGACCGCGTCGCCTTGCAGCCGGACCCGGTCACTGAGGTCGAGAGCCATGATGCGATGACGCGCGCGACCATGCGCTGGAAGCGCACCCGCGTGGCAACCGATCGCACGCGGGGCGTCCGGATGTTCTTCCTCGAATTGGTGCAAGAGCGTCCGCGCTCGGTCGCAATTTCAGCGGCGCCGATCCTAGGTCTCGATCATGTCGTGGTTTCGACCGAGGATCCCGAGCGCGCCGCTGCGCTCTATGGCGCGCGGCTCGGCCTCGAACTGGCGCTCGACCGCTCGCACCAGGATTGGGGCCAGTTGATGTTTTTCCGCTGCGGCGATCTGATCGTCGAGGTGGTGAAGCGGCCAGTCGCAGGCAGCGACCAGGCCCACGACAAATTGTGGGGATTGAGCTTTAGGGTCGCCGACATCGACGCGGCGCGGACACGGCTATTGGCGGCGGGGATCGATGTCTCTGAAGTGCGCGCCGGCCGCAAGCCGGGCACGCGGGTGATGAGCGTGCGCGCTGGCACCTGCGGCGTCCACACCCTGTTGCTGGAGCGGACTGGGAGGGAGTGATTGCCGCTTTCTAGCGATGCAATCCAACTTCGTCATTCCGGGATAGTGCGCTAGCACCAGACCTCAGATGCGCAATTGCGCATCGGGGAATCTCGAGATTCTCCGATGTGCAATTGCACATCGTAGTTCGATGCTCCGCATCGCCCCGGAATGACACACTTCATTCTCTAGTCCCGCTTTGTGTGCTACATGCGTCTTCCTGAATGAACGGACGACAGTCTTGATCAAGACCAAGCGAATGCAAAAATGGCAGCGCGATCCGGAAGGCATGCGGCTACGCATTCTCGAGGCTGCGAAGCAGGAGTTTGCCGCGCATGGGCTTGCCGGCGCGCGCGTCGACCGGATCGCGGCAAAGGCCGGCGCCAACAAGCGCATGCTGTATTATCACGTCGGCAAGAAAGACGAGCTCTATCTCGCCGTGCTGGAAGGCGCCTACGAAAAGATACGGGTCGAGGAGCGCGGGCTCGATCTCGAGCACCTCGATCCCCCCAAGGCGATCGCGCGCCTGATCGACTTCACCTGGAATTATTTTCTGCGCAATCCGGAATTCCTGGCGCTGTTGAACACCGAAAATCTGGCGCGCGCGCGCCATCTCAAGCGCTCCACCAAGGTCAAATCGATGCATTCGCCGTTCGTCGAAATGATCCGCACCGTGGTGAGGCGCGGCGTCGAAAGCGGCGATTTTGTCGTCGCGGTCGATCCGGTACAGCTCTACATTTCCATCGCCGCCCTGTGCTTCTTCTATCTGTCGAACAGCGCTACCTTGAGCGTGATCTTCGGCCGCGACCTCCTCAAGGAGGAAGCGAGAAACGAACGCCTCGACCACATGATCGCGCTGGTGCTGGCGGCCCTGACGGGGAAATCACTCGCAGCTTTCGGGAAGGATAAGGGCCCCAAGCTGCCCATTTCGGTACATCATACCGCTTGAGTTACCGCCGTCATGGCCGGGCCGTAGCCGTCGGAAGGACGGCGTCGTTTCCGCTCGCCTATGCCCGGCCATCCACGTCTTTTCTTGCTGGCCCAAGGCGTGGATGCCCGGGTCAAGCCCGGGCATGACGAGTAGAGTTTGCAAATTGCCTAGACAGTAATTATCCAACGGGTTAATTTCTCCACAAAGCCGATCAACACGGGAGAGGAACTTGGCCGAACCGCAGAGCCCCGGAGGCCTGTCGAAAGCGCTGAACGCGGCGTGGCTGCGGCCGTTTTTGTTTTTGATCTTCATCGTCGTCGCCTGGGACTTGACCATCCGGCTGTTCAAGATTCCGCCCTATCAAATTCCGGCGCCGGTCGATGTCGTTCTCGTGCTGTGGAACGACTGGCCGGAATTGATGCGCCAGGCGTGGCCCACCACCTATGCGACGATCTGCGGCTTCCTCCTCTCGGCCGTGTTCGGCATCCCCGTGGCGATGCTGATCGCGGGATCGAAGACAGTGGAGAGCTACGTCTATCCGCTCCTGGTGTTCTCGCAATCGGTGCCGAAAATCGCGATCGCGCCGTTGTTCGTGGTCTGGTTCGGCTTTGGCATTTTTCCGAAAGTGATCTCGGCGTTTCTGTTGGGATTTTTTCCGGTGGTGGTCTCGGCCGTGCAGGGGTTCAAATCGGTCGATCCGGACATGGTCGATCTGGCCCGCGCCATGCAGGGCAGCCGCTTCCACGTTTTCTGTGCGGTCAATTTGCCGCACGCGATGCCGGCGATCTTTTCAGGCCTGAAAGTTTCGGTGACGCTGGCCGTGGTCGGCGCCGTGGTCGGCGAATTCGTCGGTTCCAATTCAGGGATCGGCTACGTGTTGCAGCGCTCGATCGGCACCTTCGACCTGCCGACGATGTTTGCCGCGCTGGTGATCCTGGCGCTGCTTGGCGTCGTCTTGTTCTGGATCGTCGACCGGATCGAGCGCATGGTGATCCCCTGGCACGTCAGCCAGCGCGAGGAACTTATTTTCGCGGCGTGAGTGGCAAGAGGCTTGAAAAGCGACCTGATGAAACAGGCCGCGGAAATACCAACGGGAGGACGACATGGTGCGATTGATGGCGGCGCTGGCGACGGCCCTGGTCTGGACGGCGCTCGCGACGATGCCGGCGGCGGCTGCGGACAAGGTCGTGCTGATGCTGAACTGGTACGTCTATGGCGAGCATGCGCCGTTTTATTACGCCAAGGCCAAGGGCATCTTCGCTGCCGAAAACATCGATCTCGAAATTCAGGAAGGCCGCGGCTCGGCGGCGACCACGCAAGCCGTGGCGGCCAAGACCGCCAATTTCGGCTATGTCGATGTGCCCACCATGATGCGCGCCGCCATCAAGGGTGCGCCGGTCATTGCCACCGGCGTGTTGCTGCAGACGAGCCCGATGTCGGTGATGGGTCTTGTCGAAAAGAACATCAGGAAGCCGGAGGACATCAAGGGCAAGACCGTGGCGATCACGCCCGCGGATTCCATGACGCAGATCTGGCCGCTGTTCCTGAAGAAGACGGGACTGAAGGAAAGCGACTTCACCACCGTCGCCGGCGATGGCCAGACCAAGCTCAACGCCGTGATCAATGGGCAGGCCGATCTCCTGCTCGGTTACGTCATGGACCAGTCGATGAAGATCAAGGACGCCACCGGCAAGGATGTCTATCCGATCAAGTTCGCCGACTACGGCATCAACATGATCTCGTCGGGCATCGTCGCCAACACCGATTACGTCAAGGCCAACGCCGATCTGGTCAAGCGTTTCATGGCCGCGACCACCAAGGCGGTCGAGGCCGCCGAAAAGGACCCCAAGGGGGCCGCGCAATCGATCCTCGACGCCAATCCGAAGGGCGGCAAGATCGACACGCTCACGCAAGGCTTTGAATTGACGATCCCGCTCTACCGTACGCCCGAAACCAAGGCCAAGCGCCCGTTCCAGGTGACCGAGCAGAACATGACCGATACCGTCAACCTGATGGTCGAGTATGGCGGGCTCGATGCCAAGGCCAAGGAAAATCCGAAGGCGTTTTACACCAATGATTATCTGCCGAAGTGACGTCTCCCCGTCATTCCGGGATGGTGCGCAAGCACCAGACCCGGAATCTCGAGATTCTCCGATGTGCAATTGCACATCGGAGTTCGATGTTTCGCATCGCCCCGCAACGACGGCTTTCTTGCTTCGCAATGACGACTCGTCAACGCCGCGATCGCACGGTCCGAACTGAATGAACGCAGCGACCAGAGCCTCCAGCCCATTGGCCGCGCATCTTCGCGTCGTGGCCGACAGTGGCGCCTCCGCTACGCCGGGAATTCAACTGTCCGGCGTGTCGAAAACCTATCGTTCGCGCGATGGCGACGTGCCGTCGCTGCGGCCGCTGGACTTCCATATCAATGCTGGCGAGTTCTTTGTCGTGGTCGGACCGTCCGGCTGCGGCAAGTCCACGCTCTTGAAGATGATCTCCGGCCTGCTGCCGCCCTCAACCGGCGAGATTTTCGTCGAAGGCGAAGCGGTGACAAAACCGCACGGCAATGTCGGCATCGTGTTTCAGAATTCGCTGCTGCTCCCCTGGCGCAACATCCTCAACAACGTGATGCTGCCGATCGACATGAAGCGGCTGTCGCGGGAGGAATATTTGCCGCGCGCGAAGGCGCTGTTGAAGCTGGTCGGACTCGAGAGTTTTGAGCGGAAGCTGCCCTGGCAATTGTCCGGCGGCATGCAACAGCGGGCGTCGATCTGCCGTGCCCTGGTGCACGATCCCAAGATCATGCTGATGGACGAGCCGTTCGGTGCGCTCGACGCCATGACGCGCGAGCGCATGAATGTCGAACTGATGCGGATTCAGCGCGAAACCGGCAAGACCGTGCTCTTGATCACGCATTCGATACCGGAAGCGGTGTTTCTCGCCGATCGCGTGCTGGTCATGACCGAGCGGCCCGGCGCGATTGCCGCGATCTACGACGTGCCGCTGCCGCGCCCGCGTTCGCTCGATGCCATGGCCGATCCTGTTTTCACCGAGCTGGTGCAGCGCATCCGCAGGCATTTCTTCACCCAAAACGCGCTGGATTGAGGTTTTAAACCATGCCGCTCCGTTTGGCCGTGCGGGACATTACGCTTTTCGAGCGACCGGTGCGGTTCATCCGGCCGTTCCGGTTTGGCGCTGTGGTCATCAACGCCGCACCGCAGGCTTTCGTGCGCGCCGAAATCGAGATCGAGGGCAGGAGCCGCTCGGTCGGCGCCAGCGCCGAATTGCTGGTGCCGAAATGGTTCGACAAGCGCCCCGAGCTTTCGCCCGAGCAAACCGTGGACGAACTCAGGCGTTCGCTTGAAATCGCGCGCGGGCTTTATCTGGCGAGTTCCGGCTTCGAGACTGCATTCGGCCTGCATGCGTCACGTATCGCGGCGCAGGTCGAGGCGTGTGCAAAGGAAAACATCCCGCCGCTCGCTGCCGCCTACGGGCCGGCGGAGATCGACAAGGCGATCCTGGACGCGCTGTTGCGTGGTATCGGCGCCAATTTTTTCGAGGGCATGGCCGGGAATGTCGCCGGGATCGATGCACAATTGTCGCCTGACCTTGCGGACGATGACGTCGCGCAATTTCTGGCGCGAAGCCGTCGGCTCGATCGCGTTGCTATCAGGCATACGGTCGGCCTCGATGACCGGATCGAGGGTACCTGCGGCGTCGTCGATACCAACCAAAATGCCGGCGCCCGCTATTTCAAGCTCAAGCTCAACGGCGATCCCGAAGCTGACGCCGCGCGCCTGATTCGCATTGGACGCGAACTCGCGACGCTGCCGCACGACTACCGCGTCACGCTGGACGCCAACGAGCAATATGCCGATCTGGCGGCCTTAAGCACGCTGGTCGAGCGCCTCGATCGCGACAGCGCGCTTCAACCGGTCGCGGCGAAACTACTTTATGTCGAACAGCCGATGCCCCGCGATATCACGCGGGCCTCGCCACTCGGCGCGCTGGGATTGCGTGATTTTATCATCGACGAAGCCGACGATTCCTATGACGCGTTCCCGTCGGCGCGTGCGCTCGGCTATCGCGGCATTTCGTCAAAATCGTGCAAGGGCATCTACAAGGCGATCGTCAATGCGACGCGCGCCGCCAAATGGAGCGCGGAGGGGGGAGCCTTCTTTGTCACGGCCGAAGACCTGACCTGTCAGGCCGGACTTGGCGTGCAACAGGATCTGGCACTCGGTGCGCTGATCGGTGTCACCCACGCCGAGCGCAACGGCCATCACTATGTCGATGGCTTCGGCGACTCGCTGGCCTGTGAAGCAGAATCGTTTCTAGCGGCGCATCCCGATCTCTACACCCGCGCGAGGACTTCCATTCGGCTCGCGATCCATGATGGCGACCTGTTGACGGGTTCGCTGACCTCGCCTGGCTTTGCCACATCCGTTCATCCCGAGTGGTCGACGATGTCGGCGCTTCAACAACCAAAAACAAAAGCCCTCCAGGAGCAATTGCCATGACGACGCAACGCCTCGGCGTGATCATGAACGGCGTCACCGGCCGCATGGGGCTCAATCAGCATCTGATCCGCTCCATCATCGCGATCCGCGACCAGGGCGGGGTAGTGCTCGGCAACGGCGATCGCGTCATGCCCGATCCGATCCTGGTCGGCCGCGACGCGGACAAAGTCGAACGTCTGGCCAAGCGCTTTGGCGTCGCGCGCTGGACCACGGACCTCGACAAGGCACTGGCGGACAGGAACGACGGCGTGTTCTTCGACGCCGCGACCACGCAGGCGCGGCCCTCGCTGTTGACCAAAGCCATCAATGCCGGCAAGCATGTCTATTGCGAGAAGCCGATCGCGACCAACCTCGAAGAGGCGGTGGCGGTGGTGAAGCTCGCCAACGCCAAAGGCCTCAAGCATGGCACCGTGCAGGACAAGCTGTTCCTGCCGGGCCTAAAGAAGCTCGCCTTCCTGCGCGATTCCGGCTTCTTCGGCCGCATGCTCGCGGTGCGCGGCGAATTCGGTTACTGGGTGTTCGAGGGCGACTGGCAGGAAGCGCAGCGACCGTCGTGGAATTATCGCAGCGAAGACGGCGGCGGCATCATTCTCGACATGGTCTGCCACTGGCGCTACGTGCTCGACAATCTGTTCGGCGAGGTCGAAAGCGTGAGCTGCCTCGGCTCGACGGATATCCCGGCGCGCTGGGATGAGAAGGGCGAGAAATACAAGGCGACCGCCGATGATTCCGCCTATGCGACCTTCCGCCTCAAGGGTGGCGTGATCGCGCATATCAATATGAGTTGGGTAACGCGGGTCTATCGCGACGATCTCGTCACCTTCCAGGTCGACGGCACCCACGGCTCGGCGGTGGCGGGCCTCACCGATTGCGTGATTCAGGCGCGGCAGGCGACGCCGCGGCCGGTATGGAATCCGGACGAAAAACGCCTGCATGATTTCTACGCCGATTGGCAGAAGGTCCCAGAGAACGCCACCTACGACAACGGCTTCAAGGAGCAGTGGGAAATGTTCATTCGCCACGTCTGTGAGGACGCGCCGTACAAATACACGCTGCTGGAAGGTGCCAAGGGCGTGCAACTTGCCGAATGCGCGCTGCAAAGCTGGCGCGAGCGGCGCTGGATCGACGTCGCGCCGATCAAGGTGTGAGGAGGCCACCGCATGAACAAACCGGTTTTGCCCGGCTCATCGCTGTCGTTGAAATTGCCGACCGCCAACCGATCGATCGAGACCTACCGGCTCGCGGCGTCGCGCACGTTTCCCGCAAAGCTCCAGGGCGCGCTGAACCGCGTGGCGTTTTCCGCAGCCCATGTGGTTTCCGATCCGCTCGCCAATGTCGATCCGTGGCTGGCGGCTGCGGTCGACTGGGACAGGACGATTGCGTTTCGCGAACACATCTGGGATCTCGGCCTCGGCGTTGCCGAAGCCATGGACACGGCCCAACGCGGCATGGGGCTGGACTGGCCGACCTCGCTGGAATTGATTCAGCGCTCGGTGCGGGCGGCAAAGGCAAGAGGCAACCCGCTGGTGTTTTCCGGAGCCGGCACCGATCATCTCGCGCCGGAGGACGCCAAGCATATCGACGACGTGATCCGCGCCTACGAAGAGCAGATCGGGGAGATCGAAAAGGCGGGCGGACGCATCATCCTGATGGCATCGCGGGCGCTCGCGAAAATCGGCCGCAGCCCGGACGACTACGCCAAAGTCTATGACCGCGTATTGTCGCAGGTGGCGGAGCCGGTGATCATCCACTGGCTCGGCGACATGTTCGATCCGGCCTTGGCGAATTACTGGGGAACGCCGAGTCTCGACCAGGCGATGGATGTCGCGGTCGGCGTCATCAACGCGAATGCGTCCAAGGTGGATGGGGTAAAAGTTTCGCTGCTCGACAAGCAGCGCGAGATCGACATGCGCCGCAGGCTCGACAAGAACGTCAGGATGTATACCGGCGACGATTTCAATTATGCCGAATTGATCGCCGGCGACGAGCAAGGGTTTTCGCACGCGCTGCTCGGCATCTTCGATGCGATCGCGCCGGCTGCCTCCTATGCGCTGTCGCGGCTCGCCGCTGGTGATGCGGCCGGCTTCCACGATGTGTTGGGGCCGACGGTGCCGCTGTCACGCCATATCTTCCAGGCGCCGACGCGGTTCTACAAGACCGGGATCGTGTTCATGGCCTATCTCAACGGGCATCAGGACCATTTCACGATGGTCGGCGGGCAGGAAAGCACGCGCTCGACCTTGCATCTCGCCGAGCTATTTCGGCTGGCGGATCAGGCGGGCTTGCTCGCCAATCCTGAGCTGGCGACGCGGCGCATGAAGGCGGTGCTGGCGCTGCGCGGCATCGAGGCGTGATGCGGGACTTTTCGGCCGATCATCGCTGGCTGTCGCTCAATACCGCGACCGTCCGCAAGCAGGGCGACCTCTTGCAGATCATCGAGGCCTGCGCACGGCACGGCATCCGCGCCATCGATCCCTGGCGCGACCAGGTCGCGGCGGTCGGGCTCGAGCGCGCGGCGCGCGCGGTGCACGACGCTGGGCTCGAGCTGTCGGGCTACTGCCGCGGCGGCATGTTCACAGCGGACGCGGCGCATCGCGCCGAGGCGCGCGACGATAACCGCAGGGCCATCGATGAGGCATGCGCGCTCGGCGCGCCCTGCATTGTGCTGGTGGTCGGCGGCCTGCCGCAATATTCGCGGCCGGGAAGCACCGCCTCCAAGGACATCGCGGCCGCCCGGGCGCAAGTCGAGGATGCCATCGCCGAAACGATGATCTATGCACGCACCGCAAAGATGCCGCTCGCGATCGAGCCGCTGCATCCGGCCTATGCCGCCGACCGCGCTTGCGTCAATACCACGAAACAGGCGCTCGATATTTGCGATCGTCTCGACCCGAACCGCAGCGGTGCGCTTGGCGTTGCGCTGGACGTCTATCACATCTGGTGGGACCCGGAATTGCTGCCGCAGATTTCGCGAGCCGGCAAAGATCGCCTGCTGGCGTTTCACGTATGCGACTGGCTGGTGCCGACCAAAGACATTCTCAATGACCGCGGCATGATGGGGGATGGCGTGATCGACATCAAATCGGTGCGTCGCGCCGTCGAGGCGCAGGGGTTTGGCGGCTACTCCGAGGTCGAAATCTTTTCCAACGATTGGTGGGCGAAGCCGATGGACGAGGTGTTGCAGACCTGCATCGCCCGGCATCGCTCGGTGGTGTAACAAAAGCCTACGTGAATGCGAAGTTAAGGACATGGACCGCGCCAGCCCGGCGGACGAGGCGACAAGACGATTTCCCGATGCCGCGGCGCATAGCGGCATCGAAGGCGCGCTGGAGGTTCATCAGAACGCGTGGTCGAACATCTGACGATTATGTCGGCTGGCGTCCGCTCTACTTTCTGTCCGCCGCCTCGCCGCCGATGACGGCCGACCCGGTTCCGTCGCAGCTAGTGGCGCCGTAGCGGATGAATTTTTGCACGCGCTTACCGGTGTCTACCTCTCCCGTGTAGATATTGCCTCGGCTATCCAGACTAACTTGATGCAGCCAGTGAAAATCACCGGCCATCCGGCCACCATGTCCGAGGCGGCCGAGCTGCTCCAGATTGCCGCGGTTCAGGATGTAGATGGTCTGATTGGTATTATCGCCGACAAAGAGACAGGTTTGCGTCTTATCGGGCGAAAAGTTCATCGAAACGGCCGTCCCCGGCATCACCGGTTGGGTATAGGTGTTGGCGCTGACAAAGCGCTCGGTCACGAAGGCGCATTTTCCAGCGTCGCCGTTTGGATTGCTGCACTCCTTGCCGAGCGCAGGGTCCTTGCCGTCGAACACCTGAATGCGGTCATTACCGCGGTCGCAGACGTAAATCTTTCCGTCATCGGCAATTTTCACGCAGTGCACCGGGTTACGGAAGAACGCCGGCTTCTTCTCTGCCTTGACTGAGGCTTGCGGCCATGTGCCGGCAGCCGCGGCGCCCGCATCGTCGACCGGGTTGTTTCCGTAGGCGCCGAAATGGCCGACATATTTGCCGGTGTCGGCGTCGACGATCAGGATGCGTCGATTGCTGTATCCATCAGCGACATAGAGGCGGTTGGTCTTTGGATCGACCACCATATCCGCCGGCCGATAGAGCAACGGCGTGCCGTTTAGTCCGCCATCCCGGCTGTTGCTGTCCGGTCCGGTAGGCGTACCGCCGATCCGCATTATGAAATTGCCGTTCATGTCGAATTTCAAAATGAAGCCGTCTCCGCCGGCCTTGTTGGTGGTCCAGGGTATTTCCTTGTCTCCGGGTTTGGCAGCGGTGCCATTGCCGGCGATCCAGACATTATCCTTCTGGTCGACATAGATACCGTGTTCCACGTTCGGCCAGATGCAGCCGTCTTCCGCTTTGCATTTGCCGCCGACAAAACCCGGATCGGACGGCCCGCCCCAGGCGCGCAGCAACTTGCCACTGGCGTCGAACTCCAGCACCGACGGCGCCGCGCGGCAACAATCCGCGCCGAAGCCGTTGGCGCGCACAAAGCCCAGCCCATTGACCGGCTGCCCCTTCGCATCGGTTGCACCCGGTACCGCTTGTTCGAGCCCGACTTCGTCATCATTGAGCGTGCGCGGCCGATTGTAGACCCAGACATGGTCATGCTGGTCGACATAAAGCCCACCGATCTGGCCGAGCAGCCAATTATGGGGCAGGGGACTCGGCCAGGTGGGATCGACGACAAAATCGGGCGACTTGCCAGTCTGGGATTTGTCATAGACGCCGGTCTGTTTGAGCAACAGATCGAGGATGGCGCTCTTGTTGAGGACGCCGGCGTCGTCGGCCCAGGCGGGGAGGGCCAGGAGACCCACAAACAAACCGGAAAGCAGCAAGGTGATTTTTGATGCGTTTTTCATCCCGGGCTCTTTTCTTTTCTCTTTTTCGTTATTGGAGAAAAAATCTTCGTCGGATTTCGACGGCCTGTCAATTCGCCCGCGTTGGCTCACTGCACGGTGCAGGGGACTTTCAAAAAACCGCGAAAGCGGGCGCGGCCGCCGCGCACTGGCGGGCCCTTCAATGTGTAGGCCGGAAACCGCGCGAGATACCTTGAGATCGCGATCGCGCCTTCGAGCCGCGCCAGCGCCATGCCGGCGCATTGATGCGCGCCGGTGGCGAACGCAAGGTGCCGGTTGGGCGTGCGGCCGATGTCGAGAGTTTCCGGGTCGTTGAATTGCTGGGGATCGCGGTTGGCGGCGCCGATGCACAGCGTGACCAAGGTGCCGGCGGGCATGGTGACGCCGCTGAGTTCGACGGGCTCCGTCGTCATGCGGTTGCCAAGCTGGTTCGAACTCTCAAATCGCAGGATTTCCTCAACCGCGGTTTTGATCAGGCCAGGATTTTCGATGAGCCGCTTCTTCTCGGTCGGGTGTGCGGACAACGCCACCAGGCCGTTGCCGATCAGGTTGGTAGTGGTCTCATGGCCGGCGTTGAGCAGGAAGATGCAGTTGTGCAGCAGTTCCTTCTCGGTCAAGCGCTCGCCATTGTCCTCACCCTGGATCAGGCGAGTCAGCACATCTCGATCGGGATTGCCCGGCTTGGCGCGGCGTCGCGCGACCAGAATCTTGAGGTAGCCGAGAAAATCGTCCACCGCGCTGTTGCCGCGCGCAAATGCCTCAGCGCCGATCACCGGCTCTAGCGCTCCCAAAATCGCCAGCGACCAGCCCCGCAGCGGGGCGCGTTCCTCCTTGGGCACGTTGAGCAGATTGCCGATCACTTCGATCGGAATCGCAGCTGCAAAGTCCTCGATCAGCTCCACGTCGCCCTTGGCGGCAATCGCATCGAGCAGCCGATCGACCAAGGCGATCAGATCCGGCTCCATCTCGGCAATCGCGCGGGGCGACAATGCGCCCATGATCAGCCGCCGCACACGGGTGTGCGCCGGCGGATCATTGAAGACGAGGCTCGTCGTATGGTGCTCGTAGAGCAGGGAGGTGCCGTATTTCGGCGCGAATTCCTTCTTCTTGTCCGAGCTGAACGCCTTTGTGTTCTTGTAGGCCGTCAGCAGATCGTCATAACGTGTCAGAAAGTAAGAACCATTCGGCATGCGCTTGACCGGCTCGTGCTCGCGCAGTGCCCGATAGGTCGGGTAGGGGTCGGTATAGAACTCGGCCGTCAGTTTCTCGATATCGAAATGGGCCGCCAGCTCTCGCGCGTTCGCATTCATGCTGCCATACTCTTAGTGGTCCGATTCTAACATTCGCATCCCGTCTTGGCTGGCACTTTTTGCGAATGTTAGACTCAAAGGACCACTAGCAAATATCGGTTTTCTAGTGGAATTTTGGATTTGACATTCGCTTTGCGAGCACCGCGGCCTGGTGACGAGCGAATGTCAAATCCATTCCACTGGCAGAGACCGATATGCCGTTTTCGCTCTTTCCGAAAGCGCTGCTCCGTCTACAGTCCCGCATCGAAGATACGCTGATCCAAGGGAAGAGAAAATGCACGCCCGCAACGATGTTCACGCTGAAACGGCGGCCGAAACGACGCCCTCCTGGCCGGAGGATATTTTTTCGATTTTGCAGCGTTTCGATGTCCGCCAGGTGGCTTACGTGCCGGATGCCGGTCATTCGCAGCTGATCGAGCGCGTGCTGGCTGAGCCCTCCATGCGTGCGGTGCCGTTGACGACGGAGGAGGAGGGCGTGGCGCTGTTGGCCGGCGCCTGGGCCGGCGGCCAGCGCGGCGTGCTACTGATGCAGTCGAGCGGTGTCGGCAATTGCGTGAACATGCTGTCGCTGACGCAAATCTTTCGCTTTCCGTTCCTGACGCTGGTGACCATGCGCGGCGAATGGGGCGAATTCAACCCGTGGCAGGTGCCGATGGGGTCGAGCACGGCGGGCGTGTTCGAATTGTCGGGTATCAAGGTGTTGCGGGCGTCGCACCCGAGCGAGGTGCGTGAGGTGGTCGAGGCCGGCGCCGGACAGGCCTACAATGCCTGCACGCCGACCGCGGTCCTGTTGTCGCAACGCCTGATCGGCGCAAAGGTTTTCACCAAATGAGCAAAGCAAATCTTCTCGAACGGCGCAGCGTCGTCTCCGCCCTGCTGGCCGGGCGCAAGGAGGCCATCGTGGTCGGCGGCCTCGGCGCCTCGACCTACGATATCGCCGCGGCCGGTGATCATGACCGCAATTTTTATTTGTGGGGCGCTATGGGCGGCGCCGTCATGATCGGACTGGGCGTCGCGCTGGCGCAACCAAAACTGCCGGTCGTTGTCATCACGGGCGATGGCGAGATGCTGATGGGGATCGGGAGTCTCGCGACCGTCGGCCTGCAAAAGCCGGGGAACCTCACCATCATCGTGCTCGACAATGAGGTCTATGGTGAAACCGGCGGGCAGGCGAGCCACACGGCGTCAACCGTCGACCTCGTCGGCGTTGCCAAAGCTTCCGGAATATCGGACGCGCGCCCCCTTTCGACCATGGCCGAGATCGAGGCTTTTACGGCCCCAATCCAGGACGTCTCGAGCGGGCCGCGCTTTGCCAGTATCAAGATCGATAGCGCCAATCTGGAACGGGTGCTCGCCAGCCGTGACGGCAGCTTCATCGTGACGCGGATCCGCGGTGCGCTCGGGTTTGGCCCGATTTAAATTCCTGTCGTTGTGCGACGCAGCAAAACCTTGACATTTGCCAAGGTGAGTGCTTACTCACAAGCATGAGCACCCTGCGCATGACCAGTGACCTGCGGCGGCAACTGATATTGAGCGCTGCCAAGCGCTGCTTTGCCCGCCACGGCTTTGCCGGCACCACGACCAAAAGCGTGGCTGCGGCCGCCTCGATTTCGGAAGGTCTGCTGTTCAAGCATTTTCCCACCAAGTCGGCGCTATATGCAGAAATCCTTTCCGAGGAATGCGCCGCCGATCCCGCGCTGCACCGCTTGCTTGAGTTGGAGCCATCGACCGAAACGCTGGTGGTGCTGATCCGTGAAATGGTCCACCATTTCCAGGGGGTCGCGGAAGCGCCCGATCAGCAGGAGGCCCAGCGCCTGCGGCTGATGCTGACCAGCCACCTCGACGATGGCGAATTTGCCCGGCTGATCTATGCAAAGATCGCGAAATTGATCGGGCCCGTATTCGCCGCATCGCTGGAGCGCGCGGTGGTGGCGGGCGACGCCCAGCCGATCGGGCGCGAGCCGATGAACCTGTTCTGGTTTGCGCACCATACCGTGCTGATGTCGACGCTGACGCGGCTGCCGTCCGCGCCGTGCCTGCCTTATGGCGACGCCGCCAATCTTGAACTGCAGCTTTGTGAATTCATTCTCCGCGGAATTGGGCTCAACGAAACCGCGATTGCCTCCTATCTGGACCGCGACGGGTCGCAGGGTGCGGGGCAGCCGGCAATTGCAGAAAGTGCGTGACATGAACATTGTGACCGAAAGCAATATCGCTGGTCGACCGATTGCCGAGAAGTCCCGCGCGCGCCCGGTACGGATGGTGCGCTGGTTCATCATCGTCGGCCTGCTGCTGGCCGGGGTGACGGGCGGGATTCTTTATTTCGAACATTGGCGAGCCGGATTGATCAAGAACATCTTCGCCAACAACAAGCCGCCGCCGGCGACGGTCAGCGTTGCCGAGGCCAAATCCGAAGTCATTCCGAACCTGGTGATTGCGGTCGGCGATCTCGCCGCTGTGCATCAAGTGAATGTTACCTCCGACGTCTCAGGGCGCATCACCGACATCACATTTGCGGCAGGCTCCACGGTGAAGGCCGGAAGTCCCCTGGTACAATTGTTCGACGGCCCTGAGCAGGGCGATCTCGCAAGCTACAAGGCGCAGGCAACCGGTGCGCAGCTGGCGCTCGATCGCGCCAAGCAATTGGCGGCGCGGCAGTTCGGCCCGCAGTCGACCGTCGATGCCGCGCAGGCCACCTATGACCAGGCCAATGCCGGCATTGCCAAGACCCAGGCGATCATTTCGCAGAAACTGGTGCGTGCACCGTTCGACGGCGAGCTCGGCGTCCGCCATGTCGAGGTCGGCCAGTTCCTCACCGCCGGCACGCAGATCGTGACGTTGACTGACCTGTCGATATTGTACGCGAATTTCACCGTGACGGAGAAGGGCAGCGCGGCACTCAAGGTCGGACAGACCGTGCGTATCGCGGTCGACGCCTATCCCGGCCGAGCCTTTGAGGGCAAGATCAACGCGATCGAGCCGCAGATCGCCACCGACACGCGCAACATTCGCGTCCAGGCCACGATCGACAACCCCGACCACATCCTCAAGCCGGGCATGTTCACCACGACGACGGTGGTGCTGCCGGACAAGCCGCCGGTCGTCACCGTTCCCGAGACCGCTGTCGATTACACGCTTTACGGCGACTCCGTTTTCCTCATCACCGAGAAGAAAGGGGATGACGGCAAGACCAGCCTGACCGCCGTTCGCACCTTCGTGCGGACCGGCAACCGCGTCAACGGACGGGTTGAAATCCTCAGCGGGCTGAAACCCGCCGATCGCGTGGTCGCGGTCGGCCAGCTCAAGCTGCAATCGGGCGCCGCCGTTGCCATCTCAACCGACCCAGCGCCGCCGATTCCGGCGACCACGCCGCGGTATTAATGCAATGACCCGGACCCGAAGGGCGTTCGCGCAAAGTGGCAACCGGCTTTTGTCGGGACAAACGCCAAGCGTTTGCCCGGAGATCATGCAGAAACAATAACTTGGATCGTGATCCGATCAAATCGGATCATGATCTAACCGGAGCGTATCGCGATGGTCTGGACTGATATTTTCATCAAGCGGCCGGTGTTGGCGGTGGTCGTGAGCCTGCTGATCCTTCTGATCGGGCTGCGGGCCGCGACCGTACTGCCGGTCCGGCAGTATCCGAAATTGTCGAATACGGTCGTGAACGTCACCACCGTGTATCCCGGTGCGGCGCCCGATCTGATTCAAGGCTTCATCACCACGCCGATCGAGCAGGCCGTCGCGTCCGCCGAGGGCGTCGACTACATGACCTCCTCTTCGGTGCTCGGGACCAGCACCATCCAGGTCTACATCAAATTGAATTTCGATCCGAACCAGGCCTTGACCGAGGTGCTCGCCAAGGTGAATTCGGTCAAATACCTCATTCCGAAGGAGTCCAATGACCCGGTCGTCACCAAGACGACTGGCCAGACCACCGCGGTGATGTATCTCGGCTTCTCCAGTGAGGTGCTGTCGGGGTCGGCGATCTCGGACTATCTGACGCGGGTGGTTCAACCGGTGCTGTCGACCGTGGATGGCGTTGCGTCGGCCGATATTCTGGGCGGTCAGACCTTTGCGATGCGGGTGTGGCTCGATCCGGTCCGCATGGCTGGCCGCAACGTCGCGCCAGCCGATGTTTCCGCCGCGATTGCCGCCAACAATTTCCAGGCCGCCGCGGGCCAGTCCAAGGGCTTTTTCATCGTCTCCAACGTGTCGGCCAACACCGATCTGCAGAACCTCGATCAGTTCAAGCGCATGATCATCAAATCCAAGGACGGCGGCTTTGTGCGGATCGAGGATGTCGCCACCGTCGAACTCGCGGCGCAGAGCTCCGATGCCAGCGTCGCCTTCAACGGCGAGCACGCGATCTTCATTGGCGTACAGGCGACGCCGCAGGGCAACCCGCTGACGCTGGTTAGAGGTGTTCGCGCGCTGTTCCCGGAACTCGAGCGCAACCTGCCTCCGTCGATGAAGATGAAGGTGGCTTATGATTCCACCAAGTTCATTCAATCATCCATCGACGAGGTCGAGAAGACGCTGGGCGCGGCGGTCATCATCGTGGTCGTGGTGATCTTCATGTTTCTCGCCTCGTTCCGTTCGGTGCTGATCCCGGTGGTGACGATTCCGCTGTCGCTGATCGGTGTCTGCAGCCTGATGCTGATGGCGGGTTTCAGTTTCAACCTGCTGACGTTGCTTGCCATGGTGCTTGCGATCGGCCTCGTGGTCGACGACGCCATCGTGGTGGTCGAAAACATCCATCGGCATCTGGAGGAGGGCAAACCTCCCGTGCAGGCCGCGATGCAGGGCGCACGCGAGATCGTCGGCCCCGTCGTCTCCATGACCATCACGCTTGCAGCGGTGTATGCGCCGATCGGCTTCCTCGGCGGACTGACCGGCTCTCTGTTCAGGGAATTTGCCTTTACGCTTGCGGGCTCCGTGATCGTGTCCGGCGTGATTGCCCTCACGCTCTCGCCGATGATGTGCTCGGTGTTCCTCAAGAGTGCCGAAGAGGGCCGTTTTGCCAAAGTGGTGAACCGGGTGTTCGGGGCGATGACGCGCTGGTATGGCCGTCAGCTCGACCGGTCGTTGGATTATCGGCCGATCACGGGGCTGTTCGCGCTCACGATCCTGGGGCTGGTCGGCTTCCTCTACATGCACACCTCGAAGGAACTCGCACCGGAAGAAGATCAGGGCATCGTGTTCTCGCTGGTGAAGGGGCCGAAATACGCCAACATCGATTATTTGGATTTTTATGGCGAGAAGCTCGACAAAACATTCGCCAGCTTTCCTGAGACCGATCTGCGTTTCGCCCTGAACGGCATCAATGGCCCGCAGAACGGAATTGCCGGCATGCTGCTAAAGCCATGGGACGAGCGCAAACGTTCGTCGATCAAGCTGAAGCCGCTGGTGCAGGCCGAGTTGAGCAAGATCGAGGGCGTCAACGCGTTCGCGTTCAACCTGCCGCCATTGCCGGGCGGTCCCGGCGGTTTGCCGATCCAGATGGTGATCAACTCGACCAGCGGGTTCCAGGCGGTCTATGAGCAGATGCTCAAACTGAAGGACGCCGCGCGCAAGAGCGGATTGTTTATCGTCACGGACAGCGATCTCGACTTCAACCAACCGGTGGTTCGGATCAGGGTCGACCGCTCGAAGGCGAGCGATCTTGGCATCACCATGCAGAACATCGGTGGTGCGCTGGCGACGATGCTCGGCGGAAATTATGTGAACCGGTTCAACCTCGAGGGACGCTCTTACCAGGTCATTCCCCAGGTGCCGCGCGAAAGCCGGCTGTCGCCCGAGGCGCTCGGCCTATATTATTTGTCGACCTCAACGGGCCAGCAGGTGCCGCTCTCGACCGTCGTCTCGATCGAGACGGGTACCGACCCGAACGCGTTGACCCACTACAACCAATTGAACTCCGCGACCTTCCAGGCGGTGCCGATGCCGGGCGTGACGGTTGGGCAGGCGGTGGACTTCCTCGAGGGCGAAGCCAAGAAGCTTCCGTCCGGATTCAGTCACGATTATCTCGCCGATTCCCGGCAATATGTGCAGGAAGGCAATCAGCTCGCGATCACGTTTGGCTTCGCGCTGATCATCATCTTCCTGGTGCTGGCGGCGCAGTTCGAAAGCTTGCGGGATCCGCTGGTGATCATGATCAGCGTTCCGATGGCGATCGTCGGCGCCTTGATCCCGCTGTTCCTCGGCGCAGCGACGATGAATATCTATACCCAGGTCGGACTGCTGACGCTTGTCGGCCTCATCAGCAAGCACGGGATTCTGATGGTCGAGTTCGCCAACGAGCTGCAGCTCAATGAGGGACTCGATCGCCGCTCCGCCATCGAAATGGCGGCACGGGTCCGGCTTCGCCCGATCCTGATGACGACCGCGGCGATGGTCACCGGGCTGTTGCCGCTTCTCACCGCTTCCGGCGCGGGTGCCGCGAGCCGGTTCTCGATCGGCCTGGTCGTGGTAGCCGGCATGACCATTGGAACCGTGTTCACGCTGTTTGTGCTACCCGCGGTCTATGTGGCGATCGCCACCGATCACCGTGCCGGGGCCGAATCCCAGCGCGCCAGGGAGATCGCGGAATTCGACCTTGGGCCGAAGGCGCTCAGGCCGACGTAAGCGCAAGGCTGATCGAAGCGGCAGGAACAACCTTAAAGCGAAGGGCATCGTTCCTTTCGTATTGTCCCGTGATATATCCTGTCGTTAGCACGCCTGTTGCAGGCGGCCAAAGGCAGGGTCTCGGGATGAAACGCCGCGAATTCATGACACTCATTGGCGGCGCGGCGGCCGTGCCGCTCGCGGCGCGCGCGCAGCCGGGAAAATTGCCTACCATAGGATTTCTTGGCTCGGCATCGCCTTTGACCTGGAAGAATTATGTGGCCGCTTTTGAGCAGCGGCTGCGCGAGTTCGGCTGGATCGAGGGCCGCACGGTTGCGATCGAATATCGTTGGGCGGAGGGGCGCTACGAGCGCCTTGCCGATATCGCGGCCGAGTTCGTTCGGCTTAAGGTCGACGTTATCTTAACGGCGGGAAGCGCTGTCCCCGATGCAAAACAGGCGACTTCCGTCATCCCGATTGTCTTCGCGGTGGCGAACGACCCGCTTGGCACCGGCCTGGTTGCGAGCCTGGCACGGCCGGGCGGCAACATCACCGGCTTATCGATCCAGTCGCACGATCTTGCCGGCAAACGGCTTATCCCGCCGCGGTGCTGGAAATGGACGAGGTCGAGGCAACGGCCAGCAAGCTTGGCCTCGAGGCCACCAGATTGGAAATCCGGCGCGCTGAGGATATCGCGCCCGCCATTGAGGCGCAAAAGGGCCGCGCAGACGCGCTTTATGTCTGTCCCGATCCGCTGGTAGGCGCCAACCAGATTCGAATGAACGCCGTGGCGCTGGAGGCACGGCTGCCGACGATGCACTTTGTTCGCGAATACATCGAATCCGGAGGTCTGATGTCCTATGGTGCGGAGCTTCGCAGATATGTTCCGGCGAGCGGCTGGCTATGTCGACAAGATTCTTAGGGGCGCCAAGCCCGGCGACTTGCCGGTCGAGCAGCCGACCAAGTTCGAACTGGTCATCAATCTAAAGACCGCTAAAATTCTAGGGATCGAGGTCTCACCGGCGCTGCTCGCGACCGCCGACGAGATCATCGAATGACCCTCCCGCGCTGCGGCAAGAGACAAGGCCGCGCCTTCTTGCTAAATAGGCCGGGATGAGCATTTCCCTCCACCCGGACACCCCCCAGGACCGCGCGCTGGCAGCATCGCCCAAAGGCGGCGCGGCGCCGGCGGTCAAGTCATTGGGTGCCGGGATCCGCAGCCGGTTGTTCACCAAATATGTCGCGCTGTTCGTCGCGGTGGTCGCCGTCGCGCTGTTGTCGAACGGGATTTTCGAGGTTTTCTTTTATTATCGTGAGCATAAGTCGGCCCTGATTCGCATCCAGCACGAGCAGGCCGAGGCAGCGGCGGCCAAGATCGGCCAGTTCGTCAAGGAAATCGAAAGCCAGCTAGGCTGGACTACCCAGTTGCCGTGGTCGGCCGGCTCGATCGAGCAGCGCCGGTTCGATGCCTTGCGCCTGCTGCGCCAGGTGCCGGCCATCACCGAACTGGCGCAGGTCGATTCGACCGGCAAGGAGCGCCTGCGGGTGTCGCGGCTCGCCATGGACGTCGTCGACTCAGGGCTCGATCTTTCCAAGGATGCGAAATTCACCGAGGCCGTCGCCCACAAGGTCTATTACGGGCCGGTGTATTTCCGACGGGAATCGGAACCCTACATGACACTGTCGCTCGCTGGCACCCGCAAGGATGCCGGCGTCAGCATCGCCGAGGTCAATCTCAAGCTGATCTGGGATGTGGTGTCGCAGATCAAGGTCGGCGAACGCGGCCATGCCTACGTCGTCGGCGCGGGGGGAAGGCTGATCGCGCATCCCGACATCAGCCTGGTGCTGCGCAACACCGACATGTCGAAGCTCGTGCAGGTTCAGGCGGCGCAGGCCGGCAAAACCGGCACCGACTTCGAATCGCTGCAAGGCTCGAAAAACATCCAGGGCCAGGAGGTGCTCACGGCGTCTGCGCCGATCGCCCCGCTCGGCTGGACGATGTTCGTCGAATTGCCGGTGGAGGAAGCTTACGCCTCCCTTTACGCCGCCTTGCAGCGCCTCGCTTTGGTGCTGGCGGGGGCATCGATTTTCGCGGTGCTCGCGGGGATATTTTTGGCCCGGCGCATGGTCGGCCCGATCCAGGCGCTGCGTGCCGGCGCCGAACGCATCGGCAGCGGCGATTTCGCCCAGCGCATCTCGATTCGGACCGGCGACGAACTCGAGGGTCTCGCCAACCAGTTCAATGACATGGGTGCAAGGCTTCAGGAATCCTATGCCGATTTGGAGAACAAGGTCGAGCAGCGGACCGCGGAATTGACCGAGTCGCTGGAGCAGCAGACGGCGACCTCGGAGGTTCTTGAGGTCATCAGTTCCTCGGCCGGCGAGTTGGAGCCGGTATTCCAGAAGATGCTGGAGAACGCCACGCGTGTCTGCGGGGCGAAATTCGGCACCATGGTTCTTTACGAGGGAGACCTCGTTCGACGAGTCGCGCTCTACAACGTTCCGTCTGCGTTCGCTGACCTGCAGAAGACGGAGGTGTGGCGGCCACACCCGGAAAGTGGCCTCAGTTTGATTGCCAGAACAAAACAGGTGATGCACGTAGACGATCTCCGAACGCATGGGCCATACCTCCAGGGCGACCCCATGGTTGTCGCATTGTCCGATATCGCGGGGGCCCGGACGATTGTCATGGTGCCGATGCTCAAGGAGAATAAATTAATTGGGGCTATCTCGATCTATCGCCAAGAGGTCAAGCCGTTCACAGAGAAGCAGGTCGCGCTGGTCAGCAATTTTGCCAACCAGGCCGTCATCGCAATTGAAAATACCCGACTGCTCAAGGAACTGCGCGAGCGCACCGATGATCTCAGTGAATCCCTGCAGCAACAGACCGCGACCGCCGATGTGCTGAAAGTCATCAGCCGCTCCGCCTTCGACCTGAAATCCGTCCTCACCACGCTGACCGAGTCCGCGAAGTCGTTGTGCGGCGCATCGCTGGGAATCATTACCCTGCGCGACGGCGAAGTCATGCGGCTGCGCGCCGAATCGGGTTGCACGCCGGCCTTTATCGATTTCATGAACGCCAACCCGATCAAGTCCGGTCGTGAGACGATCACCGGCCGGGTCTTTAGCGATGGCAAACCTGTCCACGTCGCGGACGTGCAACTCGACCCAGAATACAATTTTGGTAACGCGCCAACGATCGGCGCCTACAGGGCGGTGCTCGCGGTGCCGCTAATGCGCGACGGCGCGGTCGAAGGCGTGCTGTTGCTCGGAAGGCCCGAGCCCGGACCGTTCAACCAGCGTCAGGTCGATCTGGTACAGACCTTTGCCGACCAGGCCGTCATCGCCATCGAGAACGTGCGTTTGTTCGAACAGGTCGAGGCGCGCACCAAGGAGCTTTCGCTTTCCCTGGAAGACCTGCGCACCGCGCAGGATCGCCTGGTGCAGACCGAAAAACTCGCGTCACTCGGCCAGCTCACCGCCGGCATCGCCCATGAGATCAAGAACCCGCTCAACTTCGTCAACAATTTCTCGGCGCTGTCGGCCGAATTGATCGACGAACTGAACGAGGTGCTCAAATCGTCCGCGCTCGACGACAAGGCCAGGGAGGAGATCGACGAGCTCACCCATATGCTCAAAGGCAATCTCGAAAAGGTGGTGCAGCACGGCAAGCGCGCCGATTCGATCGTCAAGAACATGCTCTTGCATTCGCGAGAGGGCTCCGGCGAACATCGGCCCGCCGACATCAACGCGATCGTCGAGGAGAGCCTTAATCTTGCCTATCACGGCGCGCGGGCGGAAAAGTCTGGTTTCAACATCACCCTTCGCCGCGAGCTCGACCCTGCTGCCGGAATGATCGACCTTTACCCGCAGGAGATCACGCGGGTGTTCCTCAATCTGATTTCCAACGGCTTTTACGCCGCCACCAAGCGCAAGGAAGCCGGCGTCGAAGGCTTTGAGCCGACGCTGAGCGCGACCACGAAAAACCTCGGCAACAAGGTCGAGATCCGGATTCGCGATAACGGCACCGGCATCCCGGCACACGTGAAGGAGAAGATGTTCAATCCCTTCTTCACCACCAAACCCGCGGGCGAGGGCACTGGGCTCGGCCTGTCGATGAGCCACGACATCATTGTGAAACAGCACGGCGGCAAGATTGACGTCGATACCGAACCCGGTGCATTTACCGAATTCATCATCACGCTGCCGCGCACGGCGGCGACACAACTACAGGTTGGAGGCGGAAATTGAGCGTTTACATACTCGTCGTCGATGACGAGCCGGATGTCGAAGCCCTGTTCCGTCAGCAGTTCCGGCGTGACATCAAGTCCGGCCGCTTTACGATGGAGTTTGCTCCGTCGGCGCCTGATGCGCTGGTTCGCGCCGTCGAGATCAAGGATCCGTCGCTGATCCTGATCCTGTCCGACATCAATATGCCCGGGATGAGCGGGCTCGAAATGCTGCCGAAGGTGCGCGCCCAGCGGCCCGATGTTCCCGTCATCATGATCACCGCTTATGGCGACGCCGAGACCCGCCGCAAGGCGATCGAGCGCGGCGCAGTGGGACTACTGACCAAACCGATCGATTTTGCGCTGCTGCGCCACGAGATCGATACACGGCTCGAGCAGGCCGCATGACCGCAACTATCCTCGTCGTCGATGATGAGCCCGATCTCGAGGCTCTGGTCTTGCAGAAATTCCGCAAGCAAATTCGCGATGGGGTGGTGACCTTCGTGTTCGCCCACGATGGACTGGAAGCGCTGCAGTCGATCGAGAATCATCCGCATGTCGACATGGTGGTGTCCGACATCAATATGCCGCGGATGGACGGCCTGTCCTTGCTGCAGAAATTACAGGAATGCGAGGACAAGAAATCGACCATCATCGTTTCGGCCTATGGCGACATGAGCAACATCCGCACCGCGATGAACCGCGGGGCATTCGACTTCCTGACCAAGCCGATCGATTTCGGCGATCTCGAAATGACCATCGAAAAGACCATGCGCCACGTCGAGATGATGCGCGAGGCACGGCGCCGTCAGCTCGAGGCCGAGCGTGCGCATGCTTCCCTCTCGCGGTATTTCTCGCCGCAGATCGCCTCAAGACTCGCTGCCGAAGGCGAGGGCGGCGGCATGGAGGTGCATTGGCGTGACGTCGCGGCGATTTTCACCGACATCGCCGGTTTCACATCACTGGTGGAAACGGCAGCGCCCGAGGTGCTCGGCACGCTGCTCAACGAATATGTGGGCGGCATGACCGACGTCGTCTTTGCGCACGAAGGCACCGTCGCCAAGGTTATCGGTGACGCGATCCAGATTCTCTTCAACGCGCCGGGCGACCAGCCTGATTATGCGACCCGCGCGATCGCCTGCGCACATGATCTCGACGCCTGGTCGGAGAAATTTCGCGAGCGCTGGACATCCAAGGGCGTGAATTTCGGTGTAACCCGCATCGGCGTTCACGCCGGGCCCGCGCTGGTGGGCAATTTCGGCGGCGGGCGCTTCTTCGATTACACCGCCTATGGCGATACCATCAACACCACGGCGCGGCTCGAGACCGCCAACAAGTTCCTCGGCACCCGCATCTGTGCCAGTGCCACGGTCGCCGAAGGCGCCGAGAAGTTCAAGGGTCGGCCGATTGGCGATCTGATGCTGCGCGGACGCAGCGAGCCGCTTCGTGCCTATGAGCCCTTGCCGCCGGCGAAATTCGCAGGGCCGGTGACGGCGCAATACGGCGAGGCCTTTGCCAAGCTCGAGGCCGGGGATGCGGCTGCGATGCCGGCGTTCGCGGCGCTGGTCGGCCAGTATGCCGACGATGCACTCGCCGGTTTTCACCTGCGAAGGCTGCTCAACGGCGCCAAGGGCGTGCGGATGCAGCTTGAATGACGCGAATCTGAGGACGCCTGACGTGATACGCGATTTTGCGACCGGTAATTATCGCTTCATCCCGGCAGTGTTCCAGTATTCAAGCGGCGCTGCGGCTCATTCCGGCTTTGAGATCGAGCGCGTGCGTTTCGACAGGCTGACGCCGCTGGCGGAGGGATTTGCGCTAGCCGCGAAGCATATAGCGGCCGCAGGACAACCGCTGACGTCGTTTTGCGCCTGCGAGTTACGTTCGCCCGCGGCCTTTACCGAGGCAGGCTTCCTGGCCTTCAACCAGCATTACGTCAAGACGCTTGCGGAATGGGGCATTTTCGACGGCACGACCAATCCGGTGGCGCGCAGCAATGTCTGCCCGGAGGTCGATCCTCCTTCCGAGCCCTCATTTTACGCCTTCTCCTTCACGCGCCCGAGCCAAGGCGTCACGGCGTCATTCGTCATCGCCGGCGGCGCCGAATTGCGCGGCGGGAGCGGGAGCTATCCCGAGCGGATCGTGCGCTATCGTGATCTCGGCCCGGATGGGCTGAAGGAGAAGGTTGGCTTTACCGTCCGCGAAATGGAAGGCCGCCTTGCGGCGTTCGGGTTCGGTTGGAAAGACACCACGGCGGTGCAGGCCTACACCGTCCATGACTTTCATCCTGTCATCGTCGATGAACTGGTTCGCCGCGGCGCCGCGCGATCCGGCCTGACCTGGCATTTTGCCCGGCCTCCCGTGATTGATCTCGAATTCGAGATGGACTGCCGCCGCGTGACGCGGGAAGTGGTGATTTGAAAATTCCGAGGTGGGAGCCGCCTGGGGCCTCGTGGTTCGAGACGCGCGGCGCTGCCGCGCTCCTCACCATGAGGGTCTAAGACTTCATCCTGAGGAGCGCGCACGAGCGCGCGTCTCGAAGGATGAAGCCACCGAACGGAGAGCTTTTCACCGCTGCCGCGGATCGAGCGCGTCGCGCAGGCCGTCGCCGACTAGATTGAACGACAGCACCACAAGAAAGATCGCCAGTCCCGGCCACAGCGCCATCCATGGCGCATTGGTCAGAAAGCGCTGCGCCGAATTGAGCATGCTGCCCCAGGACGGCGCCGGCGGCTGCTGCCCGAGGCCCAGAAACGACAGTGCCGCCTCGGCGATGATCGCGGCGGCGATCGACAACGTCGCCTGCACCAACAGCGCCGGCATGATGTTCGGCAAGATATGAAACAGCGCGATCCGCCAGCGCGGATTGCCCATGGCGCGCGCGGCCTCGATATAGTCCTCGACCTTGACGCTCATGGTCTGGCCACGGGTGAGCCGGACAAAGATCGGCGTCGTCGAGATGCCGATGGCGATCATGGCATTGCCGAGGCTGGGTCCGAGAAATGCCGCCAGCGCAATGGCGAGGATCAGGAACGGGCAGGCCAGCATCGCGTCAGTGATCCGGCTGATGAGGGCGTCGATGAATCCGCCGCGATAGCCCGACAACAGTCCGAACGGCACGCCGATGCCAAGTGCAATCCCGACCGAGATCGCGCCGGCCACGAGCGAGGCTCGCGCGCCGTAGATCACGCGGCTGAGGACATCGCGGCCGAGATCGTCGGTACCGAACCAATGCAGCGCGGAGGGCGGCTTGCGGACCAGCGTCCAGCTGGTGGCGATCGGATCGTTTGGCACGATCCAGGGAGCAAACACCGCAAGCACGATGAAGGTCGCGATCACGACCAGTCCCACCACCGCGCCCTTGCGCGCAAACAGGCGGCGGAGCGCGCGCCGCGCCGGACTTTCCAGCTCGTGAGCGCCAGAGGTGGAGAACGCGGGAAGGGCTGCGTCGGTCATGCGGCTTACGCCCTCAGCCGCGGATTGACGAGGATATAGGCGATGTCGGCGATCAGGTTCAGCGTGATGTAAATCGTCGCCGTCACCAGCACCACGCCCTGCACGACCGCATAGTCGCGGTTGAACACGGCATCGACGATCAACTTGCCGAAGCCGGGAATCGAAAAAATCTGCTCGGTCAGCACCGCGCCCGACAACAGCGTGCCGAGTTCGAGCGCCCCCAACGTGATGATCGGCGTCAGCGCGTTGCGCATCGCATGCTTGAGGATGACCGTGCGTTCGGAAAGCCCCTTGGCGCGAGCGGTGCGGACATAATCGCTCTCGAGTACCTGCAGCATCGCGCTGCGGGTGTGCCGCATCAGGATCGCGGCGATGGCGTTTCCGAGCACAAAGGCCGGCATGATGGTGGCGGCAAGACTCGCGCGCCAGTTCTCGGAGAGGGGGACGTAGCCCGACGCCGGCAGCCAGCCGAGTTCGATCGAGAACAGGAAGATCAGCATGATGCCGAGCCAGAAATTCGGCGTCGAGATGCCCCACAGCGCAAACAGATTCGCGCCATAATCCCAAGCGGTGCCCTTTTTCACCGCCGAGACGATACCGGCAGGGATTCCGATCAGGAAGGCGATCAAGATCGCCATCGACGCCAACTGCATCGTCACCGGCAGCTTTTGCACGATCAGGTCGAGCACCGGAACCTTGATGCGCAGCGACTCGCCAAAGTCGCCCGACATCACGCCCTTGACCCAGTAGACATATTGCACCGGGATCGGCTGATCGAGCCGATACTGCTCGCGGATTTTCGCGATCACATGGGGATCGCGCTCCTCA
>Ga0137407_10000397_pt1 | contig 30383 bp, 17 predicted proteins | sample CZOMad2_2_16fung_FD_108410 | JGI IMG/M metagenome (GOLD analysis project Ga0137407, IMG submission 108410) | Vadose zone soil fungal communities from Angelo Coast Range Reserve, California, USA - CZOMad2_2_16fungal (Illumina Assembly) | ecosystem: Environmental > Terrestrial > Soil > Vadose... | reverse complement strand
GTCGTTCCAGCTCCGCCCGCTCTGCCGGACTCACTGCAATAGGCCGAACATGGTTGGCCATGAATGCCCTCCCGGAGCATGCCATGACCTATAATAACTCTACTTCTGATACGAGACACTAGTGAGACAGCCATCGTGACGGACCGCGCCAAGCAAGAGTACGCACACGTGATCTCCAACCGGTACCGGGGCGCCCGGCGCCCCGAGAAGCGGAGGAGCTTGGGCGAGTTCTGTCATGGGGCGAGTTCTGTCATGGGAGGATGAGCGCGGTCGTGGTCCCGCTCGCCATTGCGGCGCAATCAGCTTCTACCAGAGCATGTAACGCCACTTGTGTATCCTGGCAGCCGTTCGATTTCGGTTGTTGCGCGGGCTCGCAACCACTTGCAGGTAAACAGGTCACTGACGTTCCGGTTTTATCTCATCTAGGTCCTTGATTGTTTCCTCTATGGGCGGCCTGAGACTGGGACCACAAATTCCGTTAGCATCAAACACTTCCGATCCCCCCCCGAGGGCGGGGGGGAATTGAACACTCTCCACATTGCGTTGAGGCACCAGCCTTATGGTTTCTTAGGCATCTGGACGGAATAGTCGCACAGCAGCAAGATGTCCTCGAGTCGGTCCAAACTGGCGGGCGCGTCGGCTTTGAGCACTTTAATGGTCCAGTCAGCCTCGTTCTTGCGATCGCCAAGATTCTTAACCTCGACGGTCGCGTCTTTGACGACCTGGTGTACCAGCAAGCCCACGGCTGCGGCCGGCTCTAGCTGCTGGAGAGGCGGCTCATTGGGCGGCCCGGTCAGCGTCACTTTCAATTCAGGGGCGGGCGAATTCTTCGTTCGGTCCTTCGGGACGCCGAAGATCTCAATGCGGTTGACAGTGATCGTTCCTCCCTGAAACACGAATGGGAAGCGCGGCTTGGCCAACGAGAAGGCCTGGGTATGGACGCCGCCGCTATCTGCAATGCTCTGCAGTCGCTGCCATTCCGTGGGAAACTCGTGCCGCAGGCTGAATAGGCGAGCCTGTGGCTTGCCTTCCTCAGCTTTTAGCTGTTGATTTAGGCCTTTGACCGCCGCATCTCGCAGGACCACACCACCCTCGCGCGCCGTGTACTTGATATGCAGCACGACGTCGGAGATGGTGTCGTAATCGAATTGGCGGAAGTCCCTGGGTAACTCGATGCGCCAACGCGACATCACGCCTGCCCCTTCGAACGGCAAGTAGCGTTCGTCGCGGAAGCTGAGTTCGAACATTCCGCTGTCATTCTGCGCGCTGCTGGTAGCGATCGCCTGCATACGCGTCCAGCTCGTCAGGAAGCGATCGTCTTCTTCGCCTTCGCGCTCAGCGTAATCATCGGCTGGCGAATTCTTGACCCTCGTCTTGTCGCGCAGGAGTGTCAGGGTGCAATTCACGCCGGTGTAGGGCCCGACCACTGCGGGAATGCTCACGCTGACGCTTTTGACGCGGCGCATGTAGTGCCCCGGAAAGTCGATGTCGAACAGCGCCTCGGGCAAGTCTATTTCGCACCAGCCCTGTTCCTTGAGGTTAACCAGCTCGACCGGGTCGTTCAGCACCAGGGAATAGTGTTTGGTCAGTTCATACTCACGCCGATTGCCGTCCAGGTAGGCGCGCTCCATCTGCTTGAGTTGCAAATAGAGGCGCTCGCCGGACAGCAGTCCCTTGCGCATGCTGTCCCACACGCCAAACTGGATGAAGTTCGAGTTGACCAATCCACGCTCGAAGCGGTAGCAGCGCTCGGCTTTCTTGGCCAGATCGTAGGTCATTTGATAGCACTGGAAGAAAATCGTCGAGATATCCCCCACCATCCAGTTGTACAGCTCTTCACCGGTGAATTTATTACGCAGAAATTCCTGGATCTCCTGGGACTGCTCGATCTGTCGAGTCGTGTTATCCAGTTCTTGCTGGGCGATGGCAACACGGATGCCTGCGGCGGTGATCTGCTTGTCGATCTGGGCCAGTTCCTTGGTCGCCAGGTCTTTTTGCAGCTTCCAGTCGTCGGACCGACGCTGCCAACCACCGAGGATAGAAGACTTGTTGGCATGGAAACTGTGGACCGAAGCCTCCATGCTTTTCGCCCGGCTCCTGGCCTGGAGCATAGCGATGAGGTTGGCTCGCCCCAGCGTTTCGGAGAATGTGGGACCAGGACCCGTTGAAGTAGGACCTATTCCTAAGGAAATATCCGCTGAGTTCGCAGTTAACTCCGACGCGTTGAGTTCTTCCGACTGACTTTGCATCTGGAACGATTGAGCCATCGCCAACGAGTTCAACTGATTCGTTTCTTCACCGATGCGTTGCTGAATGTTGGTATAGAAATCGAAGCGCGTCTGCGTCACCTCGCGACTTTTCTGCAGTGCTGTCTCCGCAGTTTGCGCCTCGGTCAGTTGCTGTTGCTTGACCTGCTTGACCAGGGAGAGCAATTCCGCCTCGTGTGCGGCGCGCAGGTTGGAGAGATGCTCGGCGTCACGTTTTTCCAATGCTGCCAGCAACGCGCTCCCCAGTGAACGAAGCTCTGCGGTCATCTCCAGTGCTTTCGCCAGCAGTATGCTGAAGCGGTAATGCGGCAGCGGCGCACTCAGGTCGCTAAGCACGCTGCTCAGATCAATACCTTGCGCCGCGGCTTTCACCAACAGGGCTGGGTCGATGGGCGGCTCGAAAAGCGGCAGCTCACGCACTACGCCCTCGATGTTCATGCAGTGCCGGATATTGAACAGCCGATTGGCAACGGTATCCCAATACCCCAGTAGCTTGTCGTTCTTCGGGAGACAGAAATAAAAGCTGCGACCGATTCCCAGGAGCCCGGTGGTCCCGGTTGAGCTCTCGCTGGTCGTCGCCCTGTTGCTGAACGGCAGGTCATTTTCGAAATCGACAAGCGCTTGGTTGAACTTATCCAGGTGCTCGAGACGTAGCTGAGCGTAGGTTTGTGACTGATTGCGTCCGCGCGGCGGTAGTCGTTGGACACGCGGCCCTAGCAGCGTCGCCGCCAGCACGTACAACTGGGTGGCCTGGTTGATGGTTTCGATAGTGTCTTGGCGAAACAAATAGTCGCCCCAGGCGATCAGGTTGTCGATGTACTTCATCACCACCGTCTTCTGGTAGGCGATGCGGCGCAGCCTGGCAACGCGGTGCGGCTTGAACGGATGCGCCTGCAAGTCTTCCCACTGCGCGATCATGTCGGCGTCTCCAGCGTTGAGTTTCTTGAGCATGTCATCAAGCCGTAGCGGCAACGTTTCGCGCAAGGGCAGCACGTTCCAGTAGCGCTGCGGTACGGGATCCTGAGAAAAGGCAGCGGTCGGGTCGAAAATGTAATGAAACCAGCGCATGGCTTCCTCGAAGCGCTGGTTCTGGCTCAGCCGCGTAGCAAGGAACAGCGGCACGTGAAAAAAGATTTCCCAGTTGTAAAGGCTGTACGCGCCCCGAAAATCAAAGTCCACGTTGTGTATCGGCAAGGGCCGCTTGACCGTCGCCATGTCTGGATCATACGCCTCGAGGAAGCTCGTCACCGCGGGCGGTTGCTGGCTGTCAATGTTGAGCAAGCCCGGCACGCCGTACCGATTCAGACGCCGTCGGAACTCAAGGGTATAGGGGTGGAAGAATGTTTCGAATCTGAACTCGGCGGGAAAACGTGGTGCCAAAAGCGCACCAGGTTGGATCACTCCAAAATGAAAGATTTCGCTGTTAATCGACAACGGAGGCAATGTTATGAGCGGGCGAGCGGGGGTAGGCGCAGAAAGGGTTTGCACCTCAGTCGCAGCAATGCTCGCGCGACCAGACAGCCACGGGTTTGCCTTGGTGCTGAATTGCGCAAACGAAACCAGAAGCGTGACACCGATTTGCTTGTCGCCGGCAGGGGGGCTCGTTGCTGTCGTTCCTGTCAGGTTTGGTAGAACTTCGTCGGAAAGCCTGCGCTCAGGATCTGACTGCTCCGAACTAGACGGCCGCACCAGATAGGCCCGCGGGCCTTCTTGAAAGAAGAATGGATTGTTGAGCGTGTACGGCATGGGCCCGGCGCCGAAGAAGCGTAAGCCACCCGAGGCTGGGAGTCGTGCAAAGACGGGAATACGCGGATCGGTTACAGTTGAGGCTGAGTGTATAAACACTAATTCAACAGGTACCGTTGCTTCGGTCAATTCCAACGGCATAAAACCAGCCCACGTGCTGGGGTCTGGACCAACATTTGTTGGCTCAACCAATCCATTTGAATTGAGGAAGTTCAGGCTGCCTTCGCGCGTACGATCAAACGGTCCGAACCCTGGCAAATAGGTGTAAACGGCAAAGGCTTCCTCGGAGTTGAAGTCTTTGTATATCCAGAAATCAATCGTAAGGAAGACGCCGCTGACGCGGGCCTTCAATTGCGTATGAGCATCCTGTACGCTCAGCGCGTGCTCTGCGGAGGTCACTTGCTTCACAGACCACCAACCGTGCCGGTATTCAGTCCATGCAAGCCGTAACATGGATGTTTTGATTTGCGTACTGACGTCAACTTTGTCGGCGACGACCTGCCAGAATACGTAGAGTCGTCGATTCCAGATCACCGGCAGGACTTCGTCCGCCTCGATATCGACAGGCACCTTCTCCCACGGAGTCCAGTAGCGATAGTTGGCATTCACCGTCACGAGCTGACGATAGTAGAAAATGCGCGGAGTGGCGAAGGTATGACCGAACACATGGAGCACGCTTTCCCGTTTCTCCTCGGGCGCAAAATACGTTTCCTCGCACATCCCGCAAATCTGAAGCTGCGAAACCGTATCGAGCTTCTCCAGATAATTGCCTAGCGCAGCTTCCGCGGTGTCCGCCGTCACCTCCGCCTGCAACAGCTCGGACTCCAGCTCTTTGAAGAACGGACTCTTATCATCACGCAGCTCCGGCTCGATCCAGTTTTCAGGGTAGAGGAACACCTTGAGATTGGCCTCCCATACCCGGTAGTTCTGCATCCATGTCCAGCGGTCACCGTCAATCATCGTAGGTGACACATGCCTTTCCAGATTCATCCGGCAGCGCTGAACAAAGAGTTGTACCGACGAAATGGCCTGCTTGATGCGCGACGTCTGCATGCAGGGGCTCATTTCCACGTCGATCAGGAAATGCTCGAAGAGTTGGCCGGAGTCGGTGTAGCCCAATCGTGGCAACAGGTACGCGACCAGAGGGCCACGCTGAGCCTCGCGCAGCAGATCGGTGACGGACCGAGCAACTTCTAGCCAGGCGTCGTCGTCATACCGTGCCTTGTGCGCTCGCTTGGCCTCTTGCGCGGCGAAGCGCGATTGCCCTATATTTGGCGCGACAGTGGCCCACGTAAAAACTTCCGCAGCTGGCGCGCCCAGCTTATCAAGCAGCCGCATAGCGTCTGCCAGACCGAGCAGCTTCGCCGCGTCGGCATAATCTGCATCCTGCAGACCAAAGCCTTGCGCCCCAGCCAGCGCCGCCAGCGCCTTTGCATCCCAGCCTGTGGCTTGCTCCAACTTTATCAGCGCCGGTACCGACCCTGATGCACTAAGAACATCAACGAGAATTGTCGGATCGTTTGTGGCTTTGGCGCGTAGGGTGACGTAGGCATTCCAACGTACCCATGCCCGAAAAAGTGCGGGGCGATCCAGAGCGACGGCAGTGACTGGCGGCTCGATAACTGGCAGCTTGTTCAAATCCAGCGCATCAGGGAGTTTCGGATTCGCCAGATGTGCAATTTCGCGCACCGTTAGACTAAATCCATTCACCAGCAACGACGCTTTGTGCAGTCGAACGTAGGTGTTCATGGCAGCCGTATCGTCGCCACGCTTAATGGAATAGAGTTGGCTCGTCGGGATAATCTCAGCCGGTGCCGCAGGACCGCTCCAGCGAAGTTCGAGGAGAGCTGGTGGCTCGTTCTCGGCGACGGACGCGAGATTAAAATATTCGAGTTCTATATCGTAAAACCTGCCCGCATCCATTTTGTAGGCCACGGTGTATTCGGCGGGAGCCACCTCTTTCCATTGCTCGATCAACCAGGGTGATTTTTGGCCATTGATCGTGAACCGTACGCCGCCGCCGGCCCGCACGTGAAACTGATAGATCTGTGTTTTGTCGGCGAGAACTTTCCCCGTCCAGCGAGCGCCGAACCCGCGTTTTGCATCCCAGCTAAAATCGATGGTGGTATCTACTCCGCTCGTTTGCGGTGGATCAGTCAATGTGTCATTTGCGAAATAGTCGGCTGTCAGTCCATCGCCGGTGAGTGCGAGGAAATCTGTAATTGCAGGAACTGCCGTATCCGCATCAGTCCCAAGGGGCACGACGGGCGCGACATCGTCGGTGCCCTCCAACAGGAATGCGGCGGTCGCAGGCTCCAGACTCAAAGCGTCGGCCAAGGTCTGCTTCACCAAGGCGCGGCTCAGCACCGTACGAACATAGGGCAACGCCCCGGTCAGAAGCGCGTTGAATTTGCCTGCGACGAGCGCTGGATCGACATTTCCATTGGCACCGAACGAAGAGGCCTCCAGCACCGAAACTCGCAGATCGTTCTCGGCCGACTTCCAGCCTAGCCGCTCGGTCAATGTTTGTGCGAGCAGCTTGCGAGGTTGGCCGTAGAGCGACTGCACTGTCTCTTGGAATTCGACATCCCTTGAAAGCACCAACAGGGCGGCTTGCTCGGCATCAGTCAACCAAGCCGAGGTCTGCAACAGGCGGCTGGTTTTGTCGTAGCTGACCTTACCCTGGGGCATGGAGACTCCCGCCGGCAGTGCCGCGAGAGGCGCGGAATAAATGGCAGTACCGGCCACCAGGCCGGCAAGCCGTTCGACCACATGCGGCTCAAAGACCAGCCCTAGCTTGGCACGCGTCAGATCGCCGGTCGGGTCGTCCGCGGGGACATTGTCGCGGGCAATACGAACCAGGCCTTCTCTGATCGCCGACAGCGGTATCTGGATCGACTCTTCGGTTGGAGCGAGATTAGGCGGAGCATTCTCCAGACGGTTGAACAGATAACTCAGACTCGCCGGGGTGAAGCCGGACTGCGTCACGCGGTCAGCAAGCCGCACGAAGGCCAGCGTCCTCGCGGGATCGATGTCCGAAGCGTCGAATTTCAGATTGTCTTTTGAAAGCTTGCTAAAAGGGTCCGTGCCACAAAGCACTTGAATTGCAATCAAGTCCTTGACCGCCATTTTTGTGGCACGCGCCAAGGTCACGTAACGATAGAGCACAGTCGCGGTCGCCAAGCTCAACGGCGCTTCGTCGGCAGAGAATTGTGCCGGAGGTGTGCCCGGGGGAGCAGCCTGAACGGTCCACTCGGCATGTTCGCGGATCAACGCCAGATCGCTCGCGCGCGTGCGCAGTCCTGCAAGCAGCGCAGGAACATGCTCGCCAATTTTCAGATTGGCGGCAGCCAGGTAGTTCCCATCGACGGCATTGAATTTCGAATCGATTTCGCGCACCGCCTTGTTCAAAAACAGCTTGCGATAAAGCGCGTCATCACCCGCTATAGGAATGGAGCCCCAGAAACTCAATAGCTGTTGTAGAGACAGCTCCAGGATCTTCTGCAGCTGGACAACCTGACCCAACTGCCGCACAAACTTGGGCGTAATGTCAGCGGCTTGCAGCGCGACCATCGCCCGATCGAGATCCTGAACGCTCCAGCCGGTCTTGCGCCAGAGCCGGATGAAACGATGCAGCCGATTTAACTCGCTCTCATCGAGCAGCGTGCCGTCCAGGTGTTGCAGGCGCGTAAGCGTGAGATCGCAGGCCGAGTCGGGCGCGTCCAGCACGATCATTTTGCTTACGGCATTGAGATGTGTTTCCGCCCATGTTGCCAACTCGTCGACAGTCATCCCTTGGGGCAAAGCAGGGTTGATATATCGCGTGCGCAACAGGTCAATCAGTTCGACATAGCTGATCCCGGTTCGAGCCAGAAGGGCCGGCACCTGCGTCAGTTGCTCCACCCATGACGGCGACCGCTTCCCCGCCGCGCCCCAGGTCGCGCCACCTCCGAACAACGTGAAGGCCAAGCCCGATAGTGTTCCTCCCGCCATACCGACGAAAGTGGCCGGCACCTCCAACCGCACCCATTCTCCCGCGGCTGGTATGGGTCCTATGTGTCGCCGGCTCGCCGTTCCCGCGATGCCCCAATCGAACTTGTTCTCCCCCCAATACGCACGATGCGACCAGGTTCCATCGAAAAACTGCAACATCACCATCTGAGGCAGATTGGCCGGGTCGAGGAAAATCTCGGCGTACAGGAAATCTTCAGCCTCGACTTTCAACGTGGCCGTACTACCGACGCCATCGAAGAAGTGTTGATGCAAACCGGGGGCAGCGGCGGAAGCGTGTGTGAGGGCCCCAGAATTGGGTGCTGGCGCGAAGGCCGCAAAGGCCCATGTGTCGCCGCCAAGGAGCTGTTGGTGCGCTCCAGTGGGTACCGCATCTTTGACCCAAGCAGTATCGGCCTGCGGCACAATCAATTCGAAGCCATAGAAGTCAGAGACTGGTCGAGTTGCCGACGCACCATCAAATTGCTCACCCGTCAAAATGACAAATTCGTGTTCGGTAATCTTCAGTGCCTCGACATCCACGGCGTTGTCGGCGGCTGTGCCTTTTTCTCTGCGAAATACCGACATCACTTCGTGCCAGCTAGAGCCCATCCGCTCCAGCGTGAGCCGCAAGGAGGCAACTGGCTGGTTGAAAGGCAGCGTGAACGGATACACCGCGCGTTCCAGTTTCTCGTAGGCCAGATCGCGCGTGTTCTCGGGATTCGCGCCCAACTCGGCGGCAGTCACTCCAGGGGTGCTTTCGTTCGGCGCAGGTGTGCTTGGGACCACAGGCACGCCGTTAGCGTCGGTTTTCAGAGGCAGGCTCTGGTCGAACGCGATATAGCTTTCGAGCACCTCGTTGACCAAATCCACGTACGGCAGCGTCTTGTTGGTGTTGTCGCACGAGAGCTCGATGTGGGCGAGGTCGGGCCGCCGGCCCACGATCGGCTTTCCTTTATCCGGCCCATCCGGCCACGTTTTCGTGCTGCTTCCAATCAGCACGTCCAGTGGCGTGATGCGAGGATCTAGGGGTGTGATCCCAGGGATATTCGGGCCGAGAAACTGCAGCAGATCGACGAGATAGGCGGCCGGGCTATAAATCGAGCGGCAGTGCTCGCAATCGCACAGCTCCACCGAGCCAAACAGAGCGGCGTAGTCCGGTCTGTTCGTTGAAATGACGTCGTGAAGTTTGTCCTGTTCGGGGGAGCTCATATCGCCCTCACGGGGATGTCCCCGTTGATCGCGTCATTGAGAAACACGTACTGATGAATAGCGGCTGCGCTGATATTGTTCGCCCGATTGAGCACCATTCTCGCTGTCGCTTCACCCAGCAGCGGCGTGAGTGCCTCCATGGCGACTGCCGGTGGCAGCTCGGCGAGCTCTCGCGCAGAGTGAAAGCCCGCCTCTACCAGTGCCTTGAGTGATTCGGGACCGGCACTCAGACGGAACAGGCGCTGCAGGCGCTTGACTTGAGCGATGACAACCGGGCGATCCTTCAAGTCAATGTCTTTCAGCAAACTGTCACCATGCTGGGCCACCAGGTCATTGATTCGACCCTCGACCAGATCGAACTGCTTCTCGCGGACGGCGTCCGCGAGGAATTTGGCCACGGCAGGCTGGACATTGGCGAGTTGCACGGACGGCAAACGCGCCACCATAGTGGCGACGGCTGCTGTTGGATGGGCAACCTGCATGGCTCCTGCAAGACTCGCGGCGTAATTGGCTTTGCGCTCCTCAGGCTTGCCCGGCACATCGTCGGGTATCGGCACATGGGCACTATCCAAGAGCGCCGCCCATTTGTCCTGCGTATCGAGCTCGAACGCCAGATCGGCGGTGCTGGCGATAGTCGGGTGGTTGGCACGAATGGCGTTGACCAGCGGGATGTTGTTCTGCGTCAACATCCCCAGCTGAAAGCCGTACTTCACCTTAGCGATTTTCTGCGCGTCGTCAAAACCTGGCTGGCTACGTAGTTTTGCCCAGAACTCAACGGGCGTGCCCACGTGGTCGGAAAAGCTGCGCCACAATGTCGCCTGGTCGTCGGCATTGGGCAGGGCGGCACCCACCAAGTCTGAGAGAGACGGCGCACCTTCGGCAGATCGGTAATTCGGCACGCGACGCGCGAGCACGTCGCGTATCGTCCGCACGCTTTCTTTCAGCCGGTCCGCTGGATTGAAAGGCGGGATGAACGGTGGCGTGTCCGCAGTCGCTTGCCTCAGCGCCAAACGCAGATCGTCTGTGCTTAGGCGTGCCAGTTTGAGCACGTCCGAAGCCGCTCGGGTACGCGCCAGCCCATAAAAGACTGATGCAGGCTGCAGGTTTTCAAATGGGTCAAGCGCGAGCCGAAATGCGGCCACGAGCATTTGAATTAGGGAACGATCTAGACCCGTTTCACGTGCTACAAATGAAATGTCGCGATGCTTCTCCTCGTCGAAACGCAGAAGCGCAGCTCCCACCACGGCTTCGCGTTGGGCAGCATCGGCGTTGGCGGGCGCTCGCTCAGGTAAAACGGGCTCGATAGCCAGAATCAGTTGCTCGAACTCCGACAGTTGCCGTTGCGGCTCGCCGCCCTCGATGACAATGCGCACCTCTTCCACGCGGCGCGCCTGGATCCCCATGATCAAATCATCGTCTGAAACCAAGGTCTCTTCGGCCATCTCCTTGCCATCTGGAACGCGAAAGATTCGAAACTTCTCGAGCGGCTGTCCGTCGCGGCTCAAGGCAAAGATGAGGTCGGGCGTGATGACGCCTTCTACTGAATCGTCACCAGCCGCAAAATCGGTAGTCGCGTAGGAGAATTCAAACCAGCCGTCTGCGTTCTTGGTGGGCAGATTCCTGGTGGCTTGGTTGCCCAATTGTTGGCCCGTACTAGCGCCACCGCGCCGAAAAAACAGATCGCGATCAAACACGGTGACCTGCACGTCGTTTATCGGTCCGCCCGCGTTTACAACCTGCCCACGCACTACCCACTCGGCCTGCGGTGTATCAAACGCGCCTAACTCGCGCAGTAGTCCGTTTAAGACTTCCGCGGCTCGCTCGTCAAGAAGTTCGCTGGGCTCGAGTTGAGACTGTTGTCGGAAGAGGTTGAGCACGTTACCCGTGCCGGTGCCATACACCTGGCGTTCCCGTTCGCGGCGCAGCCCCTCCTCCAGGTCACGTCGTTGGTGATCCGGCAATCGGATGCGGTCCTTTGCGATCAACAACAGCAATGCATCTTGCAGGTTGCCGACGGCTTCGCCCGTGTTGTTAGGCCCGATGGGCGGGGGAGGCGGGTTCTTGATAGGTTTCATGGGCACACTATTCCTCTATGGAAATGCTGACTCTGTCACCAAGGGCAACTCGCTTTGTGCAATGTCGGCTACCGTAACACTCCGGTTAAGTTGCTCGCAACTCGCGCAAGCCGGCAGCAAGGTCGCTTTCGCTCTGAGGTGCCAGCGAATCCGCACACTCCTTTGGGCTTTCGATGGCACCAAGGGCAACCTACGCCTGCTGCTATGATTAGGGCCTTGGATCGGTTTGTCGATTCGTTCTAAACGATCTACCGGCTGGATCGGTGAACTTCCGATGTCGGTCGAAAAATGAGTGCTCCAAAGGAGTGACTTCCAGCAAATCTCTATGCATATCTGGCGCACCGGTACGTTGCGGCTTGATGTGTTCGAGCTCCGTCGACAAGCCCGAACCTGGATCGATAGGCGCCCGACCCCTCTCTACTAGTGCCTGGTTCTCTGGCGAAAACTCGCCGGGAGCCGCTGAAGCCGCCCGATTCCGCCAATACCGGCTTTTTACTGTCTTCCACTGGGGCGTGCCCTTCGCCGTTGGCGCATCATGCGGATCACCCACCCGCCACCGGCGAGGCGCGGCTGGAGCAGAGGATGGCGAGGACGCCGGAGGCGCATTCCCAACAGGCACATCGGCTTTCGGTGAAGACGTAGCTGCTGCCGGCTCGGGCGGCGAGACTTTGCCACCGCCTTTACTCTCGCCGCCGGCGGCCAAAATAAGATCTCCGACCTGCTGAGCGAAATGGCGAACCGCACCAGTTCCATGTTCGACGACGCCGGCCGTGTCGCCTCTGCTTGCGGCTCGGACTGTCTTATCGACATCCGTAGCTACTTTCGAAAACGGCACCTTCTTTACGGTGTCCTCAACGCCCTCGTGAAGTCCTCGACCCTCCAACAGCGCGAAGCCCGTAGCCGCCGGTGGAACGATCGTGGTGATCTTGTCCTTGGCGACCGCGACCGTAGCCGCAATGGGATCCTTCGAATGCTTAATTTCGAGCCCTAATTGTACGGCCTGCGCAACTTGGCCTACCGGCGTAACGGCGACCACTGTGGTCGCGACCTCCTTGGCAAACTCCATCTCAGAGCGAAGAGCGCCACTCGCGACCTCTCGTGCTACCGCCATCCCCTTGTTGACGAATTCCGGCCAAGCTCCCGATGCATCTTTCATGTTAATGGGACTACTCCGGTTAGCCTCATACAAATCTAGGCCTGCGCCCGCGCCTGCGGGATCACAACTCACCCACCTCCCCAACCACGGCGCGTAATACCGCGCTCCGTGATAACTAAACCCCGTCTCCTCATCCCGCTCCTTACCCGTGTACCGATACCGCTTCGGCGTTTCCGTCTCGCTGCTGGCAGACTGATATGCCGTGCTCCCATAGGGGTGATACTCCTCATAAGAAATTACCCGCGCCTGGTCATCCAGCTCCAACGCGGCCGTCCCAAGGTGATTGCCAAGCTGATACCGCACGAGCTGCCGAGGCGCCGGGTCAGCACCTACAAGACGCGTGCGTGTCTCGATCAGCGCGACGCGTTGCTCGTCGTCCATCACATGTAGGGACTCACGTTCCAGCGTCACCGTCTGGATGTTGCCGTTGTACTTGCGGTACACCTCAAAACCACCAAGATAGATGCGCCCGTCTTTCGGCTTGCCGTTCTGCGATTCGGTGAGTTTGCGCACGCGCTGACCGCTCGCGTCATAGACGTACCAGGTCTTCTCGCCCGTGCCACCATTGTTGACCTGCTGCTGCGAGGCACGCAGTTGGTCCTTGAAGTCCCACTCCATCACCGGCAGGTGCAACATGGAGGTCATGTTGCCGTGCGTGTCGTACCCATACATGGCGCCGTAGCCGGGTGTGGCTGTGTAGTCCGGCAGTTTGTTGGGATCACCGGACACTCGCGTCGCGAGCAGACGATTGCTGTCGAGGGCGTATTGGTAGCGGCGTATCCAGCGTTGCACGGCGCCGCCGGTGTGAGCCATCGCCAAAATGTTGCCGACGGAATCGTATTCGTAGTCTTCGCTGTAGCGCTGCAGGGCTTCCGGGCTGTTGGGGAAAGGAACGCCGATGATCGGCTCGCAATGTTTGGCGTCGCGCTGGATAGTGTTTTGCGCGGCATGTTCCCGCCCCTCCGCACCGATCAATCTGTACAGGGCGTCATAGACGTACGCGTTGCTTGGTTCTACGGTGGAGTTATTGAAAAACACCGTCTGCTGGGCGTCGTCGCGAATCGCGGTGATGTTGCCGACCGGGTCATGGGTGTAGGCAAGATCTTGCAGCGTGCGCTTATCGATCTCGGGATGCGTAGGGCGCATGCTAAGTAGACGAATCAGACGAAACGTGTCTTTGTCGTAGCTGTATTGGGTGAGGATACGATGGCTCGCTTCGTTGTATTCAATGCGGGTGCGCTGACCCTTCGCGTCGTAGTCGATGCTGGCGACCACATTCAAGTTTGCGGTCGCCGTATTCAGCAAGGTCGTTGGCTCGGCGGTTTGCTCCAGCCAGACATCCACCCGTTTGAGTAGGTTGGCTTCGTTGTAGCCGGGGCGAGTGATGTTGAATTGGGCGCCGAGCTGGTCGCTATGCGGTGCAACGATCTGTATTGGGCGGTTGAGTGCGTCGTAGCGAGTGCTGCCACTAAAGGTCTCCGCTTCCAAGGTCGGATCCTGCGACCAGTCGGGGGTGGTTTTGTAATCGCCGAACAGTTGGCGCGTGCTGCGCAACGAGTTGCCTTTGAAGTCGAAAGCTTCATCCTCCGCTGTGACCGGGTTGCGCCCCAAGCTGATGACAAGGCCTGCGGTATCGTAATGTTTATACGATTTCCCGCGCAGGTTCAGTTTTCGGGTCTGATCATTTGCAGGAGTGTCGGGCAAGCCATTGCCGGGCGTGTCGCCGTAAATCACTCTCTCAAATTGAATGATCCGGTCTGGATCGAGTGGGTCGGCACCTTTGACGAAAGTGCCAGTCGGTCGGTGCAATGGGTCGTACTCGGTGCGGAATGTGTGGCCTCGGCTGTCCCAGGCGCACATGGGTTTGCCGGCCGCGTCGTTTAGCATCCAGCGACCACCGGCATCCATGCTGTGCTGGAACAGCAGATTGCCGGCGATGTCGTGACAAGGCGCATAGCTTACTGGGTCGGTTGCCTGGTCATTCGCAACCGGCGGCGTGATGTATTGCATCACCAGGTTCTTGCGAGCATCGCGGATCCACAGCGGCTTGCCTTCGGCGTCGAGCTTGGTGAAGGTCAGGTACTTTTCGTCCTTGAGCTCACCGGCAGCGTTCTTTACCCGGTTATGCGCGATGGAGATCACGTCGCGGCCGAGGCTGTCGAGAATGGTGAGCGCGGGCGTGTCGGCGTGTTCGGCGGCCAGTTGTGCGGCGCGCTTTTCTTCTGCCGTAGCGGTGGCGGCGATCTTGCTCGCGAACCATGCGTTGCGCGGTTCCTTCACCGTGTCGTTCTGGTCGAAGGTGCGGACATGCCAAGGAGAGAACTCGACTCGGCTGTAACTGCCATCGGGCATCTCAGTGCGCACGGTGCGACCGACGGCATCGTAGTAAATCACTGCTGTGACGCCGCCTTCCGCCGGCTCTTCATAGCGATGACCCACCACGGGCGAGCTGAAGTAGGGCTCGTACTGTTTGACTGGCTTGCCCTTGTTATTAAGGATGGTTTTGCCCCTGGCCACCCAGCGCAGCGGTTGACCGGCGGCCTCGGGCTCCGCCTGAATTTTCTTCATGATCACGCTGCCCATGCCGTCCGAATACTCGAAAGCGGCTTGTATCGGGCTTTGTGCACCGGGCGCAAGCTGGCTGACGTGCTGTTCGCGCACGATGCCGCAGGCGCAGGAGGGATGTTGCCCCCACAGCATCACCGTTGTGCCATCGGGCAGTGTTTGTTCGGTCCCGCCAAAGTCATAAACGTGACGGGCAGTGGCGTTGCCAAACCAGGTGCGCGCCTGAGCTTCGTTTAAATCAGCGGCGTCGAAGAATGAGCGCAGATCAGCCCGGCTCGGCTGGGTACGATTCAGATTTGCAGGGCCGTTGTCGAAACCCACCAGGTTGTCGCCTTCAACTCCTTTGCCCTTCACCGCCATGGCGGTGGGCAAGCCCAGCACATCGAAGAACACTTCGGAGAGATTGTTATTGATATCCTGCATTTCGCGCGGGGCCAGCACGCGAAAATCGAATTGCGTGACACGGGTGGTGTTGGCCAGCGCGCCTGTGCTGGAGGCTATGAACAAGTCGCGCGGGTCGTATGCCAACGTCGTGACGTTGCCGAAAGGGTCGGTGTAACGTTCCGGCAGATAGAAGTGTTGCGCGGCATCCGACGCGAAGCCGGCGATGCCGGAGCGGACCCAGTACTGGCCAGCCGCATCGGCAGCCGGTTGGGGCGAAAAGCGCGCGACGAGGTCTGCGCCGTTGAGATAACCACTGGTGGCGGGGAGGTTGAGCTTGACCCGCGCGCTGCTTGCGCCGTCGATGATTTGATCGAGCTTGTTGTTTCCAATCGCGTCTTTAAAAACGGCGTCGAGCAGGCTGTCGGTAAGCGCCAGCTTGTACGATTCGTAGGCCAAGCCTAGCCGGCCGTGTTCGCCGAATGGCAATGGGTCCGCCAGGTTCTCGGCAAAGAAAAGCGTTCGCGTATGCTCGACTAGACGCTTTTGATAACTGATCCGATCGGGGATGGCCTGGTAGGGAATGTCCGCTACCATGATTATGTCTGCTGGTTCGGCGGTGGGCTTGTAAAAATCGCTCAAACCAAACTTGCCTAGCTCATCAAGCGCAAAGGGGCGATTGTCCCGCGGCTCAGGGATGCTCAATTCGTAGGTCAACACCTCGCGTGGCAGGCGCAAGCGGTAATCATCCGCACGGAGAACATCCTGCGTGTAGCGCGTTTCCGTGTAGGCGAGATGGCGCTCCTTCTGAACTTTGTGAATGAGGATTTGGTCGTCCTGTTTAACGCTGTTGTCCTCAAACTGACCTAAGCGCGGATAAACCACTGCGACCGACTGGAGCACATTGGCGTACTCGTCAAGCCTCACGTTCAGCGTGTGCGCAACGCGCGGGTCGGGGCGAATGTCGTCCGGTGTGAGAGACAAGTCGTAGTGGTACGCGATGGCCTCCCTTTCAGCGACCAGAAAGACCGCGTGTGCGTTGAGGGCTTTGGGCTGAAGGCGGCGAATGTGGCAATTGTGATAGGCAGTGGAGAATAATTTCACCGGGACATGTTCCGGATTCTTGGACCGCTCCAATGCGTCCACATCCAGCTCATAGACTTCTTGGCGCAGCATCATGCTCTTGCAGGCCCGCAAGGCTTCGCGCCGCTCTTCGGCACTGAGGTTCTGAGCATCCAGGTCCGGTTGCGGCAGTCGATGCTCTTCAAAGGAACCTAGAACGTTTTGCTTGTCGGGGTTCAGGGCCTCAAACCAGTTGGGGAAATACTCGTGTTCAAATTGCGCGAGGATGCGCTCGTTGTCGAGAAAAGCGCCGGTGTGATACCAAGTGACGGTCTTGACCGGCGGCTGATAGAGCGTCTTGTCGTCGGTGATATAGGGGCTGGCGGAATTGCCGCTTACGAATTCGCCATAGGACTCGCTGTCCAATTGCTCGACGCGGCCGAAACCCCGGAACTCCCGTTCGATGCCGTCGAAGTAGCCGTGGTGATAGGAGTAGGTACTTGAAAAGGTGGTCTTCCGCCATTTGTCCGTGACGGTAACTTTCTCGACAACATGGACCGGAAACGGGAGCTTGGTGATCCACGGTTTGCCGGCGTACTTGTCCCGCAGATAGAACTTGGTGGAGGGGGCGTACTCCACACGGGTTTCGGCGCCGAGGTTGTTGATGGTCTTGATCAGCAGGTGCGGCTTCTGCCCGCCCATCAAATCAACGTAGCGCATGGACCGGCGACCACTACCTGGCAATGGGGAAGACCAGACAAGACAGGCAGTTCCATTGCCGAGCAGATCCATCACGGTGACTGAAGAGAGAGTATCAATCTGTGGGAAGTGATTCAGGCCGAGCGGCTTGCTCCAGCTATTGCCTGATTGGTTGAAGTAGACGTGAACGCCGTCTCGCCCAAAATAAATGATATCAGTGGTCCCGGAGCCGTCGATGTCGGCGAGCTGAATGCGGCGAGGATCAAAGAGATCGGGGTGATCGAACCATGGCGCATTATCCATGGTGACTTTGGCCCCGAAACGGCCGTAGCCCAGGTTCGGCCAGTAACAGACCTCACCGTTGCGGATGCGTACCAAGTCAGTGAGACCATCACCACTCAGGTCTGCGAGATAGATCGAATGTTCCGCGGCGGCGAAGACTAGCCGTGGCCCCTTTTCTTCGTCCCAATTCTGCCGCACCCGTTCCCCAGGGCCGAAACCGTCTTCCGCCAACGAGGAATACCAGCAGAACACTTCATCTTCAGAAATGAGAATATCAGCGTGGCCATCACCGGTAAGATCTATGAACTTAAGATGTGGATCGCTCCACGCAAGGTGAGGGAGCGAAACGAACGGTCTGAAAGTTCCCCAGCGCTCCTCTGGCGTGCGCTCATAAAAACCTGGCGTCGGTTCGTGGAAGTCAACCAAATCTAGTTGGCCATCGCCAGAGAGATCTAAGAACTGCTGCTGTCCTGCACTGAGAGCTACGAGAGAAGGTTTCGCCGCCATGAGTTCGAGCGGCGCGAAGCGGGCGGCGACTTCTTCTTTGCCGTTCTTCTGGACCGGTAAGGGACTGAGGTTCCGTTTGTAAAACCAGCCCTCGGCTTGTTCGGTAAGAATTCCTGACAGTCCCTCGCCGTCGAGATCGATCCATTGATAGGTGGCGCCGTCGAGACCAGAGGGAAGATTTTCCAGGCTTCTGGGGTCAACCTCACGAACTTCGTCTAGCACTTCCGCCTTGGTGTACTCAAACTGCAGGGGCGGTAGAGAGTTTTTCAGATACGACCCGTTTGCTTGGCGGACGTAGCCTGATTGGCTGACTGAATCCAAGAAGGAGAAGATAGGATTACGCGCGTCCTGCAATTTAGTCTCGTACGAATAGGTAAAATCGGTGGAGCGGACGAGGTAATCAGGCGCACCCAGTTCGCCCGGAAAATGATGCAGCATGAGGACCCGTTGGCAGAGTCGATAGGTGCGAATCTCGAAGCCCGAGCGGTAGCTCGAGAATGGCTCAATCCGTGACATCCACTTCGCACTTGCCGGTGGAGAGAGTGTAGGCCGAGCAAAAATCCGGCCTTCAGGATCGGGAGGATCCTCAGCGTAATGGCCCTCTTCATAGTCGAAGACAACTTCGAAGAACCAGTTCGGAGTTCCATCCAGTGCGACAGGGCCAGGTGGCTCAGGCCAGGGAGTATTCTCCTTTAGTTCGGGGAAGAATGGCGTGCGGTTACCGTAGTGCATCCGTTTGAGATATCGATTCGCCTTGCGTGTGTCATCCGTGCGGTTGCGTTCGTGAGCTTGCGATTGGTCAACGTTATCAGAATTCTCTGCCTTGTACTGGTAGACAATGACATTTCCTTTGTCGTCATAGCTTTCGCAGATAAGCCAACTAAAAATCTGTGTATCATCCGGCAGATTAGCGATGCGGCTGTCGGCAGTTCTGCCGTACCAAGTCGTAATATTGTCCTTAGAGATTGATCGCCAAAAGGTGTCTGCGGGCTTGGTTTGATTCGTCCAGCGCTCGATACGGGCGAACAGGCCTTCAATCCGTGGTCGATAGCGCTGGATGCTGTAGGTCGTGCCGCCCACAGTGCGTGGCGGAACCGTTTTCCGTTCCCATTGCTCACCTTTTTGTTCCACTAGCGGGACAAGATCCTCGGCGCCGGACAGAATAAAAACATCTGACTCTTCGACGTCCTGGTATTTCGGCAAGCCTTTATCGGTCTTACGGGTAATGGAAGGAAGCGAAAGATTCCAGCCAAAACCGAACGGTCCGTTGCCGGCGCCGGAGTCATAGGAAAGAGACAGTTGCGGTCCAAAACCTGAACGACCCGGGCTTGTCGCTATCGGGACCGTCATCGAACCGGTGCCAGTCACTGGATTGGCGGCGAATTTCTCTCCGATCCCCCGGATCGCGCCGCCACCTTTAGGAAGAGAAATCGTTGGTGCGGATATTTGGGACGGCTCTTGGGCAGATCCCTTCTGATCAGCATCACGCCTTTGGCCGTTGATCATGGGCGGGCTCCCATCTCGACCGAATCTTGTACCCCTGCCCCGTCGGCGATTGGTCGCGAATTCCTATGGCGCTCAATACACCCAACGACGCGCAAATGCAAACGCCAGTCAAACAGAAACAAGCACCGCGAACTACAGAGTGAGATCTCGTATGGTTGAAAAACAGCGCCGCGTCATGCGGCATCCCGATAATAAGACCTCGGCCGACTGCCGCCAGGGCAGCCGGCTGCGACGCTCACGCGGCCCTTGACGCCGGCCCTGTCCCGGGAGCAGCGTCGCCGCAGGAGCCGAATCAGGCCCGGGCGGTCTCGGCCCCAGGGAGGGCTCCGGGGCCGGCGGCTCGACGATGCTGGGATCTTTCAGGGGGTCCTGGATGCCCGCTGCATGGGGCCGCGTGATGCGAACTGGCGCTAGTATTGCCTATGGGCCACTGGTTCAAATCCAGCCCACGCAACAACCTACAAGAGACTCGAGCGTGGCCGTGGGTTCAGGTGACGGGTACACCGCAGATCTCCAAGCCGCGCCCACGGGCCAACACGATGGTGGTGTCTTAACGAACCTCCAGCATCGGTTCTTTCATGACCGGAGAGTGCCTTATCCGACATGCTCGCTACTCTATCCCCGGCTGGCCGAAGGCTACTTGACGGAAAGCATCTGTGGGCAGATCCTCGGTCGCGTCGAGCGAGTTGCGTGGCGGCCGACGTGGTCGAGAGAACAGTACACCGACGGGGAGACAGCCGGAGCACAGCGGGAGCGTCTCTGAGGCGGGGAGGCTGGCGGTCGTTACTCGATGGTTCGGAATCCGTATAACGCGCTCGCACTGCAACGGGAGGGCCTGGAACTTTGGCAAAGCTTGGCGATTTCGCGCGACGGTTTGGGTCGACCCTCACGCTAGTGATCGCAGTTGTCGGGTCGGTAGGGAGTGGCGTTGCATATCTCGATAGCAAGATCGAGCATGCCCAGAAGAGGATTGAAGATGCTAACAAGGAGCAGAGGGAACTCCTCTTCAACGTTAAGAAAGAGTTTCAGAAACCGTTTTATCAGCGGCAGATGGACTTGTGCTTGGAGGCCTCGGGTGCGGCCTCGACTCTTGCGACATCGCACGACCGTAAGGTGGCCGAGGACGCTTACGCAAGCTTCTGGCGTCTCTACCATGGGCCGTTGGCCGCCGTTGAGCAGAGCGAGCAGTCTACCGACACAAGTCCAAAAGTGGCAGAAAAGATGGTCGACTACGGACGGATGCTGACGGACTCCTGCAAAAGTCGTCCGTGCGCATCCAGTAAGTTTGAGCAAGCATCTCTGGAACTTGCTCACGAGTGCCGTCGGCTGTTCAGGCAAGCATGGGAGGATCCGCTGTTCGTGGCCCCGCCAGCTTCCCTGCGGAAATAGGTCAGGTTGGAGTCGGAAAAAGGCCTAGTGTTCTTCGGGTTGTTCGATTTCGGTGGTTGCGGGCCCCCGATCTGAACCAGCGACCGAGGACCTCAGGAGCCCCCGCGACACCCCCTCCCTTCCGTGTTGATCAAAGGACCTCGGATCACGAATTGGGTTTGGTGGGGTAGGGAATTCACCCTATCGAGCCCTGTACACCCGTAGTCTCGACCTATGGTCGGACCTATGGTTCGACCTATGCCGTCGTCTATCTACCCCTTCATACCCTGGCACCACTCTACGGAATGAATGATTGTGTGCAGCGCCTTACGGCCGCGGATGACTGGAGCGCCTCTTTTGGCCGCCTGCCTCCAGAACCACGGCTCTCTCTGGAGTGCTGGAGTGCTGAGCGCACCCTCATCGACTTGCGTGGGAGGCGACATCATTTCCGCGGCATTCGGCCTTCGCGACGCTCTCTAGTGTCTCGTATCAGAAGTAGAGTTATTATAGGCCATGGCATGCTCCGGGAGGGCATTCATCGGACAGAGTATTCGATGGAGAAGTTCATCTCGACTTCCGCATCATAGCCTCCGTTGAAGCGCCGGGCGGAAGTGTCTACCAGCGCAGGAGGACGAGGGCGAGCGGGGTCAATGATCCGGGGGGTTCGAATCCGTCACTTTTGGGCCAGGAGCAGTCCCATGTAGGGCGAGACACCGACAAACCCCGTTCCCTGCGCCTTCAGCTCCCGTAAGAGCTTCAGTCCCTCCCGATCGGCGGCCTGTAGCCATGTCAAGTCGAGAATGACCTCGTCCCTCGCCTCGGCGACGGTACGACTCATCACGGCGATTTCCTCCCCGGTGAGCCGTCCGGCGAGCGCCAAGACCGCCGGCGGGCCCTGATCCGTCAACGTGATCCTCAGCGTCATCACGTCACCTGCCCTAGACATCGAGTTCGCCGATCACACCGATACCTCGGCCGATGTTGGCCTGGAAGAGGCGCTCGATAGCAGGCAACGATGGAGGTGCGACCCAGCTGAGCACGCCGATGTACTCGCGCGTATCGAACCTGATAACGATGGTGAGTTGGGTACCGACCGCGACGCGCGCGAAGGATTCGAGAATGGCCCTGCCCGGCATCGGCACTGGGTCCGCCAGAGAGAACGATCCTATCCAGGGCGGCGGCCAGGCAGGTGCGGTTGTGGTGGGCTCGACGTAGCGAATAAGGTCCCGCATCTTCATATCCCCACCCGCTTCCTAACGCGCGATGGCAGAAAACCACCAGCACGCAATCAGTACAGGGAGGCCAAGCCATAGCCAAGGGGGTCGGACGCCCGCTGCGTCAACCAAGGGCCCAAGTGGGAAGGCAATGCGAGCCTAGCATGTTTACAGGCCCTGCAACTCCCCCCTTAAGCGATATCGAGCACTACTCGGACCGCGTGCGCTCCTGCATCCACAGGGCATCGCAGGCCGCGTGCAGGCGGATGACTTGCTTATCGGTATAGATGTACGACACAACTGGGTCCGGCTCGCCGCAAATGAGGCAGGGCTCCAGTGTCGGTCGGCCGATGATGATCCGCTTTACCCGTGTGATTTGCCTAAAGAATGCTGTCAAGGTCTCTGGTGACCCAGGGGGGAGCTTCGCGCGGAGAGCAGCGTGGAACATAAACAGGAGCGGCAAGAAATGGGCCAGAGACCACGCTGCGATATAGACGCATGGTTGGACCGTACCGGCGGGAGGTCCTGCGTCGAATGATGTCAGTTTCGACAGTCTTGTGGATCAGCTAACGGATCTTGGCGAGGAGGTCGGCGTGGGAGATCGCCCGATAGTACCTGATGGCGTCTCTGCTCCGCCCGTGATAGTCTGCCGCCGCCGTCAACGGGCGCCCCTGCCCCACCCGCTTCGCTCGCAATCGGATAGATTTCCCGCTCGATCAGGCTCTGGAGAAGATAGGCAACATGAACGACCTGCGGAGCCGGTCGCCCCGTCCTTGGCCCCGTCGACCCGACATAAGGTGCGGGGTTTCCATGGCTAACGTGGCGGGGCTGAAAACGCGACTTTCAGTCCCCGTCGGAATTCGCGTCGCTGCGATTTCCACGAAACCAATCCTTCCCGTAGGGCGGTCTTCGTGGGGCACGTGGAGGCGAATGCGCCCGGGTCGGTGGTTGGAGGGTGCTCGGGAGGCTTCTCGGGGACGTTCTCGGGAGGGTCTTAGAAAGGGTCTAAATTGTGCGGAAATCCCGGCTTGACAGGCAGTCAGCTGCGCGCCACCATGCCCACCGACAGCGCGCGTCTGCGCTGAAGAGATCACGAGGCCCGGGCCGCTCTGGATGGCTGTCTCGCCCGTCGGCGTCCGCGCCCATGCCAGTGAGGCGTACCCCGAAAAACCGCAAGCAAGGAGAACTCCATGGCACAACCGGACACCCAACGCAGGGGCACCTCCTTTGGCGGTACGATCGCGCGCCGCACGCTTCTGAAGAGCGCAGTGGCCCTGGCGGTCACACCGGTCGCGTCGGCCGTGGCGCGCGCAGATGACAAGCCGAAGGGATCGATGCTGGCGTACGTCGGTAGCTACACTCCGAATGGCCAGGGCATTTACCTCTTTAGCCTGGATCTGTCGACGGGAACGCTCACGCAAATCAAGGTTGCCGCGGCGATTCCGTCGCCGTCCTGGATCGCGATTCATCCGAACGGGAACTATCTGTACGCGGTGAACGAGATTTCCAACTTTAATGGCACCACGAGTGGTTCGGTCAGCGCGCTTCTTATCAATCGAACAACCGGCGACCTGACGTTCCTTAATGTGGTGAGCTCCCAAGGCGCCGGTCCTGCCCATCTCAGCGTCGATCCTCTGGTGCAGTTCGTGTTCGTCGCCAACTACGGTGGCGGTAGTTTCGCCGTGCTCCCAATTCAGTCGAATGGGTCGCTCGGCAACGCCACCGCCGTCCAAGTCGATGTGGGCTCCGTGGGGCCACAGAAGGCTACGAATGCCCCTCCAGGGAGTTTTGCCATCAGCGGGCACGACGCCCCACACGCGCACATGATCCAGGCCGACCCCGCTGGCACGTTCGTCTTTGGAGCCGATCTGGGACAGGACCGAATCTATAGCTGGACGCTGAACCGGACCACAGGCAAGCTGATCGCCAACATCCCCCCGTTCGTCTCTGTGCCTCCGGGAGACGGCCCGCGCCATTTTGCGTTCCATCCCAACGGTCGCTTCTTCTACTCGCTCCAGGAAGAGGCCTCCACACTGCTGTTGTTCGGCTATAACGCCGCCAACGGCTCCCTCACTCCGCACCAGATGCTCTCGACCCTGCCCACCGGATTTGTCGGTACCAACTTCACGTCTGAGGTGCGGGTCTCGCAGGATGGGAGATTCGTCTATGCCGCCAACCGGCTTCACGACAGTATTGGCATCTTCCGAGTCAATGACGCGACCGGTGAATTAACCAATGTCGGGGACGAATGGACCCGAGGCGACTATCCGCGAAGCTTCACGATCGACCCGACCGGAAACTTCCTGATTTCGTGTAACCAGCGGAGCGACGCCCTCACCACCTATCGCGTCGAAGGAGATGGAAGGAGGCTGGCATTTACAGGGGAGTACACCCCCGTCGGTAGCCCGGCGAGCATCGTGTTTCTGACTTAGACGATATTTTCGGATCGGTTCCCCCACTTATTATAATTCCCACTTCGTGACGTAGTGGGAATGCTCTCGCACGAGTCAGACGAGGTTCTCGGGAGGGTGTTGGAAGGGTTTTAGCGGATTCCCGCTGCGGCCGAGGGGTGAGGATAGGATTGGAGCTAGTGGGCACCCTCGTGGGCACTGCCCTTCGCCCTTAGCCTGGCCTTCGTGACGGTGCGACGCGTCTAGCCGTGGGATGGCGCCCGCAGTACTCTTTGAGCCCCGCACCTTGTGGTGGGACAGTCAACGGGCCTTGGAGTCTCGAGGAGGAGCCACTATGCCTGTGTATAAGTATTACTGTGACAATTGTCGACGGGACGTGAGCATCACCCTGTGGCGCCGCAGGCCTACGCCGATCGGCGCTACCGATCGGCTACGGCCAAACGATCTCACAGCCATACATCGTGGCCTACATGACCGAAGGGCTGCAGGTCACGAACAACAAAAAGGCGCAGGAGATCGGCACTGGGTCGGGCGCCTTGTCTGACCTTCGACACCCCGGTATCACGCTCCATCCCTAACTTAGCCGCAATCACCGATATCAAAAGCGCTCAGATTCACGGTCAATTGATCTAGGCGCATAGCAAGGGCGGGAGTTGAACACGCGACCTACTGATTACGAAAGAGTACCAGAGAGGGGGTTAGCGACCTAAAATCACGAAAAAGCAACGCTACGCTTGGCAGTGCGTCGTCCTGCGTCGGCGTGCATCGGCCTGCGCAGGAACCAGTCAGGAACCAAGAGACGGCGGCCCAGAACACCGGGCCGCCGTCGTCACGTCTGGCGGGCGGGACTCCTCCCCTGCGCCTCTGCCCGCCTCCCCGGTCTGGGCCGCTCTGGGCTGGATTAGGACCGTTTAAATGATCTTGGTAAATTCAAATTGAACTTGGTCCACTCCCGGAGAAGTTACTGAAGACACTATCAAATTAAATGTGTCCCCATAAAAAGGATTCACGCCTATTTTTGTTGAGGCGACAACTATGCATTCAGTTACCATCGAGTGAATGTGGCTATCTAGCGCCAAGTCAATTAGAGTTGTCGGCGTAAACCACGAAACGATCAATCCATTATCGACTGATATGAAGTTAGATATGTCTGTGTAAAATCTTCCATTATTCTTGAAGGACAAGAAAGATGCCGAACATCGACCAACACTGTTCTGACCATTGCCGCACGAAGCATAAATGTTTGCGACTCCTGCTAAATACTGTGTGGCAGTCGTCGTATTTTTAAGTTGTTGGTTGGGGTTCTTGAATTTAATTGGAGCCGCAGAAATTTCGACAAGACTTTCGATAAACTCGCTTACGTTCAAGAAATATGTCAATGGTTGAGTCGCGGGAGGACACGCGGGCATCGCCTGCGCCGTCACAGACGCGACCAGCGGAGCTTGGGCGAGTGCAACTCCCGCCGTTGCAAGGCCAGTCAACATCTGGCGGCGCGTGACGTTCGGCAATCGTGCATATGCTTGCTGCTGCTGATGGTCGACCGCGCGCAGCCCATCGGAGCCGGGTGCCATGGTCACAGTCGTTCTTTTGCGTGGATTCTCCATATCACTCTCCCATGTTCGTCATTTAGCGTCCACGACCGAGGCAACTGACCTGGGATTTCCGATATGGACCTATTTTCTCCTCCCTCTGACGCTGCTGAGTAGCCGCGCGCCCCTCCAACCAGGCATTTCGCCCATTCAGAATAGATGACCGGGGGGTTCTGGAGCTTCCTGCCCTGCTGACCCCGCGTGCTCCGGGGCGCGCCACCTGCGCCCACCCCACCGCCGAGACATCCCCGCCGGGATCGAGCCACTCCGCGTCTCCCTCCCTCCGACCCCGTCCGCTCGATCAGGTCGGGTGCCACGCGAGTCGTTGGATGCGCCCGACAATCTGCCCGAAGAGGCGCCTTGTCAAGTGACCTTCAGCTAACTGAAGGACGAAGTACCGCGCATGCCGGATCAGTCGCCCGCCGGTCTTGAACAGCCGCTGTTGGAGGCTTGTCAGCGACCAATTCTGAATCGTAAGGGGGAGAGCGAGCCGGCGCAGGAGATTGCCGAGGTTGTAGGCGATGACCCCGAGCAACAGGCGGACCTCGTTGGCCCGGAACCGGTGACAGGAGAGTCGGGTCCAGTGGGTGGCTTCCTTGCCCTCCTTGATCCACTGCTCGGCCGTGCCGCGCTGGTTATAGAAGCAGACGACGGCGCGGTTCGCCCCGGTCAAGCTGGTGACGATGAAGCCCACCCGAGGAAAGAGTTCGCCGAGATGATGCTCGATCTTGGCGATCACGCGTCGCGATCGGTCCCAAGAGGCCGCCTGATACTGGAAGCTGCGGTAGCGGACCAGCGGGGCATGGCTCGGTCGGCCGCGAGGCCGGGTGAGCAGATCCTCGATGGCCCGCTCCAGGATCTGATTGGCCGGAAGCCGGATTGCGTACGCCACGCCCTGCTGCTCCAATGCCTCGTAGAGCGCCGGGATGGCAAAGGCTGCGTCGGCGCGGACGACGACGGTCCGCCCTCCGAGTTGGCAGCGATCGATGACCGGGAGGAGCACTTCGTCCCATCCGTCAGCACTGTGGACGTTGCCCGGCCGGAGCGCGGCGGCCAGGCAGTCGCCCCCCTGGTTGAAGACGAAGAGCGGGTGATAGCAGACGGACTCGAAGTGGCCGTTGTAGGCGGACTGCTCTTGCGCCCCGTGGACCGGACTCTCGGAACTGTCGATGTCGAGGGTCACGCGCGAGGCCGGGGATCGCGTAACGGCGTGCTGGATCAAGGCCGTATTGAGGCGAGCGAGTCCTTGGTAGTTCCGCTCCTCCGCGAGAACATCCGTTTCGAACCAATGCAGGGTGGACGTAAGCGCGATACTGCTCTCCCGCCGCTCGCGCGAGGCCAGCATCCGAAAGGCGGGATCCTCGGCCAGCCGCTCCGCGTCGTTGGTGTCCTCGTAACCGGCCAGGCGGCTATAGATGGACTGGCGAAAAAGATCCGGCAGGGGGAACTGGGAGTTCTGTCCGGTGCGGGGATCAGTGAGGTGTTGTTCGATCAGCGCGCTCAGGCCGAGGCGCTCGTCCAACTCACGCGGCAGTAACACGCCCGCATCGGAGGTCACCGTGGCGCCGCGGAACTCGACGCGGAGTTGCGGGTTGAAGGAGAGGCGAACCGGGCCCGATTTCGCGTCACCCATTGGGTGGTGCCCTCCGCGCCAGCGAGGAACCCCTGAGAGCCGCGCTTCTTGCGGGTGTTGAGCGATTATGGCTTGATCCGTTCACCTCTCAAAACGAAAATGTGGGCTTAGGCCTTTTGGGTCGCCGGATTGTTGCCGCCACCCAGCGCGGGGCTGGCACTTCTGGCGGCTCGGCATGGCTTCCCCGGTCCGGGCCCAGGACGATTCGCCGGCTTACGAGATCGTCCTGGTCTTGTCCCGTCAAGCGACCGCACCGGCACGGGCCCGACATGTCGGTGCCGGAAAACAGGAGCGGCCCGACGACGCAGGAGGTCGTCGGGCCGCCGTGCCTGGTTCTCAGAGCCTACAGGTCGTGGCCGAGCCGCTTAATCTCCCGGCGGAGGGGCTCCCACTGGAGCAGGAGTGCGCGAACCACCTCCGGCGCACTCCCTGAGCGCAGGCGCTTGATCTCGTGGCCGAGAATGTTCCGGTAGCGAGTGGTCTTGCTCAGTACCGCATAGAGTCGCTTGTCCAGCTCCTCGAGGGTCGTGAGGAAGTCCGTGTCGAGCTCGTCAATGGCGCGGCGCCGCAGCGTGGTTCCGGATGAGATGCGCTTCATGGGTCGTGTCTCCTCCTTCGGATCTTCCGTCACTTCTTCGTCCATACCCCCTCTGGAAGCATCCTCCATGCCGGAACTACGAACGCTGAAACAATCGGCGATTGCGGACCTCCGCCTCCCGGAGGGCTCGCGGATTGTAAAGTTCGCCTACACTGCGGGGGCTTGATCGACCGATTTATCCGCGTTTTGGGCCACGCGCACACCCCGCTTTACACATGACCGAGAGTTTCCTCGCCGACCAGACTGCTGGTCGTCGACGTGAGGGAGCGAACGAAAGGATGGCTCGTGGCGACGGCGAACAGGGAGCAGAGCATGCTGGCCGGGGTGTTCATGGCGCGCTATGGTCGCTGATTGCTCCACCAGCGCGTGCCGGCGAGGCCGGCGAGACCCAGAGCAAGAAGTACGGGACGCTGCTTAGGGTGAATGTGACGAGACCGGCCGTGACGACGATCTTACGCGGGGCCATTTCTGACTCCTTTTGATGATGGTTTCGCCTTCGCCGCGGATGGCTTCTGTTTCACCTTCGCCCAGCGCGCTTGAACAGCCTTCCGTGCCGCCTCGCGCCGCTGCTCGGGCGTCATGTTCTCCGCACGCGCTTGGCCTCCACGCCGGCCGAGTAACTTCGCCGTCTCAGTCAGCGACGGTTCACGCCGTCGGAGTCGCGCTGCTGCCTTCTTGAGCAGTTTCACGTGCGTAAGTATGCGGGAATGCAAATGTGAGACGCAATGATTCCCTTGTGTGACACCCACCGCCACGTATAAAAGTCTTTATATCAGTATCTTATTGTACGTTTTATCCTTGACAGGAGCGAATCTCTTGGCCAATGATCGGGGTCAGGACGAGCCACTAGCAGGCGCCAACCGATCGCCGTACGAGCGAGTTCGGATCAACTAGCGGCCCGCATGGGCACGAAAGGAGACGCGTGATGGCGAAGGTCAACCAAAGGTTGTGGAGGATTCCCGGCCAGCGCACCAGGCGCAAGGCATGGGGGTTCACAGCTGAAGTGAACGGCAAGCGGCGTAAGAGCTACCGCACCGAATGGACGAAGGACGACGCGGAAACGGCGCTGGCGAAGGCGCTGCTCGACGTCAAGGAGCCAGTAGCGGCCAGCAGCGGCATCACGCTGGCGCAGGCGGCGGATCGATACCTCGCTGCGAAGGCGCGAAAGAAGTCCCTCGACGCCGACGAGCGTAACCTACTGCTGTTCCGGACAGCGTTCGGTGACGATACCCCGCTAGTTCAGATCACGGGAGCGAGAATCAGCGCTTGGAAGGGAGAGCGACTCTCCGCCGTATGTCAGCAGACGAAGGAAGCATATTCCGCTGCTGCCATCAACCGGCCATTGGCGCTGCTTCGGCACCTGTTGCGGTTGGCCCACGAAGAGTGGGAGATCCTTCCGACGGTACCGAAAATCAAGCTGGAGCGGGAGCCCCAGGGACGGCTTCGCTGGTTGACGCAGGATGAGATTGTTAGTCTGCTCGCAGCCTGTCTCAAGTCGAGGAACTCCGAGCTTCGCGCAGCCGTCATTATCGCCATTAATACCGGGCTCCGCCGGGCGGAACTGCTGGACTTGACATGGGACCGGGTAGACCAAAGCCGTGGAGTGATAAGGTTAGAGATCACGAAGAGCGGCAAACGGCGGGAGGTACCCCTGAACGACGACTCCTATAGTGCTCTCCTTAGTCTTGGACCGCAGGAGACTGGACGCGTGTTGAAGACCCGCAGTCTCCGTACCGCCTTCGAGAACGCTGTTGAGACCGCCAAACTCGACGATGTGACATTCCACACCTTACGGCACACCTTCGCCTCGTGGGCCATGATGCGGGGAGTAAGTCTACGAGAGCTTCAGGAACTGCTGGGCCATAGCTCGCTGGCGATGACGATGCGCTATGCTCACCTTGCCCCGGAACACCTCCGCACCGCCGTGTCCCGCCTGGCTGGTCTCACTAGCGGCAACGTTCCCGCCGAGGTCACCGAAGATCGGGCGCAAGCTTGGGCGCATGAGGTAGTATCGGGGGAGTCGCTGGTCCGTAAGTAGTTGGTGCCGAAGGGGGGACTCGAACCCCCACACCCTTGCGGGCACATGACCCTGAATCATGCGCGTCTGCCAATTCCGCCACTT
>Ga0137407_10000395_pt1 | contig 30413 bp, 30 predicted proteins | sample CZOMad2_2_16fung_FD_108410 | JGI IMG/M metagenome (GOLD analysis project Ga0137407, IMG submission 108410) | Vadose zone soil fungal communities from Angelo Coast Range Reserve, California, USA - CZOMad2_2_16fungal (Illumina Assembly) | ecosystem: Environmental > Terrestrial > Soil > Vadose... | reverse complement strand
CGGCGATCCCGAGCGAGGCGCTCAGTGAAGCATGCAGGCTGGAGGCAGGTCGGACGCCGGATCGCTTCGGAATGCCTGGCGATCCGGGTCCGCCGCCTCGGCCGCGTGATCACCCGCATCTACGATACGGCGCTGACTCCGTACGGCATCAGCATCGCCCAGGTGAACCTCCTCGCGGCCATCGCGGTCGCCCGGGGTGTCCGGCCAACGGATCTGACGCAGGTGCTGGACGTGGAGAAATCGACGCTCAGCCGCGACCTGAAACGGATGGAAGAGCTCGGCTGGGTGCGCTCCGGTCGAACCGCGCGGGGCCGCGGCCGTTCCCTGACCCTCACGCCCGCCGGAGAACGGCTACTGGTGCAGGTCGGTCCAGCGTGGGAGCAGGCGCAACAGATGGCGTCGGCGGAGCTCGGGAAGCAACCGTTCGAACAGCTGCGGAAGCTGTTGTCGCCATTCGCGCCGCTGTGAGCCGGCGCGCGCGCAGCGATCTCTGCGGGGCCTTGCCGGCGATCCTGTTAGTCCTACTTGCCGCTGGGAAGCCCGGGTAGCTTCCCCTGCTGGATGAGCCACGGGAGCTGGCCGGAGACGCCGAGCACGCCGACCCCGAGGAGGAAGACGAGCAATGCGACGGCGCCTCCGGACGCATCCTTCATCACGGGGATCATCTCGTCGAACCCGCGGTAGGCGAGAAAGAACGAGGCGAAGCCGACGACGCTCGACACGACGTAAAGGATTGCATCCGCGAGGCAGTGCGAGAGCACGAAGGACCAGTACGACTGCTTTCCGGTGTATGGCGTGTTCTGGTGCCTCGGGTTGTTCCCGTACACGAGCTGGTTGTGCCAGCCACGCCAGCCTTGAAACGCGGTCGCCACGCCGGCCAGCGCGATGTGCGTCCAGTGCGGCCAGACGATCAGATCCACCGGCGACAGCCTACCAGAGCCACGCCGGGGGGCGACCGGAAGTGGGTTTTGCATCGAGGCCCCATTTGCGGAGGAAACGGCGGGCAAGCAGCGCGCGTGCTTTCCGCCCGACGAAGTTGCGGCTGCCGCGCGCTGCGACGAGAGACTGATGGGCTACTTTGGTCGCCGAGTGCTCGGCGCGTCGCCACGCCGATCCGTGCCGTAGCCGTACACGGTGGGGCCGCTGGTTTCGACGAACGGCCCACCCGTCTCCTCGGGCACCTCTTCGTTGAGATTTTCCTCGGCGGGAGTCTGGCCGGACGTCGCGGCCTCCACGGATTCCTCGCCGAGCTCCTCGGCGAGGTCGTCGTCTTCGGCTCCAGGAATGAGAGTTTCCGGCTCCTCGCGTTCGCGCTCCGGGTCCGCGCGGTCGCGCTGTGTCAACAGGCCGCTGCTCGGGGTGGAATCTCCGCTCTGTGCAGCAGTCGCACGCGGCCGCTTTTTCGCCGTGCGGTTGCCGCCTGCCGTCCCTGAACCATGCTTTCGCTTTCCGGCCACGATGTCCTCCCTGGCAATCCTCTCGCTCGCCGGAAGGATAACAGCCTGATTCGGGACCGCCCTTGTCTTCGAACCGACAGCTCGCGGTCACCTGCGAATCGCCAGCTCCACGCGCTGGCCGAGCCGTAGCGGCGCGCTCTCGAGCAGCGCAATCTTCGCCCGCACCACCCTCGTGTCGGAGGGCCGCCCGGGATCCTCGGGCTTGACTCTCCGCGGCACCACCTCGTCCGGTATCTCCGAGACGGAGCCGCGGAAAGACTTGCCGGACAATCCTTCGACCGTCACGGCCACCTCGGCTCCTTCGCGGAGCGCAGGGGCGTCGAACTCGTCGACTTCGGCCTCGACCCGGGTGCGCGACAGATCCGCCACCGTCACCAGCGGCGCTCCCGACGCCACCGTCTCGCCCTCCTCCGCATGGTGCGACAGCACGACCCCGTCGATCGGCGAGACGATCCTCGCTCGATCGACCACCGCGCGCAGCCGTCCCGCTCCTGCCTGTGCCGCCGCTGCCCTCGCCGCGGCGCCGGCGATGCGCGCCGCCGCCTCGTCCATGCGTGCGTGCGCGTCGTCGCGATCGCGCTGGGCCTTGTCGACCTGCTCCTGCGCGAACGTGCCCGACTCGACCAGGTGCCGCGCGCGCGAGAGCTGCACCTCCGCCAGCTTCAGGCTCGCCTGCGCGGCGCGCTCCTCCGCCCGCGCCTGGCCCTCGTCGGCGAGCGCCAGCTGCCGTTGCGCGAGCATCTCCTGCAACGCCGCGCGCTGCTCGTCGGCGCGCAGCTCGAGCAGCATCTGCCCCTTCTTGACCTGCTGCCGGTCCTGCACCGCGAGGCGGATGATGGTGCCGGCCATCTCCGTCCCTACCACGACGTGCGCTCCCGGTTCTGCTTCGAGCCGCCCCTCGGCCCGGATGGTCGCCGGCGGCGGCAGGACCGCCGCGGGAGCGCGAGCCGGGGCGGAGATCCAAGCGAGGGCGAGCGCCGACGCGGCACCGACTGCGGCGATGACGGGGATGATTCGCGAGCTCATGGTTCCTCCAGTGTCTGCAAGCTGGTCATGCGGCGATCCTCGATTCCGCCAGCAGGGCTCCATCGGCGATGCGCAGCACCCGGTCGCAGACCGCGCGGACGCGAGGATCGTGCGTGACGATCAGCAGCGCCCGGTTCTGCCGCCGCGCCAGCGAGCGGAAGAGCTCCAGCACCTGCGCGCCGACCTGCGAGTCGAGATTGGCGGTCGGCTCGTCGGCGAGAAGGATCGAGGGGCTGTTGCAGAGCGCGCGTGCGATGGCGATCCGCTGCTTCTGGCCACCCGAGAGATCGCGTGGCAAGAAATCGCGACGGTCCGAGAGACCGACCGCATCGATGAGCGCCTCCGCCTCCTTGCGCGCCTCGGGCCCGCGCACGCCCTTCACGTTCAGCGCGTATTCGACGTTCTCCACGGCGGTCAGCGCCGGGAAGAGATTGAACTGCTGGAAAACGAACCCGATGCTCTTGCGGCGGACCGCGGGCAAGAGCGAGGGCCGGGCGGGATCGACGCGCATGCCGTCGACGGTCAGCTCTCCGCGGGTCGCGGTGAGGATGCAGCCGAGGATGGAGAGGAGCGTGGTCTTGCCGGAGCCGGACGGTCCTTCGAGCGCAACCACTTCGCCGGGATGCAGGTCGAGCGACACGCCGCGGAGCACGTGGACCTGCTCTCGCCCCTCCTGGAACGTCTTGACGATCTCGTTCGCCGACAGCACCGCCATGTGCTCCTCCTAGGTGCGAAAGACGAGTCCCGGATCGATGCCGGCCACCTTGTTGAACGAAAGCAGCGAGGCCGCGATGCAGAACGCCACCGTGCCTCCCAGCACGAGCGCCATGAAGGAAGGCTGCAGGATGAGTTGGAGACCGCCTCGCGCCACGGCTGGCCGGATCAGCAGCGCCGGGATGGCGCCGAGCGCATATCCGATCAGCGCCGACACGGCCGCCTGGCGAGTGAGGATGGCGTAGATGTCCCGGTTGGTGCCGCCGATGGCCTTGACGGTGCCGAACTCCTTGAGGTGCTCCATCGTCGAGGTGTAGAGCGTCTGCGCCACCACCACGACGCCGACCAGGCAGCCGAGAAAGACCGTGATGAAGAGGTTGAAGCCCAAGCCGGTGTTCGCCACCCAGTAGCGCCGCGACTTGGCAGCCCATTCGCTGCGCGTGTGCACGTCGTTGAATGGCAAACGCCGCCTGATCTCCGCCGCGACCGATGGCGCGTCCGCGCCGGGAGCGATCTTGACCAGAATGTAGGTCGTGTTGCCCCGCAGGGTCTGCGCATTCAAGCGCTGCGCCAGGCGGAAATCGAGGAAGGCCATCGGCGTGGTGGTGAAGCTCTTCGCCCCACGGGTGCGGCCGATGATCCGGAGCCGCTCGCGGTTCACCTCGCGGTAGTCGCCCAGCGCGAAGGGCCCGAACCGTTTCGCTGCACTCTGGTCGAGAAAGAGGTAATCGCCGCGGCGCAGATCGGAGAGATTGCCCTCCCAGGTTCCCCAGGGGATGCCCCAGCGCTCGAAGTCCTCGAGCGCGTAGGTGACGACGCTCTCCTGCGACCCGCTGGGCAGGTCGATGTTCAGGAAGCTGACGATCAGGTTGTCGGCGCGCGCCACTCCGGGAACGGAGCGCACGCGATCGACGCGCGACTCGGGAAAGGCGTGGCTGAAATCGACGTTCGGCGTGTTCTTCGAGGTGACCCAGAGGTCGGCATCGATGTGCTCGACGGTCACCGAGGCGTTGTCCAGCAGGCCGAGGAAGAGCCCGACCTGGAACAGGACCAGCAGGACCGCAAACGCCACGCCGGCGACGGTGATGGCGAATCGCGTGCGGTCGTGCAGGAGCGTCTTGAGGGCGAGATCGACCATGGTTTCTTCTCAGCGAGCGATGCCGCGCATGAGCGTATCGAGCAGGTGGTTGAGGCGGGTCTTGATCGGCCGCCAGCGGATGGGGCCGGAGGCGGTTTCGCTCATGACGATCGCGAGCGCCGAGAGTCCGTGCACCGCTGCCCAGAGCGTCTGTGCGACGAGGTCTGCGTCCGACGAGGTCGGGCGAAACCGGTCCTCGTCGATGCACTGCTGCACGACCGACCGCAGCATCGCGTATGCATCGCGCTCGGGCACGCCGCGGCCCTCTAGGCTGGCCTTCTGCCCGGCACCCTTGGGAGTCATGAACATGAGCCGGTAGCTGCTCGGGTGCTCGAGCGCGAACTCGACGTAGGCGCGGCCGAGCTTGCGCAGGCGCGCGAGCGGGTCGGCCTCGCGCGCGACGCGCACGGCGGCCTCGGCCAGCGCGGCGAAGTCGCGCTCGCAGATCTCGCGCAAGAGCGCATCCTTGTCCGGGAAATACTGGTAGATGGCGGTGGCGGAGTATTCGATGCGCCCGGCGATCTTGCGCATGCTGACCGCCTCGACGCCCTCGCTCGCGAACATCTCGCGGGCCGTCCCCAGGATCTTCTCCCGCAGACTTTCCTTCTCCCGCTGTCTGCGCTGTGCCGAGCCCACGCATCCTCCGAACGGCGCTCACTTACTTAACGTCGTTAAGTCTACTGACGCCGTTGTGATGCGTCAAGCGAAAGGGGGATTCGGCCGCCGGTTGCGACGATGACCGCTTGTCCGCCGATCTGGAGCTTTTCGACCTTCACCGGGCCAGCCTGCCCTCGTCGCAGCGCCTCCTCGAGCGCCGCTTCGCAGTCCCCTCGAGCATCCAGCGAATTGATGAAGGTGGCAAAGTGGATGGGACCATGACCGCCGCGTGCAGATCGTTCGCCGCCTGCAGGGCCTGACCCGGGTTCAAGTGATGCTTCAACATGATCTCCGGGGGCGCGATGGGACCGATCGGCAGCAACGCCAGGTCGATCGGACCAAACCTGCGCGCGACGTCGGCGAAGAGCGATTCCCGGTATGCCGTGTCTCCGGGAAAGTAGACCGTAATCCCCTGATACTGGATGACGTAGCCGGTGAACGCTTGCGGATGGGAGCCCGAGTCGAGAAATCGTCCTCCGTCGTGATCGACCGGAACTGCAGTGACGATCAGCCCGTTCTTCCTCCACTGGCGCCAATAGGGAACCTCTTCGACGCGGTAGCTGCCCTTTGGAATGTTCGCGGCTGCGCCGACGGGCACGAGCACGTTGGTCAGCTTCCCGCGAAGCAGGCGGAACGTGGCTGGCGACAAGTGGTCGAAATGGCGGTGCGAAACGAGGGCGACATCGACCCTGGGAAGGTGCTCGGGCGCGATACCGGGCGCTACCAGGCGCCGCGACAACCCGCCGACGGTCGAGGTGAACACGGGATCGGTGAGGATCAATTTGTCACCGATCTGGACGAGGGCCGTCGCGTGCGCCACCCAAAGGACTGCGAGCTTCGCCTCCGGACGAACCGGATCCGCGATCGGATTCTCGACTTCGTCCGGGGTCCTGAAGAACGTTCCCACATTGCGCACGGCGATCGCGCCAAACGTGCAAGCCCCCGCGGTACCCATCGAAGCGACACTGAGCGCGATCACGGGGAGCGCGGAGTGGAGTTTCATCGGCTGCGCTATGTCCGCCGCAGGCCGCGGCTTCCACGGCCAGAGGTCACGGTCGTGGTCATGCCGCAGGGGTGACGTGGCGCGAAGACAGGCGCGAACCCATACTCGCCGCGGGAGTCGCCCACATGGTCAGCTCCGTCGAGAGACCGGCAGAACGCTTCGTCACGCCCGGCGTCTCGTTTGCCTGCATCGCCACCACGGCCGCCGGTCTGATCAAGGCGGTCACGTCACGACACCACTCGGCCCCGTCGCTGGCATTGCTCATCGCGCTGGCCGGCTTCCACGCGCTGCTCGGGACGGCGGGCCTCTATCTCGCCGAGCGGCGCGGAACGAAGACCCATCTCCTTCTGAATCTCGCGGCGATGTTCGCCACCGGCGCGGCCGCCGTGGCGGTGAGTCGCGGCGAGGCGTTCCTCCTGCTCATGCCGCTCGTCACGTATGGAGTGCTCTTCCTCTCTCCCGCCGGCGCCGGAGCAGTCGCCGCCGCCTGCTCGGCGGTGACACTGACGGCGTGGGTGTCCCGAGCGTCATCCGTCGCGGAGATCGTTCGGGACGTCGCGCCCTTTGCCCGAACCGATCGAGATCACCCTCTATCGCGCGGCGCAGGAAGCGCTCACGAACGTGCGCCGCCATGCGCGTGCCTCCCGACTCGACATCGAGCTCGCGTTCGCCGCCGGCGGCGGAATCCGGCTGCGGGTGGAAGACGACGGCGTCGGAGCCGACCAGGTGGATCCGGGCTTCGGGCTTCTCGGCCTGCGCGAGAGGGCCGAGAGCGTCGGAGGCCGGATGACCGTCCAAAGCGTGCGCGGCCGGGGCTTCACGCTGGAGATGGAGCTGCCCGGATGATCCGCGTGCTGATCGCTGACGACCAGGCTCTTTTTCGCGAGGGGCTGCGCAAGGTGCTGGAAGCGAACGGCTTCGAGGTCGTGGGCGAAGCCGCCGACGGCGAGGAAGCGGTCCGGCTGGCGAGCGAGAGCGCGCCGGACGTCGTGCTGATGGATCTGCGGATGCCGGTGCTGGATGGAGTCGGAGCGACCCGGCGGATCGCGCAGCTTCCTCGAGCGCCGCGCGTCCTGGCTCTCACCACCTTCGACGACGACGCCTCCGTGTTCGACGCCCTGCGCGCCGGGGCCCTCGGCTATCTGCTCAAGGACACGCAATCGGTCCGGCTGGTGGAGGCCGTCGAGCTCGCGACGCGCGGTCACGCCTGGCTGCAACCGAGCGTCGCGGCCAAGGTGGTGAACGAGTTTGCCCGCAGCCCTCCTGCTCCCGGCAAGCGCGACGTCGCGGCCGATCTCGGGCTTTCCGAGCGCGAGGTCGCGGTGGTGCGCGCCCTCGGCGCCGGAGCGAGCAACAAGGAGATCGCCGTTGCGCTGCGAATTGCGGAAGGCACGGTCAAGAACCACGTCACCAACATCTTCGCCAAGTTGAAGGTGCACGACCGGACGCAAGCAGCGCTGCGCGCCCGCGAGCTCGGTCTGATGTAGTCGCGGCCGCCGAAGGCGGCTTAGCGACTACATCTTCAGGCTGTACACGTCGGCATCAGAGTCACCATTCCCGCCTGACCACGACCATGACCTCTGCTCCATGGAGCGGCGCGCGCTGGGCTCTTAGGCTGCGTTCATGGCAGACGAACAAGTCAAGCGCGGGCGGCGCAAGGTCCTCGGCGCCGCGGTCGGTCTCGGAGGCGGCCTGGTCGGATTGAGCGCGGGAGTGGCGCTGGGCAGCGCGCGCCCTGCTGTCGCACCGCGAAGGATCGGATTCCGGCACGCTGTTCACACAGATGAATCCGCGTGCGCTGGCGCTGGACCCGCGCGCGCAGTACCGGCAGCCGCTCGGATCGGACGGCATCACGATTGGCGCGTTCGCGGGGCTCATCACTGCTCCCGGCATGGTGCGTCCAAGCGTCGGCGTCGAGATCCAGCCCCTGGTCAACCTCTCTCTCGGAATCGGATACGCCGCGTCCTATTACTTCGGATTCCTGCAGGCGCAGTCCTATCCGTCGCCACGCGCCAACTATGGCAGCGGCGTGCTCTCCGGGCCGGCAGAAGGACCGGGCGGCGGATATTCGCTCTTCGTACACCAACCCAACCTGAACGCCACACTGCAAGGCCTGATTGGTCCGTTCGCGGTGCGCAGCGCGACCCGGGCAGTGCGCTTCTTCGCGGACCTGCACAATGGCGATACGGTCCTCTACGACCCTGCTCTCGACGTCGCCGTCTTCAAGGACGGCTGGGTGGCGCAGAACGAGACCGACCTTCTTTATTCCTGGAGGCCGGAACTCGCCGTCGGCCTCCGCCACACGCTGACGCTCGCCTGGTATCCCGACCGGGCCTATGCACCGGGCGAGCCGAAGGACAACCCGAATACGCCGATCAGCAAGCTGGGACCGTTCGCGCTCTACCGGCTCTTCGAGAGCGAGCCGGGCATGGTCAAGCGCGCCGATTTGCTGCTGGTGGCGCAGTGGTACGTCGCGCACCGCTTCCGGACTGGCGAAACGGTGAGCGGGGCGTTCCCGCTGCTCGGAATCGGACTCGTCCTGTCGGGGGACCTGCAACCCACAAGATGAACCTCCTGATTCGGTAGACTCCCGGGGGCCATGGGAGAAACCCCGGCTGCCCTCCGGAATGGACGCAGGCCACGCCGACGAGGGGCGTCGCGGCGTTCCTGGCGAGCGCGAGCGTGCAAATCGCCTGGGAGCGGCGAAGATGGCGGCAGTGGGACGAGCGGGTTCCGCGCTGAGCGCCGCGCTACGCGGTCGCTGCAGCGGCGAGCCGCGGCCCTGTTTCCCTGCCGACACGGCGCAGCAGGTCGTCGAGTTGGACGCCCGAGAGCGTTTCGTTCGCCAGCAGGAGCCCTGCCGCGTCATCGAGCAGCGCACGGTTCGCCAGCAGGATCGCCTGCGCCCGCTGGAATTGCGTCTCGACGATGCCGCGCACCGCGACGTCGATCTCGCGCGCCGTCTCTTCTGCGTAGAGCCGCTGCGAGCCGTACGCCTGCCCGAGGAGCGTCGTGGGCTCGCTCTCGTACGTCACGGGGCCGAGCGCCGCGCCCATACCAAACCGTGTCACCATGCTCCGCGCGATGTCGGTCGCCTTGGCGAGGTCGTCGGCAGCGCCGGTCGAGAGATGGCCGAAGACCACGTGCTCCGCGGCGCGTCCGCCGAGGAGGACCGCCATCTTGTTCTCCAGCTCTTCGCGCGTCATGAGATAGCGGTCCTCGGTCGGGCGCTGGATGGTGTATCCGAGAGCGCCGATCCCGCGAGGAATGATGGAGATCTTGTGCACCGCGTCGGTGCCGGGCAGCGCGGCCGCGACGAAAGCGTGGCCCATCTCGTGATGTGCCACGATCTCGCGCTCGCGCGGGTTGAGGAGGCGGTTCTTCTTCTCCAGACCGGCGACGATCCGCTCGATCGCCACGTTGAAATCGTTCATGGTGATCCGGTCCGCGCCGCCGCGGGTCGCGACCAGCGCCGCCTCGTTGACGAGATTCGCGAGATCCGCGCCGGTGAATCCGGGCGTGAGCGCGGCGACGTCCTCGAGCTTCACATCGGTGGCGAGGACGATCTTGCGCGTGTGGACCTTCAGGATCTGCTGGCGTCCGACCCGATCCGGCCGGTCCACCAACACCTGCCGATCGAAGCGGCCCGCCCTGAGCAGGGCCGGATCGAGGATCTCGGGCCGGTTGGTCGCCGCGATGAGGACGATCCCCGAAGCAGGATCGAACCCGTCCATCTCCACCAGGAGCTGGTTCAGCGTCTGCTCCTTCTCGTCATGGCCTCCCAGGCCGGGCATCGTGCCGCGGGCGCGGCCGAGCGCGTCCAGCTCGTCGATGAAGATGATGCACGGGGCCTTGGCCCGGGCCTGCTCGAACAGGTCCCGCACGCGCGCTGCGCCCACACCGACGAACATCTCCACGAACTCCGACCCGGAGATGGAGAAGAACGGCACACCCGCCTCGCCCGCGACCGCCTTGGCAAGCAGCGTCTTGCCCGTGCCGGGAGGTCCGACCAGGAGGACGCCCTTGGGCATGCGGGCGCCGAGCCGCCCATGCTGCTTCGGATCCCTGAGGAAGGAGACCACCTCCTGCAGCTCCGCCTTGGCCTCGTCCACTCCCGCCACGTCGGCGAACGTCACCTTGGTATCGGTCTCCACGTAAACCTTCGCCTTGGACTTGCCGATGGCCATCAGCCCGCCGGCCGGGCCGCCGAGCTGCCTGGCCATGCGGCGGCCGACGAAGATCCAGAGGCCGAAGAAGAGCGCGATGGGCACGACCCACGAGAGGAGCAGCGCCGTCAAGTTCGACTCGAACTGCCCGCGGTACTCGACCCCGTGCTCGTCGAGCTCTTTGGCGATGTCGGCGTCCACGCGGACGGCGACGAAGCGCTTCTTTCCGGCGATCGGCTCCTTGAATTCGCCCGAGAGCTGGTCCTGCCCGACGATGACGTTCGCGATCTTGTCTTCCCGAACCAGCTTCTGGAAGTCGCTGTAGGGAATGGTCGCGACGGCCTGCTGGCGGCTCCACACGGTTTGCAGGATGAGAACGCCCATGACGGCGACGAAAACGTAAGCGAGGTTGAAACCGGTCTGTTTCCTGTTCATGAAAACCCCGTTCCGGACGACGGGCGCCGGATCTCCCTGCGGGCGGGTCGCGCCGCGCTCGATCAGGAAGCGTAACAGCCGCCCGGGACCGACGCGAGGCGGATTCTCCGACCGTGCTCACCGTCGGAAAAGGGCGACTCCGAACGCCAGCAGGGCGATCGCCAGCCCGATGATGAAGACGTCGTAAGAGATGACCAGCATCTTCCTTCTCATCAGCATCAACTGGCGCTGGAAATAGAGCTCTTCCAGCAATGCCTGCTTGAGGGCGGCTGGATCGGCGGCAAGACGGTTCATGCCCACGATGAAGTCGTCGAGCGAAAGCGGCGTCTGGTTGAACAAGGAGAGGAGATTGCGCTCGTAGACTGGCGCGTCAGCGCCCCAGACCCGCTGCATTCCCTTCCGGCCGACGCGCATCGAATAGATCGAGACCAGGATCGTGCTCACGTTGACGGCCAGCAGCAGAAGCGTCGGGGCTATCAACTCGCGGTGCGTTTCGACGTGCCGGAGCAGGAGCGCGACGATCAGCGAGATCATGATCCCGTTGACTTGGATCATGGTGGCGGTACGGCGCTCGGCGATGGCGAAGGCACGCATCCCGTTCCGGGTGAGCGAGTCGAAGATGTCTTCGACGGTCCTGCTCAGGCCCTTCGACGCCTTGGTCTGCTCCGCGACCTGCCTCGCGGCTTCTTCGATCTGCTTGCGGAGCAGCTTGTGCAGCGCGACCAGGTTCGTCGCGCGGCGCTCGTGATACTCGAGCTGCGCATATCGCGTCCTGAACGGATGGCTCTCGAGGAACGCGATGCACGTCTGTGTCCACTCGACGTCCGTCTTCGGCTCCCCGTTGCGTCGCTCCCGCTCCAGCCGGACCTGCTCCATTTCGGAGAGATAGCCCTTGGTCGCCGTCGGCACGAGCAGCGCGTCGTACAAGACGTCATTGACGAGGTTGCCCGCCGCTCCGTCGTCCGAGGCTTCGATGCACCTCGCGACGGCGTCCGCGAGGCCCTGCGGCTGCTTTTGCGAGGCGAGAAACGATCGCGCGAGCTCGGCGCTCTTGGGCCGATCGCCGTCACGCGCGGCGGCATAACCCGCGTCGTGGAACCAGGCGGCGAGGAGGACGACCGTCAGGTCTCCGTCCTCCAGCTTGGATCCCTTGGCGATGTCCCGGCAGGACGCGACGAGCTCGCGGGTGCGGGCGAAATTGTGGAACACCAGGGGGGGTATCGGCGCCAGCGCCCTGGAAGATCTCGAACACGTGCTGCGCGGCGAGGCGGACGATCGGTGGGTCGTGCTTGCTCAAGCGCTCCCCCTCAGAGCCCGAACCCCGTGGACACGTAGAACGCCGTCCGCTCGTCGGAACGGACGATCATCGCATTGACGGAGGTCGCTAGCACCAGACCGGGCCCCGCGGCGAAGACGGCGAGCCACAGCCCTCCCCCGGCGCCGTTGTGCCAGGTGGATGAGGGTATATGGGCGCGAAAGACGCGGCCGACGTCAGCGACGCCGGAGATTCCGTACCGGAACGGCAGCAGGGCGAGGAACCTCCCGATGGCGATCCGCAGCTCGGCGTTTCCCCCGACGGCGGCGTCCCCCGCGTACCGGTTCGCGTCGAATCCCAGCAGCGGAATGCCGCCCATGCCGGTGAGGGCGAGCGGGACCGGCAGGGCAGCGCCGCCGAGAAACGCTGCGTCGAAGAACGGATACGTCCCCCAGTTCTTCTCCGCGGCGAGGTGGAGGTCCAGGAACACGTCCGTGATCAGGCGCCCGCCGACCGACGCGGACGCGGAGGCGTGGAGCTTGCTGAACGCGTGCGGGTTGCTGAAGATGGCCGGCGTATGCCGTCCGGCGAGGCGGAAGCGGAAACCTCGCTGCGAGGTGAGCGCGCCGGTCCTGGTATCGAGCAGGAGGCCCACCTCGCCACTCCCCTGTGTCATTCCGGCCGATCCGTACTCGCTGCCCGCCACGCTCCCGCTGTTCTGGATGGCGGAGACGTGCTTGATGGGAAAGCCGGCGTACGCGCGAAGGGGTCCGGTCACGTTCAACTGCAGGGCGGGAAACGCGGCCAGGTGCTCCTGCCGCACGTCGTAGTGTCCGGCCGATTGCTCCGCGTCGATCCGCTGCGTGTCGTTCCCGAACCCGTAGAAGTTCAAGACCTCGACGCCCGAGTACCAGAGCGAAACCAGGACGCTCAGCGGCGAACGCGTGCGGAACTCGGTGGTGTATTGAAGCCGTGGGCGGCTCACGGCCGTCGCCCAGGCGGCGGCAAAGTCCATCCGCGACGCGTAAGGATGAAGCTCGAAGCCGTAGCTCGTCAGCTCGGCGCGGACGCCGGGGAACAGGCCTCGCGTCGAGTCGTAGGAGAAGACAGGGAAGAAGAGCAGATCCCGTCCCCAGTCGCGGACGGGCTCGTATCGCGCGCGAACCGGTTCGGGCTCGCGCGGGTCCGGAGGAACGATGCGGACGCGGATGCCGCCGTCCGAGCCTTCGTCGACGACGCGGCCGCCGCGGGGAGTGTACACGCGCAGCTCCGAAGTCTCCTCCGAGACGAAGACGCGCCGGAAGCGCGGGGTGCTGACCTCGACGGACCCCTGCGGCTGCCGGCGCACGCGGATCGTCTCACCCTCGGCCGCGCGCAGGTCGACCTCTGAAGCGAGAAGCCGGTAGTAGTCGCGCGACGCCGCTACGAGCCCGTCCCGCCTCGCACGCAGCAGCCGCTCGAGCTCTGCCCCTCCTTTGGCATACATCGCGGACGGCAGCTGGCGAACCGCATTCGAGATCACCTCGTCCGTGATCTTGCCGACTAGATCGGCCGTTTCCGACTCCCACGTCCCGCGGTCGAGCCAGACGAGAAATCGCCGGTCGGTGAAGCGGCCGGAGAACGTCAGCTTGTCCATGGGGGGATAGCTCTCGCCGAAGCCCGCGAGCTGCTTGGTGTAGTACTCGGCGACGCTCGGGATGATGCCGCCGAATCGGCTGAACGCCTGGTCGCGGTCTCGCGGGATCGGCCGCCAGACGGTCCGGCCGTCCTGGTCGAACCTCGCCCAGCGCCATTGGTCGAGGTGCCGATCCCAGTCTCCGACGAGCACGTCGATGAGGCGGGCGCGCAGGTAATTGCGTGAGTCGACCTCATCCTTCGAGCGCGTCTCCAGCCGCACGAAGACGCTCAGCGTGTCCTTCAGCTTGTCGACGCCGACCTCGCTGCCCTCGTCCCGCTCCTCCAGGAGACCAAGCATACCGACGAACATCGCGCGGAACTCACCCAGCTCCGGGTCGTCCGGCATCACCGCCAACTGTGGATGCGCATGCATGACGCCGGCCGCATCGAGGAACGGAGGCACCACGAGCGCCGCTCCGGGATGGATGGTGCTGGTCAGGTCCTGGAGGATGTCGCCGAAGATGGACGCTCGCGTATCGGGGTCCAGCAGGCCCGACACGTCCTTGTCGACCGAGCGAAAGACCCAGGCGTGGCCGTTGCCGCTCTTCAGCCGGAGATTCCTCGTCTGCAGGCCTCCGCCGCGGCGCTGCGGACGGAGCCCTCCATCGAAACCTTGCAGGTCGAGCACGGGCACTTCCACGGGCGTCGTCCATAGGTCTCGCCACTGTTCGCCGAGCAGCAACCTTCGGAACCAGCCGGCACCGTACCCGGGTCCGGGCGTGACGACCTCGACGCGCGTCTCGCTGGCAGGAACCGCATCCGCCGCGCTCGCCCACAGCCCGACGATCAGCGCGAGCGGTGCCACTGCATGATCCAGGAAATTGCCCATTGGAGCTCGCCCGCTCAAGTCGCCCCGGCGACCTCGGCAGGTACTGCGACATTTGTAGGCGAATGAGCCGTGCTCTGCGCGGGCTCGATGTCCCACCGGGAGTCCGACTCGAGATCGGCGGCGATCACTTGCTCGTTCTGGGAGACCGCCATGCCGCAGGGACCGCCGTCGGGATACGCAGGGCTTCCGTCGATCGCCCGGATGAAAGCAAAGGGAAGCCCAGGTGCGGCGCCGTGGCGCAGCCGCTTCTGGCTCTCGACTTCGTGGAAAGCCTCCGCCAATTGCGCCGTCCGCTCCGCGACCACCGCCTCCAGCCCCTCCTGGCCGCGATGGAGCGCCTGTTCCGCCCGCTGGCGCACGCTGATCTCGTCCGCCAGTTGCGCGTTCTGCCGGTGGATCATCCAGCCCACCAACGCACCGATGGCCAGGGCGATGACTGTTGCGCCGGCGATCCCATACCAGAACAGATCCACCAGCGACCGGAACCGGGCGCTTTCGCGGCCCACGATCAGGGCGAACAAGGCGAGCACGAGCACGCACAGCGCGAAGTACCCGCCCGCCAGTCGGGAGGGGGAGAGGCGGAAGAAGCTCCTCCCTTTCAACTGCACCGGATCTCCTCCCTCAGCGTGCGACGGTCGCGGTTCCGAAGTCCATTATTACCAGCGCCTGTTCGAGATGGCGACCGGAGTCAGTGGGCGCTGACGTCGACGGCCCCTGCCCGCTGCGGCCGGCGCATGAGGACGATCACCCAGCTTACGGCGAGAAACGCGAAGGCCAGCAAGAGGAAGTTGTTGGTCGAGACCCAGGCGATCTGGTCGAGCGGGGTCCCGAAGTTGGCGCGGATGTCGTTCAGCGCGACGTTGACGATGGAGATGTCCAGGAACGCCATGAGACCCGCGAGCATCGCGCCCGCGGTGATGAGCGGCTTGCTGCCGCGAAGGATGGCGGCCTCCGCGCTCATCAGTCCTTCGTCCGGACGGTGACGTCCGCGCTCATGCCGGGGCGCAGCTCGACTCCGGCGGGGCCATCCAGGCGGATGAGCACCGGGATGCGCTGCACCACCTTGACGAAATTTCCCGTCGCATTGTCGGGTGGCAACAGGGCGAAGCGCGCGCCGGTCGCACCTGCGATGCTCTCGACGTGGCCGCGAAACTTGCGCCTGCCGTAGGTGTCCAGGCGGACCGTTGTGCTCTGGCCCGCGCTCATCCCGGCGAGTTGGTCTTCCTTGAAGTTGGCGACGACCCAGACGTCGTCGAGCGGCACGATGGCGAGCAGTGGACGCTCGGGGCCGACGCTCTGGCCCTGCTCGACGGTGCGCCGCGAGATGACTCCTCTGTGGGGCGCGCGCACGGTCGTATAGGAGAGGTTCAGCTCCGCCAGCTTGAGGGCCGCCTCCGCTTGCAGCGTTTTCGCCTCCGCGAGGGCGAGCGCGGCGCGCGCCGAGGCGACCTGCTCCGCAGCCGTCTGGGCGGCGCTCAGCCGCCCCTTGGCGAGCACGACGCCACCGCCGGATCCGGCGCGGCCGGCCAGCGCCGCGGCCAGACGGGCCCGCTCCCTCTGGTATTGCGCGCTCGCGGCGTCGAACTCGCTCTGCCTCTGGTCCAGATCCGCCGCGGGCGTCACGTTCGACTCGACCAGCGCACGCGTCCGCTTCAGGTTGATCTCCGCCAGCGATTGACGCGAGTCGGCGGCAGCGAGGTCTGCCCTCGCCTGCTCGATCTCCGCCTCAGCCGAGGTGAGCGAGAAGGTCGCGGCGATGAGACCGCCCCGGGCCTGGACGAGGTTTGCCGGCGCCGCCTTCTCCGTGAGCGTGAGCGTCGAGCGGGCGCCGTCGGCTGCCGCTCGCGCCGCCGCCAGATCCGCGCGAGCGGCATCGAGCTTCGCCGCATAGTCGGCCGGGTCGAGCTCCACCAGGACCTCGCCCGCGTCGACGACCTGGTTGTCCTCGACGCGCACGCGGAGCACTTGCCCTGCAACGCGGGGCGAAACGCTCATCACGCGTCCTTCCACCTGGGCGTCGTCGGTCGATTCGCGACCGAGATGAAGCAGGTACCAGGCGCCTGAAACCAGCACCGCCGCGGCGCTCAGACCGGCGATGAGGAATGGAGTCCGCTTGCGGCCCGTCATTGGAAGTTGCGCCGGTGGAGCCATCGAGACTGCCGTCGAGCCGCTCACGACACCCTCTCCAGGATGGTTGCGATTCCTTGGCCACCGGCGGTGCACAACGCGATCAGGGCGGTCTGTTTGTCGCGGCGCTCGAGCTCCTCGAGGGCGGTGCCGAGGAGCATGGCACCCGTGGCGCCGAGCGGGTGGCCGAGCGCGATCGCCCCGCCATTCACGTTGACGCGCTCGGGATCGAGATCGAGCTTGCGCATCGTCTGCAGCACCACCGCGGCGAACGCTTCGTTGATCTCCCAGAGGTCGATGTCGCGCGCGCTCATTCCGGCGAGACGCAATGCCTTCTCGCTCACCGGCGCCGGAGCCGTGAGCATGATGACGGGCTCGCTGCCCAACGTGGCCATGGCGCAGATGCGCGCCCGGGGAAGCGCGCCGGTCTCGCGGACATACCGCTCCGACGCGATGAGCACCGCGCCGGCGCCGTCCGCGATCCCGCTCGAGTTGCCGGCGGTGTGGACGTGACGGATCTGCCTTGCCTCGGGGTAGGCGGCGACGGCGATCTGATCGAGCGTCTCGCCGTTCGGTCCGGCCGCCGTCCTACCGAGAGCGACGAATGCGGGCGCGAGCCCGGCGAGTCCTTCGCGCGTCGTGTCAGGGCGGAGGAGCTCGTCGCGCTCCAGGACGAGCTTGCCGGTGATGGGATCGGCAACGGGTACGAGCGACCCGGCAAAGCGTCGCTCCTCCACCGCGCGGGCGGCGCGCCGCTGCGAGCGGAACGCGATCTCGTCTACTTCCTCTCGGGAAAAGTTCTCCAGCGTGGCGATGAGGTCGGCGCTGATCCCTTGCGGGACCTGGAAGAAGCGCTCGCGAAGGCGAGTGTTGCCGCCGTCCTCGCCGGCGCCGTCCGAACCCATCGGGACGCGCGACATGCTCTCCACGCCGCCCGCGACCACCAGGTCGAGCGTGCCGGAGGCGGCGCCCATCGCCGCGAAATTGACCGCCTGCAGGCCTGAGCCGCAGAACCGGTTGAGCGTGGTCGCGCTCACCTCGATCGGCCAGCCCGCGCTGAGCACCGCGTTGCGAGCCAGGTTCGCGCCCTGCTCGTCCACCTGCGAGACGCACCCCGCGATCACGTCGTCCACGCGCGCAGGGTCGAAGCCATTGCGGCGGGCGAGCGCCACCAGCAGCTGCCCGAACAGCTCCTGTGGATGGATCCCGGAGAGCGCGCCCTTTCCCGGCTTTCCGCGTCCGCGAGGAGTGCGCACCGCATCGATGACGTAGCTGGTCGTCATGACCGTTCTCCCTTTCCGCCCCGCGCGGCGGCCGCGCCCAGCGCGCGGCAAGCGCGGAGCACCTCGTCGGACAGCTCGGTTCCCTTCACCGCGCGGGCCAGGCTGAGCCCGCCGTACATCAGCGCGACGAGCCCGATCGCGAGCGTCCGGCGCGGGACGATCGCCGTCGCCGGCAGGCGTTGCGCGAGGCCGTCGACCAGGGCCGTCACCTGGTGTCCGATGACGGCGCGGTGCTGCGGCGCCGTCGTGCCGACCTCTCCGATCACCGCCGGAAAGGGGCAGTCGGGCGCGCCGCCGTCGCGGTGGTCGGGCGAGAGGTATCGCTTGAGGATGGCTTCGGCCCGATCGGCCTCGGCCTTCGCGTCGAGGCGCTCGAAGAGGCGCTCGCGCAGCGTGGCGCCGGTGCGTCGGATCGTTTCGTCCACCAGTTCGTCCTTGGAGGAGAAGTGCGCGTAGAAGCCGCCGACCGTGAGCGCAGCGCCCTTCATCACGTCCGCCACGGCGGCGCCCGAGATCCCCTTTTCACGGACCAGCCGCGCGGCGGACTGCAGGATCGATTCGTGCGACCGTTCCTTCCGTTCGACCTTGGCGTTCATCTGCGCTCTCCTCGCACCGGTTTGTGGGCTCACTTCAGCGAAATGCCGGCTCGCCGTATGGACCTTATATTACGTCCATACGATGACAACCTCAACGCCGGGATTCGGGCTCGGCGCGCGCTGCTTCAGGAAGCCGCGGTGGCTGCCGGATCTTCGACAGCTATGACGTCGGCTGCGCCAGCCCGAGTGCACGTCGTGCGTTGGCACCGCAGGTGCAATGCGATAGTGGACGCGGCCAACTCTTCCTCCGAAAGGACACGCCCATGACCTCCGGCATCACCACGTTCACGTTGTTCCACGTTCTCTTGAGTCTCGTCGGGATCTTCGCCGGATTCGTCGTCGCGGGAGGCCTCGCCGCGGGGAAGCGCCTCGACGGCTGGACCGGCGTCTTCCTGGTGACGACGATCGCGACGAGTGTGACCGGGTTCGGGTTCCCCTTCGAGACTTTCCTGCCGTCGCATGGCGTCGCGATCATCTCGCTCGTCATCCTGCCGATCACGATCGTCGCGCGCTACGTCAAGCAGCTCTCTGGAGCCTGGCGCGGAATCTACGTGATCGGCGCCGTGCTCGCGCTTTACCTGAACGTCTTCGTCTTGATCGCGCAGCTCTTCCTCAGGCTCCCGGCCCTGATGGCCGCCGCACCGACCCAGAAAGAGCCGCCATTCCTGCTCACCCAGCTCCTCGTGCTGGCGCTGTTCGTCTGGCTGGGTCGGGCGACCGTGAAGGGGTTCCGTGCAGAGGCGGGGGCACTGGCGCACGGGGGATCCGGCTCGCTACCGCGAGCATGAAGGCGAGCCGGCCGCGACTTACGCGGCGGAACGAGGTCGAGGCTCGATGCCGAGCTTCTTCATGCGGGCGATGAGCGTCGTCCGCTTGAGACCGAGTCTCGCCGCGGCGCCTTCGAGGCCTCCCACGCGCCCACCCGCTTCCCGCAGGGCGAGGAGGATCTTCTTCGCCATCGCGCGCTCGAGGGCTGGCTGGATCATCCGGTCCTTCTCCGCCACGATGAACCAGGACGGCCTGTTCTTCCAGGCGGCGTTCGTCACCTTCTCCCCGAAGGCCTTGGCGAAGATGGGCCCCTGGGTCGCGGCCATCACCCGCGTCTGCGCCGCGGGCAGATCCGGGGCAAAGTCCTTGGCGACGCCCTGGGGCGTCAAGTACAGGAATCCCGCGGCGTCGGGGTGGATGCTGGCCGATCCTGGAGGAGGCGGAAGGTCCTTGCCGAGGTCGACCGTCGACTCGCCCACGTCCGGCGCGAACGCAGCCACATAGACCAGCGCCGCGACCCTCTCGTGGACGCCCGCTTCCGTGATCACCGTGCCGGCCCAGGAGTAGCCGACCAGGATGACCGGCCCGGTCTGGGCGTCGATGACGCGTCTGGCTGACGCCACGTCGTCCCCTAGCGAGGTCAGCGGATTCTGGACCGCGACGACCTTCAGACCCTTGGCCTGGAGCAAGGGGATCACCTTGTCCCAGCTCGAACCGTCCGCGAATGCGCCGTGGACCAGCACCACCGTCTTTTGCGCCTTCTCCTGGGCCGACGTCGCAGTGGACAACATCATCGAGACGACCAATGACACGCTCCCGATCAGTCTGGACATTTCGTTTCTCCTCGACTGGCTTTGGACTTGCGCCGGCGCTCGGCGCGAGCATCAACACGGTCTGTGTTCATGCAAGCATGACGCCAGAGCAGTTTGCGACGTGGAGCAAGGTCATAGCTCCGAATCGGCACTGGCGTGCAGGCATCTACGCCGATCGCCGTCCACCGCGGGGAGTTCATGATCTATCTCGAAGACTTCGCCCCAGGACAGAAGTTCGTCTCGACAGCGCTTCGTGTCGACTCGGCCGCCATCAAGGCCTTCGCCGCACAGTTCGATCCGCAGCCATTCCATCTGGACGACCAAGCGGCGCGCGGTTCGTTCTTCGGCGGCCTCGCTGCAAGCGGCTGGCACACCGCCGCGCTCACCATGCGGCTTCTGGTCGAAAGCGGGTTTCGCCCGGCTGGTGGAATCATCGGGTCCCGCGCCGACGAGTTGAAGTGGCCACGCCCGGTCCGGCCGGGGGACGAGCTGCACGTGGAGGCGGAGGTCCTCGAGGCGCGCGCATCGAGCAGCCGGCCCGGCCAGGGCTTCATCAAGTGCCGCACCACTACGCTGAACCAGAACGGCGAGCCCGTGCAGGTGCTGGTCATGAACCTGCTGGTCAGGGCGCGTCCCTTCCAGGCGGCCACGGCTCCGAGCCGCTGAGCTGATTCAATTGACCTTCTTGTCCGTGGCGGCGCTCGCGTCGACGAGGCCGAGCCTCTCGGCTTCTTCGGCGCGATCCTCGAGATCGGCGAGGAGCCCCTCGTCGGACAAGTCGAGGGGATGCGAGTGCTTCCAGTCGTGACGGGCGACCTGGTAGAGCCGTTCCACCACGTCCTCGTCCCGCACTTCGATGGCCAGCTCGCGGCGGTCGTCGAGGCTGCCCGGAGCGAGATTGATCGACCCCACGATCGCGGCGACGCCGTCGGCCAGGAGCATCTTGGCGTGAAGCTTCAAGTGCTTGAGCTTGTGGATCTTGATGCCGACGTCGTCCATGATCCGCAGGCCGCCCACGCCCTCGACCAGCTTCTCCTCCTTGAGCGTGTGCGGCGGCCGCGTCATGATGTGGACCTTCACCGCGCGGCGGCTCGCGCGAACCAGGTGCTCGATGACCACGGTGTCCTGGTAACGCTCGTTCTGGAGGAACAGCGTGTGCCTCGCCCGGTCGATGAAGCTGGTGATCCGATCCCGGCCTCCGGGACACCAGATCAGATGGCTCTCCCGGCCGGGATGGAAACGCTTGCGGTGCCAATCGGCTTCGAAGCAGTCGACGATCTCGCCGACTTCGTGCTTGTGCGATGTGACGACCGCGTAGTCACGCGTGCCGCTCAGGTTCTTCGTCGCCCAGTTCAGCGACTTCACGAATGCGGTCTCGTCGTCGACGACCATCGACTTTTCGTGCGTGAGATGGAAATCGGGGTTGCTGTCGACGACCTCGATCCCGCCGTGGATGAGCTCCTTGCGCGTCTTCTCGTTGTCCTCTTCCCCGCTGCGGCGCGCGGGATTCAACATCACCCGCACCTTCAGGCCGCGGCGCCGCGAGGCGAGCATGGCTCCGGTCAGCGCCGGGTCGGAGAAAACGAACATCTTCACCCGGATCGACCTCGATGCGGCTCCGATGGCGTCGAGGATGGGCCGTGCGGAATCGTCAGGGAGAACGACGAGATGCCGGGATGACATTCACGCTCCTGCTCTGCGGATGGTCGCACGCCGATCGGCGGCGTCCGCACCCACCTGGATGCGATGCAGCTCTGCGTAGTCGCCGCCGAGCGCGAGGAGCTCGTCGTGGCTGCCCTGCTCCGCGACCCGGCCGTCCTTGAGGACGACGATCTTGTCGGCGTCGCGGATGGTGCTCAAGCGGTGAGCGATGGTGATCACGGTGCGCCCCTTCATGACGCGCTCGAGCGCCTCGATGACGACCTTTTCCGACTCGGAGTCGAGCGCCGCAGTCGGCTCGTCGAGGATGAGGATGGGAGAGTTGCGAATGACCGCGCGGGCGATTCCGATGCGCTGCCGCTGTCCGCCGGACAGGGTCAAGCCTCGTTCGCCCACCTGGGTGTGGTAGCCGTCGGGCATCCGCGCGATGAACTCGTGCGCGTTGGCGAGCCTCGCCGCCTCGACGATCTCCTTCTCGGCAGCGTCGGGCCGCCCGTATGCGATGTTCTCTCGTATTGTGCCGCGGAAGAGGACGGTGTCCTGCAATACGAAACCGATCTGGTCGCGCATGCCCTGCAGCTTGTAATCGCGGATGTCGACGCCGTCGATCAGGACGCGGCCGGCGGTCGGATCGTAGAACCGCGGGATGAGGCTCACCACCGTCGATTTTCCCGATCCCGTCGTCCCCACGATGCCGACGAACTGGCCGGCGCGGATCGAGAACGTCACGCTCTTCAGCACGGGGCTCGCTGGATCGTAGGCGAAGGCGACGCGATCGAACTCGATCGCTCCTTCGAGCCTTCCCGGCTCTCGCGCATCCGGCCGCTCGGGGATGCTCATGTCGATGTCGAGGATGCCGCGGACGCGCTCCACGCCGACCGCGGCCTGCGCGATCGTCCCAGTCATCTTGGCGAGGTCCTGCACCGGCTTGAAGAACTTGTGCAGGTAGGAAAGGAAGACCGTCAGCGACCCGGCCGTCATCGCGGAGGCAAGGACGAGCGACGCTCCCCGCCAGAGGACGAACGCCGTGCAGAACGACACGGTCACCGCGACCACCGGCGAGAGCAGGGACTTCACCCCCCTGGCCTTCAGCGCGGCCTGCACCGCCGCCCGGCTCGCCTCCTGGAGGTGCTCCTCTTCCAGCTCCTGGCGGCCGAAGGCATTCACCACCCGGATGGACTCGAGTCCCTGCTGCACCACGCCCACCATGTCGCTCTCGCGGCGCCGGACTTCGCGAGCGGCCTTCTTGACGGCCTTCCTGAAGCGCACGACGAAGAGGAGAAGGAACGGGGCCACGCCGACGGCGATGAGCGCGAAATCCCAGTTGAGCCAGAACATCAGTCCGAGCATCCCCGCGATGGTCAATAGATCGACGACGATGCCGAGCGTTGCGGAGGACGCGAACCCCTGGATGGTGGCGATGTCGTCGGTGATGGTGCTGAGGAGCGTCCCGGTCTGATGCGTGTCGTAATACGCCAGCGGCAGATGCTCGAGATGATCGTACACGCGCACGCGAAGGTCGTTCGCGACCCACTGACCGACGCTCTCCGTGTAGTAGTTGTCCAGATAGGAGGCGACCGCGCCGACCGCGGCGATGATCACGGTAGAGATGGCGGCGAACGCTGCGGTCTGCATGACTCCGTCGCCGGGCAACCAGTTCGCGATCTGGCGCAACCAGCCGGGCGGCGGGTCCCCGCCGATCACGTTGTCGAGGACGATCTTGAGCGGCCAGGGCGCCGCGAGGCCCATCGCCGTCTCCACCGCCGTTGCCAGCAGGATGATCGCGAGCCAACCGCGGTAGGGCCGGAGCAGCTCATCGATCAGGCGGCCCATGCCGGCCGGCCGGGGACTGCCCTCCGGTGTCGATTTCATCGCCCGATGACCTGGAGCAAATTCCGCTCCGGAAGTGTAAACAGGCCTTACGTCCCCACAATAGCCGTTTACAGGGGCGCCGGACGACGCCATCATCAGAAGCGCCCGCCGTAGAGGAGCGACCGGCCACCGGGCCCTAACGAAAACGTCGTCCGCGGCGCTCCACCGGCATCGTGCATGTGTGCCCAGGAAACGGTCGCGCCCACTACCGTCCCGAGGACCGCACCGGCAAGGACGTCGGAGGCCCAATGCCGGTCGGAGACGATCCGCAGCAGGCCGGTGGCCGTGGCGACGGTCGCGGCGGCCGGGCAGACCAGTTTGTCGGCGACGCCTCCGTAGATCTCGAGACCGGCGTGCTGCACGCAGAGCCCGGCGGCGATGGTGAAGGCGGTCGAGGTGTGGCCACTCGGGAAAGCGGTATAGTCCGGCGTACCTGTGCCCGCGTCGGGCCGCTTGCGCCCCGAGGCCTTTTCCGTCACCCGGGAAATCACGCCGTTGATGGCCAGCGCCTCCCCATGGATCAGCGCCAGTTGCAAGGCGATGTCGCCCTTGCCCTTGCCCCACCAGGTCACGAGGCCCGCCTCCACCGCGATCGCGTAGAGCGGCAAGCCGCCGTAGCCGAAATCGCTGGCGGTCGCGGCGCGCGAGCGCGCCCCCGGCGAGCCTGCGCGCAGCGCGCTCCTTGCGCCGGCGTCGAAGAGGATCGGCTCGTCCCAGCGCGGCGTGGAGGGTGCTTTCAGCAGGAACTCCAGGAAGATCAGACTCGTGGCGAGACCGCCCACGACGCCGGCCTCGACAGGGCCGATCTTGTTCCAGCGCGCTGGCCAGCTATCTTCGGAGGTCTGCTGCTCGGCCGCGGCGACGGCGCCCGAGGCGAGCGAGACGACGATGGCCGCGCACACGCCGCGGGCCTCGAGATTTCGGGTCATCGCTCGGCTCCCGGTTCAGGAAGCGTGCCACTCCTCCGCTTCCCGAACCCCTGTTCTTGTAACCCGCCGCGCGCGATCAAGGGCCATTCGGGTCTTCGGACTCCTCGGACTGCCAATCGGCCCGCCAGTTCTCTCCGCTCGGGAGGCGCTGCTGGTCTTTGTTGTCGACGCTGTCGGGGCTCCCGCTCTCGACGGCGTTGATGTCGTCGTCCGTCGACGACCGGCTGGGGATCGTCCGGTCGCTGTAATCCGTGCTGTGCGGGTTCCCGGCCTCGGCAGCATCGAGCTCTGCGTTCGTCGAAGGGTGTGCCATCTCGCGGGCTTCGTCGGTGCTGGTCGGCATGGGATCGGCACGGGCGACACCGACTCTGGCAGCGGAGAGTGCGAGTGCGGCCGTGAGTGAAAGGCTGAGTTTCGAGAGCATGATGGGTCTCCTTGTTCGTGCCGGGAAAGGTCCGGCATGTCGATTGGTGTGGGGGTTCCTCTGCGGTTGTTTCATCGCTGCAGGATTAGAGGAACCGGCAGGCCAGGCGGCGCGCGGGATCCGACCGGGGCCCTTCTGGCATCGACGAGCGACCCGAAACGTGGCCCCGGCCCCGCCCTCACTCGCAGCGCGCGGCGGGCAAAGCGCTGTCGCTATCGGCCTATTAGGCTCCGGCCATGCGGCGTTTGATCCTCGCGCCATTGCTCGTCAGCACCGTGGCGGCCGCCGTGGGACGAAGGACCGATCAGCGGCGACCCGACGGCCCGCACGCGTTCGAAAATCCGCGAATCGTCGACGTCCAAGCGCCAGGAGGCGATTTGACCATCCGGGCGCGGCGCGGCACGGCGTTCGTTCCCGGGCTCGGGGAGGTCGAGGGGGTCTATGGCTACTACGTGGGCCGGGGTGACACGTTCCCGCGCGAGGGTTCCACGACCGTCGAGCTGATGCCACCCGTCATCTCGGTGGCCCGAGGGAGCACGCTGCGAATCCGGTTCCGCAACGAGTTGCTGACAACCGACGCCGCGGGAAAGAAGCAGCCGACCGAATCGAACCTGCACACGCACGGCCTGCTCGTCTCGCCGAAGGGATTCGGAGCCGCGGATCGCGGTCGCGCCTATGGCGATTGCATCTTCGTGGTTGCATCCACGTCAGGGAGCAACGCGGGCCATGCGCACGGCGCTGGGAACGGGAGTCCCGCGCAGCCGCCGGGAGATCCCTGTTCGCTGGATCCCGGAGCTCCGCTCGTGCGCCTGGAGAACGGCGACATCCGCTACAGCTACGTGATCCCTCCCGACCATCCGAGCGGGATGTACTGGTTCCATCCGCACCCGCACGGCCTGTCGGAAGGCCAGGTGTCGAACGGACTCTCCGGGCTGATGTGGATCGGCAACTTCTGGGACACGGCTTACATCAAGTGTCGCATCACCGCTTCTCCCGACGTTGCAGGTCTGGCCGCTTGCCGGGACCAGGAAGCGCAACGCGAGGAGTTGGAGGCCGAACGCCGATCGGACGCGGCCGGGGGCTCGCTCGAGGTCAGATACCTGGGCTTCAAGGACATCCAGGTTTCGAAGCTGAAGGATCGTCCGGACCAGCCGCGGTTCCGTCTGATCGAATTCCCTCTGCGACCCGATCCGGCCGATCGATCCGCGAAAGACGCCTTCGGCGACCAGACCGATGCGCGAAAGAATCGCTGCGGCAAGCTGGTGGTGGGCGCCAGCGGCGAGCTGGCGTACGTCGAGGGAGTCTCGGTTCCTGGCCAGTGCTGGCACGAGCAGCATCCCGACCAGCGCTGGATCTTCACCGTGTCCGGCCAGGTCGATCCGCGCATCACGGTCAAAGCCGGGCACTCCGAGGTCTGGCATCTGGCGAACATCGGCGCCGACGTGACCTATCGGCTTCGCCTGGAAACCCTCGAGGAACACCCGAGGCGTCTCGCGTTCGACGTGCGAGCGCTCGACGGGGCCGCGTTCCCGCCCGATTGGACGAGGCGGAGGCACACCGAGATCGTGCTCATGCCCGGGGCCCGCGTCGAGGTGCTCATCCAGCGCTGCGGGCAAGGAACCGACGCATCGAGCCCCGACTGCGTCGATCCCTCGCGCCGGGTCGAAGCGCGGCTGCGCACGGCGGGAATCGCGACCGGCGTCGATGCGGACAGCGGCGATCAGTGGCCTCCGGTGGACCTGGCCTCGGTCGTCTTCGAGGCGGCGCCGGGACGTTCGCGCGCGATCATTCCGTCACTTCACGCGCCGGGCTCCGGTCCGGCCACCCCTGAGAGAGAACCGTCCTCTCCGGCGCCTGCGAGCAAGGTTTCCACGCCGTTGCGCTCTGCAGAATCGGCGACCTGCGACTACCGCCGCTACCAGGCGGGCCCGGCCGAGTTCAGGGTCGATTCCAACCTGGTCCGCCTGATCCGGTTCAACAACAGGGACTTCGGCGAGCAGGGAGGCGAGCTGTTCGGGATCCACGTCGAGAATTTCCGGATGCTGGACCAGGCCGGAAGATCGATCGCGGTGGCCGATCTGCTCGCGGAGGGACGCGTCGCCCGGCCCGAGAGTCAGACGTCCGCAATCGGTTCGATCTCGCTCGAGGATCCATGCTGGAGAACAGCCACCGGCGAGCACGCAGATCCCGCGCAGTTCGCCAGGTTCTATCCCGCGTTCAAGATGGACGGCGATCCGAACCTGACGGCTGCCCATGGGGAGCAGGAATACTGGCTGCTCGTCAACGATAGCGACGAGTGCCACAACTTCCACATCCACCAGACGAAGTTCGTCGTCCTCGATGCCGATTTCTCCGCGGGCGGGCGGCCGTCCGCCGCTCAATGCCTCGGCGATCGAGGGCTGGCCCCACCGATCAACCGGAACGTGCTGCACGACAACTACCCGCTCCTGCCGGGAGCGCGCGTGTTCTTGATGATCCGCTTCGACGCAGCCAAGCTCGGCCGGTTCGTGTTCCACTGCCACATCCTCGAGCACGAGGACAAGGGGATGATGGCCACCATCGGGGTCGTCGACCGCCCACCCTGATCACGCACCCGTACCGGGCCTGGCCACCGCCGCGCCGGCGAGCAGGACCGGAAGCGACCAGGCCCAATGTCCCACGAGCGAGAGCGCCGCCGCGCCCAGGACGCAACCCGCGAAGAAGCCGACGACGAGCTTCGAAGTCTTCTTCAGGCGCTCATCGGCGCCTTCCGTGAGAGGGTGCTTCCCCGAAAGCGTGTCCAGCAGCGACAGCACGGAGTTCGTCAGGTTGCCGGTCATCACGGCCGTGGAAGGCGCGCCGGGCACGCCGAGGCGCAAGAGAGCGAACTGACACGCCATGGCGCAGACCGCGATCATCGCAGTGAAGGAAGCAACCCTTCCCTGCGGATGGGCGACGGGATCCGAGATCGCGCTGCAGATCAGCACGCCGGAGAGCAGAGCGAAGTGCACCAGGAGTAGCGGCCGCACCAGGGCCGGACCCCGTCTTCGGGTCGCTTCCGCGATCAGCCACATCGCGGCGAGCGCCACCATGAAGACGGGAACAGCCAGGATCTGGGCCAAGCTGAGCGGTCCGCCGCGCACGAGCAGCGCCGCGATCGTGACCAGGTTCCCGGTGATGTGGGCGGTGAAGAGGTTGCCCAGCGTCAAATATCCCATCACCTCGACGATTCCCGCGATCACGCTGAGGAACGGCGGAAGCCAGTCGTCACTCGAGATCACGGCTTCACCAGGCGATCGATGGCGATCTTCGGAATGATGAGGCCAAAGCTCATCGCGAGAATGATGTCGAGGGCGGTCGCGCCGGCCGCGACCGTTGCTCCCAGATGCTGCACGGCGGTGCTCGAGCCGCTGGCGAGTTGCTGGAGGCCGCTCGCCATCCTGAAGAGATAGACGCCCGGGATCATCGACACCACCGAGGCGAAGCCGATCGCCGCGAACGGCATGTGACGGCGGCGAGCGACTGGAGCGAGGACCAGGCCGACGAGCAGACAGGCGACGAATGCGCCGGTGGCCACATCGGCGCCAACCACCGCCAGCGTCCACCACCTCAAAGCATGAGCCAGCATTCCGACCGCGACCGGCCAGCCCAGCATGCGCAGCGGCGTCGAGAAGAAGATGCTGTAGGCGGCGACGGCGACACCGGCGGCGGGCACGTCGAGCCAGAGGGGTATGGATCTGCCGGGCACCTCCACCGGCAAGGGAACGCCGAAAATGCCCAGTCCAAGGAGGAGGCCGGCTGTGATCGCCACGATGACCAGACCGGCGTAGACCAGCCGGGAGGCCCCGAGATGAATGCGCAGTGCGGCGAGATCGATCATGCCGTTGAGCACGTGCGGCCCGGGCACCAGGATCATGCATGGGCAGATCGCGACGAGACGCAGCGGCGAGCTGAGCTGATTCCGGACCGCCAGGGCGCCAATCACGCCCGCGAGCAGCGCCGCGCCGAGTGGCTGCAGGAGCGGGTTCGTGGAGTACCGCGCCAAGGTGCGACGCAAGACGGCGCCTGCCGCGGCGCTGGCGACGATGAGCGCGACCGCGGGTGCATGCTGCACGCCGAAGATGACCGACAGAGCAGCAGCGCCGGCCGCAGCCGCGAGCGTGAACAACCAGGTGGGCGCCGGTGGCGCGCGCGCGATGGCCCTGATCGTCTCCATGGCGGCGGCTGGGGCAAGCCGGCCGGCGGTGAACTCGTCGATGGCCCGCACGGCTGACGCCACGAGATCCATGTCGATGCCGGTGGGATCGGCCGCAGCCACGGAGACCAATCCGTCATCCGCGGACTCGATCTGCAGCTCTCCCCAACGAGGGAGGATGCTGGCGCGCAGACCGAAGTGATTGGCTAGCCGATCGGCCGCCGCCAGCGTGTCGTCCGTCGACTCGCCGTTGACGTGCAATACCCGGGTGAAGGCGAGAACGAGATCCGAGGGAGCCCGGGAGGTCGCTGGAAGGTCCCGGCGTTCAGGCACCGGTTGCCACATACGGTCTCACCATCTTCTTCGGGTCGACGACGCGGTCGAATTCGGCCTCCGTGACGAATCCCAATTGCAAGGCGGCGGCCTTGAGCGTGAGATCATCTCGCGCGGAATCAAGTCCTTGCCGATGCTGAAATGCTCGAGCGAACGCTGCGTCTGAGCACCCCACAGCTTGTCCGCAGGGACATCGACCACACCAAGGCTATCCGTTTCTCTTCGCATCTCCGTCATCTGATACCCTCCCATTCGTCGTTCGCGGCCGCGAGGCATAGGCGCCGCGGCCAGGAAAGTCTCTAGTACGTTGGTATCTACCGAGCCCTTCGTAAGGAGGGCCGGCTCCGCCTGCGTGGCGCCTTCGCGCGCGGACCGGCATACAATCGCCCTGTGGACGGCGCGCTCCAGACAGTTGACCCGAGGCGGCGGCACACTCTCGGCATCCTGGTGATGGGCGGAATCGCCTTGCTGCAGATCGCCAGCGAATTTCTCGGGACCCACGACCTCGCGCGCGTCCTCTCCAAGACCGTCGCGCTCCTCGTCGGATTGCCGCTGCTCGTCGTCTGCTCGTTCGCTCTCTTCGGCTGGTCCTCGCGAAAGGGCCTCGGCCTGCTCGGTCCCCTGTTCGCAGGGGCCGTCGTGGCCGGCCTTTTCTTCGCTGGGCTGCTCGAGACAACGCGGGCCGCCACTTTTTCGCTGACCTCGGTGCGGCCGGGCTCGGGGCCCTACAGTCAATGGGACGTGCTTCGCGTGGGATTCACGATGGGGCTGACCTACTTCGCCCTCTGGGCGTTGCTGTTCGTCCTGCCCGTGGTGGCGGAGAGCGCGCGCGTTCGCGGGCTCGAGGCGGACAAACTTCGCACCCTGGCCGAGCTGGCCCAGCTCCGCTCCCATCTGGAGCCGCACTTCCTCCTCAACACGCTCAACGCCATCGCCGGGCTGGTGACCGAGGATCCGCGCCAGGCCCGCAGGCTGCTGGGCAATCTCGGCGACCTGCTGCGCGATTCGATGGCTCCCGGGGCGGAGATGGAGACGCTCGACGCGCAGATCGAATGGCTGCGCCGGTACGCGCAGATCCT
>Ga0137407_10000394_pt1 | contig 30457 bp, 24 predicted proteins | sample CZOMad2_2_16fung_FD_108410 | JGI IMG/M metagenome (GOLD analysis project Ga0137407, IMG submission 108410) | Vadose zone soil fungal communities from Angelo Coast Range Reserve, California, USA - CZOMad2_2_16fungal (Illumina Assembly) | ecosystem: Environmental > Terrestrial > Soil > Vadose... | reverse complement strand
TGGGCGAAGACGGACGCAGTAGAAACGCGGTCTCCGACAGGTTCAACCAACGTGTCATGGTCTGCATGGCCGATGTAGTCAGATCATCCGCATCGAACACGACCGCCAACGGATTTCCAGTGAACGCATCGGTGTTGAATACATCGACCAGTTGGAACGGTCTGTTCATGAGTGACTCTCCGAGCAGCGGCAAAGTAGTTGGATGTAAATCAATTTCCAGGTTCAATGCAACGATCGTTACCGTCGACCTTCGCGTGCCGCTGCAGTCAGCAGAGGGTCATCGATGCGACGCACGGCATCATCGACGGCGTCTCTCCAGCATCGAGACACCAAAGTCGCAGTCTTGAACTCAGCCAGGCTGAACGGGGAGGCGCCGCACGATTCGAGGGCTGCATCGCCGATCGGAGGCGCCAGTCGCGATGCGCTGAGCCCCGTTCTTTCAGTCACGGCAAGGATCCCCGGCCTCGCGCCGGGGTTCTTAGTGGGTGACGCGTTTGAAGCGCAAGAACGCCGATGGCCTTGGAACTCGTCCGCTGCTCCAAGCGATCTACGCGCCGCTCACCTCTTCCCGTACTCCGTGAAAACGTAGTCGCGGTTCTTCACTACCGTGTGGCACGCGAACCCGCACTTGGCGTCGTTCCCCTGCGGTGGCTTGTCAGCCACGGTGCCGGGCATGAACGCATCGGACGCGGTGTCATAGTTGAACGCGGCCCATCCCCATCCGCCGCTGTCGGTGAACTTCTTGCTGTCCTTCACCATGAAATCAACGTCATGCAGGGTACCTGGGACCGTCGGCTGGCCGGGGGCCGTCTCGTTCTTTTTCGGGTTCCAATGGATCTTCGCCATCTTGGAGCCTTCTGGGAAGGGCTTGCCGTTGCCGGGAACGCCCTCCTTATAGGCGTCGATCATCACGGGATTCCCGAGGATCACAGAGATCAGGCCTCCGTTCTGACTGATGGCGATTACCGGCCAGCCTTCGTATCCTCTGAACTCGGAGAATGCAAGCCCATTCGGCACTTTGACGGTGTATTTGTCCTGGGCGGAAATCGCAGCCCCGGTGGCCAAGACGGCGAGCGAAACCGAAATGCTCACACTGATCAGCATGCTTTTGCTCATTGTGGCAGCTCCCTCATCCAGTTAGTGAGTACACACACGATGGATGACGATGACGTCCTCTGCCGCGGGCGCAAAAAGGGCATGGTCCCGCGCCTTGGGTGAGTATGCGCCGCCTTGCGCGCGAACGCTCGTTGCACCGAATCACGCCCCGATCCCCGGCCACGCGACTTTGTACAGTGAACATTCTCGTTCGTACCAACGCACGCTCGCTCCGTCTGCATCGTAGGCTATACTCACCGGCGGCCGGGGTGCCAGGCCAAGGGAGTTTCATGCGCTACAAATTCAGGTTCATCGCGGCCTTCGGCTGCGTATCGGTTTTAGGGGGGATACTCGCCGACGTCGCGATCGCCCAGCAATCCCGTTCCGACACGGGGCAGCTCGAGCAGATCGTCGTCACCGCGGAGAAGCGCGAGGCGACCGTCGAGACGACGGCCATCAGCCTGACGGCGGTCTCGGGGGCGGATATTCTGAACCGTGGGATCACGGACCTCGCCTCGCTCATGCAGTCCGTCCCGGGAGTCTCGATCCGCACCAGCGGTCCTGGCTTGACGGAGTTCGAGATGCGGGGAGTCGCCTCCAACGGCGGCAACTCCCCGACGGTCGGCTTCTATTTGGACGAGACACCGCTGACCGCGCCGGCCGCGACCAACGAGGGCAAGATCGTCATTTCGCCCGATCTCTACGATCTTAATCGCGTCGAGGTGCTGCGCGGCCCGCAGGGCACGCTCTACGGCTCGGGCTCCATGGGTGGTACCATCAGGGTCATTCCGAACGCGCCGAACCCCGACGTGTTCGAGTCCTCGGCCGAGGTGAAATTCGCCGATACCGATCACGGCGGCTTCGACCACGCTGAGAACGCCATGATCAATCTGCCCTTCGGGGGCGGGCGCGCGGCGCTGCGCATCGTCGGCTCCTATTCCTTCGACGCCGGCTGGATCGACCGCGTGGTGGCCGCGCCCGGCGAGTTTCCGCTCCCGACCAACGGGGTCCGCGGCAACGTGCTCGCCGCTCCGATCGCGACCGAGTATCACGACGTCAACGACGTCGAGAGGACCGTGGTGCGCGTGAGCGCGGTGTTCAAGCCGATCGACGAACTTACCATCGCCCCGTCCTACTTGTATCAGAAGCTGCGCGCCGGCGGCCTGCCTTACATCGACAGCGTCCCAGGGACGGACGCGCATTATCAGCCGTTCGATATTGCCGAGAACTATCGCGATGAGTTCCACCTCACGGCGTTGAGCGTCAAGTACCACACGGATGTCTTCGAGATCAGCTCGGCGAGCGCCTACTGGACGCGGCACGAGCCGCTCATTCAGGACGCCTCGGAGTCGTGGACGACCGGCCTCGGGCCCGCCTATGTCTCAGGGTACGGTCCGGGCAACGGCGGCATCGGTGCGGCGTACGCGGATGAGGACAACCAGTCGCATCAGACGACCGAGGAGCTGCGGATTGCTTCAGTGGGCGACACGCGCCTGAAGTGGCTGGCCGGTTACTTCTACTCGGACTTCCAATCGGGGTGGGACATCATATTCCCGTCGCAGACCGGCGCCGAGGTGTTCGGCTCGAACAATCTCTTCAGCTACTACAGTCCCTTCAAGATCCTGCAGCAGTCGGTATTCGGCGAGCTGACCTACAACATCACCGAGCCCTTCGCCGTCACGGTGGGCGCGCGCCGCTATCACTACGACGCGCCCGTCGGGCTCAACCAGTACGGCGCGCTCACGAGCGCGGTCATGACCACCACCTCGGAGAACGCCCAGGGCGTCACCCCCAAGGTGTCGCTCTCCTACCAGTTCGACAAGGACCTGCTCGTCTATGCGACGGCAGCGAAGGGCTTCCGCCCGGGCGGCGGCACCGGCCCGGTGCCGACCTCGGGACCGCTCTCCTGCGAGGCGCAGCTGAGGGTCGAGTACGGCTCCAAGGGGTTCGTCAACGGGCCGATCTCGTTTACCTCGGACAGCGTGTGGAGCTACGAGCTTGGCGAGAAGTGGCGCTCGTCCGACAATCGCTTCAGCGTCAACGCCTCGGGCTACTTCGAGAGCTGGGTGGGCGTGCAGCAGGTCAATGCACTTTCCTCGTGCGGCTACGTCTACACGGCGAACGTCGGCGATGCACATGTCTACGGCGGCGAGATTGAGGCGCGCGCGATCGTGGTCCGCGATCTCGAGGCCTCAGCCAACGTCACCTATTCGCACGCCGCGCTCGTGAGCTCGACGCTCATCAATGCGGGCTTCGATCCGGGCACGCCGATCCAGCAGGTGCCGAAATGGAGTGCCTCGGTCTCGCTCGCCTATCATCACGACCTGACAGGCGATGTTGCGCTGACGGCCCACGCCGAGTCGAACTACACCGGCAGCCGCACGGACGAGACCTTCGCCACCAACACGCTGCCCTCCTACGATCTCACCAACATCCGGGGTGGATTTCAAGGCGAACGCTGGTCCGCCGTCCTGTTCGTGAACAACGTCGCCGACAAGCGCGTGCTCCTCAACAACATCACGCAGGACGCCGTCAACCTCCCGACGTTCAACCGGGTGGCGGTGAGCCAGCCCCGCACCACAGGCATCGACCTCAACTACAAGTTCAAGTAATCGCGAAGCCCGCCGCCGAGACCTCGATCCGGCGGCGGGCGCACCGAGCCCTTGCGGCGTTCAGCGGCCTGCGGAGGGGATCGCGCGTACCGGCAACGGTACGTTGCAGAGGTCGATGTGGTCGGGGCTGAACTTGAACCACGGCTCGTGCCGCTGGCGCCGCTGCTCCAGCACCGCGCGGAAAGTGGCGCTATTCGTGCGCAACATCTCGATCGGCGTGCGCTCCGCTTCCGGCACGTCGGCGGCGATGCGCACCGAGCGGATGGGAACCGTGGGCTCCGATGGAACATAGAAGCCCATCTCGCCGCTGCCTCGCGGCAGGCTGGAGAGGAGTTCCATGCCCTGGAGGACGCGTCCCACGAGCGCGACGTTGCGATCGAGCTGGCGCGGCGCATGGCCGATCACCGCATACATCTCGGTGCCGTCGCTCTCGGGCGGATCGTCGCGTCCGGCGCCCACCATCCCGTAGCAATGTGCGAGCCACACGATGTGCGAACGCGGATCGCGTGCGGCGGGAAAACCGTCGAGAAATCCGATCTGCGGTGCATAGACGTCGCGATCCGCGAGGGGCTCGAAGCGCGCATCGGCACCCGCAGCGGCGGTAAATTCCACCGCGGCGCGCACCCCGGCCGGAACGGGGCGATGGTGATCCGGATCGTCCCACTGCACGACGTAGTTGTCCTGCACGCGCACGATCGCGAGACCGTCGAAATAATGCGTCCGGGCGAGTGCACGAATGTTGGCAACGTGCTGAGGCGCCGCGCGCGAGGCGAGCTCGATGACGACCCGTCCTCGCGCGAGATCCATATACAGCGTGTCCTCGGCGTCGGGCACGCGCCAGTCCTCGGCGGGTGAGCCGGCGAGGAGATCGGCGACGGTCACGGGCTTGGCCGCGGCGTCGCCCGCCGGCCTAAGCACGAGCGCAGCGAGCACGAGCCCGGCGAGCACCGCCGCGCGACTCACGGCGCCCGCGACGACGCCGCTCATTGCGCGCCCCCATGCGTCGCCGGCGCGCCGCCGGATTCGGCCGCCGCTTTCTCCACGCCCCTCAGCATCCGATCGAGCTCGGTGCGGTCGAGATAACGGCCCGCGAGCACGACCGCACGGATTTTTTTCGTGTTGGCGATGTCCTCGAGCGGGTTGGCGTCGAGCAGTACGAGATCCGCGAGCTTGCCGCGCTCGACCGTTCCCATGTCCGCTAGACGGTTCAAGAACTTGGCCGGATTGAGGGTCGCCGTCTGCAGCGCCTGCAAGGGCGTCAAGCCGGCCTGCACGAAGAGAGCAAGTTCCTGGTGCAGGCTGAATCCCGGGAAGATGTGCACACCCGCCGCCGTGTCGGTGCCCGCGAGGAACGGCACACCGGCACGGAACATGGCGAGCGTCATGTCGAGCTCCATCTGAAAGAATTTCTTGCGCACAGGTAGGGGATCGGTGTCCATGTCCTTGAGTATGTCCTTCACGAACATGGGCCAGGTCTGGTCCTTCCAGGCAGCGGGCGCATACTTGACGAGCGGATCGTGGGAAAGATCGATGTCGTCGACGAGCCATTGGCCGTGTTCCCAGACGAGCGTCGGCACCTGCCAGGTCTGATTCTTGGACATGAGTGCGATGAGGGCTTTCGCACGGGCGGGGTCGTAGGTCGCGACGTTGCGGCCGAGGCTCTTCGGTCCCTTGATGAGCTGCTCCTCGATCGTCGAGCAGCCCTCGAAGACGCCGGTGAAATGTTCGATGCTCTTCTGACCCGCATTGGAGGCTTCCGAGGCGCGTACCGCATCGGGCACGTGACCGACGAAGACCATGCCGAGCTTCTTCGCCTCGTCGGCCGCCGCGAAGTACCCGTCGCGCGGGACGAGCGACTGGATCTTGATGAAGTCGACGCCCCCGTGCGTGAGTTCATCGACCCAGCGGCGCCCATCCGCGGCGTTCGCCACGGGCGCGGAGCTCGGAAAGCGTGGGACCGGGCCATCGAGCATGGGACCCGCGATGATCATCCGCGGTCCGAGCAGCCGCCCGGCGGCGATTTCCGCGCGCCACACCTTGAGCACGTCGAGATCGCCGCCCATGTCGCGCACTCCCGTGACGCCGTTCGCGACGAAGAGCGGCGGCACCACTCTTTCGTTGCGCGGGATCCAGTCCCCGAACACCTCGTGGACATGCATGTCCCAGAGGCCGGGGATGAGGTACTTGCCGGAGCCGTCGACCAGCCGCGCGCCGGCGGGCGCGTGCACGGCATCGCTCTTGCCGAGCTCGACGATACGCTGGTCCTTCACGATGACGGTCATGTCGGGCGTCGGCGGCGCCCCCGTCGCGTCGATGACCGTGACATGCGCGATCGCCAGGGCGGAGGCCGCAGCGGCCGCTGCTCCCGCAAGCGCGGCGGCGAGCGCCCCGCACAGCACTACCAATACTCTCATGTCGAACTCCTCGAGATCACAGATCGATGGCGGCCGGTTCTCAGGACAGTGGTGGGCACGGCAAAGTGCACGAGCCCCAGAGCGATCCACACCGCCCCCATGATCTTGGCGGCGCTGTCCATCTCGTATAGCAGCTTACCAGCGTTTTCTTCATCCGGAGACTTAGCGGCGGTATGCTTTATTCCTATGGTTTGACTTGCGGCAAAGGTCGGTTTGACTTGCGGCAAAGGTCGCCTGTATAAGCTGCTGTCTGCGCCGGGAGACATTATGCAAATAAATTTATCCCGCTAAGATCAATCGCCGCTCCTGTCACCAAATCAAACATGTTGCAGCGGGCCCGGCCATTACTTCGAGACAGGCCTTTCTCTGGAGGTCCCAAGGGCAATGCGCAGGACACAATGGTCTAGATCAGGTGCTCTACTCGCCATCGTGCAGATCATCGCCGCCTGCTCCGGCAGCGCAGTCAGCATTAGCACCTCGACGCCAACGGCGACGGCGCCGGTCATCACGGCTCAGCCTATGAGTCAGACCCTCACCGCCGGGCGGCCCGCAACTTTCACGGTCGCAGCGACCGGTACCGCCCCGCTCACCTATCAATGGAAAAAGGACGGCGCTTTGATCAGCGGCGCAACCTCGAGCAGCTACTCGACAGGTCCGACCACCGCCGGCGACAATGGTGTCGCCTTCACCGTCACCGTCAGTAGCTCCGCCGGAGCGACGACGAGTCGCCCGGCAACGCTGACGGTCAATGCGGCTGCGGTCGCACCCAGCATCACGATCCAACCGATGAGTGCGACCGTCACCGCCGGGCAACCCGCAACTTTCACCGTCGCAGCGACCGGTACCGCCCCGCTGTTCTATCAGTGGAGTAGAAACGGCAGCGCCGTCGCCGGAGCAACCTCCGCCCGTTACACGATCACCGCAACGAGCGCAACGGAAAACGGCGCCACATTCAGCGCCACGGTGACCAATGCGATCGGTGCGGTCACCAGCAACAAAGCCGTCCTCACAGTGACAGCACCCACGCTGACGATCAGCACATCCAGCCTGCCCAGTGGAGTCGTGGGAAGCGCCTACAGCACGCTTTTGCATGCGAGCGGCGGCACAAGTCCATACACCTGGGCAGTGCGGAGTGGTCAGCTACCCGCTGGTCTCGCGTTGTCGGGAACGAGCGGCAGTATTTCGGGAACACCGACCACGGCGGAGACCTCGCCGTTTACCATCGGTGTACATGACGCCAGCGGCGCAGCGGCATCCAAGGCCTTTAGCATAAAAATCAGCGACGCCGTTGCCGTGGCGCGGTTCGGACACATTGTCATCGTGATGGAAGAGAACGCCAATTACTCAACCGTCGTCGATAATACGGGCACGATGCCGTACCTGAATTCATTGATTGCAAATTATGGGCTGGCAACACAGTACTACGCCGATACTCACCCATCCATCGGCAACTATGAAATGCTGGTGACCGGCCAGGTTCTAACGAACGACGACAGCGAGACGCCCGCGTCATTTCCAATCTCGGTAGACAATATCGTTCGCGAATTGTCGGCAAACGGCAAGACATGGAAGGCCTACGCCGAAGCTCTGCCATACGTGGGATACGTCGGCGGCGACACCGGCAAGTATGCAGTGCGTCATGTGCCGTTTGCCTATTTGACGGATGTGCAGGCCAATTCGACCGGCCGCCGAGGGCTGGTGCCATTTACGCAATTCCCAACGGACCTCGCCTCGGGACAGCTGCCCAACTTATCGTTCGTCACACCGAATCTTTGCGACGATGCCCACAATTGCACGCTCAGCGTTGCAGACACCTGGCTCAAGATAAACATCGCTTCGCTGCTCACCAGTACGCCATTCAAGGACGATGGATTGCTAATCATCACATTCGACGAATCGGCCAGCGACGGCACCCATGGCGGTGGCCGGGTAGCTGCGGTGTTCATTAGTCCTGCGTTTTCGAAACCAGGTTATCAATCGACGACGCTGTACCAGCATGGGAGCACGTTGCGCCTGATGCTCGAGGGTCTGGGAGTCCAATCTCTGCCAGGCGCTGCAAAAACGGCACCGTCGATGTGGGAGTTCTTTAATTTCCCGAACTGACGGGGGCTGCGGCGATACTCAGGGGGCAGGGGGGATTGGATTGCCAAATCTCACGCGGTGTGCTGATCAACGCTATTTGGGCTGTCCGCATTCGAGTTCGTGCGTCACGACGTTAGACTGGCCGGGACGATCGGTAGTCTTGGCGGATGTTCCGGTACAAAGATGAAATCCTGCCCCCGCCAGCATTATTTCCGTTCTGAGGCCCTAAAGGTTTATCCTCTTAGGGGTCTTAGGCTATGCGGTCGAAATTACAGCGCCTCACACTTCAGGGAAGCGGGCCACCGGGAGGGTGCATGGTCCATATTTTCGGAAGTCTCGGTGTCTTTACTCAATCGGCGATTGTGTGCATTTCACTCATCGGCGTTGCCTTGCACGTTCGGTGGAGTCGCAAGTCGGCGTCGCTCGGACCGACACTGCTGACCACACTTGGCATCTTCTTCTGTTTCTGCGGTATCGCGTGGGGTCTTTTAGACTTTAATCCTGGCGACATTAAGGGAAGCGTCCCTCAGCTGTTGCGGGGCATTCGCACGTCGTTTTGGGCGTCCGTTTTCGGCATCGGGTGGGCGCTCACCATCAAGGTGCGAGTCCTCCTCGTTGGTGCTCCATCTTTGCCGAAAGACGGCATAACGACGGGGGCCACTATCGACGATTTAGCAGCGCAGCTCAGCCGGCTCAACCGATCGATCGCGGGGACCGACGACTCAACATTGCTCAGTCAAGTGAAGCTTCTGCGCACGGAAGCCAATGACCGTCTCGATCGTCTAAACCAGTTATTCGAGCGTTTCGCCGAAAACGTGGTAGAGGCTAACTCAAAGGCGCTGATTCGCGCTCTTTCCGAAGTCATAAAGGATTTCAACGTAAAGCTTAACGATCAATTCGGCGAAAATTTCAAAAACCTAAATGCAGCCGTTGAGAAACTAGTGGTTTGGCAGAAGCAGTACGAGCAACAGCTGAATGCCCTCATCGAGCAGGAAACCATGACGCGAAAATCGATGACAGAGTCGTCTCTTCGCTACACCGACCTGGTCGACAAATCGACCGTCTTTACGACCACCGCGGAGTCGTTGCGTGACCTGTTGGTTGGCAACAAGGCGCGGTCGCAGCAACTTTACTCTTCGTTATGGAGTCTCACCGAACTGGTGACGGAATTTGCAACGCTTCTGAAGGCGACGATCGAGACGGCCAATAGGGAGCTCGACGGCCGTATTCACGAGGAAACGGAGGATGCCAAAAATGCAGGCCTTGGCTCTGGATAATGCTCTGGAGGAAGAGCTAAAAAAAACTTATTTCGACTCTCGGCCGCCGGCTTACTGCGGTGCCGGCGACGTGCGTACAAGACTACACGCCGCTCACACGATGGCTGCAGCACTCATGCAAACGGTGAGAATATAATGGCCGCCAATCAACTGGAATCCGACACTGGTTCTGCGGAGGAGACTCACTGGATTCCGCTGAGTGATCTGATGACTGGCCTTATGGTCATGTTTCTCCTAATTGCCGTGACATACATGATACGCGTCGAGGCGGACGCCGACCGGGTCAAGGAGGTTGCAATTGCGTACAGCGAAATCAAGGACGCTCTGTACGACGATCTGAATTTGGAATTCAAGGGCGATTTGCAAAATTGGAAAGCACAACTGATCAAGGACGATCTCTCGATCCGGTTTACCGAGCCGGAGGTACTTTTCGCAGAGGGAAGTAGCGACCTAAAGCCGGAATTTCGAGCGATCCTGCGCGACTTCTTTCCGCGGTATGTTCGCATCCTCACTTCCCCAAAGTATCGGACGTCCATCAGCGAGGTTCGCATCGAAGGCCACACATCATCCGATTGGACCAGCGTAACGACGCCGGAAGACGCGTATTTCCGAAATATGGAGCTTTCGCAGGCTCGCACGCGATCCGCTCTAGTCTTCGCTCTTGGCCTTCCAGAGGTGAACGGCGAGCGCGGTTGGCTGAGACGGAATTTGACTGCCAATGGACTATCCTCGTCACATCCGATATTTGATCCGAGCGGCGCGGAAGATCCGGCGCGATCGCGGCGAGTAGAATTTCGAGTGCGAACGGATGCCGAAACGCGAATCGCAAAGATTCTCGAGGTTTCAAAGTGAGAGGGTCGATGCTGCGGCCGCAAGCAGATGACGGTGATGGTGCCGGCCTAGGTCTTTGCGTCACCGGGCGTCGATGCCTGCGATACGGCGGCTGATTTCGCTTCGTAGGAGGCGAGACGCTGTTTTAGCTCCCGCTCTTCGAGCCATCGCGCCGTTTCGTCGCGAATCACCGCCGCGACGCCGGTCACTTTATGGTTTTCGTCGAACAGCATGGCCACGCTGAACGCGATCGACAAGGTTCGTCCGTCCTTGTGAATCGCAGGTACCTTCAATAATTGCGATCCATAGCGCGTCGTTCCCGTCTGCATGGATTTGTCGAAACCGACGTTGTGGCGATGACGCAGCCGCTCTGGAATGATCAACGTCAAGCTTTGGCCCAAGACTTCAGCCTCGCTGAAGCCAAAAATTCGGCTGGCAGCGGCATTCCACCCGACGATGCTTCCATTGGGGTCGGCCATGATCACGGCGTCACCGAGCACATTGAACAATTGCGCTAGGTCCAGCTGCATGTTCATCCGGTATTCGGTACCGAAACCCCGGCGTTTAGGCCAGGGAGGAAGTGCCGCTCCTTACATTGAATTACCACTGTTTCTCTCCTAACATTACTGACGTGCCAGGTTTCGCGATTACGCGCTGGTACGATTAAAGCGGCGCACCTGTTGCCGGTGCGTGCGACGGCTCGGACTGCGAGAGGGCGTCGGGTAACAGAAGAGGCGCCAGTCCGGGCGTCTCTCGCTGGAACCTCCGCTATGCTTAAACGGCTTTCGCCGCGTGTAACCTGGCAATATCTTCCTTTCCATAACCCAGATCACGCAGAACTTCATCAGTGTGCTCGCCCAACACGGGTGAGGGCTTCACTTCGATCTCCAAGTCGGAGAACTTGATCGGGCTGCCGATCGTCAGGTACTTACCCCGAACCTTGTGGTCGACTTCGACGATCGAGCCGCTCTTGCGCAGATCGGGGGACTCTGCCAATTCCTTCATGGAGAAAACCGGCGCGCAAGGAATGTCGTACTCGCGCAGAATGTCGACCGCTTCGTACTTGGTTTTGTCCTCGAGCCACTCTTCGATCGTCTTGAAGATGTCGAAAATCTTATCCTGACGTGCTTCGGCCGTCATGTACGCGGGATCTTTGGCCCACTCGGGTTTGCCGATGGCTTTGGTGATCGGCTCCCACGCGTGGCCTTGAATGGTGAAATAGATGTAAGCGTTCGGATCGGTTTCCCAACCCTTGCATTTCAAGACCCAACCGGGCTGTCCGCCGCCGCCGGCATTGCCGCCGCGGGGTACGACATCGGAGAAAGCGCCGTGCGGGTATTGCGGGTATTCTTCGAGGTAACCGATTTTATCCAGGCGCTGCTGGTCGCGCAGTTTCACACGGCACAAATTCAGCACGGCATCTTGCATCGAGCATGAAACCTTTTGCCCCCTTCCGGTCTTTTCACGCTGCATCAACGCCGTCAAGATACCGATGGCGAGGTGCATGCCGGTGTTGCTGTCGCCCAATGCGGCGGCAGAAACAGTGGGAGGACCGTCCCAGAATCCGGTGGTGGATGCGGCGCCGCCGGCGCATTGGGCAACATTTTCATAAACCTTCAGATCTTCGTACGAGTGACCCTCGCTGAAGCCCTTTACAGAGGCCATGATCATCTTGGGGTTCAGCGCTTGAATGCGCTCCCAGCTGAAGCCCATCCGATCCAACGCTCCGGGACCGAAGTTTTCGACCAGTACATCCGAGGTCTTGATCATTGCTTCCAACACTTCTTTGCCTTCCGGGGTCTTCGTGTCGAGAGTCAATGACCGTTTGTTGCCGTTGAGCATGGTGAAATACAGCGCGTCGGCACCGGGGAGGTCGCGTAACTGGGATCGGGTAACGTCGCCCGATCCGGGACGCTCAACCTTGATGACATCGGCGCCGTAAAATCCGAGTAACTGGGTGCATGCCGGCCCGGCCTGCACATGCGTGAAATCGATGATGCGTACACCTTCTAACGGCTTGGTCATAAGTGGATTTCCTCAGGGTTGATTGATTTAAGTGGCTTACTTCTTGGTAGCGGTGCTTGCCGGGTTCAGTTTGGTCAACCGGCCGCTCTCTGTACCTGCTGCTTCATCGATCACGGCATTGATGAGTGCCGGTTTCTTCGCCGCGATCGCTTCGATCAGGAATTTCGAGAGTTCGGCGGGCGTGGTGGCGTGATAGCCGATACCTCCGAACGCTTCGATCATCTTGTCGTAGCGAGCGCCTTTGACGAAAACGGTGGGGGCGACGTCGGCGCCGCCGGTTGGATTCACATCGGTTCCACGGTAGACGCCGTTGTTGTTGAAAACGATGGTCACCACCGGCAGCTGATAGCGGCAAATGGTCTCGAGTTCCATGCCGCTGAACCCGAAAGCACTGTCACCTTCGATTGCGACCACGGGCAAGCCGCTCGTGACGGCCGCGCCAATGGCATAACCCATGCCGATTCCCATGATGCCCCAGGTGCCGGAATCGAACCGCTTTCGCGGCTCGTACATATCGATGATGCTGCGGGCAAAATCGAGGGTATTGGCGCCCTCGTTGACCACGTTGATATCGGGTCTCGTCTTCAGCACGTCGCGGATTGCCCGCAGTGCGCCGTGAAAGTTCATCGGCACGGCATTTTGGTCGAGCGTGGCGGCCATCTTTGCGAGGTTTTTATCCTTGCGCGCTTGGATGGATGCGGTCCAATCGGTGCTCGGCTTGTTGAAGCCGGATTTGATCCCGGCGAGCAGCGCCGAAACGCACGACCCGATGTCACCGATCACGGGAGCGGCGATAGCCACGTTGCTGTCGATTTCAGTTGGGGCGATGTCGATCTGGATGAATTTCTTCGGCGCGCCCCAGGTTTTGCCCTTGCCGTGCGCCAGCAGCCAGTTGAGGCGAGCACCGATGAGAACGACGACATCGGCCTCGGCCAAGACGAACGAGCGGGCCGCTGCAGCGGATTGGGGATGGTTGTCGGGCAACAGGCCCTTGGCCATCGACATCGGCAAATAGGGTATTCCGGAGGTCTCCACCAGCGCGCGAATTGCCGCGTCCGCTCGTGCGTAGGCCGCACCTTTGCCGAGCAATATGAGGGGGCGCTTCGCCCCTCTGAGAAGATTGATGGCGCGTTGGACCGCATCCGGCGACGGAATTTGGCGCGGAACGGGATCGACTACGCGGACCAGCGACTTCCTGCCGTGGACTGCGTCCAGCGATTGTCCCAGCAGCTGGGCCGGTAAATCCAGGTAGACGCCGCCCGGACGACCGGACACGGCAGCGCGGATCGCACGGGCTACACCGATTCCGATGTCTTCGGCTTTAAGGACTCGATAGGCAGCTTTGGCAAAAGGTTTCGCCGCGTTCAGCTGATCCATTTCCTCATAGTCGCCTTGCTGCAGGTCGACGATTTCACGCTCGCTCGAACCGCTGATCAGGATCATCGGGAAACAGTTGGTGGTCGCGTTGGCCAATGCCGTGAGGCCATTCAAAAAACCGGGCGCAGACACGGTCAAGCAGACGCCGGGCTTTTGGGTCATGTACCCGGCGATTGCCGCGGCATTGCCCGCATTCTGTTCATGCCGGAAACCAATGAATCGCATCCCCTCAGCTTGCGCAAGGCGCGCCAAGTCGGTGATCGGAATACCCACGAGACCAAAGATCGTATCGATGTCGTTGCACTTCAACGCATCGATGACGAGATGAAAGCCGTCCGTCAGTTCGGGCTTTTCAATCGCAGTCAGTTCTGGCTGTTGAAAGGCGGTGCTCGTAAAAATGCTTTTTAGCTTGGGTTCGTTCATTTACTGAGTTCCGTCAGCTGAGAGGGTGAACGCGGAGAGGCCGAACAGCGCCGGTTGCCGTTTGCCGGTAGGAAAAAATGGGGCGTTTCCCACATCACGTTGCGTCGCAATTGGTGCACCGATTCGTACCGAGAGATCTTGAGCGTCACGCCCTGGGCGAGAGCTCGATGCCTTGTGAAATTTGACTTAAATCGGCGGTGGTCCGCCCCCGACCTCGACGGGCCGCCAACCTTGGGTGAAGTGTAATATACTATATATCAAACACACAAGGGGGCTGTCCCCTTGGATGCAAAGGGATACGTACGCATCGGCGCGGTAGCGGTGCTCGCTAACGCAGCGCGCAGATCACCAGCTCCGGATCGGCGTTCACCCTGATCGGTAGGTTGCTGCAACCGATGCCCCGACCCACGATCAGGGGGCCGTTTCCCTTGACTTCGAATCTGCCCTGCGAATAAGAGCGGCAGAGGGGTCCCTGCGCGACAAAGATCGGAGTTCCGTCGGGCAGGGCGATCTGACCTCCATGCGTATGGCCGGCAAATCCGACGTCGAACTTTTCATCGTCGAGCAACAGCAGTCCGTCCGGTGAATGCGTCAGGAAAATGCGAATCTGAGTTGCGTCCTTGAATGCCTGCGCGACATCGGCACTCCCAGTCCAAGGATCGTCGATCCCGCAAATCGAGACAGAGTCGAAGGGACGGGGAAGCGTGACATTCCTGTTGACGAGTATCTCCACTCCCGCTGCGGCCAACAGCTGCGTCAGCTGCCGTTCGTCCGCCCATAAATCGTGATTACCCAATACCGCATATTTCCCCAAAGGCGGATTGCAACGGGAAAGGCCGTCGGCCAGCGCATCGACATATATTGCCTTGTACGACACGAAATCCCCGCCAAGCAGCAGGACATCCGGCCGAATATCGGCCAAATTGTCGAAGAGTTCTGAAAAAATCTCGGGATGGGTGCTGGGTCCGGCGTGGAAGTCGGATGCGAATGCAATGATCAACGGTACGCGCAGCGATTTTTCTTTTGCGACAAATACATCGTGCCGGGTCACGCCAAGCTTGCCGTGCAATCCCCAGCGATAACTCCACTTGGCGATCAATCCATTTAGAAGCGCGGAATCCAATACGAGTTCAGCGAGCCGCCGGAAACGATGATTGTGTTTGCCGCGATTCTCAACTTGCGAGTTCATACGCCTTACTGCGGCCTCCAACGGGCGCTTTTGCGCACAGAAGCATACTCCGCAGGCGCAAGTTGACGGCTCGCGCAGCTGCGGGCGCAGTACGGCGACACCTCGCTGGGCTCATCTGCTGCAGCGACTGACGCGAGTGCAGCGCACCAATTGGTGACGGAGGCGTTTCACGGTGCCGTCGCTCCTTAGGGGTTTCCATGCAGTTTTATGGCCGATCGGCGTCAAAACTGATAGGCTAGCTGCCCGGTTTTACAGGGCGGGTAGAGAAGGGCGTTAGCGTGCGGGACTGTCTCAGTTCAACGCTTAGAGGTTCAACGGGCGTGCCGCCGCTACCATTAGACAATAACCGACTGATTTTGAAAACTTTTCAATAAGGTTTCCGGTATTATTTTGCCGCGGTTTTGGTAACTCGAAGAAAGGAGAGGGTTTATGGCACGGCCGAAGAGCGTCAGGACCGATAGAGTATGGCTCCGTGACGATTTCAACGACAAGCTTGATAAATTCGATGAAGAGCTGAAATTCGGTGCGTTTCTGCATTCGACACCCAACGGATCGGCCATCGGACAATATCTCAGGCACGAACGGAAGGATCGTAAAGAGAGCAAGAGCCACGAGCCGGAATACCGCTTCTTCTACGATGCCAGCTCGCAAAAGGCTGACTATTTGGCCGTTTGGGTACGGATGGAAAAGTATCCCACGGTGATACGCCACACGGTCGAGAACGTCACGCCCGACGAGGCAAAAACCATCGATGCACGCACCGCTTCCACTTTACGATGGAGCCCGGCGCAGTTTGGGTGGGCCGTTGCCGAATTGGAGATCGAGAGGCAGTCAAAACTCGATACGGCGGAATAAGCACGACGATAGCAATCGAACCCGGACAGAAGAGCGTTCGCGCTTCTGCCGGGTTCTTCTCAATCCATCCGTGTTCTATTGCTCATTTTCCCACGGATTCACCACCGGCTCGGGCATGCTGACCATCGAATCATCGCAGTGAGCGGAGCCTTGATCTCGATAACGTTCGCTTTGTTGCTCAACCGGTTCATTGGCGAACCGCTCGAGCGGGTCAGACGTAAGTTGCAAACGCGCGGCCCCCGCTACGAACCCGATCAAACTCCGTTGGTTCGGCCCGGGTTACGAGGAGCATGATGAATGCTCTATCCCTCCGCCCGTTTTGTCTGGCTCTTGCGCTGCTCGCCGGCGCCCCGTATTCCGGTGCCCAGACCGCACCCGGCTATGACGCTTTGATAACGCAAGGCAACGCGCTCCTGCAGGCTGGTAACGCCGATCAGGCGCTCAAATCAGGTGAAGCGGCGATCAAGATCGGAGCGGATCGGTGGGAGGGGTACGCGCTCGCGGGCGGCGCGCTGATGTATATGAAGCGCTACGAAGACGCCGCGGATGCATTGAGCAAAGCGATTGACCGGGCACCGGCGTCGGAGCAGCCCACACTGCGTGACCGCCGTCGACAGTGCCTGCTCGCCGAATCTGGATATCCAGCGGCAGCCGATACGAGTCCGTCATCCAATACGAGTGTGCGGGCTACGACCGGCGAAGTGGAGATCGTGCAGTGGAAGTCCATTGAAAACAGCCATGACGCCGCTGATTTCCAGAAGTACTTGAGTCGGTACCCAAATGGAGCGTTCGTTGAACTAGCGCGCAGTCACCTGGCCGATGCAGAGGCGCAGCTCGGGAACGACAGGAAACGCCTTGCCGCCAAATTGACATGGACAGACCCTTCAACCGGCCTCATGTGGGCAAGATACAGTCGTCCCGCCGAGTATGCTCATGCGAACTTCGCGCGGGCGGCGGACTATTGTGCCGCTCTGCGCTCGCTGGGCTATGCAGATTGGCGCCTACCCACCGTGGTTGAATTCACGCGCATTTATCACTTCCAGGACCCGGCGACAGTGCAGCTCGACGGTGAACTGGCGACCAACAAGGAAATTTTGCGCTATTTGGGATTTTGGACCTCCACGCCGGGAAATGAGAACGGCGAACATATGTTGGTGTTTGAAGGGAAGTCAGTCAGCAGCCACGACAATGAGGGTGAAGGCCGTGTTGGAGGATGGGTTGCCGGCCATCCCTGGAGCGGAGCCATAGTCTGCGTCAGAGATCAAAAAACCGCCGAACATCGGTAAATATCCGAAGACTCAAGAGAGGACGTCGGCGCCCGAACGCGTACCGCGCCGCCGTCCGACCAGGTAGCCCGCGGCGAAGGGCAGGCCGAGCATCACAACCGCCAGTAGAATCGTCAGCAGCAGTGCTTCGCGGACCAACTTGCGGAGCTCGCGCCAGGACGTGTCGACCGCCTGGGCCGCGATTTGTGCTGCGTCCGCGGAGATTCGGGTGCGCTCGCCATCGAACGCTGCGGTGACACTTTCTCGTTCAGCCGCGATGTTTGCGGCAAGCGCCTCGCGCTCGACGCGTAAAGTTTGGAGCATCTGCATCCAAGACGCGTCCAGCCGGTCTCCCGTCGCGCGAATGCCCTCCCGGAGCTCGGCGATCGCCTCGTGCGCCAACTCAGGGCTCGTGTCCGCGAGCTTGGAGATTCGCGCCAGTTGGGTGTCGATGTTCCGAAGAGCGGTTCGATACGATGCGTCGTCGAACCCGGCGCGGTCGAGCGCCAGCTCGGCCTGCCACAGACTCATGGCCGGGACCCGCTCACTGTAAATGCGCATGCGGTCGGACACATCGCCGAGCGCCTGGGCCACGGTACCTACGGCACGCAGTGGACTCTTATCATGTCCCTCGATGATCCACGCCGATAGGACGGACGGCCGCACCAGGTCCGCGTTCTCGAGCGGGTTGCGCTCGGCGTAGACCGACACAAAGGCGTGGTACCGGGCGTAGTCGTTGTCCCACACCTTTCGGGCGAGCGTATCGGCTTCAGCGGCGAGCAGTGTGGCGCCGCGGCTCACATCGGGCTGGGCGCCGCCCAGTAGATGGGCGCCCGCGCCGGTCGTGAGAAAATCACGAAACTGCAGCGAAAACGCCCAGGTATCAAGCAGGCTCGCGGTCGGCGACAGTCCTGTCGATGCGCGGGTAATTTCCGTGACAGCGCCTAGCTTGAGTCGAAGCGCCTGCGATCGGATGGCGGTGCCGGCATCTCCGCGCGTCGCGTCGTCGATCAGATGGGTGATGGTAGTGGCAAAATGCGCGGCGTAATCGCGGGTCAACAGCCGAGCCTCCTGTTCACGCGCTGTCAGCGGGGTTTCGGGGGATTTGATCGTCAATAAAGAGCAGCCCGTCAACACGAAACCAGCGAGCAACGGGGCCATACGCGCCAGCGTCGCGACGAGATGCTGTTCAGGCGGGTGCATGGCATTTATCGCCGCGGGACCACGGCACGGTCGCCCGCCGTACCATGCGTGGTACCGCGTCGATTACGTCGTCAACAGAGTGGAACTGCTCCGGATGCGTCAACAACACATGAGCCATGGCCAGCGCGCCGGCTTCGCAATCGGCACGCAGAGAGGCATCTTCGATGGATTCAAAGTCGATGACATGGGCGAAACCAAGAATGCGGCGGATCATCTTGCAAGCGCCGAAGCCGAGCATGTCGGCAAACAGCGAATCCAGGAAGGCGTTACGCGCCGACTGAAGCGTGGCGATGTCCCCTGGACTGGAAAACATCGCGGCTGGAAATGCGTCACCCTTTGCTTCCTCGTTCCACAGCTCGAGGAAGCATCTGCGGAACGTCTCCCAGAAGATCTTCGCTTGCCGGAGAATCCATTCCTGATAGGCGACGCGGTCGTCGTTTGCGTTTGAGTGCCCGGGCTGGGAGTACCAATTCAGCAAGAGATTGCCGAAAAACGCGCCCAGGTCGAATCCGATCGGGCCGTAGAAGGCAAATTCCGGATCAATGACGCGACTGTCATTCTCCGTAACCATCACCGAGCCCGAATGAAGATCACCGTGAACGAGCGCTTGGGCTTCAGTGAGGAATTTCTGGCCGAAGCGAGCCGCGGCAACTTTGAGCGGCCCGTCGCATCGAAGGTTCGAGACGATCTCATCGAGTTGCGGGGAGGTATGGCGATTGCGCGGGCCGACGAGGTAGGGATCCGCAAAAACAAGATCTACGGTGATGCGCACCAGCGGCTTGTTTGCGGCGAACAGCGCAATGCCGTCCATCTTGTGTTCGAACGGCCGCGCAAAGTCGGATGTGAAGAAGCAAGCTCGGGCGATATACTCGCCGATATCGCGCGCCAGATCGTTGTAACGGCGCCCTGCGATCAACCCGTGTCTCAAGATGATATGGGGCGATAGTCGTTCCATGACGGTGCAATAAAGTCCGGGGTCGTAATGCAAGATCTTGGGTATCAACGCGCCCACATAGGGAGCAACGGCAGTGTAGTAGGAATTTTCGAAGTATGCCCGATCGGGCGACATCGGCCACGACGGCCCGGCGGCGCGAACATAGGGAAGAGCCTGCTTGACGCAGACGGACCCGTCCGGTCCCTCCACGATGAACACGAGATTGAGATTGCCGTCGCCCACTTCGCGGACTTGCCAATTCTCCGTCCGGCCGCCGAGAACCACGTGAACGTCCTCGAGGTCTCCGACCAGCCCAACCAGGCTCTTGGCATCGAGTATCCGATACGTCGAGACGACCTTGTCATTCGCCACGATCATCTTCCTTTGACCACCGGGCTGGGAAATCTCTGCCGCCAAAGACGAGACCAGAGTCCGCCGCATCAGGTTTGCCATACGTGCGGAACTTCTCGACGACTCGGCGCATCTGGATCTCATCGAGAATGCGCACCTCCCCGAGCGCCAGCGCCGTGCAATATTGCGCGGCGAGGTTTTCCACCTCACCGGCGAGCGCGACAGCCGCAGGAAGGTCCGCACCCACTGCGATGACGCCGTGATTGGCAAGCAGGCACGCCTTGCGGCCCTCCAAGGCCGCAACCGCGGCGTCGGAAAGCTCCTGTGTACCGAAGGTGTAATACGGCGCGCAACGGATGTCGGGGCCACCCGCAACCGCGACCATATAGTGAAAAGCGGGAATTCCTCGCCCCGTGCAGGCGAGACTCGTCGCCTTGGGGGAGTGGGTATGAACGATGGCGGCGACGTCGGCGCGGGAAGTGAACACGTCGCGATGAAACCGCCATTCGCTCGACGGACGGCGGCGGCCGAACCAGCGGCCCCCGAAGTCCATGAGCGGAATATCGTCGGGTTCGAGGGCGTCATACGGCATTCCGGTCGGACTGACGAAAAAAAACCGCTCATCCCGGCGCACACTGACATTGCCGGATGTGCCGTACGCCAGGCCGCGGTGCGCGAGCGCACGACAGGCCGCAATCACCGCCTCGCGCAGCTCTTTGTCCGTCATCGCGCCGCCGGGATCGGTCATCGTGGCTCTCATCGGTCGGGATACAGGCTTTGCAACCCGGCGCGGCTCGCGGGGCAGTGACCGCACTCCGTGATCAATCCGGTCACCAACCTCGCGGGCGTCACGTCGAACCCCAGGTTGAGGGCCGGGCTCCCCTCCGGCACCACTCTCACGGTCTCCATCGCGCCGGAGGAAGTCCGGCCGGTGATGTGCGTGAGTTCCGTCGCCGATCGCTCCTCGATCGGGATATCGCTGCCCAGATCCAGAGACCAGTCGATGGTGCTGAGAGGCAGCGCCGCGTAGAAGGGCACGCCGTTATCCCGGGCGGCAAGCGCCTTGAGGTAGGTGCCAACCTTGTTGCAGACATCCCCCGTCGCCGTGGTCCGATCGCTGCCGACGATAACCATATCGACCCGGCCCCGTTGCATGAGATGGCCGCCGAGGTTGTCGGCGATCACCGTGTGAGGCACTCCATGCGCGGCAAGCTCGAACGCCGTCAGCGCGGCGCCCTGGTTCCGTGGCCGGGTCTCGTCCACCCAAACGTGGACCGGAATTCCAGCGTCATGAGCGGTGTAGATCGGCGAAAGGGCGGTACCCCAATCGACGCAGGCGAGCCAGCCGGCGTTGCAGTGAGTCAGGATGTTCACCACCCGGCCGGTGGTATTCGCGAACCGGCGGATGATCTCGAAGCCATGAAGGCCGATGGCACGGCATTGTTCGACGTCGGCCTCACAGATCAGCGCAGCTTCTCGAAACGCAGCGTCGGCGCGCTCCCTCGGAGCGACTCCCGCAAGCGCGCCTCGCATTCTCACCAACGCCCAGGCTAAGTTATGGGCTGTCGGACGCGTCGCCTGCAGAATTCGTTCTGCTTCGTCAAAGTACTCGTCGGACGCGTTCGACCGCAGAGCGAGGGCCATGCCGTAGGCGGCAGTCGCCCCTATCAGCGGAGCGCCGCGCACCACCATGGTCCGGATTGCTTGCGCGGCGTCATCGAGAGTCTTGAGATCGATAGTCGAGAATTCAAACGGCAGGCGAGACTGATCGATCACCTGGACAGAACCGGCGGCGGTGGGCCAGATCGTGCGGTAGTGCCTGCCCGAGATTTTCACTGATCAACTCGCAATCGATCTGCCTGTCTGGTCCAAATATATGACGGTCGCCGGTCTGCAAACCATGGACCGGCCTCTCAGAAATGTCCCCGATGAAAGATGACCGGTCAGTGCTCGCTCGGATGCCCGGGCACGGCCATGAGTCCGCACAAAGGTAACCCCGCCTCAATGTCCTGTCCATGGTGAATCCTTGGAATAGCCGTGATCGGGTCGATTTTCCGGATCGGGATGCTTTTTTGCCCGATACCGGGTATACAAAAATGCGGCGGCACTCAATAATCCCGTCATGATCGGAGCTATGTGCGAACGCCCTGATGAGTCCGGATTCCGTGTGAATTGCTCAGCCCTGGCGAGGAGTTAGCGAATGAAACAGAACTACTATCAAGGTCAGACCTTTAGGAACGAGAGCATTGAACTGAGCGGCAACCGATTTCACGGCTGTACGTTCGAGAAATGTAAATTGATCTACCGCGGTGACATTTCGCCGACCTTCAAGGACAATCATTTCATCGACTCGGTTTTCGAGTTCGCCGACGCGGCGATGCGTACGATTTATTTTCTGTCCGGAATGTATCACGCGGGTAATGGCGGTCGCGAAATCGTGGAAGATACCTTTGAGCGTATTCGCCGGAACACGATCCACGGCGTGGTGACCAGCACCATCACGCCGCAGACGCCCAGTCACAGCCTGGAGTGACGTCGGCAGCGCTCAACAATTCAGGGGGCGGGAACGGGGATAATGTTTGCGGGATCACAGTTTATTTAACTTTGCGATGACGCGATCGCGTCGATATGCCAAAATTTTCCCAAGAGTCCGGCGAGGCGATGATTGCCGGGTTGTCTTTTTTGGACTAACACCTGTCAGGAGGGACTCTGAAAAAGCCTCACACACCGCCCCCGACGGCCTCGCTCGGATTTGGCATAATTCCCAAGGCAAAGGACTCCACGCGCCCAAGAGACGATGCTGAGTCGGCAGGGGTCCGTAAAGCCAAGATTCTAGTGGTTGACGAAGATCCGGCGTTGCGTCGCCTCATGGTGAGCCGTCTGGGCGGGGAGAACTATGCGGTTGAAACCGCCGACGGTGCGCAAGTGGCATTGGACGCCTGCGTGCGATCTCGCCCGAATCTCGTGATTACGGATCTGCGAATGAAAGACATGGACGGGCTTGCCTTCCTGAAGGAACTCAAGAGCCGATGGCCGCAGTTGACCGTGATCATTCTTACCGCGCACGGGACCATTTCTGAGGCGGTGCAAGCCACCCAATGCGGTGCATTCGGCTACCTGGTCAAGCCGGTCGGCAAGGAAGAGTTATTGGGACAAGTGCAGAGGGCGACGGCGGTCTCGACTTTTACGCTGACCGAAGGTGACTGGGGCGCGAACTTCGTGTCGCGTAGTCAACTCATGGAAGACCGGTTGACGATTGCCAATCGGGCCGCAGGCAGCGATGAACCCGTACTGATAACGGGTGAAAACGGCACCGGAAAAGAACTTCTCGCGCGCGCGATCCATGCGGCGAGTGCGCGTCGTGAAAGACCCTTTGTCGCCGTTTCTTGCCGAATCACGGCCCACGATATATTGGAGTCGGAGCTTTTCGGCGGGGAGTCGGACGAAGCGGGCCACGCAGAGAGGCAACGGGACGGGGCGCTCCAACGAGCACACGGCGGGACGCTATTGCTCGATGAAATCGGCGATTTGCCCATCAAGCTGCAGATTGCACTCGCCAAAGCGCTGGACAAGGATCATGTTCCCTCACGAACGGGCATGGGTGCAAAGCGCTCCGACGTGAGGTTGATCTGCACCACATCTCGTGACCTCAAGCCGCTGAAGGATACCGGCGTGTTTCTCGAGGAGCTGTACTACCAAATCAGCATTCTGCCCATCGAGATACCTCCCCTGGGACGGCGTCGCGAGGATATTCCCTTGCTGGTATCGCATTTCCTGGAGCAAGCCACTGAACCGGACGGTCAAAAGAAGATATATTCTCCCAAGGCCATCGAGTTGCTGGCGACCACGGACTGGCCGGGAAACGTCCGGCAGCTCTTCGACCTGGTGAAACAAAACGTTGCCCTCTCGCACGGCAACATCATGACCAAGGAATTCGTCGAGAAGTCTTTGGGCGGGGACCCGACGAAAATACCAAGCTACGACGAAGCGCGGGAAAAGTTTTCGCGCGACTACCTCGCCGAGAACCTACAACGCACCGCCGGCAACGTGACTCAGGCGGCCCGTCTTGCCAAGCGCACTCGAACCGATTTCTACAAGCTGCTGGCTCGATACCGAGTCCATCCGGATGACTTCAAGAATCCGGGCCCTCCAGTGCGCAAGAACACGGAAGCTGACGAGGACGAATAGGCGTACACGGAGGCGGTCGGTGCGGCAACCGGACCTTTTCTCTCGACACTGAGGCGCAAAAGAGTTTACCGTCGCCTTTGCGACCTAAAGGAACGAGCCCGGGCAGCAGCGCATCGATGAAGGGGAGCGCGATGGTGTTGGGACATGAGGTGATCCTCGAGACGCATGCACTGGTCAAGGCGTTCAAGGGATTCGTTGCGGTGGACGGCGTGTCGCTGAGCGTGCGGAGGGGAGCGGTGCACGCCCTGATCGGCCCGAACGGCGCCGGCAAGACCACTTTCTTCAATTTGCTCACCAAGTTTCTGCAGCCGACTTCGGGTGCGATTTTCTATCAGGGCGAAAACATTACGCGGGAAAAGCCCGCGGACATCGCCCGCCGCGGCATCGTGCGGTCGTTCCAGATTTGCGCGGTGTTTCCTCACCTGACGGTTCAGGAGAATGTACGCGTGGCGCTGCAACGCAGTCTCGGTACATCGTTTTACTTCTGGCGTTCGGAAAAGAGCCTGACGAAGCTCGATGATCGCGCGATGCAGCTGTTGGCCGAAGTCCGTCTTGAACGGTGGGCGCGCACACCGGCGGCGGACCTGCCCTACGGGCGCAAGCGCGCTCTGGAGCTTGCCACTACCCTGGCGCTCGAGCCGGAGCTGATGCTGCTGGATGAACCGACGCAGGGCATGGGGCACGAGGACGTGTCGCGGGTCACGCAATTGATCAAGCAAGTCTCGGCCAACCGTACCGTGCTCATGGTCGAACACAACATGAGTGTGGTCGCGTCGATCGCCGATACCATCTCGGTGTTGCAGCGAGGCAGGGTAATCGCCGCGGGCTCGTATGCGGAGGTGTCGAAAAATCCGCAGGTCGTCGAAGCCTATATGGGGACCTCGAGTACCGAGCTCACGGGCGCCGGCTGATGGCGCGAGAGGTGTTGAAAATTGCCAATCTCGAGGCGTGGTACGGAGAATCCCATATCCTGCACGGTGTCGAGCTGACCGTGCGGGAAGGCGAGATCGTCACGCTTCTCGGGCGAAACGGGGCGGGACGCACGACCACGCTGCGCGCCATCATGGGATTGGTCGGTGCGCGAACGGGCTCGGTGCGGATCGACGGGACGGAGACGGTACGGCTGGCGCCGCATCGGATCGCCCGCATCGGTGTGGGCTATTGTCCCGAGGAGCGCGGCATTTTCTCGTCGCTGTCGACGAAGGAGAATCTGCTGCTGCCGCCTCGGCTCGAGGGCGCGGAGGTCATGCAGCTCGAAGAGATTTACGCTATTTTTCCGCAGCTTCGCGAGCGCGCCGCCAGTCCGGGCACGCGTTTGTCGGGCGGAGAACAGCAGATGCTGGCGGTGGCGCGCATCCTGCGCACCGGCGCACGGCTGCTGCTGCTGGATGAGATTTCAGAGGGTCTTGCGCCGGTGATCGTGCACAAGCTCGGCGAAGTAATCCGCACCCTCAGGGCGAAGGGATTCACGGTGGTGCTGGTCGAGCAGAACTTCCGGTTCGCCGCTCCTCTGGCAGACCGGTTCTATGTCATGGAGAGCGGCCGGATCGTCAAAGAGTTCGAACAATCCGAGCTCGATTCGCAAATGGGGTTGCTTCACGAATATCTGGGCGTTTGAGATCAACATCCTAAGAAGGAAGACAACATGATGCGGAAGTCAATGACCGGCGCGCTCGGTGCGTTCCTCGGCCTCTATGCGTATTCGCAGGCGGCCGCTGCCGGCGACCAGATCGTGATTGGCGATATCGATGATCTGTCGGGGGTCTATGCGGATGTCCAAGGGCAGGGCGGCGTCGAGGCCGCCAACATGGCCATCGCTGATTTCGGGGGCGCAGTCCTCGGCAGAAAAATCGTCGTGCTCAGCGTCGACCACCAGAACAAGCCGGACATCGGCGCCTCGAAATTTCGCGAATGGGCCGATCAGAACGGGCTGAATATGCTTCTGGGCGGGTCCAATACCGGCGTGAGCATTGCCATGGCCAAGGTTGCGGCTGCGAAGAAGGTGCCGTTTTTTGCCATCGGTGCGGGCGGCGCCTCACTGACCGGCGCGGATTGCACTGCCTATTCGATACATTACGCGTATGACACGACCGCGCTGGGCAACGGCACGGCGAGTGCGATCGTCAAGCAGGGCGGCAAGACCTGGTTCTTCGTGACCGCCGATTACGCCTTCGGCACGCAGCTGCAGGAGGCGGCCGCGCGTGTCGTGACCGCCAACGGCGGCAAGGTTCTCGGCGCAGTGCGCGCGCCCCTGGGCACGACCGATTATTCGTCCTTTCTTCTGCAAGCGCAGGCGTCGGGTGCGCAGGTGTTGGGACTTGCGAACGCCGGCACCGACTTCTCCAACTCGCTCAAGGGCGCGAACGAATTTGGCATCACCAAGACCATGAAACCCGCCGCGTTGCTGGCCTTCATCAGCGACATCCACAGCCTGACTCTGCAAACGGCGCAGGGCCTGTACCTCACGACGGCGTGGTACTGGGACCTGAACGAGGAGACGCGCGCATTCGGCAAGCGCTTTTTCGCGAAGATGCACAAGGAGCCGACCATGACCCAGGCCGCCTACTACTCGGCCACGCTGCAATACCTGAATGCGGTGAAGGCGGTGGGATCGACCGATCCGGACTTGATCATGGCGCAACTGAGAAAGTCCAAGATCAATGATATGTTCACCAAGAATGGCTACATTCGCGCGGACGGGTTGATGGTTCACACCATGTACGTCATGCAGGTGAAGACTCCCGCGGAGTCCAAGTATCCGTGGGATTACTACAAGGTGATCAAGGTCATGTCGGGTGAGGAAGCCGACGGGTCGCAGCCCGACCCGGCCTGTTCTCTGAGCAAGAAATAGCGCGCGCCGTCCGGCCGCCGATCCGCATGACGCCCAATGGCCTGTGAGCCGATGGTAAGCGACCCGTGAGCGCCGTGTTCGGTGTGCCGCTACCGGCGATTCTCGGCCAGCTCATGCTGGGACTGGTCAATGGATCCTTCTATGCGCTTCTCAGTCTCGGTCTCGCGGTGATCTTTGGGCTGCTCGGGGTCGTCAATTTCGCCCACGGGGCCTTCTACATGCTCGGGGCTTTCGCAGCGTACATCGGTCTGCAATTCCTCGGGGTGAACTACTGGTGCGCGCTCCTCCTCGCGCCGCTGGCGGTGGGACTCTTAGGGGTGGCGATCGAGCGCCTGTTTCTGCGCCACTTGTATCAGCTCGATCCTCTGTACGGGCTGCTCTTGACGTTCGCCATCGCGTTGATCGCGGAGGGGATCATGCGCGGCCTTTTCGGCGCTTCCGGCAAATCTTATCCGGTACCGGATATATTGCGGGGCGGCTTCAACCTCGGCTTCATGGTCCTGCCGATCTATCGAGCGTGGGTGGTGCTCGCTTCCCTGACCGTGTGTGGTTTGACCTGGTTCCTCATCGAACGGACTCGCTTGGGGGCGATGCTGCGCGCGGCGACCGAGAATGCGCGGCTGGTGCAGGCCTTTGGGGTCAACGTTCCGCTCTTGGTCATGAGCACGTACGGCGCAGGAGTGGCGCTCGCCGCACTGGCGGGGGTGCTCGCTGCGCCCGTGATTCAGGTGAGTCCGCTGATGGGCTCATCGCTCGTGATCGTGGTCTTTGCGGTGGTGGTCATTGGCGGCATGGGTTCGATCATCGGTGCCATCGTCAGCGGCCTGGTGCTCGGCCTGATCGAAGGGTTGACCAAGGTCATCTACCCCGAAGCATCCAATATCGTGGTTTTCGTCATCATGGCGGTGGTTTTGATATGGCGGCCCGCAGGGCTGTTTGGCCGGGAGTAGGGGATGCGCGCCCACACCCGAGTCTATATGGTCCTTTCGATCCTGGCCCTGGCGGCGCCCTTCCTCGGCCTGTATCCGGTATTCCTCATGAAGCTGCTGTGCTTCGCCATGTTCGCCTGCGCGTTCAATCTGTTGCTCGGCTACACACAGATGCTGTCCTTCGGTCACGCCGCGTATTTCGGGTCATCGGCCTACGTCACCGGGTGGCTGGTGACGACTCAGGGTTGGGGCACCATCGAGGGGATCGTCGCCGGAGTCGCCGTCGCCATGGTGCTCGGCCTCGTGATCGGCGCGATCGCAGTGCGTCGTCAGGGTATTTATTTCGCGATGATCACGCTGGCCTTGTCCCAGCTGGTGTTCTTCGTATGCCTGCAAGCAAAGTTCACCGGCGGCGAGAATGGCTTGCAGGGTATTCCGCGGGGCAGCATCTTCGGAATGATGGCCTTAGGGAGCGACCGGACGATGTACTACTTCGTGCTGGCCGCCTTCGTCGCGGTATTCGTCCTCATTCGTCGCATCGTGCATTCACCGTTCGGTCAGGTTCTCAACGCGATTCGCGCGAACGAGCCCCGCGCCATCTCTCTCGGGTACAAGGTCGACCGCTACAAGCTCGTGGCGTTCGTCCTGTCGGCGAGTCTTGCGGGCTTGGCAGGCTCCCTCAAAGCATTGGTTCTGGGTTTCGTCACGCTCTCGGACGTGAGCCAGGGGACTTCCGGTGAGGTGATTCTAATGACCTTGCTCGGCGGCAGCGGGACCTTTCTCGGGCCGGTGGTCGGTGCGAACCTCGTGGTCACACTGCAGGAGTACCTCTCCGACCTGGTGGGTGCCTGGGTTTCGGTGATCATCGGTGGCATCTTTGTGGTGTGTGTGATGACCTTTCGCCGGGGCTTCGTGGGCGAGATCCAACGTCGATTCGCGAGCCGCACCGCCGAATTCGCCAAGAGGTCGTGATAGCCGGCGCGCTGCCGGCTCAAGGCCGCTAGGCAGCTACACCAGCGGCGTCCTTGGGAGCAAAGCGCCGCAGCACCTGCGCGAGTTCCGCCGGCTGCACGGGCTTGCCGATGATGTCATCCATGCCGGCGGCTACGCAGCGATCGCGATCCTCCTGCAGGACGCTCGCCGTCAGCGCGACGATCGGTACGGCTCTCAGGCCAAGCTCACTCTCGCGGCGCCGGATTTCCAAGGTCGCGTCGAAACCGTCCATCTCCGGCATGTAGCAGTCCATGAATATGAGGCTGTACGGCAGTCGGGTCGCCATCTGCACCGCTTCTGCGCCGTTAGCGGCCACGTCGACCCGGCAGCCGAGGCGCTCGAGCAAACGCACTGCGACCAGCTGATTCACCGAGTTGTCCTCGGCCACCAGCACGCGTATCAGGTTGGCTGCGGCCGGAGCGGCGACCTCAGCGTGCTCCTGCGATGCGGCAGCGAGCTTCGGCGGCGGCGCTGCCCAGGGCAACAGCGCGCGACACAGGGCGTCGCGCAGCAGGCGTGAGCGCACGACCGGTTTGGTAACGTAGGCGGAAAACCCACGCTCCAATAGCTCCCTGGCGCTGCCGAGCTGCTCACTCAAGGTCAGAAGTATGAGCCTCAATTCGCCAAACCGCGGATCCGCGTGGAGCATTTGGCCGAGCTCGGCGCCATCAACATCGGGAATCAAGTGGTCGATCAGGGCGACTTCGAACGGCCGGCCGGCCGCGAACGCCTGCTCCAAGGCGGCGAGCGCCTGCCGGCCGCCTTCCACGCTCGTGCACTCGGCGCCCCAACCTTTCAGCTGAGACTCGAGCACACGCCGGTTCATCTCGAGATCATCGACGATGAGAACACGCCGCCCGGCGATCTCATGGGGCGCCGCGGAAAGTCCCGCCGCTTCGGTCGCCTTGACAGGCATCGTGAACCAAAACGTAGAGCCGGTGCCGGGCGTGCTGTCGATTCCGATTTTACCGCCCATGAGGTCGATGAGTTGGCGGCAAATGGCTAGGCCGAGGCCGGTACCCCCATAGCGACGGGTCGTGGATGCGTCCGCCTGGGTGAATTTTTGAAACAGCGCCGCCTGAGCGGCCTTCGGGATACCAATGCCGGTGTCGCGGACGCTGATCTGCAGCTCGTGATTTCCATCCTTACCGACTGCCGTCACCTCGACATGCACCCACCCCAAGCTCGTGAATTTGATCGCGTTGCCGATGAGGTTCACCAAAATCTGCTTCAGGCGTCCCGGATCCGCAACGATGCGTTCCGGTACGGTCGGTGCGATCGACAGTCCCAGCTCCAAGCGTTTCTCCTCGGCTTTGCCGGCCATCAGCGCCACTACCTCCTCGATGGCGTCCGAGAGATCGAACTGGATGTTCTCCAGTGTCATTGCGCCGGCCTCGATCTTCGAGAAGTCGAGGATGTCATTGATGATCGCGAGGAGATTCTGCCCCGATCTCTCGATCGTGCGGACGAATTCGCGCTGCTCGTCGTCGAGCGGGGTGTCGCGCAACAGGTTTGCGAAACCGAGCACGCCGTTCATGGGCGTGCGGATTTCATGGCTCATGG
>Ga0137407_10000392_pt1 | contig 30523 bp, 29 predicted proteins | sample CZOMad2_2_16fung_FD_108410 | JGI IMG/M metagenome (GOLD analysis project Ga0137407, IMG submission 108410) | Vadose zone soil fungal communities from Angelo Coast Range Reserve, California, USA - CZOMad2_2_16fungal (Illumina Assembly) | ecosystem: Environmental > Terrestrial > Soil > Vadose... | reverse complement strand
CGAGACCACCGCCTGGCGCTGTCCTACCAGCACACGAAGACCGACGTCATCGCCTTCCGAGCGCTCGGATTCCTCGACGCGCCCGTCGCGCACCTCCACGCCCTGCGACACGCCGCGAACCGCCACCGCGTCGGCGGCGTCCGCGCCGGCGCGCCTGGCAGCCTCGACCAGACGCTGCGCCAGCGTGCTCAGGGCAGATTGATCGAACAAGTCGGAGGCGGCGGCTTTGCGCGAAAGCGGCGATGCAGTCGATGGTGAAGAGATCACGAACAAAATCCCTTGGATTGAAGAAGGGTGGATTCAAGAAGGATTGGAGATGTCTCGAATGCACATCATTGGCCACATGAGATGTGCCTGATTCATGGGGATTTCAAGCATTTTCACGCGACAAAAGCCAAACATTTTCATGTTCACCGCAAGCTCCCGTCAATCATGTGAGCCAAGGTCTTGTCAATCATGCGCACCGATGCAGGGCCGGTGACGCCGGATTAACCAGCCTTTTTAAGCCAATTCGGAGGGGGCTCTGGCAAGGTCGCTGCTATCGACCGGGAACATAATCCCGGCGGGGAGACGAAGCCGTGAGGCGTCAAACAATAAGCGGGATCAATCCCGCCGGGTCGAGCCGTGCCTTGCGGCTCGACCCTCTCTCTCTGCCCTTAAGCTTCGATGCGCAAGACGTCCGCGCAGACGGCGGCGTGCGTCGAATAGAAATTCACCGCGAACGTGTCGTGCTGCGGCGTGCCATCCAGGGCATGCGGATGGCCATCAACCTTCGCGTCAGCGATTTCCGCGGCATCGCGTTGCGCGGCATCGACGGTGCCCAGATGCTCGTTTTGGTTCACCGCGATCCGTCACTGACAATCCCTCTGGGCGTGAGTTCCGACCGCAACGAGATTTCGGCGGCCTGGCAAATCTGGAGCGACATCTTTGCGCTCCCGCAATTGCTGGAAGACAAAGCGCGCGAGCCGGCGCAGCGGCGGCGGCGGCACAACGCGATCCGGACGCGGCGTCCGAGATTCCTGATGCGGCGGCGCGGCGGCGGCCCGCTGAATTCTGCCAATGTGCATCGAGGCGAACGCGAAATCATCGCCAGAAATTGAGTAGCACCACTACCCGCTACTCGCCCGCATCACCGCATCCATCAATAGCCCCGCAAATAACAACAGCCCCGCATCGCGGTTGGATTTGAAGACACGCAGGCATAGCGCGGGATCGCCGATCTTCAGCCGCGCAATTTGCCAGACGAGATGCGCCGCGAACGCCGCAAGTCCGATCCACGCCGCCAAGCCAGCGCCGGCAAGCCCCATCGCCACGCCGATCAAGACCACCGCAAGGGCATAGAACACCATCAGCGCCTGATGGGTGTGTGCGCCGAACAGGCGCGCGGTCGATTTTACTCCGATCAGCGCGTCGTCTTCGGCGTCCTGATGCGCATAAATGGTGTCGTAGCCGATCACCCACGCAATCGAACCGCCGTAGAGCAAAAGCGCCGTCGCATCGATCCGCCCGAGCGTGACGGCAAAACCCATCAGCGCGCCCCACGAGAAGGCCAAACCCAGCACGACCTGCGGCCACCAGGTGATGCGCTTCATGAAGGGATAGACCGCGACAATGGCGAGCGAGGCGATGCCGGTCGCCACCGCAAAGCGATTGAATTGCAGCAGCACCACAAGCCCGATCAATGCCTGCACGACCAGAAACGCCGCCGCTTGCGGCACGCTCACCTGCCCCGCGGGTATCGGCCGCGACCGCGTGCGCTCCACCTTGGCGTCGAGATCGCGATCGGTGATGTCATTCCAGGTGCAGCCGGCGCCGCGCATGGCAAAGGCGCCAACGAAGAACAGCGCCACGACGAGGGGCAATCGGCCGATGTTGTGAGAGATGGCGGCGGCGAGCGCGGCCGACCACCAGCATGGCATCAGCAATAGCCAGGAGCCGATCGGCCGGTCGAGGCGGGCGAGCCGCAAGTAGGGCCGCGACCATGGCGGCGCGAACGTATCGACCCAGTTGCCGGTCGCGTCCGCAACGCGGGCCGCAGCCTCGTTCATCTGGGCCCAGCGTCCTGTTTCCGAGCCTCGCTCAGATCGGAGGCGGCGGTCATCGCTGCTGCAGCGCGTTGCCGCTCAACGTATCGAAAGTACCGCCCTTCTTGGCGGCGGTAGCCTCCGGAAGCGCCGTCGCAGAACCCAGCACATCGCTCAGGCTCGGACCTGCGGGTCCCTGCTTTTGCATTTGCTGCGCCACCCCGCAGACCTTTTGCTGCATGGTCTCGGTGTTCTTATGGCCCTTCTTCAGCTGATCGGCGACTTGCGGCGGAATCCCGCATTTCGCGGAATGACCCTCGACGTATTTGATCATCTTGAGTTCGGATTGACTGAAATTTGCGATCAGCTTGCAAGCCTCATCCGGGGCCGCATGCCGATCGCTGGCCACCTTGATCAGCTTGCCGCGCTTCTCCGCCTCCTCGCGCAGCGGAAGAAACTCCTTCATGCAATCGTCGGCCCCGGCTTGCGTCGGGGGCGCTGCCATAGGCGAGTTCGTGAACGGCGTCGCACCGGCAGGTGGAAACGCACCGGGCGAAGGCGCCGCCCCAAAGGAAGGCGCCGGCGCGGCACCGTTGACCGGCGGAAATGGCGAGGCGTTCGCCGCACCGGTTTGGCCAGGCAGCGGCGCCGGGAATGCACCTTGCCCAAAGCCCTGGCCGGTGTGAAGCGCAACGATGGCCACGGCGAGTGGCGCGATCAGGCGACGGATCATCAAAGCTTTTTCCACCATAACCAATCCCCCAACGGACCGGCCGGTCCCAGAGCTGTCGCCGGAGCCGAGCCCAGAACCTCGCTCAAGCGAGGACCTGCGGGTCTCTGCTTTTGCATTTGCTGCGCAACGGAACAGACCTTCTGCAGCATGGCCTCGGTGTTCTTGTGCCCGCTCTTCAACTGATCCGAGATCTGCGGTGGAATCCCGCATTTCTCGGAATGGCCCTCGACGTATTTGATCATCTTGATTTCGGACTGACTGAAATTCCCGATCAGCTTGCAGGCTTCATCCGGGGGCGCATGGCGGTCGCTGGCAGCCTTGATCAGCTTGCCGCGTGTCTCCGCCTCTTGGCGCAGCGGAAGGAATTCCTTCATGCAATCGTCAGCGGGGTCTGCCTGGGTCGCCGGCGCCGCCAAAGGCGAGCTCAAGAATGGCGTCGCACCGGCCATCACGGACGTGGTGCCAAATGAGGGTGCCGGGGCCGCACCGGGGAGTGGCGCCGGGAATGCACCTTGCGCAAAGCCCCGGCCGGCGTGGAGCGCAACGATGGCCATGGCGAGTGGCGCGATCAGGCGGCGGATCATCAAAGCTATTCCTCAGGCAAGGTCCAATGGCCCCTAGCGTCTTCCCGATAGAAGGGCGACTCCGATAGGGCATTTTACGATTGCTGCCAGTCCTTAACAACCCGTGGAATTTGGCGGCAGCGCGGCGTTGAGCTGCGCTTGTTGGCTGATAATGACACAAATTCTCATCCTTTGGGCTAAAAGGGCGCGGATCGGAACATTGACAATGCCCCAACTCGATTTTCGCAAGCCTCGGCTTTTTGTCGACGCCGCCCTGGCAGCGGGCGAGACCATCACATTGGCGCGTGACCAGAGCAATTATCTCGGCAACGTGCTGCGGCTGTCCGCGGGCGAAACCATTCTGGTGTTCAATGGACGCGACGGCGAATGGCAGGCTTCGATCTCGGGGCGCAAACGGCCCGACGGTCTCAAGATCATGGCTCGGACCCGGCCGCAGGACCAGTTGCCCGATCTCGCTTATGTCTTCGCGCCGCTGAAACACGCCCGTCTCGACTACATGGTGCAGAAGGCGGTCGAACTGGGCGTTTCCTCACTGCAGCCGGTGCTGACTCGTTTTACCCAGGTCTCGCGGGTTAACGGCGAACGAATGCGGGCCAACGTCATTGAAGCGGCCGAGCAATGTGGCATCCTGAGCATCGCCGATGTCGCAGATCCGGTGCCGCTCGATCGCTATCTGAGCAGGCGCAAGGAACGGCGCCTGCTGGTCTTCTGCGACGAGGAGGCCCACGTGATAAATCCGCTGCAGGCGCTGCGGGCCGGGCAAACCGCCGCGGACGGGATCGATGTGCTGATCGGGCCCGAAGGCGGATTTGCCGAGGAAGAGCGCGCCGTCCTGCTGCGGCAACCGCGAACCTTGCGGCTTTCGCTGGGGCCGAGAATTCTGCGCGCCGACACCGCGGGAGTGGCGGCGCTTGCCCTGGTGCAGGCAGCGCTCGGCGACTGGACCGCCGGCGGCGTAGGCGGGTAAGTTCCACCCGTTAACCAGTTGGTTTGGCCGCTTGTTAAGGCACTTGCATTCATTTGTATTAAGGCCCTTGGCCGATCTTGGTCGAAACCCCACCCAAGCCATGCTAAGGGGCTGCGCCGGCTCGCGAGAAGAGCTTTTTTCCAGCTGGATGAGCCCGTTTTCGGGGATTTGGACTTCGAGATGACTGTGACCGCCGCCCCTGGTGCGACCGGATCCGCCGCGTGGGCGGACGCACTGCTGTTGTCGTTCGCCCAGGCTGGCTACGCCCTGGCCGAACCGGCGATCCTGCAGCCCGCTGAACCGTTTCTCGACCTCTCGGGCGAGGACATCCGCAAGAGCCTTTATCTCACCACCGACGCCAACGGCGAGGACCTGTGTCTTCGCCCCGACCTGACGATTCCGGTGGCGCGGGATTATCTCGCCTCCGGCAAGGCAGGGCAGCCCGCAGGCTTCAGCTATCTCGGGCCGGTGTTCCGCTATCGCGGCGGCCGGCCCAGCGAATTCCTGCAGGCCGGCATCGAATCCTTCGGCCGGCTGGATCGCCCGGCGGCGGATGCAGAAATGCTGGCGCTGGCGCTTCAGGCCACGAGCGCGTTCGGCCTGAAGCAGGTCGAGATTCGCACCGGCGATGTCGCGTTGTTCACCGCCCTGATCGATGCCCTCGATCTCTATCCAGTCTGGCGGCGCCGGCTGATCAAGGATTTCAACCGCAAGATCAACCTTGCGCATGACATCGAACGGCTGACGCTTGCGACCGGACCCGGCCACAACGAATATGAAGGTGTGCTCGCGGCACTCGCGGGCTCCGATCGCAAGGCGGCGCTTGCACTGGTGACCGATCTGATGTCGATCGCCGGGACGACCAATGTCGGCGGTCGCTCGGTTGCCGAAATCGCCGACCGTTTTCTCGAGCAGTCGACGCTCAAGAGCGGCGCATTGCCACGCGACGCGCTCAGCCTGATCAAGCGGTTCATGGCCATTGAAGGCGATCCCGACGACGCGGTCGCCCAACTGCGCGCACTGGCCGTCGACGCAAAACTCGACATCACCGCTGCTATCGATGCGTTCGAAAGCCGCGTCGGCTTTATGGCCGCGCGCGGTATCGATACCGGCGCGACGCGGTTTTCGACCTCGTTCGGCCGCGGCCTCGACTATTATACCGGCTTCGAGTTCGAGCTGCACGCCAGGGGCGATGGGGTCGAGCCGCTGGTGGCGGGCGGGCGCTATGACGGGTTGATGACCCAGCTCGGCGCCAAAACACCGATCCCTGCGGTCGGATTCTCGGTCTGGGTCGAGACCTTGACCCAGCTTGGCGGCAAGCCTGCAACCAGCCGCACCAGCGGGAGCGCGTCATGACGGCGCCATTCGTTCTCGCGGTTCCCTCGAAGGGCCGTCTGCAGGAAAACGCCGAAGCGTTCTTCACGCGGGCCGGACTGGCGCTGGCAAAGCCACGCGGCGCCCGCGACTATCGCGGCACCATCTCCGGGTTAGATCATGTCGAGATCGCCTATCTCTCGGCGAGCGAAATCGCCTCGCAGCTCGCGCGCGGCACCGTCCATCTCGGCGTCACCGGCGAGGATTTGGTGCGCGAGAGCATTGCCGACGCCGACAAGCGCGTCCTTTTGATCGACAATCTCGGCTTTGGCAGCGCCAATGTCGTGGTTGCGGTGCCACAGGCCTGGATTGACGTCCGCACCATGGCCGATCTCGACGACGTCACCACCGGCTTCCGCGCCCAGCATAACCGGCGGATGCGGGTAGCGACCAAATACATCAACCTGACCCGGACTTTCTTTGCCTCCCACGGCATCGTCGATTACCGCATCATCGAGAGCGCGGGGGCGACCGAAGGCGCACCCGCCGTCGGCACCGCGGAGATGATCGTCGATATCACCACGACCGGTGCGACGCTGGCCGCCAACGGCCTGAAAGTGCTCGACGACGGTGTGATCCTGCGCAGCCAGGCCAACCTTGTGGCATCGCGCGACGCCGATTGGTCGAGCGAGGCGCGCGAGGCTGCGCGCGTCATCCTCGATCATATCGCCGCCCGCGCCCGCGCCAGCAAATACCGGGAAGTCCGCACCCGCTTTGCAGGATGCAACGCGGCACTATTGGCCGAGGCCCATAATCGCTTCGGCGTGGTGTCACCGTTCGGCGGGCCGACGTCATCGGGAATGGTGACGCTGCACTGCCCGCCGGCGCAGCTTTACGCGCTCGGCAGCTTTCTTCGCGCCCACGGCGCAGAAACGGTTTCGGTGGCATCGCTCGACTACGTGCTCGACCGCGATAATCCTCTGTTCGCCAGGCTTGAGGCCTTCTTGCGGCGATAAGACGAAAGGCCGCGGCTCTCCCCGTGGCGACAATCCATCGCGATTGTCATATGGTCTATCTTCCGGGTTGGAACCTTACCGATGATGCTGGGTACGGATGTCTCGAGCTTGTCAACGACCGCGGCCACCGCCGCGGCGCAGGGGCTATCGATCGTGGTGCCGCTGTATAACGAGGCGACCGGGCTTGGGCTTCTGCACCAGCGGCTTGGCGCGCTGGCCGGGACGCTGAAGGACCGTTATGGCCTGGCTTGCGAGGTCGTCTATGTCGATGACGGCAGCACGGATGCGACGCTCGCCATCGCACGCGGCCTTGGCGCCGATACCCTCGATGTTCAGGTGGTGTCTCTGTCGCGCAATTTCGGCAAGGAAGCAGCGCTGATGGCGGGATTGGACCATGCCCGGCTAGGGGCGGTCCTGTTCATGGACGGCGATGGTCAACATCCACCTGACCTCGTCGAGAAGCTTGTCGGCCACTGGATCGAAGAGGGCTACGACGTCGTCTATACGGCGAAGGCGCATCGCGACAACGAATCGTTGCTGCGACGGCTTGCCGTGCGTGGGTTCTATGCGCTGATCAATTGGGGCGCGCGGCAGAAAATCCCGGAAGATGCCGGCGACTTTCGTTTGCTGTCGCCGCGCGCTGCGGCGGCGCTGCGGCAACTCCCCGAACGCAATCGCTTTTTCAAGGGCCTGGCAAGCTGGATCGGCTTCCGCCAGATCCGCGTCGACTATGAGCCCGCCGCCCGCGCGCACGGCATCACTACGTTCAGCGCCGGCCGGCTGGTCGGGCTTTCGATCGAAGGCCTGACCTCGTTCTCGGTGGCACCGCTGCGTTTTGCCAGCCTGCTTGGGGTATTGCTGGCTACCGGCGCCTTCCTGTTCGGACTTTCGATTCTCTGGGAAACCCTTGTCGACGGAGAGTCGGTCCCGGGCTATCCCTCGCTGGTGGTCGGCTTGATGACCATCGGCGGCGTGCAACTCATCATGATCGGCATTGTCGGGGAATATATTGGGAAGATTCTTTCCGAGCTGAAGGCGCGCCCGATCTATTTCGTCGCCGAGCACAGCGAGAAACGCACCGAGGCGAAAGCCGACGCCAGCGCCGGCGAAAGGACCGCGGCCGAATGAACGTGGGTAGTGGAGCATAGGATTTGACGTTCGCATCGGGAAATCGCGGCAAATGATAGCGAACGTCAAATCCGCTTCACCACCGCGCCGCATTTGGTTGTGCGCCGATGATTACGGTATCAGTCTCGGTGTCAACCGTGCCATCCGCGACCTGATCGAGCGCGGCCGCCTCAATGCCACATCGGCGATGGTGGTTGGCCCAGCAATCGGCCGTGACGAAGTGAGCGCGCTCAAGGCCGCGGCCGCGAACAGTCCGCGCTGCGCCATCGGCCTCCATGTCACTTTAACGGCACCATTTCGGCCCTTGACGATGCACTTCAGGCCAATCGACGGCGGCATGTTCTTGGCCTTTGCGAAACTGCTGCGCGCCGGGCTGCTGCAAAGGCTCGATCCTGAACTGATCCACACGGAATTGATGGTGCAATTTTCAGCCTTCGCCGAATTGTTCGGCCGCACGCCCGACTTTGTCGATGGTCATCAGCATACGCAACTGTTTCCGGGCGTGCGCGACGCTTTTCTCGCGGCAGTGAGCGAAGCTGCGCCCAACGCATGGGTTCGTCAGTGCGGACGCAACCAACCTTTGATGCGGCGGCTCGACACGCCCAAAGCCTTGTTTCTCGACATCTTGAGCCGGCAATTCCGCCGCCGCGCCTCGCGCGCCAATATCGCATTCAACCCGGGATTCGCCGGCGCCTATGATTTTTCAAGCCAGCCCGAGTTCGGAGCGCTGATGCAACGATTCCTCGATGATCTGCCCGAGGAAGGCGTCATCATGTGTCATCCGGGCGTGGTGGATGATATCCTTGTCAGCCTCGATCCGCTGACGGGCCAGCGTGAACGCGAATACGCCTTTCTCGGCGGCGTGCATTTCCCGCCTCTGCTGGCCGAAAACAACGTTACGTTGGGCTGAAACACCCCTAACGCACGGCGCTTTTACCACCTTGCATTCGATCCTTTGCGGGGATTACGGCGCGGCAGCCGACGTCGGCGACCGGGCGCTTTGTCGCATACCTAAATTTAATTCCCGATAGCACTACTGGCGACACAAAGGGCCCCTACATCTGCCCCGCGCTTCGACGCCAGGGAGAAAATCCATGACACCGCAAGAACGCCAATTGGTTGACGATCTTTTCGACCGCCTTTCAAAGGTCGAGGACGCGCCGCGCGATCCGGATGCCGTTGCTGCGATTGCGCAAGGCTTGCGGGTGGCGCCCAACGCGATTTACCCGCTGGTGCAGACGGTTCTGCTCCAGGATGAAGCGCTGAGAAGGGCCAACGCCCACATCCAGGAACTGGAAGCGGCAAGCGCCCCCCAACAGGATCGTGGCGGCGGGTTCCTGGATACGATGCGCGATACCATCCTCGGGCAAAGTCAGCCGCGCGGCTCGGTGCCGAATGTGCGGCCGCCCGACGTCGGCAGCCGCCCGGTCTGGAACAGCGGTCAGGTGATGCAGCAGGCACAGTCACCAGGACGGTACGATCAGGGTCCCTACGGGCAGCCATATGGCGCACCCCAGGCTCCGATGGGCGGCCCGATGGGCGGCGGTGGCTCGTTTCTGGGAACCGCGGCGGCGGCCGCCGCCGGGATGGTCGGCGGATCGCTGCTGCTCGGCAGCATCCGCTCGATGATGGGGGGAAGCCATCATGGCTTCGGCGATGCCAATGCGATGGGCGAGAGGGCCACGGGAGAAAGTTCGTGGACGGATCAGTCCGGCAGCAGTCTCGCACGCGACGCCGGGATCAACAACATCGGCTCATCCGGCAATCGCGCCGACGACAGTTCGCGCGCCGGACTGTTTGATTCCGCGTCGAACGACGATGATCATGATGACATGGATCTCGATTCGGATGATTTCGGTGGGGACGGAGACAGCGACCTCGCCTGAACGGATTAGCGCGGACACAATGGAAAACGGCCGTCCAATGGACGGCCGTTTTTGATTCGTCCCTTACCCCCGATCAGATGACGACGACCCTGGTGCCGACATTGACACGACCGTAAAGGTCGATGATGTCCTCATTGCGCATCCGGATGCAGCCTGACGACACGTTGGTGCCGATCGTCCACGGTTCGTTGGAACCGTGAATGCGATAGAGCGACGACCCCAGATACATCGCGCGGGCGCCGAGCGGATTTTCTGGGCCGCCTTCCATATGCCGTGGCAGGTCGGGCCGCCGCGTCAGCATTTGCGGAGGCGGCGTCCAATCCGGCCATTCCTTCTTCGCGGAGATCTGCTTGGTGCCCGACCAGGTAAATCCGGGGCGGCCAACACCGATGCCGTAGCGCATCGCCTTGCCGTTGCCCTGCACCAGGTACAGGAACTTGTTGGGCGTATCGACGACGATCGTGCCGGCGCCCTCGTGGCCGGAATAGTCGACAAGCTGCTTCTCGAATTTCGGATCGAAGGCGGGATGCGCGGGTTCGCTAACCTCCTGCTGCCGCATGGCTTGCTGGGGCTCCAGCAGCGGACGCTGCGATGAATATGATGGCTGCTGCTGATAGCGGTCACCTTGATTCTGTCCGTGGCCGAACAGGAATTCGATGAAGCCACCCCCCAAATTGGAGCGCTGGGCCGAAGCCATTCGCATCGGCGCGACCGGCCGCTGGGCGGACTGATCGGCGTAGATCACGGTGGGTTCGGAGACAAACGCGGCCTCGTTTGCAGCGGCCTGGTGTGGAGAGCCGAGAAAGGACGCACCGGCAAGGAGCGCAAGATACATTCTGTTGGACATCGACGTACTCGTACTGTTTTTCGTCGTGGGTGCGCCGGAGCGGCGCTTTGCACGCCACCAGCTAAGATCAGAACCTCATCGGTTTGGTAAACAGAAACGGCATTTCGATTCACCACGTCGTCAAATGCGCGCGGTTTTATCCGGTAGCGTTTATTTTCGATGAACGCACGAGACGCATGGTTAATCGATGGTATGAGCAGTCAACACATGCCCGGTAAAGGGTTCCGGGCGTGAACTCCATGTTAAATCGGGTCTGCTTTAAAGCGCGAAGAGTGAAGTTCGGGGACATATCTCATGCCGGTTCATCGCAAACGCTTTCGTATCGAAGAAGCAATTCATGGCGACATCTCGCTATCGCCGGAGCTTGGCGGCGAGATCGGTCCCTTGCATCACGAGATCATGAACGAGCTGCGCGCCATACGCGCCCAAATGGCCGGCCTTCGCGCTGGCGGGGCAGCCGACGCAGTCAGCGAGACAGTCACGCGCGAAGTCACCGAAGCGCAAGCGCTGCTTGATACCTATCGCGCCCAGATTGAGCAATGCGAGAAACTCAAGATCGAGATTGACCTGATCTATGATGCCATCACCCGCACCAAGCGGGAAATCGCGGTGCTGCACGGCAAGAGTTTCAATGGCGAGGAAATGGCCAAGGTCAACGGCGAGCTCGGTGCCGTGGTCGGAGGCACCGAAGAAGCCACCCAGCAAATCCTGGAAGCCGCAGAATCGATCGACAACGCGGCGACCGCGCTGAGCAGCGTGACTTCGCTGGATCAGCAGAAGCTACTCAGTGAGGAAATCCAGGAGCGCGTCGTTTCCATCTTCGAGGCTTGCAATTTCCAGGATCTGACCGGTCAGCGCATCAAGAAGGTGATGACCACGATGAAGTTCATCGAGCATCACATCACGGTTATGATGGATATCTGGGGTGGGGTCGACGCCATCAAGGCGCACGCCCCCGTCATCAACGACACCCGCGACGGCGACGCCAGGCTTTTGAACGGCCCAAGGAGCGAGGGCGACGTCGGCCACGCATCGCAGGACGACATCGACGCGTTGTTCGACTGAGGACCCTATTCGTTTGCGAGACAAAGCAAAAACGCCGGCTCAAAGCCGGCGTTTTAGTTTGAGACCGTCATTCCGGGGCGATGCGAAGCATCGAACCCGGAATCTCGAGATTCCGGGTCTGGTGCTACGCACCATCCCGGAATGACGAAACTGGAGTTCGGTAAAATTAGGCCCGTGGCGCGCAGCGGACGTAGACCATATTGCCGTAGCGGGTCGCCGCATCCTTGTCGATGAAGCGGGTGATCAGGACGCGGCCGTCAAAGGACACGATCTCACGGTCCTGTTCGGCCCCGGCCGGTCCGGCAGGACCGATATAATTCTTGCCGCTCTGGCTGCCTTTGAGGCGCAATTCCTGGGGCGTTGCCTGATCGGCCAGATGCATGATCACGCCGCCATTGGTGCCTGCTCCGATCACGTAAGGTTGCTTGCACTGCGCCCGCGCCGCAGCTTCGGTCCGCGCGCGGTCATTGGCATTCTGGAACGACGCAAGGCCCCATCGGCCGACAATCTCATCGGCGCGTATCGTTGCCGGCATTTCGGGCGCAGGGGCGGCGGGCTCCGGCGCCGAAGGGGATGACGAAAAGGACGGCAGGCTCATGCTCCCGCACCCACCTAGCAATATCGTCAGCGCCGAGGCGATCCCCAGATTGGCAAACGTCCGCGCGCTACATGAACCGAGCATGGTCTCCCCCAAAGCAAATCCTTTGGCCGCATCCGTCCTGCAGCCAAGCGCAAAACCCCTGCCGGAGCAATGACGTCCAGCAAACTACGCCGGTACCCCGATTTAGTTTCTCGGAAAGCATCCTATATCCGCATCACCAAGGCCTTAACCTCGTTTGCTTGACAGGATCGGCGTCACACCCTATCCCCGTGGCGCGCAATTGGCACTCCGATAGTGCGATTGCCAGGATTCAAGCTAACTGCCCTCGGCGGTGTCGAATACGCCCGTATTCCGATTCCGATGGCAAACCGACCAGCAAACCAGCCCTTCAAAGGAATTGTCATGGCTAAAACCAAATTTCGTCCGCTGCATGACCGCGTCGTGGTCAAGCGTATCGACGCCGAAGAAAAGACCAAGGGCGGCATCATCATTCCCGACAGCGCCAAGGAAAAGCCTTCGCAGGGCGAAATCACGGCGGTAGGTCCGGGCGGCCGTGACGAAAGTGGCAAGCTGATCCCGATCGACCTTAAGGTAGGCGACCGCGTGCTGTTCGGCAAATGGTCGGGCACCGAGGTCAAGCTCGACGGCGAGGAACTCCTGATCATGAAGGAGAGCGACATCATGGGCGTGCTTGTGTAACGCCACGATGTTCGAGCCCTCACCCTGAGGAGGCAGCGAAGCTGCCGTCTCGAAGGGCGCAAACAGGCACTATCCCGTTCACAGACTCATCCTTCGAGACGCGAGCAAGCGCTCGCTCCTCAGGATGAGGATCACATTCAGGAGCATCTCAAATGGCTGCCAAGGACGTCAAATTTTCCGGAGACGCGCGCGAGCGCATGCTGCGCGGCGTCGATATTCTCGCCAATGCAGTGAAAGTAACGCTCGGCCCCAAGGGCCGCAACGTTGTCATTGAAAAGAGCTTCGGCGCACCGCGCATTACCAAGGACGGCGTCACCGTCGCCAAGGAAATCGAACTTGACGACAAGTTCGAGAATATGGGCGCGCAGATGTTGCGCGAAGTCGCCTCCAAGACCAACGACACCGCCGGCGACGGCACCACCACCGCCACCGTGCTTGCGCAGGCGATCGTTCGGGAAGGCGCCAAGGCGGTTGCCGCCGGCATGAACCCGATGGACTTGAAGCGCGGTATCGATTTTGCGGTGGCCGCGGTGGTCAAGGACCTTGTGAAGCGCGCCAAGCCGGTCGCATCTTCCGCCGAGGTCGCCCAGGTCGGCACCATCTCGTCCAATGGCGATACCGCGATCGGCAAGATGATTGCGCAAGCGATGCAGAAGGTCGGCAATGAGGGCGTCATCACCGTCGAGGAGAACAAGTCGCTCGAAACCGAAGTCGACATCGTCGAGGGCATGAAGTTCGACCGCGGTTACCTGTCACCCTATTTCATCACCAACGGCGAGAAGATGATCTCGGAGCTCGAGGACGCCTACGTCTTGCTGCACGAGAAGAAACTGTCGGGCCTGCAGTCGATGCTGCCGGTGCTTGAGGCCGTGGTGCAGTCGGGCAAGCCACTCCTGATCATCGCCGAAGACGTCGAGGGCGAGGCGCTGGCGACGCTGGTCGTCAACCGCCTGCGCGGCGGCCTGAAGGTCGCCGCCGTCAAGGCGCCCGGCTTCGGCGATCGCCGCAAGGCGATGCTGGAAGACATCGCGATCCTGACCGGCGGCCAGTTGATCACGGACGAACTCGGCATGAAGCTGGAAAGCGTCACGGTCAACATGCTCGGCCGCGCGCGCAAGGTGGTGATCGACAAGGAAAACACCACGATCGTCAACGGCGCCGGCAAGAAAAAGGACATCGAATCCCGCGTCGGCCAGATCAAGGCACAGATCGAGGAGACCACTTCGGACTATGACCGTGAGAAGCTGCAGGAGCGTCTTGCCAAACTCGCGGGCGGTGTCGCGGTGATCCGGGTCGGCGGCGCGACCGAGGTCGAGGTGAAGGAGAAGAAGGATCGCGTCGAAGACGCCCTCAATGCGACCCGCGCGGCGGTGCAGGAGGGCATCGTGCCCGGCGGCGGCGTCGCGCTGTTGCGTGCCAAAAAGGCTGTCGGCCGCATCCACAACGAAAACTCTGACGTGCAGGCGGGCATCAATATCGTGCTCAAGGCATTGGAAGCGCCCGTCCGCCAGATCGCGGAGAACGCCGGGGTGGAGGGTTCGATCGTCGTCGGCAAGATCCTGGAGGAAAAGTCCGAGACCTTCGGCTTCGACGCGCAGACCGAGGAGTATGTCGATATGGTCGCCAAAGGCATCATCGACCCGGCCAAGGTGGTGCGCACCGCGCTGCAGGATGCCGCCTCGGTGGCCGGGCTTCTGGTGACGACCGAGGCCATGGTGGCCGAAATGCCAAAGGAGCCGGCTCAAGCGGCGGCCGGCGGCGGGCATGGCCACGGACATGGCGGAATGGGTTTCTAATCCATCGTCTCATTCGCACCATCAATCGACGAAGGCCGCCTCCGGGCGGCCTTCTTTTTGGCGATCTGTGCAGAGCATTTGCCAGGAAGCCGCTGGTTCCGATTCAACCGCAACCAATATAACTCTACGGTGACGCCCGATTCTATCCTTGCCAAGGAATTGCATATGCGCGCCCCTCTGCTCTGCCTGGTCGGGCTGATCACGGCCTCGACCGGTCTGGCCTATGGCCAGATGAAACTCTCGCCGAAAGCCGCACCTGGTGCGAACGAGATCCGATATTTCGCCGCCATCGATGGAGTGATGGACGGTAATGCCGACGTCATCCTCAAGGAAACCCGGCAAGGCAAGACCGTCACGGCGGCAGTGCTCGACGTCTGCTATCCCCTGGCGAAAGGCTCCGATCGCAAGGATCGCTTCGTCGCCAACCTCGCCGTGAGCGGCCAGACCCTGACCGGCACCACACAGAGCATCGGCGGCAAGTTGCCGGTCACGGTGAAGCTCGTGCGCAAGCCTGCCGGCGACGGCTTCGAATTCAAGGGGCAGATCAGCATCGGCCAAACCGTGATCGAGGTTAACTCGGCCGACAATTCCGACTTGAGTGAAAAGGAATTTTTGGACAATCAGACCACCGACGACGGCATCAATGCAACGCCAAAGGATTTCACGGAAGTGTCTCCGGAATCGATCAGCGTGAAAGTGAAGCTGGATGCGGCTTTCGAATTCCTCAAGAGCCTGAAGGGGCAGGACGTCGAGGTTTCCTTGAGCAGCCTCGCGGTCACCTGCGATGCGCTGCGCGCCGGCGAACAGACGATCAATCTCAGTGCCGATCCGGATCGCGCCGCCACCCTGATCGCAAAATTCAAGTCATCGCCGGGCGTCGTCGCCGCGGGCTGGACCACTGGGGTCCTCGACATGGAGCGCACCATCCGTTTTGCGGCCGCCGACTGGCGCGACGGCGATCGGATCAACAAGGACAAGCTCGCCGCGGCGATTGCCAAGGTTCTGTCCGCGACGCTCTCGGCAAAATCATCGTCGGCCGCATGGAATGCCAGCACCGGAAAGCTGAAATTGACGTTCAAGCGACCAAGCCAGCTATACCCCGCGCTCGATCTCACCGAGACGATCGAGATGACCGCCCTGGTGGCGCCCGAAAAGCCCGGCGCGTCCGACCGGCTGCTGCTGTGGATCAGCACTCCCGCAATCTCAACGGCGGATGAAGCCGTTGGCGCGAAGCTCAATCTGGCCAACGATTCCAGCGGCGACGAGGACGGCGATCAAAAAGACGACAACGGCGCCGTCGATGCGCTGGCCAAGGAATTCAGGGGACAACGGTGGGACGCGGATAAGTCGGTCTGGAAGTAGCCGACCTTACCTGCGCGAGGGGATCGAGCGCTCCGGAACCGAGATTTGCTGCGGTCGCCATCCGGCAGATACCCGTTCGCGTCGGAAACGCATCGGGGACTGGAAAACTTCAGTTGGTATTGATTCGAAATCGCAGCGGCTTGGTTCCGATGAACGACACCAGGTCGCCGCGCCGCTTCCAGGTAGCGGCCTCGCTCAGCGCTGCGACCAACTCATCGTCAGCCTGCGCCCGCGCCGGCGGGCAGCCGCGATCCTGCAGCTGACCGGGTACGAAAATCACGGTATTGCCGGCGACCGAAAACTGGCCCTTGCCGCCCTTGCACCACAGTTCGAACTTCGCCTCGCCGTTGTCGCCGATCTCGAGCGTTGGGATCCGCTTCGATCCGGCTTGAGGTGCCGCGTCCAGCGTCATCTCGAACCCGAACGGAAACCCGTCGTCGGCGCAAGCTGGGCTTGCCGCGAAGGCCGCCACCGCCAGGACCGCCGCGGTTGCGGCCTGCCTTAAAAAGCCCTTCGTTGAAAACATGCAGTTCCTCGAAAACATCTGGAGATGCCGGCGGCCCGCGTCGTTGTAATGGGCTGGTGTGACAATGACCAGATTGGCGGTCACAAAAATCATCGCTTCGCAAAAAATCCCCGCGCCCGGAGGGACGCGGGGATTTTGATCGATGCTTGTTCGAGCCGGTGACTTACTTCAACACCATGAGCGTGAACGGATAGACGTAGGCCTGCAGCATGACAAAGAGGCCGACCAGACACGCCAGCGCGATCGAGTGTTTGAACACGAAGCGCAGGATCGTGCCTTCATGCCCGTACCAATTGGTGGCGGTGGAGGCGACGACGATCGACTGCGCGTCGATCATCTTGCCCATGACGCCGCCGGACGAGTTCGCCGCGCCCATCAGGATCGGCGACAGATTCAACTGTTCAGACGTGATCTTCTGCAGGTTGCCGAACAGAATGTTCGAAGCGGTGTCCGATCCCGTCAACGCCACGCCCAACCAGCCGAGCAGAGTGCCGAAGAAGGGATAGAGCACCCCGGTTGCGGCGAACGCGAGACCGAGCGTCGCATCGACACCCGACAGTCGCGTCAGCGTGCCGATCGCCAGCATCGCCGAAATCGTGATCAGCGAAATCGCGCACAGCTTGATGGTGCTGCCGTATGTCGAGACCATCCTCCCCGGCGAAAAGCCTGCCAGGAAGCCGGAAATGATCGCGGCGATCAGCATGCCCGTTCCGGTGAACGACAAATATGTGAAGCCGAATACCGCCGCTTGCGGCGTCGGCTTTGCCGCCACCGGTGGCACCGTGTTGATCATCTGGTGCAATTCAGGAATCGGATAGTTCCAGATGAAGATCGAGTTTGCCCAACTCTTGAACCAGCCGCTGCCCCAGATCAGCATCACGACGCACACGATGATCCATGGCAGCAGCGAACTCCACAGCTCCGTCTGGCTCAATGGGGTTTTGTCCATCGGCTTGGCCGGTGCCATGGTCGCCATGGATTCATCGTTGCCGCGCAGCGCGGGGGAAAGCCAAAGCTGCTGCGGTTGCCAGACCTTCAGGAACAGAATCAGGCAGCCCATCGAAATCAGCGACGCGCCGATATCGACGATCCAGGGGTTGATGTAGTTCGAGATCACGAATTGCGGGATCGCGAACGACACGCCGGTGACCAGGATGGCCGGCCAGACGTCCTTCATGCCTTTCCAGCCGGCGAATGCCCATACCACCCAGAACGGCACGATCAGCGAGAACACCGGCAACTGACGACCGACCATCGCACCCAGGATATACGGATCGAGACCGGTCACCGAAGCGAGGCCCTGGATCGGGGTACCGAGCGCGCCATATGCGACCGGCGCGGTATTGGCGATCAGCGACAGCCCGGATGCAGCAAGCGGGGAGAAGCCGAGACCGATCAGAACCGCGCCGGTTACGGCGACCGGCGTACCAAAGCCAGAAGCGCCTTCGAAAAACGCACCGAACGAAAACGCGATCAGCAGCAGCTGCAAGCGACGATCCTCGGTGACGCCGCCGACCGCGCGTTTCAATAGCTCGAATTGACCCGTTGCAACCGTGAGCTGGTAGAGAAAAATGACGTTCAGCACGATCCAGCCGATCGGGAAGAAACCCGCGACGACGCCGAGCAGCGTTGCGCGGATCGACATATTGGCCGGCATCGAGAAGATGAATATCGCGATCAAATTGGTCAGGATCACCGCAACGATGGCTGCGATATGCGCCTTGACCTTGCCGCTTGCGATCAACACCAGCAGCGTGACGACGGGTATCGCCGCGGCGATCGTCGACAGCACAGTGTTGTTAAAGGGATTATAGACCTGATTCCACATTACGATTCCTCCCCACGCGCTTATTCGGCGTCCGACCCGCGTGAAAGGTCGGTCCGCCTGGCGCGATTGCCGGGGTGTCTTTAGCAAAATGCGGAATCGGAAGCGAATTTGGCCCTGCCAAACCGCTCACAAACGCGCGACGTATGAAGGCCCCCTGCCCCTCGCCATTATCGGCATGCTAGAGTTGACTCCGAGGCCGGGACAAGCGAACGCAGACCGTGGAAATTACGACTTTAGTCTAGGCACTCTCATTTTCCCCCGCTTTTCAGGCCTTCCAGCCGTCCTCCCGGAGACCGCGATCTGTGAATAACCTCCGCTTGACGCTCGCGACCGTACGGCGGATCGCGGCTCCCTATTTCCGGTCGGAAGACAAATTTGCAGGCCGCCTGCTGCTTGCGTCGGTCATTTTGATCGAACTCACCGTGGTCGGGATCAACGTTCTGCTGAATCAGTGGAACAACCGCTTCTATAACGCGCTACAGGAGAAGAACTGGGACGGCTTCGTCAGGGAAATCGGCGTCTTTTGCATCCTGGCCGCGTGTTTTATCGCGCTTTCGGTCTACCAGCTCTATCTCAACCAGTGGCTTCAGATCCGCTGGCGGCGCTGGCTGACCAGCCGTTATCTGGGTGAATGGCTGCACGGGGCCAACCATTACCGCATGCAGCTCAAGGGCGATGCTGCCGACAATCCAGACCAGCGCATCAGCGATGACGTGAAGCTGTTTGTCGATCAAACACTGACGATCTGCGTCGGGCTTTTGAGCGCAGTCGTGACCTTGGCATCCTTCGTGGTCATCCTGTGGGGCCTGTCGGCTGAATCTCCGTTGACGATTTTCGGGGCCGAGTTCCATGTCCCCGGCTATCTGGTGTGGGGCGCGCTGATCTATGCCATCTTCGGAACCGCGCTCACCCATTGGATCGGCTCACCGCTGGTCGGCCTCAATTTTCAGCAGCAACGCTTTGAGGCCGACTTCCGCTTTAACCTCGTGCGGGTACGCGAGAATTCCGAACAGATCGCGCTGCTGCGAGGCGAGAGCGTCGAAAGGCAGCGACTTACGGAGCGCTTCGGCCGCGTCATCCAAAACTGGTATGGAATCATGACCCGAACCAAGCGGTTGACGGCATTTACCTCGAGCTACGCGCAGGCCGCGGTGGTTTTCCCCTACATTCTGGTGGCGCCGGCTTATTTTGCGGACAAGATCCAGCTTGGCGGCATGATGCAGACCGCATCCGCGTTCGACAGCGTGCAGAGGGCACTTTCATTTTTCGTTACGGTCTATCGATCGCTGGCGGAATGGCGTGCGGTGATCGCGCGCCTCGACGGATTCGAGGACGCGATCGCCAGCGCGGCGGCGCTGCCGACCGACACCGGCTCGATCGACATGGTGCCTTCAATCGGCGGCGACAACATCGAATTGCGCCAGCTCCTGGTCCGGCTGCCCAACGGGTCCCCGCTGGTTTCGGCGGACAGCTTCAGCATTCGCTGCCACGAGCGCATCCTGGTCACCGGACCGTCCGGCGCCGGCAAGTCAACTCTCTTCCGTGCCATCGCCGGCATTTGGCCTTTTGGGGCCGGCGCGATCGCGATCCCGTCCAAGGCCACGCTGATGATGCTGCCCCAGCGGCCGTATTTTCCGGTCGGATCGCTGAAGGCAGCGATCGTCTATCCCGCGGAGCCCAGCGCATACGATTCGGAACGGGTCGGGAATGCTCTCGCCGCGGTGGGCCTGCCTCAGCTCGTATCGCGGCTCGAGGAGGAAGCGCACTGGAATCGAATGCTTTCGCTCGGCGAACAGCAGCGGCTTGGGCTGGCACGCGCGCTTTTGCATGCGCCGGAATTTCTCTTCCTCGATGAAGCGACCGCCTCGCTCGATGAGGCCTCCGAGGCGACGCTTTATGGTCTCCTCGGCAAAAAATTGCCGGCAACGACCGTGGTCTCGATCGGCCATCGGAGCACGCTTAAGGCGTTCCACCTGCGCAACGTCGTGCTGACCCGGGACGGCGATCGATTTGCGCTGCAGGACCAGCCCAACGACGGCAAGCCGCTATAGCCAGCGCAGCGGCCACGGCCGGCGCAAGATCCAGCGGTGCCAGACATAGGCGAACGCCGTGAGCGATACCGCGCCCGCAAGCACCGGCGCGAGCAGGAATGACCAGGGAAGACCGCCGGAGACCACCAAGAGCGGATTGATCCCCGCTGGCGGATGGAACGTGCCGGTCAGATACATCGCGAGCACGGCCAATCCGACCGCCGCCGCTGCCGCCCAGGCGTGCGGTCCGGCCAGCCGCAACACCACGAATCCGACCAGGGTCGCCACGAGATGTCCGCCAATCAAGGCGCGCGGTTGGGCCGGTTCGACCTCCGGCGATCCGATGACCAGCACGATGGAGGTGGCGAAGGGGATGAGCACCAGCGGATAGTGGGATACCAGCGAGGACCACTCCATGCCACCAATCGCGAAGGCCACGCCAAGGCCTGCCGCGACCGCCCGCAGAATATTGGGAAGTCCGATGCGGTGGCGCGCCCTCCTCACTACCCCTTGCCGATCCAGACGCATTGGTCCCCCAAAAACAAAGAGCGACAGATTGCTCTGCCGCTCTTCTACAGCCTCAGGAGAAAAAAGTTACTTCAGATTGGTCATCGCGGTCAGGTCGGCGTCATTTGATCGTGAAGGGTATGATGAGGTCGCTGGCAAACGTCCATTGCGAGCCCTTGGTTCCTCCGCCGAATGGCGTGGTGTTGTTCAAGGACGTGTCGTAGCGAATCTCAGGCCTGATAACGAGGCCTTCGATCTGCTTCGGTACGGGAGGCTTGATGGCAAGTCCGAGGGTCAGCGCACCGTAGGTCGTCGGTCCACCACTAATCGCTACGCCAAATGGATTGCCATGTTCAACCCTCACAAAATCCAGATTGCCGGGAAAAGAGGCAACGAAGAAGCCGTTATTGTCGCGCCAGATCTCTCCGCGTCCAGTGATCTTGAGCCAATCGTTGATCGCATAGGTGGCGTATTGGGCCACACCGCCGCCCGTCGCGTTAAACCCATCATCACGAATATAGTTAGCGTCGGTCGTCAGGGTGAGCTTGTCGGTTGCCTTCCAGACGACGGTAACGTCATTGAGATAACGTAGGGCGGTATTGGGATTGACGCCCGCAAGCACGACAGACGACACATTCGGATTTTCAGGGCCGATATGGGTGGTTGCCAGAACGGTCAGCGCGCCACCCAATAAATTCAAACCGAAACCACCGTGGAACGCTGCGGCTGTGTTGTTATCGCCACAATTAAAGCAGTTGAAGTGATTGCCGAAGGTGGTGTTCACACCCGTGTCTACGCCTGCATAAATATCCAACACCGGGTTCACATGCGTGGTCGTCAGCAGGCCCGTGTGCTTGAACGGTATGCCGAAGTTGAAAATGTAGGAGTGCGTGTAAAGCGCATTGTCAGGCGCATTGATGACCTCTGCGCCTTCAAGGGTGACGTACTGACCGACCTTTACGTCAACACCGCCGGACGTAAGCCATGGCAGGTGGAACAGCGCGTGCGCTTCGACGATGTCGAACTGGTTGCGGTCGCTGATTGACTGATCGAACTCACCCAGGAAGTGCGTATAGCGAGCGTCCGAACCGTACATCGCCTGGAACTTGAAGCCAAAATCGTATCCGGTGGCTTTCGGATCGAGGGGGCGCTGGACCGTCAGCGACGCCTGGTTCAAAAACGCTGAATTGGGCTTATCCGTAAAGAGCTGGCCGAAATTCGTGACGGCGGGATTATTCGCGTTGCCCGAAGCACCGACTTCCACAAGGCCGGTTATCGTCAATGTATCCCACCAGGAGGGCATGGGCGGCGCTTTTTTGGCCTTCAGCGGCATATCCGCGGCGTATGCCGAACCCGCCATTGCCAATACGGCAGCGGCCAAAACCAACTTTTTCATCGAGAGCCCCCAAAGGTCATTCCGGATCAGCGTCCGATCGACGGGACGCCAGCCGAATTGCGTTAATCAAGAGGGTAACTTGGTACAGAGCGTTGATAGTACGAAGCAGAAAATGTCATCATGTGCATATTTTTTATGCGTTTCCGGGCACTCCATGAAATGTTCTCCGCAGCTGTTGTAATCTGACAACAGCTTTTTGCGGATGGCCCCCCAGATCGGTGGATAACTCCGGGGCTTGATCACGGTCCGGCTGCTTCAAAGCAAGCAAGGGCCGCAGCGGACGACCACTGCGGCCCTTGCATGAGACCCGAATTTGCCGGGTGCGCCGTTCTAGTTGTTGTCCTCACCGCTGGAGGGCGAATGCCCCCATGACGGTGCAGGGCTTGGAGCAGCCGGACTGGGCGTGGCCCAACTCGATGCCGTGGGTGCAGGCGCGGGAGCCGGCGCAGCCGCGGGCGCCGCGGCGGGTTTAGGCGCAGCCTTCCTCGCCGGTCGCTTCTTGGCACTGGCCTTCTTGGCCGCCTTTTTCGGGGCGGCCGCCTTCTTGGCGGATTTCTTGGCGGATTTCTTCGCCGCCTTCTTGGCGGATTTCTTCGAAGCCTTCCTTCCGGATTTCTTCTTCGCCGTCAGAACCCTTTTCTTGGTTTTACTCTTCTTGCCACTCTTCTTCTTTTTGCCTTTAGCCATCGTGATGATCCTCCTGTTGCCGCCGATCAATGTTTATCGAGCGTTTCAAGTCGTCCGCCTCGAGCGCGAGGCCCATCGATCAGTTCAATCCTGGCCGCGGACCGCCTGTCGCCCAATCGAGAAGCTCAATCGTGTGCACCACAGGAACTGACGTACCACCGGCAATCTGCACCATGCAGCCAATATTGCCCGCAGCGATCATGTCCGGCTTGACCATCGCAATATTGGCGACCTTTCGATCGCGCAATTTGTTCGCAATGTCAGGCTGGAGAATGTTGTACGTTCCTGCCGAACCGCAACACAAATGGCTCTCGGGTACATCTTTCACCACGAATCCGTTCTTGGAAAGCAATTCTTTCGGAGCTTGCGTTATTTTCTGTCCGTGTTGCAACGAACAGGCGGCGTGATAGGCGACGATAATGTCGCTGTGTTGCTGCGCCGGATTGAGATCGATGCCGCTGACATACTCGGTGATGTCCTTGGCCAACGCCGAAACCTTGGCGGCGGCGGCGGCAAAGTCCGCCTCTTCGCGAAGCATGAAACCATAGTCCTTGATGACGGTTCCGCACCCCGACGTCGTCACCAGAATGGCGTCGAGACCACCTCTTTCGGCCTCCGCCAGCCACGCCGCAATGTTGGCGCGGGCGAAAGCAAGAGCAGCGTCGTCGCGGCCGAGGTGATGGGTCAGCGCGCCGCAACATTGCTCATCCTTGACCAAGACGACCTCGATGCCATGACGCGTCAAGAGGCTGATGGCAGCCTGATTGATGCGCGGGGCCAGAACCTGTTGGGCGCAACCCTGCAGCAGGGCGACCCGTCCACGCCTTTCGCCGATGGCGGGAAAGACGCGGCCGCCGGCCGGCCCGGACGCCGGCAGGCTGGCCGGCGCCAGTGCCAGCATCGCCCTGATTCGCCGCAGCAAAGTCGGCGACGCCGTGGCCGCCTTTGAGGTCTCCTTGGGTGCCGGCAGCAAACCGATCAGCGGCCGGCCTAGCCGCGCCAGGATCATGCTGGCGCGAAATAGAGCCGGCTGCGGCAGCACAAGCGCGAGCACCGCGCGCAACAGCCGCTCGGCCAGCGGCCTCCGATAGTCCCTTTCGATCCTGACTCGCGCCTGGTCGACGAGGTGCATGTAGTTCACCCCGGACGGACAGGTGGTCATGCAGGCAAGACAGGAGAGACAGCGATCGATGTGCTTGACCACTTCCTTGGTCGGTGGCCGATCCTTTTCCAGCATCTCCTTGATGAGATAGATCCTGCCGCGCGGGCTATCGAGCTCGTCGCCGAGCAGCACATAGGTCGGACAGGTCGCGGTGCAAAAGCCGCAATGCACGCAGGCGCGCAAGATCTTGTCGGCTTCGGCGATATCGGGATTGGCGAGCTGAGCCAGGCTGAATTCGGTCTTCATGCCGCCCCTCCCCGTGTCATCCGGCCGCGATTGAGGATGCTCTTCGGATCGAAGCCGAGGCGGACGCGCTCGCTCAGGGCCGCAACGCCGCTCTTTGCCGGGTTGAACACGTCGACGTTGCGCCGTATCTCGTCGGAGGCGCGCAGCAGCATGGCATGGCCGCCGGCGGCTTCGATCCTCGGACGCAGCAACGCCGCCTGGGCGTCGGCCTTGGGAGGCAGCGCCGCCCAGATCAGGCCGCCGCCCCAATCGTAGATCACATCGCCGCCGGTATCGCGCGCCAAGGCCTCGCCTAACGCACCCCCGGACGCCGGTGGACAGACGATCCGCCATACCGGCCACGCTCCCAACGCACCCCTGGCCGCGAACGGCGCGACATCGCGAACCGAACTCCAGACCGCCACTGAAGCCGCATCTTCGAGAATTTCGGCCGACCCAAACGGCGATAGCACCTTGGCGAGCGCAGCCGCGCGGTGGACCGCAGACGCCGCAATACCCTCCAGCCGCAACAACGTGACCGCCTCGCGCGGCGATCCGAGATCGCCAACGCCGCCGCCAGAATCCCGAAATACCGAGTTTGGAATATGAGCGGCACCCGACACACCGAACGGCGAGCCCAGCGCCGCCGTCATCGCCCGGTTGGCCGTGGCGTCATCCAGTCCGCGCAGCACCAGGGTGCGCTCGCTTTCGGGCCTTGGCATGACTTTCAGCGTCACCTCCGTCATCACCGCAAGCGTGCCCCACGACCCCGCCAACAGCTTGCAAAGATCATAACCGGTGACGTTCTTCACCACCTTCCCGCCGGCCTTGAAACTGTCGCCGAAGCCGGACACCGCGTGCGCACCAAGCAGGTGATCGCGGCCGCCCCCGGCCTGGATACGGCGTGGCCCGGCAAGGCCAGCGCCGATCATGCCCCCAATGGTTCCCTCCCCCGGCGTTCCCAGCAGCAATGCGGTATCGACCGGCTCGAAGGCGAAATGCTGATTCTTGGAATCGATCAGTGACTTGACGTCGGCGAGCGGCGCGCCGGCCTGCACGGTGATGATCAACTCATTCGGCTCATAGGATGTCACGGCATTGAGCGCCGAAAGGTCGAGCAGCGCGTTGGTCGCCATCGGCTGTCCGATCAGCCGCTTTGAGCCATGGCCGATGATTTCGAGCGGCTGGTCGCTCGCAATCGCCGCGCGCACCGCCTGCTCGACGTCTTTGGCGTCACGTACTTTGAGGATATCCACTATCGCCCCGCATTCGGTGCGTTCCCTCCCCCCTTGGGGGGGAGGGTTAGGGAGGGGGGTGGCCACGAGTCAGAGTCCCCGTGTGGACCCCCCTGTCCACCTCTCCCCCAACGCAAGTCGGGCCTGCCCGATTTGCGTAAAACTAAAATGCGCAACCGGGGTAGACCCCGGTTGCGGGGGGGAGAGAGCAGAGTGTGCCGCGAGGAAACGCCGGTCGTCATTCGCTCAAAACCGCGGCAATTCAGGAAACGCCAGCTTGCCGCCATGAACGTGCATGCGGCCGAGTTCAGCGCAGCGGTGCAGGGTCGGAAACACCTTGCCGGGGTTGAGCAGGCCTTGCGCGTCGAATGCACATTTCAGCCGTTGCTGCTGGTTGAGGTCGATCTCGCTGAACATTTCGCCCATCAAGTCGCGCTTTTCGATGCCGACGCCATGTTCGCCGGTCAGCACGCCGCCGAGTTCGACGCAGGCCCGCAAGATATCGGCGCCGAAGGATTCCGCCCGCTCCATCTCGCCGGGCTGATTGGCGTCGTAGAGAATCAGCGGATGCAGATTGCCGTCGCCGGCATGAAACACGTTGGCGACCCTCAGATCGTACTTCTTCGATAGCTCTCGGATTCGCGCCAGCGCCTCCGGCAGCGCGCCGCGCGGGATGGTGCCGTCCATGCAGAGGTAATCCGGCGAAATCCGCCCGACCGCCGGAAATGCCGCCTTGCGGCCGGCCCAGAACAAATTGCGCTCGGCTTCCGAATTGGAGATCTGGCATGAGGTCGAGCCGCACCCTTGCGCGATCGCCTCGACGCGGCTGATCAGCTCATCTACCTCGACGCCGGGACCATCGAGTTCAATGATCAACAGCGCTTCGACGTCGAGCGGATAGCCGGCATGGACGAAAGCTTCGGCAGCGTGGATCGCAGGCCGATCCATCATTTCCATGCCGCCGGGGATGATGCCGGCGCCGATGATCCGCGCCACGCATTCGCCGGCCGCCTCGACCTGGGCGAAGCCGACCATCAGAGCGCGCGCGGTCTCCGGCTTCTGCAGGATTCGCACCGTGACCTCGGTGATGACGCCGAGCAGGCCTTCGGAGCCGGTGATGATCCCCATCAGATCATAGCCGCCGGTCTCGGCGGATTTGCCGCCGATGCGAAGGATTTCGCCGGTCATAAGCACGATCTCGCACCCAAGCACGTTGTTGGTGGTCATGCCGTATTTCAGGCAATGTACGCCGCCGGAATTCTCCGCGACATTGCCGCCGATCGAGCAGGCGATCTGCGACGACGGATCGGGCGCATAGTAGAACCCGGCGTGCGCAACCGCCTGACTGATGGCGAGATTGGTTACCCCGGGCTCGGTCACGACCACGCGGTTATCGAAATCGATCTCGCGGATGCGCTTGAATTTGCCAAGGCCCAGCAGCACGGCGTCCGCAAGCGGCAGCGCGCCGCCAGACAGCGAGGTACCGGAACCGCGCGGCACCACCTTGATGCCCTGCGCGAAGCAATATTTGAGAACCTGCGACACCTGCTCGGTGGTGTCCGGAAGCACCACCACCATCGGCGGCTGGCGATAGGCCATCAGGCCATCGGATTCGTAAGGGAGCATTTCCGCGGCACTATCGATCACGCCCTCGCCCGGCACGATGGCGCGCAACGCTTTGACGATGGCGTCGCGGCGACCCAAAACCGCCTGATCCGGTGCGGGCATCATGATGGTCATCTGGATCTCTCCTGCGCTGGCCCGCTAAGCCCGCGACTTTGCCGATTTATCATGAGGAATCAAGCACGTCTGGATCACTTTGGGTAGGCCGCTAGGGCCAGACCGATCGGCAATATCCGACCTGCGCAAGCGAAATCGAGGAAACCCGAACAGCATTGGTGACTTGTCCATCATGCGCGGCCTATGTCACAAGCAGCCGTGGACCACCCCCCAAGCAACAAAGAGCAGATAATGAAAAAATTGACACTGAGCGTGCTGGTCATCATCGCATCATCGGCGGCCGTACCGGCGGCACTGGCGCAGGACGCCGCAGCCGGCAAGTCGTCCTTCAACAAGTGCCTGGCCTGTCACGCGATCGGCGAAGACGCCAAGAACAAAGTCGGGCCGCAGCTCAACGGGCTCAACGGCCGCAAGTCCGGCACCGCGCCGAATTACAATTACACCGACGCCAACAAGAATTCCGGCATCACCTGGAGCGAGGCCGAATTCAAGGACTACATCAAGGACCCGAAGGCGAAGATTCCCGGGACCAAGATGGCGTTCGCCGGCATCAAGAACGAGAAAGAAGCCAGCGATCTCTGGGCCTACCTCGCCCAATACGACAATGACGGCAAGACGAAGTAGCAGCTCGCGCTTTCCTCCCCCTCTCCCTCGCCCCGCTCTTGCGGGGAGAGGGTAAGGCGGCGATCGCTGAGATCGCGCGCCCATTCGACTCCGGACCCACCTCCTGATGCAATTGCACATCAGAGGTTTGGTGCTAGCGCGCCATCCGGAATGACGGTGAGAACTAAATTACGTCTCTAGTTCGCAGCCGCCGTGCGGCGCGTGATCTTGTCCGCCATCGCTTCGATCTCGGCGACCACAAGCGCGGGCGCGGCGTTCTGCACCATGTGGCCGACGCCCGGCAGCACGATCAGCTTTGCATCCGGCACCGCGGCAGCGAACGGGCGGGAATGAATATCGGTCGATACGGTTTTATCGACGTCGCCCGAAATCACCACCGTTGGCGCCTTGATGCTGGCGTAGCGCGGCGCCTGCTCCGTGACTGCGGCCTTCAGCGTCACGAGATCGCGCGCATTGGCCAGGAACTCCCGTGGACGCAGCAATAGCGCCGTAGCGGTAGCGCCGACGAAACCATCCGGCATGATCTGCGGCAAGAACACGCCGCGGGCGCCCGGCTCCACCATGAAGTAGCCAAGCGGCAGCGTGATCGTGTAGGCGAGCATTGGGCCGATCACCGGCGTGGTGACGAGGTTGTTGTACCAGCCGACGCCGCCGGGCCAAGGAAAGGCCACCGGCGCCAGCATCACCAATCCCGCAACACGGTGCGGAAAATCGAGCGCCATCCGCGCCCCGAGCGCGCCGGCCCACGAATGCACCAGCAGGATCACCGGGCCGACGCCCAGTTTCTCCAGCACCTGCTCGATCATTTGGCCCTGAATGGCCGGCGTCGAATCCTCTTCGCGCCCGCGCGAGCTCCAGCCATGGCCGGGACGGTCGATCAGGATCACCCGATGCCGGGCGGCGAGCCTATCGCCAATCGGCTTCCGCATGGTCTCCAGATTCGAACTGGCGCCATGGATCAACACGATGGGAGGACCGGGCGCATCCCGCAGGCCGATATCGACGACGTGGAGGGTTGCGCCGGCAACCTCGATCATCTCGCCTTGCGCAGGATAAAGGCGTTGCAGCGTCATGACCCCGGCCTGCGTGGCCAGCGCCAGCATCAATAGCGCGGCCACGAAAATGAGGGGTAACATGGAACGGATCCGGATCGGTCTGGGCACGGACAAGTTACGGTTAGACAGCGGCCGGGTTTCGAACCGGCCCGCCTGACAGTTTTCCACCGCGCAGCGCGGGCGCAAGGCCCGTCTTCATATGATCGTCATCAGCGGTCTTCTACAAGCGGGAGCGGCATTTTTGCGCTTCCGACGGGTGTGCCTCGAAACTTTCGTAAGTCCGACCTATCCACACAATCCACAGCAACCCACCGGGCACTTGAGCATTATCTCACGAGAACAATTGGAGAGTTTCGATGAATTCCGGACCAAATGAAGCCGCCATCGACGAAATCGTCGCCACCTGCAACGGCGACATTCGTGGCGCGCTCAGGGCACTCCTGCTTGTCAACGAGCAGCTGGAAGCGGAGCTGCAACAGCTTCAGGCCGCGGTGGCGCATGGCGGGCTGACGGGACGCGGCAGCGCCGTTCTGCATTAGAACTAACCCTAACCGTCCTGCCAAGTGGCGGGCACACTCAGATGTCGCGGCCTTCGACCTTTTCGGTCAAGGTCTTGACCAGTTCCGGCACCTTTTCGAGGTGCGGATTGACGGCGAGCGCCTTGCGGAACGCGTCCAGCGCGCGTTTTTCGTCGCCGAGATCCTGCATGATCATGCCAAGCCCCGCCAGCGCACCAAAATGGCGCGGTTCGCGGACCAGCACCTGCTCGATATCCTGCAGCGAATGGGCGTAGTCGTTCTTCAGGTAATACAGCGTGGCGCGCCGATTCCAGCCCTCAACATAATCGGGACGCAGCTTGACCACGGCATCGAGCAGCTTCAGCGCGACATCCGTCTGCTGGGCGTCCATCGCGGCCTTGGCGCGTAGCATCAACAGCGCCGTGGTGTCGCTCGGCGTCTGCGTCCACAGCGCCCAGATCCGGGCCTCGACGTGTTTGGCGCTGGCCTCATCGGGGGCGGCCTTCAGCGCGCCGAACAGGAAATCCAGTCCGCGCGACTTGTCGGCGCCGACCTTCGGCAGCTTGCCGGGGGCTTCCGGCGGTTTCTTCTGCGCCTTTGGCGGCGTGGCCCTCAAATCCTGCGCAAGCACCAAAGGCGGCGCCGCGGCGCTCATCGCGGTGAGGAGAAGCGCTATCCGGCAGTAGGGCGCGGCTGAGAATCTCAATGCCATGGTCAAAGTCTAGACGCAGCAAAAGCCGCTTGCAAAGCAGCAAGGCGTCAAAGACCTGTGATGGGAGAGCAGCGGAGGTAGCCCGAGAGGGCCGACCGGAGCCTGGTTCAGCCTTGCCAGCTTAGCCTCAGCCCTGGCGGGCCTTGAAGCGGCGCTGAACCTTGTTGATCACATAAACCCGGCCCTTGCGGCGGACCAGGCGGTTGTTGCGGTGACGACCGCGCAACGATTTCAGCGAGTTACGGACCTTCATGGG
>Ga0137407_10000390_pt1 | contig 30607 bp, 27 predicted proteins | sample CZOMad2_2_16fung_FD_108410 | JGI IMG/M metagenome (GOLD analysis project Ga0137407, IMG submission 108410) | Vadose zone soil fungal communities from Angelo Coast Range Reserve, California, USA - CZOMad2_2_16fungal (Illumina Assembly) | ecosystem: Environmental > Terrestrial > Soil > Vadose... | reverse complement strand
TCTCGCATAAAATTGCAACGGCACTCACTGCATCCTTGTCGCGCAATTTTGAACCGATCATTAATCCATAACTTTCTTCGCCACCGATCACATAGTTTTCTGTTTTTTCTTTCTCCTTTATCAGTTCGGCGATCCATTTAAAACCGGTGAGTACATTATAGCACTTTATATTGTTCTTCCTCGCGATCTCGTCGATCATATCGGTAGTAACAATTGTTTTTACCACCATATCATTGGATTGGGAAATACCTTTAACTTTTCTTGCTTCGATCATATAATTAAAAGCAAGAACGGCAGTTTGGTTTCCATTCATCAGTACCCAATTTCCTTTATCGTCCTTGATACCAATACCTACACGATCCGCATCAGGATCTGTGCCCAGTAAAATATCCGCATCAATTTCTTTTGCTTTCTTGAGACCGAGGCTCATCGTTTCTTTTTCTTCCGGGTTGGGGTATGCGACAGTGGGGAAATTACCATCGGGAGTTGCCTGCTCATCTACCACATGTACATTGCTGAACCCGAAACGCTGCAGCACCTCAGGAACCAGCTTGATACCCGTTCCATGTATCGGCGTATATACGATACAGAGATTGTGTTGTTTTTCGATGATTTCAGGATATACGGAAAGATCCCGCACCATACTGATATATGCTTCATCCATCTCTTTGCCGATAATGGTTATATGAGATTCGCCACCACTCCATTTCACTTCATCCACTGAAGCGATCTTTTCCACTTCTTTAATAACATTGGTATCATGTGGAGGAACCAATTGTCCGCCATCATTCCAGTAAGCTTTATATCCGTTATATTCTTTTGGATTGTGTGAAGCAGTGACTACCAATCCCCCCTGGCAGCCAAGATGCCTGATGGTAAAACTTAATTCAGGTGTAGGTCTTAATGATTGAAACAAATACACTTTGATACCATTAGCCGCAAATACATTTGCTGCTGTTTCGGCAAAAAAACGACTATTATTGCGGCTATCGTGTGCGATGGCTACGCTAACAATTTGTTTGGGAAAAGATGCTTTCAGATAATTTGCATATCCCTGCGTCGCCATTCCCACAGTATATTTATTCATTCGATTCGTACCAACACCCATGATACCACGCAAACCACCTGTGCCAAATTCAAGATTGCGGTAAAAACTTTCAGTCAGTTCTGCGGGATTTTCTTTTTGAAGCAGGAGAATCTGGTTTTTAGTCTCCTGGTCATAATTACCATTCAACCACACATTCACTTTTTCCTGGATAGAGGTATCCATAAATATCCATTTAATTTTAAAAAATGAAGATATTGAATTTTGGAAATAATCAATGAATTTTGAGATTTAGAGATTTAGGGGGTTTGTGATTTAGGTGAAATAGCAAAATCTCTAAATCTCAAAATCAGAAATCGGCAATTCAATGAGCAGACTGAGACAGATTTTATTAAAAATTACATTCTTTTTGGTCTTTCTACTTTCACTTATTCCTGAATTAAGTGCTCAGAATAAATTCCTGGAACCTTCTGCAGTATACAATCCCGCTCGTTTGCGGGGATTGGCGATTACTGAGATTGCGGGTGGTATTTTGATTTCGGCAGGACTTTACTATTTATGGTATCGCAAACATCCGCGTTCTGGTTTCCATTTTTTTAATGATAATAGGGAATGGCTTCAGATCGATAAGATCGGCCACATGACAACTGCCTATAATATTGGGGTGATCCAATACGATCTGATGCGCTGGTGCGGGGTAAGGAATGATGCATCTATTGCCATCGGTTCACTGACTGCATTGGGATATATGTCGATTATTGAGGTATTGGATGGCTTTTCGACTAAATGGGGATTTTCGGGTGGAGATATGGCTGCCAATATTATCGGGACCGCTTTGTTCGCGGGCCAACAGAAATACTGGGGTCATCAACGCATATCATTAAGATTTTCTTACCATAAAACCATTTATCCTTCTTATCATCCGAAGGAACTAGGAAATAATTTCCCTTCCAGGGTGATAAAGGATTATAATGGCCAGACGTATTGGTTATCCGTGAATATCAAGTCGTTTCTTTCTGCAAAAAATGATTTCCCCGGCTGGCTGAATATGAGCATAGGTTATGGAGCTGAGGGCATGCTGAGTGCTTCCCGAAACCCTGAAAATATTGATGGCAAAGCAATTCCATCTTTTCAACGCTACCGGCAGTTTTACCTGGCCCCGGATATTGACCTGTTGCGGGTTTCATCGTCCAGCTATCCCTTTAATACTGCTGCTTATTTTACAAGATTTATTAAGTTTCCCGCTCCGGCATTAGAATGGAATACACTCAAACGCTGGAAATTTCACCCCTTCTATTTCTAAAAACATATTATATTGTAAGTTTATAACGTTGCCTTCACAAAAAAAGGTAATAAATTTGTAGCTCCTTCCTGTATAAAAACCTGTTGAACGCTTGCCTGTCCGGCAGGCAGGCCTTTTCACTTTAACTGGAGATATGAGCAAATATTTATTGTTAAGAAACAATAAGCAAGCTGGCCCATATACCCTTGAAGAAATCAAGGAAATGGCATTAAAGGCTTACGACCTTGTTTGGGTTGAGGGCAAAAGTGCTGCATGGCGCTATCCCGGCGAAATAGAGGAATTAAAATCTTTCGCTCCCCTGGTTGAAGAACAGCCCTTCGACCGTTTTTTTAAAAAACCATCGGATCAATCATCAAATACTTATAAGCAAACCTCTACCGAGATTGAAAAAACCCGTTATGCTCCAGCTGTGTCAGAACAAATGGCAGCAAGCCCGGTTAATAAAGCCATTTATATCAATTTGCCTGCAGAAAGCAAGACTATAGAAGAAAAACAGCCACAGGAACATGTTGAAAGGAACCAGCCTGTCCGTGAAAAAGTAATTCAGCGTGAACCCCTGAATAAAGAACTGTCGCAGAAAAGCTTTTCACAACCCCTCCCATCAGCAAGGATTGAACCGGCAGGCATTCCTGACTGGCAGACGGTTCCGGAAGATAATTTTTCCTCATCATCGGATGAACTGAAAAACCAGTATGTAGAAAGAGTATCGAAATATCATAAAAAAAACCCTGCAGATTTTCGCCGTTTGGTGAAACCCATCGCGATTGGGTTTGGATTGATGCTGCTTTTGGTCGCCGGTATTTTTATTGGTTTATTCATAAATAATCGTGGCATAAATTCCACACAAAAGAGTACCGGCAAAGATCAGACTGGGGTTTTAGATCAACAGAGTATTTATTCTACCAAAACAGTTCCGGTAAGTTCTTCCCTGCCTTCGGATCACCAGGATAAATCTGCGAATAATTCTTTATCCGGCCAGGGTTTGCCTGCAAATACCCCGGATGAAAAATCAATTGCGGAGAAAAAGAGAATAAGAGCCGCCAAACAAAAAATTGCTGATAACTTACGTGCCGCGAAAACTATTCCGGTTAAAACTGATTCAAGTGTATATATAACACAACGTGATACCGAAAAAAAACCAGCTGAAGCGCAGAACGAAAAAGCATCCATAAAGAATAATATTGAAGATTATGTTGCATTGAGCGCCAGCAAATTCAATGTGGGCACGTTCGGCGGCATTTCCGATCTTCAACTCACGGTTAGCAATACTTCTCCTTTTCCACTCGACCTGGTAGTGGTTGAAGTACAATATATCCAGAGTAATAAAAAAATCTTCAAAACAGAAAATCTGTACTTTCATAATATAACAGCCGGTGCTGCTACGATGGAGGAAGCTCCCAAGAGTTCCCGGGGCATAAAAGTAAAATACAGGATTACAATCATCAGCTCAAAAAATATCGGCATCTCCTTCTCTGAATTATAATTCACATTTGTTTACAAAATAGTAAACGGGATTTCTCCACATTTTTTCTCATTGGCATAGTAGTTGAAATTAAACATCTGTATTTCGTACCCGCCAGTTATAGATAAACACTAAGTTTCCACAAAAAACTTGAAGGATTTTTTAAAAGAAAGCAAAAATTAGATTCATGAGAAAGGCTTTAGTTGAGCTGGGTATTATAATCGCAGGGATAGTTGTTTTTCATACTGTCCGGACGATGCGCAATGGCTCAATAAATGGAAAAGTATATCCTGCCAATGACGCTGAATCAGTTGTCGCAGTTAACGGTAATGATTCAGTGAAAGTCATGAGCAGAAATGGGTATTTCGGCATGAAGGTAAAACCAGGCGTATGGAAGGTAATCGTAGCAGTGAAAAGGCAACCCGGTAATGTCATCATGGAAAACCTACAGGTAAACCAGGGAGATGAAATTGACCTTGGTGAGATCAGGTTAGCTGAATAAAATTCTGAATAAAATTATTATAGGGACGGGATCATTGGTTTTAAGGGACAATCGGTCGGCCAGGTATGTATAAACTTTAAAAAAGTTAGTATATATCCCAGGTTGGCCGGTTTTTTTTACGAGAGTTTTTACTAGAATATTGAGTGTTGATTTTACCTTTTCCAAAGTTTTAAACTTTGGAAAAGGTAAAATCAACACTCAATATTCATTTCCTCATCTTCGTATTTCCCCGATTTGTATTATCATTGTTCATGAAAAAAATTCTGTTGTTCGGCGCGGGGAAGTCGGCAACCTGCCTGATTGATTATCTCATTGCGCAAACAGTTGCCGATAATTGGATGGTTACAATCGCCGACGCTAATACACAATCTTTACAATTAAAAACAGGTTCCTTTCCTAATATCAGAGCCGTTGCTTTGAATGCTGAAAATGAAAATGAACGAAAAATCCTGGTAAAGGATGCAGATATCGTTATTTCATTACTTCCTCCCACCCTCCACATCATGATAGCACGGGATTGTATTGAACTGGGCAAAAATTTATTGACGGCTTCATATATTGATGAACCAATCAAAAAACTTCAATCCGACATTAAAGGGAAGGGATTATTTTTTTTGTATGAGATGGGACTTGATCCGGGAATCGATCATATGAGCGCGATGCAACTCATAGATAGCATTAAGAAAAAGGATGGAAAGATCAGTTCTTTTAAATCACATACAGGCGGATTGATAGCGCCTGAAAGTGATGACAACCCCTGGCATTATAAAATCAGCTGGAATCCAAGGAATATTGTCAGAGCAGGATCTGCTGGAGCTGTTTACAAAGAAAATAATAAAATAAAAAAACTGGTATATGAAGAATTGTTTGAGAACTGCAGGGAGGTAACTATTGATGAAGGAAAATTTGCCTATTATCCCAACCGGGATTCTTTAAGTTATATTCCTTTGTATGCACTGGAAGAAGCAACCACATTTATCCGGACTACATTAAGGCATCCTGATTTTTGCAGAAACTGGAAATATATTGTCAGAGCCGGATTAACTGACGATAAAAAAAACATTGAAATAAAAGGTCTTGATTTCAAAAAATGGTCACAGCCTGTTATGCCTTTTGTCAATCCGGAAAACAAAAGCATGTTCGCTTATCTTGGTTTGTTTGACGAAAAACCTGTTCCCGCATCTGCAAAAACCGCTGCAGATATTCTTCAATACCTGCTCGAAACAAAGCTGATGATGCATCCGCATGATAAGGATATGATCGTTATGCTTCATGAACTGGAATATACTATCGGTGCACAACATACGATAATCAATAGTTCACTGGTGGTTAAGGGAGAGGATAATGTGAGAACCGCAATGGCAAAAACAGTCGGCCTTCCATTGGGAATTGCGGCCAAATTAATCCTTCATAATAAAATCAATTTAAAGGGACTTCATATTCCGATACTCCCGGAAATATATGAACCGGTACTCGCGGAACTTGAAACACATGATATCAAATTCATGGAAAGCTGATTGATATTCGAAATCCGAAAATTCTCGCAAAGACGCAAAGCCGCAAAGAAAAATTATTCTTTGCGCCTTTGCGTCTTTGCGCGAGTTAAATGTTCGAATCACGTAAATGCTGGCATTTGTAAGGCAACTTACCTTAAAGAATTCGTCACATCAATTAGTTAACTTCAATATGCTGCGTATTCAGCATCTTGTATTGCATATCGCGGAAGATGATGATATATTTCCCGCGTCTTAAATACAAAAGATAATTTCCTTTACTGGTAGGAATATAGGTTTGATCTGCGGGAATAACCTGGCCGGGCTTTGCGCCGAAAGATTCAAACTGGTAATAGGCTTGTACAAAAAAAGTATTTTTATTTGATGGCTTTATATACAAGGGTTGTCGTCTTCCATTTAAATTCAACCAGGTGGGTCTTGCATCCCTGTAAGTTGTTGGAGGATGAATGACCGACAGATCATATAAATCACTATGAGTAACATTCATTGGCTGATCACCGGCCAGCGCTATGGACGGCGAACTCACTGGAAATTGTTGTATGTAAGCATCATAAAAAACTTTTCCATACGCGAAATCGCTTTCTTCTGTCATGCTCGACTGATCAATAGTGAGCGGATCAATACCGGAAATTTTTTTAAATGCCATTCCCATGGGAATATAATTATCGGAACCTTTTTCGGCGATATGTCCATATGCAGCATACACAATCATTTTGGCAGCCGGATCAGCAAGAATGGTTTTGTAAATATTCGACGCCTGTATTGAATCCCTTTGACTGGCGCTATGACCAGCAGCGGCAGTATCATCATAAGATACAAGTTTGTATCCCATATCAAGTGCCGTTCTTATGAGTTCTCCCGCTACCGGTTCCGCGCAATAATAACCGGTCGATGAAGTCAGCTTATCCAATGAGTGATCTGAATTATTATTCAGCATTTCCATCGCGAGATACCTGAACCCTTTTTTATACAAATCATCAAGCAAAGACAACATAAAAGCGCGGTGCAAAGGTTTATTAGGCGCTTCGTTGATCATAATGACTTTATAGTTCCTTGCAACAAAGGATATATAATGTCTTGCATCTACATGCTGAACATCTTTCATCCCCTGGATCACTTTGTAAATTTGTCTCCGTTGTACCTCGTCGACATCCGGGCCATAGTTCATTTTTTGATATTCTAACGCACTTGAATAATCGCCATCGATGGAAACGGCCTGGCTCAGTACATCATAATAACCGGTATCGGTAAATAATCTGCGAAATTTTTTTTCTTCCCGGAACAACTGCTGTAATGGATATAGATAATGAAGATTATTCCCTGAATTAAGATTCAAATAATTCAATGTTGAATCATAACCGGCAGGTTTGTTTGTTTTGACCCAATCTCTCAGGTTTTGCAGTTGCCTGTTACTTTGAGAAAAAGAAACATGAAAAGAGATCAAAAGAAATAATGATCCGAAAAAAAATTTTATCCGTTGCATCTTGCTGCAATAATAGAAAAAGTCTTGTTAGTAAAAGCCTAAAGATATTTCCGGCTCAGTTTGCGTTTATATTGCGTGAGCTTGACCCAATACATAACCCAGCAGATGATGCCCGCAAGATTCCATGCAGCTATTCCGGTTTGCACAAAATGAGGTATTTCAAAGAAATTAATAATAATCCCCGTACTTATAATAATGCAATAAGCAATCCCCACCTGGTAAGTCGGGCGCTTGCCCAATTCTCCAGCAATTTCAGGAGATGGAAGACCTAAAATAGAATTATCATCCCACGAAGAAAATTCTTTGATAATTGAACCAGATATCCTGCTCACCACAACAAATTGCCAGATCAATCCAAATAATGGTATGCATTGTAACCATACCATGCCCGGGCTCATTAACCTATTCTGAGGCTGAATGAACTGCAATGTTTTTTGTTGAGTGATAAGGAATAAAATAGCCGGAATAATAAAAGCTAATAATAAAATGATTTGGCTGAACGCCGGTGCAGTCATTGCATGTATTTTTTTCAAAGAAAATGTATTGCTGCTAAAGTAACAAACCAAGTTTCTTCTGCAGAATTTTAATACCTATGGACGCTGGTTGTTCAATCGCTGTCAGGTTATCTACTGACGAAGTATATGGAATTTTTTTATCAACAATAAATTTTGGAATAGATGGAACTGCATAGTTTAATAATCCAGCAGCCGGGTATACTACCAATGATGTGCCGATCACAACCAATATGTCGGCCGACATCACTAATGGAACAGCTTTTTCAATCATCGGCACGGGTTCTTCAAACCAAACAATATGCGGGCGTAATTGTGCGCCATCTTCTGCTTTCTGTCCGAGTTGAATATCATTCCTGATTTCATATACCATGTCCTCATTGAGTTCGCTGCGCATTTTAAAAATTTCTCCATGCAGGTGCAATACACTGGTCGAACCGGCACGTTCATGCAAATCATCAATATTCTGAGTGATAATATGAACATCAAAATCTTTCTCTAGTTCAGCCAATCCAATATGTGCCGCATTGGGTGCTGCATCCAATACATTGCGACGACGCATATTATAAAAATCAAGTACCAGTGCCGGATCCTTTCGCCATCCACGCGGAGTAGCCACTTCTGTCACTTCATATCCTTCCCATAGTCCATCACTGTCACGAAAAGTTTTTAGACCGCTTTCAGCACTGATGCCCGCACCTGTAAGGACCACGATTTTTTTCATGGAACCAAAGATAGAACCAAGATTAAAAAGATAAAAAAGGATTTTGAGGAAATTTAGTAAAAGAACCGTGATTAAAAATAATTTTGATGGAAATAATAAAAAAGAAATAATGCTCTATAGTCAGAGAAAAAATACAGGGATATAATTTTGTTCGGACAGCGATAACCGAAAAAAAGAAAATATTCTTTTCCTCTTAATCCAAACCAATCATGTCAATCATGGTTCTCTCCTGCCAACTGCATTATAGCGGCCCATTCCTTATCACTAACCGGCTGAACGGATAATCGTCCGATTCTTACAAGGGCCATATCGGCAAACCGCTTGTCGTTTTTGATGACAGTCATTGGAACTGGCTTTTTCAATTTCTTATATGGCTTAAGATCCACAGCAACCCACGCCTCTTCATCTGTTGTAGGATCCTGGTAATATTCTTTTGCAACTTTCGCAATGCCCACAATTTCCAATCCTTCATTACTATGATAGAATAATACCTCGTCCCCTTTTTTCATTGCTTTTAAATGATTCCTTGCAGCATAGCTGCGAACACCATCCCAACGTGTTTGCTTGTCTTTTACCAATTGATCCCAGCCATATGTTGAAGGTTCTGATTTTACCAGCCAGTAAGCCATAATTGATGATTTTTAGAATAATAAAAATACGAAAAAAAATTCTTGGTTTTGAAATCTGAATCGTGTGCTGCAACCGTATGTCTTTTGTTGTCTACATGTATGACCCTGTTGTAAATCTTAAAATTTAAAAAACATAAACAAATAAATTGTATGAAAGCAATTAAAACCTTCGGACTGGTATTTATTACAGCATTATTAGCCAATGTATCGTTTGCACAAAAAATGGAGAGTACAGTAAATGTCGGCGGCGCGCCAATGTATCCTTCAAAGAATATTATCGAGAACGCCGTCAATTCAAAAGATCATACCACACTGGTTGCTGCTGTAAAAGCTGCAGGATTGGTGGAAACATTGGAAGGAGCAGGTCCTTTTACAGTGTTCGCTCCAACCAACGAAGCTTTCGATATGTTGCCAAAGGGAACTGTTGAAACTTTACTCAAACCAGAAAACAAAGCGAAACTCCAGGGCATCCTTACCTACCATGTTGTTGCAGGCAGACTCGATTCAAAAGCATTGGCTGCATTAATAAAAGCCGGCAATGGTAATGCAGAATTGAAAACAGTTGCAGGTGGTAAATTATGGGCCATGATGAAAGGAAATAAGATCGTATTGAAAGACGAAAGCGGTGGCCTGTCCACAGTTACAATCAAGAACGTATATCAAAGCAACGGCGTGATCCATGTAATTGATCATGTGGCATTGCCAAAAAGCTAAATTATTATAACCATAAACCTAGGTCCTATCGAACTTCTGATTTATTCTGATTTATCTTTACTTTCGAGTCACTCCGATTTAAATGATTAGGTATGTAAGATTTAAATATTTCGAATATTATTTTGCACACCTTTACCAAAAATGTCATAGTAAATCATTTAAATCGGAGTGACTCGAAAGTTCAGGTAAATCAGAATAAATCAGAAGTTCTTAATTAATATGAAACGCATCGTAAAAAAACATCCCCTGGCTATCCGCTGGTTTCATTGGATCAATTTTCCAATTCTTGCTGTTATGATCTGGAGCGGGTTTATGATTTATTGGGCGAATGATGTGTATCGCCTTGGCTGGGGAAATACAACTTTATTGAAATTTTTTCCGCAGTCTTTTTATCAGGCCCTGCAACTTGAATACAAACTTGCCAGCGGCATGGCCTTTCATTTTGTTTTCATGTGGATATTTGCCATCAATGGCTTACTATATTTTTTATACACCATTTTTTCTGGTGAATGGAAATATCTTGTGCCCGATAAGCATTCTTTCAAAGAAGCATGGCAGGTATTATTGCATGATCTGCGCCTGCGTAAAACAGCGCCACCACAAAAAAAATATAATGCTGCTCAAAAAATTGCCTATTCTGCTATTGTGGTTATGGGATTGGGTTCTGTATTGACAGGCCTTGCTATTTATAAACCCATTCAATTCGGATGGCTATGTGCATTATTCGGCGGATATGAATTCGCAAGAATTATTCATTTTACACTTACGATCGGTTATTGCTTATTTTTCATCATCCATATTTTACAGGTAATCAGAGCAGGCTGGAGCAATTTCAGAAGCATGGTAACGGGATTTGAAATTGAAAACAAGATTTAGGGAGCAAGGAACAAGGAACAAGGTACAAGCACTAAAGCATTGAACCTTGTTCCTTGTTCCTTGTTCCTTAACAATAGTTATGAAAAAAAAATTAAAAAAACTATTCAGGCCCAACAGCGAATTAAGCGTTGAGCAAGTAATACGGAGAAAAACATTTATTTCTTTTTTCTTCTTTATTGTTTTTATTATAGCGGGCATTTTTACCTGGCTCTGGCTGATTCATCAGCCACTCGACGGAGGTATCCAGGGTGGAATTCAGCAACCATTGCGCGATGTATTAAATACCAATGAAAAAATTTTCAGGAAATCATTTAGTCCGGATCATTTAGTAAAAACATACCCGGCCTCGGCAGCAGCGAAATCAGTACGGGTGAATGGAAATATCGGAATGGATGCTGATTTTGATCCCGCACAATGGAAATTGCAGGTAATCAAAAATAACGGGGACACCATTTTTTTTACATTGGATGATATTAAAAGATTACCAAAAACCGAAATCATATACAATTTCAAATGTATTGAAGGATGGAGCCAGGTGACCTGGTGGGGAGGCGTAAAATTTTCGGATTTTTTAAGTTATTATCATCTTGACAAAGAAACTTCTTTGGGTTATGTGGGATTGAATACGCCCGACGGAGAATATTATGTAGGCATTGATATGCCGAGTGCATTGCATCGCCAAACTCTTTTATGTTATGAAATGAACCGGCAGCCGCTGCCAATGAACCAGGGTTTTCCGCTTCGGCTGATCATTCCGGTTAAGTATGGAATAAAAAGCATCAAACGTATAGGTTCCATTTTTTTCAGCAATGAACGTCCTCCCGATTACTGGGCAGAAAGGGGATATGATTATTATTCAGGCCTCTAAGCGCCTGGTTTTAACCCGCATTTGAACCTTTTTAAAAAAAAATTGCCGGACTAACATCTTTTTTCTTCATTTCACCGTATAGCTATTGTTGTAGGTTTATTTTCACCTTATTCAATTTTTGCGACAGGTTGTTTTAAGGTCAGACCATCTGCTTGCTTCGGCAAAGTGGATGGTCTATTTTAATGTGCGGATGTGCTGATGTGCGAATTTGACCTTGATTGAAGGATTGAAGGATTATCATGATGATCTTACAAACTGAGTAAAAATCCTTCAATCATTTAATCCTTCAATCAAGGTTCAAATATTCGCACATCTGCACATTAGCACATCCGCACATTATTCTTACCAGCCACTCGCCAATACATCGGCAATGTGAAGTGTCTTAATTTTATAGTCTTTATAACGGATATACCCATCTAAATGCATGAGACATGAAAGGTCCGTAGAAATAATATATTCGGCACCCGTTGCCATCGCATGGCTTACTTTTTGATCTGCCATCGCAATAGAAATAGGTTCAAACTTAACGGCAAAGGAACCACCAAATCCGCAACAGGTTTCTACATCATTCATTTCCAATAATTCTAATCCGGCTACCTTAGATAAAAGTTTACGTGGCTCCTCCTTAATTTTGCATTCACGTAAGCCCGCGCAGGAATCATGATAGGTGGCTTTGCCTTTTAAAGAAGCGCCCAGCTCTTCTTTGTGCAGGATTTTTACCAGGAATTCAGAAAATTCAAAAGTCCTTTTTTGAAGATCTTTCACTTCGTTATGATATGAAGAATTATCAAACAATCCGGGATAATAATTTCTTACAAAGCCCACGCAGGAAGCACTAGGCGCCACTATATAATCGGCGCCCTTGAAATCCCTGATAAATTTTATGCAAACCTCCTTTGCATCATCCCGAAAGCCTGCATTAAATGCAGGCTGCCCGCAGCAGGTTTGATCGGTATTATAATGAACAGTGCATCCTGATTTTTCCAACACTTTAACCATGTTGAATGCAGTTTCCGGAAAAACCTGGTCAACAAAACATGGTATGAATAATTCAACTGTCATGAACGTTTCGGTATTTGCAGATGTATTTTTTTATCTTCAAACTTTCTCATTCCTTATTCCTCATTTCTTATTCTTTATTCCTCATCCCTTCATTTATTCTTATCATTTTAATTGCCGTCATCGCAGCCTCTTCTCCTTTATGACCATGTTTACCCCCGATTCGTTCATCAGCCTGCTGCCGGCTATCAACTGTAAGCACGCCAAAAATAGAAGGGACAGGCAACAATAAATTGAGTTGCGCGAGACCATCTGTTACTGCCTTGCAGATATAATCGAAATGTGGTGTATCACCGCGGATTACACAACCCAATGCAATAAATGCCTGTGGACGATCATCAGTATTATTTGCATCCCAATAAGATTTGATGCAAAACGGAATTTCAAAAGCGCCGGGCACAGTTATGGTCTGAATATTTTTCAGTCCGCCTTTTCCCAATATTTTTTTACAGCCAATTTCCAAAGCATCCACGATATCGGCATTCCATTCAGTTTTAACAATAACAACACAGGCATTCTGTAAATTGAGAATGCCTGCATCGATCTGTAATAATTTGCTGTTGCCTGTTGATGACATGAGAATTAAGTTTCAGGAATCAAGGGACAAGGATCAAGCTCTGAAATCTAAGATTCAAAATATATTATCCTGTCAATTTATCCTTGGACCTAACTTGTTCCTTGGATCTTGTGCCTTGTGCCTTTTATTGAATTGCGCCCAATCTCGCCAGGTACCTGTCAACATCATAACCTCTTTGAGAACTGGGATATTTGTCTTTAATGATCTTGTACATTTCAATCGCCTCTTTATTCTTGCCCATACTTTCATATAAATATCCTGCGCGGAATAAATATTCAGGGGAGATCAGGTCATCTTTTTCGGAAACAGTTCCTGCTTTTTTATATGCTGTTACCGCTTCTTCTTTTTTGTTTAATTCGGAATATGCGTCACCCAGTAATCCATATGATCTTGCCTGTACCTGTAATGCAGGAGTAGAAAAATCTTTCAGGTATTTAATGGCATTATTATAATCACCTAATTTCATATATGCGCTACCCGCGTAAAAAGAGGCAAGACCAGCAGCCTTGGTACCGCCATATTTAGACATGATTTTTAAAAATCCTGCATTGATATTATCGCCCTGCAACGCAAGCCTTGCTGAATCCATGCGAAAATATTCTTCGGCCCGGAACATTGCTTCTGTAGCTTTCTTTTCATTCGGCTCCAGTATAAAGTTTCTATATCCAAAAAATCCTGCCAGCAGAAGTATAATCACGGACAGACCGTAGGCAGTTTGCTTACTATACTTGCTCCAAAATGTTTCAATCTGCGTGAGCGGGGTTTTTTCATTCTCCACATGCAATGGCTTCTTAATTTCTGACATTATTATTTATTTATTGATTGATTTGTTTTAAAAAATTATTATACTCCACACCTTAAGCCTTATACCATATACCTTCTCCTCTACCTCAATCGACCATAAAAGGATAATTCTTATCCATATACACATCTTTCAACACTTCGCTATCATCCGGCCATGGTGATTCTTCAGCAAATTTCACAGATTCATTTACGGTATCACTTACCCGTTTATTGATTGCATCAATTTCCTGTTGTGTGGCATATTTTTTTGTAAGAATGGTATTCAAAACCTGCTGAATGGGATCTCTTTGTTTGTACTCTTCAATTTCTTCCTTGGTCCTGTATTTTTGCGGATCGGAAATTGAATGTCCTTTATAACGATAGGTTTTAATTTCAAGCAATGTGGGGCCATCGCCTTCTCTTGCTCTTTTTACTGCGCGGGCAACACCTTCATGAACGGCTTCGGCACTCATTCCGTCAATTGAGTCGCCGGGCATTTCATATGCATCCGCCAGTTTATAAATATCGACTACATTCGAACTTCTTTCAACTGAAGTCCCCATAGCGTAATTATTATTTTCACAAATAAATACCACCGGCAATTTCCATAGCATAGCGAGGTTGAACACTTCATGGAGCATGCCCTGGCGTGCCGCGCCATCACCAAAAAAGGTTAATGCTATATTATCTGTACCCTTATATTTTTCAGCGAATGCCAAACCAGCTCCGGTTCCGATCTGCGCTCCAACAATACCGTTACCCCCAAAAAATTTTACATTTACTCCGAAAAAATGCATGCTACCACCCTTCCCCTTAGCCGTGCCGGTGGACTTGCCATATAATTCGGCCATACAGGAGTTGGCGCTGATGCCTTTGGCCAATGCCAATCCATGGTCGCGATAACCTGTAACAAACGGATCATCGGGACGGGTAGCCGTCATACAACCCGCAGCAATGGCTTCCTGGCCAATATATGCATGAAAAAAGCCCCGGATCTTTCCATCCATCTTATATTTTTCTTCTGCCATCGATTCAAATTGCCGTATGAGCGTCATCAGTTCATACCAATACAGGTAGGTTTCTTTTGAAAACTTGGTGGCCACTTTTGTCAAATTTTGAGGTTTACTGGCTGTATCCATAACACAGGAATTTAGCGGGGGCAAAGATAAGGGGGAAAAGGCAATTTTGAATATGCATCCGAAACAGAAAAACTCCCTCTTCCCGTTTTTTTAACGGGGTAAAAAAACCGTATTAATACGGGTTGACAATAGGCTCATGAATATTTACTTTCGCTAAAACGGACATGTTTATGTTATCTGTTGAAATTTCGACTAATGAACTGTCGTCTTGATTCATCCCCTTACCCGATTTAATCTGTTTCCCTAATAAATCATTTCATCAGCATACCCGGAAAGCTCCGTGAAAAGCGGAATGAATGGTTTCAATGAACCGTTGCCAAAGATGAATTAAATTAATTGCCATGTTTGATAATGTTGCTTTTAATGTTGTAATAGGATTGGTATTCATTTACCTGCTTTATAGTTTGCTTGTAACCATAGTCGGTGAAATGCTTGCCGAGTGGTTCGGTATTCGTGCCCGGATAATGCGAATAGGAATCGAAAGAATGCTTAATGATGGTTATTATAAAAAAATTGAAAAAGAAAAAAATATCGCGGTTCAGGGATGGTGGGCAAGATTATTCCTGCAGGAAGCAAAAGAATTCAGGCAAAGCTTCGCGGGTAAATTTTATGATTATCCGTCAATTAAATTCCTATCTAAATTAGAGGCAGAACAAAAAGGGGTATTTGGTCAGACCAAACCCTCTTATATGACACCGGTAAATTTTGCCGGGACTTTAATAAACATACTAAGTGATAAAGGTTCGGGAAAAAACAAAAATGATCAGGTAGATTTTAGTTTACGTTTTAATACACTACATATAGACGCCGAAACGCTCAGACACTTAAAAAATCTTTTAAACAACTCCGGCAATGATGTAAATATATTTCATGACAAATTAATGGATTGGTTCACTGAAACGATGGATCGTTGCAGTGGATGGTATAAGAGAAGATTAAAACTTATTTTATTCTGGTTCGGCTTTTTAATCGCCCTTGCATTCAATATTGACAGTATCCGAATCGCCATTATACTGGCAAATGATAAAGAAGCCCGCAACCAATTAGTGAATATAGGCGTGGCGCTGGCTAAGGATTCAAGCAGGTATAAAGATTTCATCTATAGCAATGGAGATTCCATTCATGCAAAGTCTGTAATAGATACAGGATTTTCCCGTGTAACAAAAGATATCAATACCGCAAACCTTATTTTAGGAATTGGATGGCATTTTGATACATTATGGAAAAAAGACAAATGGGAAGCAGAAGACGAAAAAATTCAATTCGTTGCAAATTATAAAAAGAGTTTAGGCAATCTTTCTGATCGATTGGACAGTCTTAAAACCAATATTGCCAATAGAACATTTTCCATTACCACTCTAAAAGATTCTGAGCAACTGATCGCACGGGATACTCTTTATAAAACAGCACAAATCAACTCCGTTACGAACAAAGAGAAAAGGGAAACATTAATAACAACCCTTCAAAAAACGCAAGACAGCTTAAGTAATTACGAAAAAAGAATTCAGGAGCTCAGCGTCACCAATGAGAAGGATTCCTCATTATACTTTAAAATCAATACAAATATTGGCAAAATAAAAGATTCGGTGAATTCTTTAACGGGTTATTATTTTTTTCATGTTGATTCAATATCATACGGAAAGGATAAGGGCGCATTATTTATATCCGGGCTAAGAAAATATTCTTTTCTTGAAAAACTGGGGCACTTTTTTTATGTTTTGTTTGGCAAATTTTCATTTATAGGGTTTATTCTTACAGCACTTGCTCTTTCACTGGGAGCTCCATTTTGGTTTGGAGTATTAAACAAGTTGGTGTCGCTGCGATCAGCAGGTGTGAACCCCGATGAAAAATCGTCTTCAAAGGATGAGGGGGCTTCAAATGATGCCATCATAAAAAATAATAAGAAGCAAGAAATAGTGGCCAGCACGACATCCGGGGACAATATAGAAAACGCGCTGAACAGCCTTACACAAAAAATTAAAAACGAAAAAGGCGTGATTGCTGTCGCCGTTCAATATAATAAGACCGATAATATTTCATTTCTTGCTGTAACGGTACAAAACGATAAAATAAAAAAGTACGTAGAAAAAAAATATGGAAATACTGAAATACTTGAAAATGGTTTTGGTATTCCGCTTAAGTACGTATTGGATGATGAAATAGAAGTACATACAGTGATGTCCGGATCTGAAATAGGAAATGAAGCGCTTGTATTAGGCACAGGAACACTTGGATGTTATGTGCAGAAGAAAGGATCGGATAATCTTTATTTTATTTCGTGCTGGCATGTGATAAAAGACAATATTAATTGGGATCTGGCGCCTGTAAATAAAAATATAATCAGCGGTCCCGACAAAAAAATACTGGGTACAATTGAAGAGGGTTTTCTTTCGCATGACGATCATATTGGCATTGATATCGGGATAGGCAAATTTATTGATAAAGCAAATGCGTTGGGAAATGCAGAATTCGTAATTACAAAGCAACACCGGAAGGTTACATCCTTTGATTCCTTGTTCAATACGGATGTAAAATTATATGGAAAAGTATGCCAGTTAAAAAAAGCAAAGATTTTTCATGACCAGATAAATGCCATCGCAAAGTATCCTGATGGCAAATCGTATTTATTAAACGATGTTTTCAGTATTGTCAGTACAGATCCTCAAACCGGCAAAAAGAAATCTCCCACAACAGCCGGCGACTCCGGAGCCATAGTGATGGATGAAGACGGCGCTCCGCTTGGAATGATATTTGGCGGCAACAGCAATTTTTCTTACGCTTTTAAATTCGCAAATATATTTGACGCAGATAAACCTTATAAAGATTATTTTTTCAAAATTTAATTTTCAAACTATGAAATTAAGTCGCTTACTCCTGGCAATTCCCATGACAGCAATTTTATCCTCCGGTGTTCTTGGGCAAACAATTAATATTGGTGTGAATGCATCCGGTAAACCTTCTATTGCGTTGGATGGTAAAATATCAAAAACCGATACCATTCATCTACAAATAGCAACTAATAAGGAATTAATATTTGATTTTTCAAATATTAAAGACAAAACGGCAAGGTTTAATCTGAAAGGAGCCGGTCAGAATGATGCTACCGAATTTTCAGTCGATAGTAATTTTTTTGTGATAACAAAAACGATCTCTACAGACAAGAAATTAAATATTGTTGTAAATGAAAAAAAAATTAATATCAGCAGGCCTTTCAGAATTGTTGTTGGCAGTGCCCGGTTTAGAACATCCGTAGCCCGGACATTCATTCCGCAAATTGGTTCACAAAATGGAAATACTACAACCACGTCCGCCGCGATTAATTCCATGAGCGCTCCCGCTTCAAATATTCCTAATGACGGAGAACCAGATGAAGAACCTTATCATCCGGGCAGTATCATTTATGATGCCTTAAAATTATCAGATAATCAAAATCTCTCTGAAGAGGATTTTAAAAGAATTATCAAGTTTTATTTTCCTGAATCAACGATTGATGATGTTGATAAGGCACAGAGAGCTATTGCCACAAACCCTTTCCTTAAATTAGTTAATATAAATCCATTAAAGCCAACCAAAGAAACCATCGTGGAAGCCGGGGGAGAGTTTTTATCTTCCTTGTCCTTATCCTCTATCGGCGGTCTTGATGTTACAAATATTGCCGATGGCCTTGCGAAATTCCTGGTCAAACGCACCAAACAGGAATTAACGATGGCATTTTTCCAAAAATTTAAAAATATCATTGATAACAATAAAGATCTTACAACATTATTTCCCCAAACTTCTTTCCTGCTGAGCGCCATGGGTGATGAAGTTTATGATTTTCAGAAATATATTCAGAATCTACGGGAAGCATTCAAAGAAGATATAAGGGCATTGCCAAAAAATTTTCCCGGGATTATCGATAATCATGCAGATTTTTTTAATGATAATAAAAACCTGGAAGCTTCCCTGCTCAGTGCATGTTATATTGCCAATTCGTTAGAAAACCAGGTGCATCCCGGTGATATATTGGAAAATTATCCTGTCAGTTATTTAGATAATTTAAATTCAAAAAATTATAAAGGTGCCATTCAAACAATACAATTATTGAGTGCATCACTGAGAGACACTTCGTCCAATGATAGCGCATCTTACTGGGTTTCTATAAAAAAAGTCAGGGATTTAATAAATAATAAAATTGCTCTCAAAATATATTTTGGTTTGTTTTATCAAAAAGCTTTGAAGGAATATGATTCAATAAAATTTGATAACAACCATTCCATGGTTTCCTTATTGGAAAATATCGCTCCGAATTTTGATTTGGTTTATGATTCTTACAAAACATATATACTCGGATTTGGCGATAAGTTAGATGGGCTGAACAAAATGATTAAAAACTATAGCAAGCCGGCAAATGATTCACTTGGCCTGGAAATGTATGCAAAGTATTTCAGAACTACTGTTGATATGATCGAGTATTGCATGAATATAGCCGATTTGCCATTCGCTGATAAAACACGCTTTGGGAAGAACCTGGGAGATTTTCATAAAACACTCAAGCCTTATTTCGATATTACTTACGCCGTTACAGATATGGCCACTGATATTAATCGCAAAAATTACTCTGCGGCTATTAATCATGCTGTGTATGTTTATAATGAAGTCATGGCCATAAAGCATAAAAAAGATGATGCTGGTTTAGTCATTTCAGATAATAAGATTGACAATAAGAAATCGGATAAAGCAGCAGGCGGTATTTCGACATTAAACAATCTTATAAAATATGGAGGATTTATGGCATCTGTTGCAACTGCCAAAAACAGTAATGAAGTGGAAAGCGCCATTGAATCATTTGCTTTGCCAGTAGGTTCTTCCCGAATTAAGAGAGTCTCTGATTTTAATGTTTCATTAAATGCATATGTTGGTTTATTTGTGGGCTATGAAAAAATCAGGGGAGTAGATGGTAGCGGATTTAAGCTAAATACCTATGGCATCACCGCACCTATCGGAGTATCCGCAAGCTGTGGGCATCATATTTTATTTTTTAAGTCCGGCCATGAATGGTCCACATCATTATTTCTTTCCTTAATAGACCTGGGCGCAGTAACAGCATTCAGAGTTAAGGATACTATTACATCTCAAGTGCCGACCATACAATTAAAAGACATATTTTCTCCGGGTATGTTTTTATCGCTGGGAATACCTAAAACACCCTTATCAATAAATCTGGGTGCACAAATGGGACCCAACCTTCGAAAAGTGAATGTTACAGATCCGGGAAATACCAATCCTCACAATGATTTTGAAAATAGAATTTACTGGCGTTATAGTATTTCTGTGTGTGTGGATATACCTGTTTTCAACTTTTACACAAAATCGAAGGAATAATTTTATTTTTATCATGATCAAAAAAAAATTGCTGCAGGAAATTAGTATTGCTGCAACACAATCAAAAAATAATATTGGCAACAACGAAAAGGATGTTTTTAAAATTCAGTCATGGCTTAATTTATTTGCTATGGCGAATCCTTCCCTTGCAACATCCATTTCAATAGATGGTGATTTCGGTCAGGCTACAGAATTGGCAGTAAAAAAATTTCAGGAACTCAAGGCACAACAACAAACCGGGATTGTAGATGCAGCACTCTTCAGCAGCCTGAGTGAACCCCTGTCAAAAGCATTTCAGTCACCGGCAAATGGAAACAACCTGCGCAACCTGGTATGCAATGTAGCTAACATGCATCTCGTTAATCACCCTTTTGAATTAATGATTAAGGGACAATCAAACTGCGGACCATGGGTAAGAAGTTATATGGATGGAAATGAAGGTACCCAATGGTTTTGGTGTATGGGATTTGTACAAAGTATTATCGACCAGGCTGCTTCAGAGCAAGCTAAAGATTTCAGAACTTTAATGCCTTTAACGTATAGCTGTGATACGATAGGTACAACCGGGTTGCATAAAAATTTATTACACAGGTTTGATGAGATTCGGAGCAATCCTGCGCTGGTGAAGCGAGGGGATATTTTTCTTTTACAAAAAACGCCCAATGATTGGATTCATGCAGGCTTAATTACGGATATTCTTAATGATGTATTTGAAACGATAGAGGGCAATTCTAATGAAGGCGGTTCGAATAATGGAAATGGGGTTTATAAAAGGTTAAGAAATTTTCGGTTGTCCAAACTCGATGTATTTTCAATAGATCCATTAGTGTAGTTATATAAAATTGAATACTATGAAATAAAGTAAAGGCAGAAATCATGAACTTGCATAATATAAATATACTCTTATGAATAAAACATTATACTGGCTCCTCGGGATTGTCTTTATTTTGGGATTAATTTATTTGATAATTGTAAGAATAATTCCATCAGGTACTAAATCAGATTCTATGGAAGCTGTATCATGTACCAATAAAACCGTATATCGGTATAAGAATCCTGAAGATATGTTTCCGGTTATTACCAGGGATTATTCCACCAATTTTCAAATTGCTACCGGCGTACTCAATAAACTGGCTGGAGATACTGGCAATTCGACCGTATCAGTCGGTGTCAAAAGCGAAGCGCAGCAACTCGTAGAAACCCTGAACCAGGATAATATATTTTTTCAGAATAGCCTCAAAGCATATTTCCTGGAATCAAATAATGACCCTTGCAATGACAGCTTAAAATACCTTTACACTTCTTTTATAAAAGAGATGACGGATAAACAAATTCAACTGAAACAATTCATTGCCCAAATCACGAGTTCTGATGCAAATACGGAGAAAGTTACAGATACAGGTAAAAACAAAGTACTTGCAGTCGTAGATACGAGTAAAGGAAAAGTTGACACGAGTGTTCATAATATTTCTCCAAACAGGCTTATTGTTTTAAAGGATTATCAAAAACTCAACTCCGCTGTAAATACACTCTCAAATAAATACAAAGTACTCAACAGAAATAACCTTGTTCGTCCGCAGTAATAAGCGTTACTGAAAATATATCCAGGATATCGCAGCATTCACTCAGAAATCTGTTGCGACACGACTTGCAGCCTGCAATCAATCTATTATCTTGCATCTAATATTTCATTTTGTTTCAGCTTCAAAACATATCACTCGTACAATTTAAAAATTACGGCAACGCATTTTTTTCTTTTGATGAAAGAATTGTATGTCTCCATGGCAATAATGGAGTTGGAAAAACAAACCTGCTCGATGCAATTTATTATCTCTGCTTTACCAAAAGTTATTTTTCCAAATCCGATCAGCTGCATGTGCAGCATGGCCACTCCGGTTTCCGGTTGGAAGGCTCATTCACACTGAATGGAAACGATAAAAAAGTTATCTGCATCCTGCGGGAAACGGGGAAAAAAGAATTATCACTGAATGGTGAGGTATATGAAAAATTTTCAGCACATATCGGAAAATTTCCATGCGTCATTATTACACCCGATGATGCACGAATCATTACAGATGGCAGTGAAGAAAGACGTCGCTTTTTGGACGCGCTACTTAGCCAGCTTGACTCCGCTTACCTGCAAAGCCTGATTGAATACAATAAAATAATACAGCAACGCAACAGTTTTTTGAAATCAGTGGCCGACAAAAAAATTATAGAAAGAAGTCTGTTGGATGTATACGACGAACAACTCATCAGGCCCGGCATGTACGTATTTGAAAAAAGGCACTTGTTTTTGCAAAATGTATTGCCTTTGGTGAAAACCTATTATGAAAAAATCGCTGGATCTGAAGAAGATGTAGAATTGATATATGACAGTTCCCTGCTTCATGACTCATTTAAAAATCTTTTACAAAGATCCCGGGAAAAAGACCTGTTGCTACAGCGAAGCAATCTGGGGGTTCATAAAGATGATATTGAAATAAAACTGAAGGAGCAGCCATTTAAAAACATAGCTTCGCAGGGACAGCGAAAAAGTCTGCTCTTCGCATTGAAACTTGCCGAATATGAAACATTGAAACTTGCAAAAGGATTTCCTCCTGTTTTATTACTCGATGATGTTTTTGAAAAATTAGATACACTCCGGATGCATAATCTTCTTCATTGGGTATGTGTGCAAAATGATGGGCAGATATTTATTACGGATACACACCAGGAACGTATCAGCCAACATCTGAAGGAACTTTCGATAAATTATCAATTGATTGGATTGTATTAATGTGCGGATGTGCAAATGTGCGGATGTTTGAACCATGATTAAAGGATTAAAGGATGTTTAATTTGAAAAAAACATCATGATAATCTTTCAATCCTTTAATCATGGTTCAAACATCCGCACATCTGCACATCCGCACATTCGCACATTAATTTCTTATCTTTGATCCATGGGTGAATATTCTTTAGGAGATGCGATGAAACAATTCCTTAACCGAAGCAGGCTCAAGGGTTCAATACTTGCTTTGCAGATCGGAGATGTGTGGGAAAAAATTATGGGAAAAACCATTGCACGATATACCGATAAAATCGAAATACACGGACATACACTCTATATTAACACCAGCGTGGCACCACTTAAACAGGAACTGCTCTACAAAAAAGATAAAATTATCGAACTGGTCAATGAAGCTTTGGGCGAAAAGCTGATAAAGGAAGTCGTAATCAAATAAACAGAACCACGATTAACCTGATTAATTCGGATTATGAGGAAATAAAATATAGTTACTAAAATTTCTCAAAATCCATTCTATATTTAATCCTGGTTCTTTCTCTGAACAAAATACCACGAAGTGGTGATTTTTCCTATTTGAAAAATTAGTATTTTTTATAGCCTGTTCATTGTCCACCTAAACTCTTCCTGAATATGGCTGAAGAAAAAACCGAACAGCAAATAATTGACGAGGCCAAGAACCTCTTGCAGGCAAAAGATTTCGGCAGCGCAGAAAAACTGCTTCAGGATGCTTTGCCGAAGGATCAGGATAACTCCATAAAAAACCAGCTATACCGCACATTGACAGAATGGGGACTATTTTTTTATGATAAGGCGGATTACGTTTTAGCCATACAAAAATTCAAACAAGCTGCAACGCTGGACATCGACATTCCCGAAGCAAGTTTTTATATCGCACTGAGCCTGCAGCAGATTTCAAAATATGAGGAAGCATTTGAATATTATGCAAAGGTTCCTGCTACAGACACGGTATACTACCGCCCTGCTTTACGCAATATGGGGCTCGCCTACGAAAGCATGAACAAGCCCAATGATGCCATTAAGATGTATGAAAAAGCAATCGAAGTGGACCCGAATTATGCTGATGCTTATAACGATCTTGGCATTATTTATAATGATATTGGAAAATACGATAAAGCAATTGATTACTATAAGAAAGCCCTCGAAAAAAATCCGGAACATAAATATGCGACTTATAATATTGGGCTTGCCTATGAAAAAAAGGGTGATATTCAAAAAGCGCTTGAATATCTTAAAAGCAGTGATTCAAAAACGGACCTCGCGAGGGCGTATAATTCTTTGGGCAACATTTATCTGGAAAAACAAAAGGATTACGACAAGGCCCTGGAATATTATATGCAGGCTCTTGCTGCCAACCCGGATGATAAATTTGCACTGAGGAATGCCGGTCTTGCTTACCAGGCAAAAGGAGATATCACTAAAGCGTTGGAGTTTTATGAAAAAAGCATTCAGATTGACCCGGGATTTACTGACGCATATAATAGTATTGGCAATATTTACCTCGATGCTAAAACTGATCCGGATAAGGCAATTGAATATTACCATAAAGCCTTAAGCCTCGATCCGAATTACAAATTTGCTTTTTATAATATCGGTCTGGCCAACGAGCGAAAAGGCAATTTTGATAAGGCGATAGAATATTATAATAAAACCATCGCTATCGATCCCGGTTATATCAACGGATATAACGGCCTTGGCTATGTTTATCTCGAAGGCAAGAAAGATATTGATAAGGCCATTGAGTATTTTGAAATTACTTTGGAAAAGGACCCTAATAATGAATTCATGTTAAAATGCCTTGACAAGGCTTATGAAAGAAAAGGTGATACCGCAAAATTGATACAATTGCTTAGCGGGATAACGGAAAAAAATCCTTCGAATATTGAAACATTTCGTCGCATGGGAATTATTTATGAACAAAATGGAGATACTGCAAACGCAGTAGCCACCTTTAATAAGGCACTTCAATATTCACAACACGACGACAAAACCAAATCTGAACTGTTTAATGAAATAGGTGTCGTATACCTGAATAAATGCCAATATGATGAAGCAGAAAAAAATTTTGAAGAATCAAAAAAATATGATTCCTCAAATGTCTTCTGCATACATAATATGTCCAGTGTATACCTCAAAATAGGACGATACGAGGAAGGGCTTGGGTTATTGAATGATTGCGAAAAATTATACGACAAAAAAATTGAACAGCTTCAGCTGGCAAAAGCCAAACAATTAGAACAAAGTGAGAGAAGCGATAGTACGGGTAGAAAACTTAATCCTGAAAAGGATAGAAGAAATAATTAAGTAATATGCTGGAATATTATTATTATTTGCAAGCCATCATTTTCATGGCCAAATATTCGGACGAAGAAAATTTAAAAGCGGAGCAATTGTTATTAAGCGCCATTGCCCTGAAACCGGATTACCTGGAGGCACATATGGCTTTAGCAAGATTCTATTTGCAAAAAAAAGATATTTCCTGCTGTCAGAAAAATAACAGCCAAAACGCTGCTAATTTAGAAAGGCTGGTTATCAGGGAAAAAAGCCAAAGTTTTAACAGAGCAGTATTCTATTTCAATCTGGCCCGGAAAACCTATAAGGATAATGAATTGCTTTATAAGAAAAATAAGTTTATAATTTCAGATATGGCGGATTTATATCTGAAATTTGAGGATGCAGGTGAAGCGGATAAATTATATAAATCAGTATCACAAATCGATAGCGATTTTGTAGCTGCTGTTTTAGGATGCGGAATTGTGGCATCAAAAAAAAATAAATACAAAGATGCGATTGCCGCTTTTAAAAAAGCAATTGTATTGGATCCACAGGATTATTTTATCAAGACAAATCTCGCGGATGCATATACAAAAAATGGGGATGCGGATGAAGCTGAAAAGTGCTATATGGATATTATAAGTATTGATCCTTATAATATGGACGCGCTAACCGGCTTGGGTGAATTGTATAAGAACCTGGGCGACCTGGCCTTGGAAAAAGACAATAAAGGCGATGCAGAAGATTATTATGAATCGGCGAAAAAAAGATTATTGGAAGTGCTGCTGATGCAAAAAATAAATTTAAATTCCGGCACCCCACCATCACGAAAATTAGCACATAATGAAATCTCAGCCATCAATTATTCATTAGGATATATCGAATCAAAGTTATATGAGACGAAAAAAGGCGGCTTATTTTCAGATAAGCGCTCTCTGAATAAAGCAAAAGAATATTTTTTAAGTGTAAAACCCGGAACTGATACCTACAATAAAGCCCAATCGTCAATAACTAAAATCATAAAAGCACTTAGTCAATATTCTTTTCTCAATTCAAAAGCAGGTAGTGTAGTAGTAATTATTGCTTCATTGCTGATCCTGTTACTGATACAAGGTGCTTTTTTTTATGGAAAACCACGCGAGGTATATGGTGTAACAATACCGCAAAAAGAATTGCTTTCACTTTTACATACGGAAGGCCTTGATTCCCTCAAACAACAATTTACAGATTTATCAGACAAATCGTTTTCTTCTGTAGAGAAAATGCTTGAAGCATTTAAGACAGTAACTGATAAATTAAAAATTGAAAAACCTATTGACCCGCAGGGAATCATGCTTATTTCAGATAAAAAATTCCTTCGTTGGGAACCGATCGGAGAAGTGACCTATGTATCGATGACCCTTGCATTGTTAATATTTACCATCGCAGGTTTTTTTATGCGCCAACTCTCCAAACTTAAAGTGGGAGGAATTGAATTGGAAAAGACAAGTTCTGACCAGTTGAGCATGTCGCAGAGCGTAGGTGTGCGTAAATAAAAGATTTCCTGTTGTATCTTAAGAAAGATTTTTATCTGATCCTCACTCTCGGATCAACCATCCCATATAACCAATCGGCAAGTATATTGATCCCGATAAAAAACGAAGAAGTGATCAATACGGATCCCATTACAACCGGGAAATCCAATTTTTCCAACGCATCCACTGTCACCTTACCAATCCCTTTCCAACCAAAAATATATTCAACAAAAAAAGCGCCTGCAAGCAATTCTGCAAACCAACCCGTGATGGCTGTAATAACCGGATTGAGCGCATTTCTCAATGCATGTTTCCATATCACTTTTCTCTTACTCAACCCTTTCGCATAAGCAGTACGGATATAATCCTGATCCAGCACATCCAGCATGGAACCACGTGTAAGTTGGGTGATAATTGCGAGCGGCCTGATCCCCAAAGTAATTGCAGGGAGGATAAGGTTCTGCAATTGCAGCTGACGACCTGCAAAAGGATCTGTATCAAAAAGACTGCCTGTCATATGCAAACCCGTAAATTGGTTCAAAACAAACCCGAACAAATATGCAATGACGATACCCATAAAGAAGGATGGCGCAGAAATTCCCAATACACTTACGAAAATTGCTGATGTATCCATCCAGGTATCTTTTTTTACCGCAGCAATAACACCCAGAAAAATTCCGAGCACTGTTGCCAGTATCATTGCTGATACTGCAAGCAGGATCGTACCCGGAAGCGCTTCCATCAATATGCTCCATACGTCTTTCTTTGTTTGATAAGAACGACGCAGGTAAGGAAGCTTAAGTGTAAGTTTAATATCTCCTCCAATAAAAATCCCTCTCAGATCCTTGTTCTGAATTTCATCTTTCGAATACAGACTAACCGGTGAAACATCATTCAGGTAAAATAAAAATTGTTTCCATTTAGGCTGATCGAGATATAATTCTTTGCGGATATTTTCCTGTGTTGCGGCGTCTGCCCGCTGACCCATCATGAGTCGCGAAGGATCTCCAAAACCCTGGAATAAAAAAAACACGACGATTACTATCCCGAGCATGACGAGCAGTCCATAAAATATTTTTCGGGACAGATATTTAATCATTTTTGCATTATCACAATTTGTAAGTTAATGATGGCTAGTAGCGAGTGGCGAGTAAATACCACTCGCCACTAGCCATTCACCACTCACCTATTCCTGCACCGGCAACCGGCTTATTTCCAAAATAGCGTTATCAAATTCCGCAGCGCTCCATTTATTAATGATTGTTCCGTGTTTCAATAAGTATAATGTGGGATTCGCTCTTGCAGCAGTCTTAATTGCCGTAGCATCGCATTTCAAAATGGTGATATCATACATTGTAAATCCATTCCTGCCAAGGTACACTTCCACCTGCTCCGCATTGGCAGTTATAAAATACAGCGGGATATTCTTCATTTTTTTCCCGGAGAATATTACGCTGAATTCTTTATTCCATGGAGGATTGCTATCTGGTAATTCTTTTGCAAAAACAAAAATAGTATACCCTGGCTGTTGGAGAATTTGCTGTGTCGTATCATTTCCCGAAAGCGTAACCAGGCTAAAATCCCTGATATCAGGTTCGGCATTACCTTTTCTTACAAGTTTATCATATCTCTTTATGAATTTGTACGAATCATCAAAATCAGAAGGAAATTTATCGGCAGTAAATTCAACCTGCTTACCGTTTTTTTCATAAATGAATGAAATGACCGTGCTATCAGGTATAGCGCCCGGAGGCACTTTCATTTTCTCCGGAATATTTACTCCCACTTTGTAAGGCAGGCAATCTGTGAAAGGCAAATATTGCAGCACATACCATTGTATTGAAAAAGAAATGATGATGGTTAAAATCAGAATGATCTGGCTGTTCAGGTTTGATAGAAAGGGTTTGATCTTATTCCTGTTTACAAAAAGAAAAACAATCAGCGCGAGTAGCAATAAATCCTTTGCAAAGGACTGGCCTGCGGTTAATGGAATGCAATTTCCAAAACATCCGCATTCTTTTATTTTGTCGGATAAAAAAGCATATCCCGTTAAAAAAGTAAAAAAGATAATCAATAAGAGCAATAACCAGCTGAATAATTTCATCCTCCATCCGAGCAACACTGCAACACCGGCAACAATCTCGAAAGCAATCATAACAATAGAAAAAACAAGGGTATAATTATCAAGCCAGTGAATATTCCACACCTCAAAAAATTCCTGCATCTTATAGCTGAGCCCCAGGGGATCATTCGCTTTGATAAGGCCTGAAAAGATGAAAAGAATGCCAACGAATATGCGTGATATATTGATAAATAATTTCATGAAGCCAATTTGATACTGATAAATTAAATAAGAACTTTAAAACAAAATTTCTTCTCTTTATTTATGCTTACCTTCTCCCAGTAATATCAATGCAAATAAAGAATAATTGATGATATCAATGAAATTGGAATCAATGCCCTCACTTATCAACGTTTTTCCATCATTTGCGAGTATTTGCCGTATTCTCAATAATTTCATCAGGATAAGGTCGACAAAACTTTCCTGGTTCATATCGCGCCATGCTTCGCCATAGTCGTGATTTTTATCCAGCATCACCTTCTTCACCAGTTCGATTTTTTCATCATACCATTTGCTGACAATATTTTCGGGGAGATCTTCGATGGATTCATTTTTTAAATCCATCTGGATTAAGCCGATGACTCCATAATTCACAATCGCCTTAAATTCGCCGGATATATCTTCATCTATTTTTTGCATACCTGCCTGTTGAATGGTACGAATGCGCTGTGCTTTGATGAATAACTGGTCAACGATTGAAATCGCCCGCAATACCCGCCAGGAAGTACCATAATCTTTTGTTTTCTTGATAAAAATTTCTCTGCAGGAACGAAATGCACGATCATATTGCTGATTGGTCTGGCTCATTAATTATTATACTATTTTTTTTTACAATTTCTTGGGAGATGTGAAACGTAAAACGTGAGACGTCAGATGTTAATAAGTAGATTTCACGTTTCACGATTGACGTTCTCATTAAATTCCCCGCCAAACCTACGAAAAAGATAATTTAACTGTGGAACAGGACACAAAATATTAAAATACGATATCCGCTGTCATCACACTATATCCTTCGAAAAATATTTACTTTCGATCCGGATATAAAAGATAATTAGCAATGTTCACGCTCAATTGCAAAGGAAAATTACTTGTTGCAGAACAACCATTGGTTATGGGGATTATCAATTCCACACCGGACTCATTTTATGCAGGGAGTCGTTTTATGGACAAAGATATTACACTCAAACAGGCAGAAAAGATGATGAATGATGGTGCTGCGATTCTTGATATCGGCGGACAAAGCACCCGGCCCGGTGCCGAACAGGTAAGTATAACCGAAGAATTAAACCGGGTTATCCCTGTAATAGAATCAATTCATGTTCATTTTCCTGAAG
>Ga0137407_10000389_pt1 | contig 30615 bp, 23 predicted proteins | sample CZOMad2_2_16fung_FD_108410 | JGI IMG/M metagenome (GOLD analysis project Ga0137407, IMG submission 108410) | Vadose zone soil fungal communities from Angelo Coast Range Reserve, California, USA - CZOMad2_2_16fungal (Illumina Assembly) | ecosystem: Environmental > Terrestrial > Soil > Vadose... | reverse complement strand
GCTGCATAATTCGGGATCGGGAAGTCAGGGAACTTAAATGGCTCAGCCCCGGGGATAAAAGCAGAGGCGATGATGGTCGCGACATCCTCTGCGTTCCAAACGAACGTTACCTTCTTTCGGTGGGGCTGCCGGGCCAGTGTGTGGAGAGCATCGCTTCCAATGAAATCATGGTCAAATTTTATGAATGGGCCATAACCGAGTTCATACGGAGTGACATAATAGTCTTCGATATTTTGCGAAGCGAAGCTGCCGCCCACGGAATTATTCGATTCATAACCCTGGGCCGGCAACCATTCGCGATACGGCTTCATTCTCTCGCCTGTATAGACGGCCGGCACTGGCGCCGGAATCCAACCGGCCTCCACTCCCGCGGTTGCATAGGCACGGGCGCCGATTAGGCGCAGGCCCAAGTCCTTTCCAGCTTCCATAATCGTGGCGAGCACCTCTCGCCCCTCGGCGTACGGCCCCCAGATTTCGAATCCAGGAACACCGGACATCGAGTGGCGGAGAGCGTCCGCTCGGAACGTACCAATGTTGATTTTCCCAAAGCAGAAGAATTTAATCTCTGGAACGGGGCCGCCGTTCAATCTTTCAAACAACTGGGCAGCGTTCGGCCCCTGGATTTGGTACCGATAGTAGTCGCGAACGATGATTGCGCCGCCGGATTGGAGAGGCGAGCGGTCGCGTCGTTCGAATTTGACGTCGTAGGCGCCTGTGGTGCCGTGATATTGGACCCAGTTCATTGCGGGAGCGCGTCCTACGAGCAACAGCTCGCAGTCTCCCGTGAAGAACAGAACTGCATCTCCGATAAAGTAGCCCTCGTAATTGCATACGACGAACTGTTTTGCCTTGCCCGGTGCGAATTTGCTGAAGCTGTTGACCCCCAGTGAGTTGAGGAGACGAAAGGCATCCGGCCCCTTAACCAGCAGATTGCCCATATGATATGACTGATCCGCAAGCGCAACTGTTTCGCGCCATCCTCGCTGCTCATTTCGCCAGGACGTGAATTCGGCGGGAACGACAGGAAATGTAAAAACTCCAACCTGCGAATTTCGAAGGTAGTCGATAGGATTTCCGATAGATCGAATCAGGTCTTCCAAACTCCTTTCTTTCATCCCGTAATCTCCCGCCCAGCACTCTTCCGCTAGCGATGAGTGTTTGAGATGGATCGCGACGCCGCGATCAGAACTTGACACCGAACGTTACACCGTAGGTGACCGGTGAACCCAGTGCACGAAGGTTGCCCTGATTCGCTTCGATCAACGAGGTCGCGTAGATTGTGTTACCAAGATTTTTCCCCCACGCCTTAATCGAGTAGCGATTATTCGGGTCGGTCCACATAATCGACGTGTTGACGATCCCAAAATCGCCTTGATAGAGCCAATTGTCCGGCGCCGCATAGAGGCGGCTGCTGTGGTAGTAGGTGACATTCATGGACAGCGCACCAGCGCTAAATTCGTGTCTATAGTTGCCGCCAATGTCATAGGTGAACGTCGGCGAGTAGGCTAGCTTGTTGCCCGCGGCATCCCCGGCGCAAGGTACTCCAGGGGCGACCGGAACACAGCCGCCGCCGGGAACAAAGTAGTCCGCGTTCGGGAATGACGTGAAGCGGTCATGCAGATAAGACAATCCGCCGCTCAGGGTCAGCTCATGCGTCAGAACAAAGTCCGCATCCAGATCCAAACCATAGATTTTCGCCGCGGCTCCGTTGTAGATCGCCTCCGTACCGGCCGCAAAGCGACCCACTTGAATGTTCGAATAGTCGTAGTGGAATGCCGCCGCATTGAGGCGCAGATGCTTGTCGAACAACTCCGTCTTCAAGCCAATCTCGGCAGACCGAATTGTTTCGGGCCGGTAGGCTGGATTTGTAGCCAGGGTAAGGTTGTAGCCACCGCTTTTGAATCCGGTGTTGTATGAAACGTAGCCGAGTACGTTCTGCCCAAACTTCTGATCGAGGGCCACCCGGTAGCTCAGATTGTTAAAGGAGATCTTGGCTGGAATACCTGCTCCCGGGGGTGGGATCGGCGTTGTCGGCCCCGGCGAGTTCGCAACGGAGAACTCCTCGGTGCCTGCCAGCTTCTTGTCTTCATTCGTGTAACGCAGTCCTGCCGTAGCATTCGTACCTGGCAGGAACTCCCATGTCGCTTGCGCGTAGCCTGCAATCGAGCCGGTTCTTTGCGAGTCGTTTTCGATGATCGCTACCGGCACCCTGGGAATCGGCGAAATGACACTCGGACCGAAACCGATGATCAACGGATCCCACTTGTCAAGAGCGTAGAAATAGTAGACACCCGTGACCCATTTGAGGACTTCGTCACGGCCGGACGACAGTTGGATTTCCTGGCTAAATTGCTTCGAGTCGGCCGTCGCGCTGATCGAGAGGATGTCGACCGGCGTCTGGTCCGTATCCAAGGGAAAGAAAAAGAAGGACTGCCGCCATGCAGTAATGCTTTGGAGCAAAACGGGTCCGAAGTCATGGTTGATCTGCAGCGCCGCTCCTCCGGCTTTGAGCCTGTTTTGCGGCTGAATGTTGTTATTGATATCGAAAGCCGTGCCATAGTTGAACGGTCCGCCGAAAAACGGATTGCTGAAATTGACCGGATAGCCTGGGACGGTGTGCTGAGTATCGCGGCTGGTTTTGCGTTGCTCATAGTCCAGCGCCAGCCGGATCTGGGTCGTATCCGACGCATCGAACAGGAATTTCGTCCGGCTCGCAACATCATTGCTGAGTCGACCCACCGGCTGGCCCGTGTCAAGGTTGCGACCCCAGGCCTCTCCCTGATACTCATAGCGCAAGGCAATGTCGGCCGCGAGTCTACTGGTGAGGCCAGCGGTTGCGTAAAGATCCGACGCCACATCTTGATAATTGCCGTAGGTGATGTCAGAGGACAGCGACGGATCGTGCTGCGGGTCCTTCGTGACGACCTGGATAAGGCCACCGGTTGCGTTACGCCCGAACAGGGTTCCCTGCGGTCCCTTGAGAACCTCTATCCGCTCTACGTTGTTGAGTGTCATGAGCGAGGCGGGAGCACTTGCGAGGTAAACACCGTCGATATAGGTGGCCACAGGCATTTCGATGCCTGGACCGTTCGACGTCGTGCCAACTCCGCGGATGTGAGGCTGGATGTAGCCGGCAGCTTGCGGCGTCACGAGACCTGGCGTGACGAGGCTCAGGTCCTGCGAGGTGTTGATGCCGGTCGCTGCCAACTGGGCTGCTGAAATCGCCGTAACCGCAACGGGCACATTCTGTAGATTCTCAGAGCGGCGCTGAGCAGTGACCACTATCTCTTCAAGACCACCTCCGGAGGTTGTCTGATTCTCGGCGAAACTGCCGACGGGCCAAATGATCGCAAGCGCGCACGCTGACATCCCGATGTGATTATTCATTAGTTTACCCGCGCATATTTTGTTTTGCTGATCACACGGCCATGTGACTTCGCGCATAGTTGCTTTGCAGGTGTAATAGGTTTCGACCGACACTTGCTGACGCCACGCGCCCCCCACCCATGCGACCTGTCAGTTATCTATGCGCATGATCGGCTTCTTAGCCAGATTTAAAAAATCACATCTGGTGTTGTGAGGTATCAGCGATAGTTGTGGGTCGATCCGCCTGGTGTCATTGGAAGTCGCCCGTTCGTACCGCCGTTCCGTCCGGAAGCTCTCGCGCCAGCATTACCTATGTTCACCCCTTAGGCTTTGGACGCCGCGACGGCGTCGGCCCCGCTGAACTTGATTGCCAGGCCCAGCGCTGCAAGCTTGTCCGCTACCTCCTCATTAACGGCGAGCGCGCGCTGAACCGATGGCCGCTGCTTTGAGCTCGCATCGTGGCGTGCGAAGTTCGGAAAGTCGGATGCGTCAAACGCAGTACCCGCCACGCGGAACCACACCCAGTTGATATAGGCGTCGACTATCGACCAGCGATCACCGTACCACCACTCGCCCCGGGATAACCGCTGGTCGATGATGGCGAAGTTGGGCCGCATGGCAGCTTCGGCCATCTCGAAAACCCGCGACCGACCCTCGGGCGTATCACAGAAGAATTGTGGAATGCGGAGCCTCGTCACGATCGGGTGCAAGCCCGAGGCGCAGAAGGCGAGATCCGACAGAACGAGTGCCTGTTCGAAATCACCGGTGACCTCCGGCAGGAGGGCCACCCCTGGAAACGTCCGCGCAAGCCAAGAGAGAATCGCGACATTCTCGGAGAGGGGGCGTCCGTCCACGATCAGGGTCGGAACCTTGCCCTTGGGATTGAGCGCCAGATACTCCGGCGAGCGATGCTGTCCCTTGGCGAACGCGACGATCTCGATTTTGTAGGGACAACCGATCTCCTCCAGCGCGATCAGCGGCACGCGGGCACAGGTATCGGGCGCGAAATGAAGGGTGAAGGTCGGCATTTCTATACTCCAATGATGCGGAATGCGGTTTCCCCGACAGTTCGACGATACGGCGTGCCAAAGTCAGAACTCCACTCTGTCGCCACCCTTTAGAGCAAGCATTTCACGCGCCTCAGCCGGGGTGGCCGGTTCCAGTTCCATCTCGGCGAGAATGCGGACGATCCTTTCGACCTGCTGAGCATTGGAGACGGCGAGTTCGCCGCGTTTGATGAACAGGCTGTCCTCCAGCCCCACGCGAACATGACCCCCCATCAGTCCCGCCTGTGTCAGGAACGGCATCTGGTGACGCCCGGCAGCAAGCACCGACCATCGATAGGCTTCGCGCCCGAACAGCCGGTCAGCGGTTTCGCGCATGAACATGAGATTCTCGAGATCGGGACCGATACCACCGAGGATACCGAAGATCATCTGAACGAAGAACGGGGGCTTTACGAGTCCACGCTCGATGAAATGCGCCAGATTGTAGAGATGGCCAACATCGTAGCATTCGTGCTCGAACCGCGTGCCTGCATCACTCAGCGACGCCAGAATGTAGGCGATATCGCGGAAGGTGTTGCGAAAGACATAGTCGTCGGAGTTGACGACATACGCCTCCTCCCAGTCATGCTTCCATCGTTTGACCCGCTTGGCGGCGGGGAAGAAGGCGAAGTTCATCGAGCCCATGTTGAGTGAGCACATCTCGGGCTTGAATTTTGCGGCGGCGGCGAGCCGATCCTTGACCGACATCGTCGCGGAGCCACCGGTGGTGATATTCACCACCGCGTCGGTCGCTCGACGAATAACCGGCAGAAAGCGGGCATAGACGGCCGGATCGCCGGTCGGCCGCCCATCTTCGGGCACGCGGGCGTGCAGATGTAGGACGGCAGCGCCAGCTTCAGCCGCCGCGATTGCCTGCCCGGCGATCTCCTCGGGAGTGATCGGCAGCGCAGCCGACATGGTCGGCGTATGGGCCGAGCCGGTCACTGCGCAACTGATGATCACCTTATTTCTCATCAATAGGGTTCCATCAGCGCCAATGTCGCCTCATGGAGCAGCTCGCCCGGGCGTGCCTCGGGGTTCTTGATTCCCCGCCATCGCTCCTGTTCCCAAGCGGAGATCTGTCGCGAACTCTCGATCACGAAACGTGCGCGCTCGAACCGCCGGGTCATGAATTCCTCGAGCAGTGATTCAAGCGGCCCTTCACGCCCTAGCAGTTCGCCGAGCAGGACGGCATCCTCGATAGCCATGGCCGCGCCCTGCGCGAGATGGGGTGTCGTCGCGTGCGCCGCGTCGCCGATGACTATCGTGCGACCCTTCATCCAGGGCGGCGGCAACAGCACATTCTCGAGCGGCTTGAACACCACGCCGGCCGGATCGACGATCTGCTCACGAAGCTCGGCAATAAAGCCGGTATAAGCGGAGAGGCGCTCGCGCATCATCCGGGCAAGATCAAACGTCGGGTAGCGCGCCTTCTCAGGCTCGGTGGTGACGATGAACATGTACATCAGCGTCGGCGAGAGCGGTACGAGGCCGACCTTGCTATCCGGCCCAAAATAGAGTTCACCCCACGCGATCTTGGCTGGTCGGCTAAGGTTGTAGCGCCAGACGCATTGGCCGGCGTACAACGGCTTCACCGTGTCGCCGAATAGACGCCGCCGCGTGTCGGAGTAGACTCCGTCGCAGCCGATGACGAAATCATAGTCCGCCTCGCTGCCGTTGCTGAAGCGCACGTGCACCCGTGTGCCGCGATCGTCGATGTCGGCGAGACTGCTCCCCAATCGGATCGCCGCGCCGGCGCCGACGGCCGCTTCGCTCAGCACCTTGTGGAATAATGGTCGGGTGATGCCGTTTATCGGCGGCATACCGGGCGCGGCGCTGTCGGTCGCCGGCGCGTCGAAAAGGAAGTTGCCCTCCACATCATGAATTCGCCAGCCCGGGAAAGCCGCTCCGAGCGTGATGCACCGTTGGGCGAGTCCTATCCGATTGAGCGCGCGCAAGGTGTTATTGGGCTGAATGATGCCGACGCCATAAACGCTGAGGTCGGGCTTGATCTCGATGAGGTCGACTGCAATCCCCTGCCGGCGCAGCGCAACGGCGGCCGTGAGTCCGCCGATGCCGCCGCCGACCACCAGAACCTTCGAAACAGCGGGCATCAATGGCCGACCTTGGATGGCTCGATGCCCGTGATGTAGCTGAAGTCCCAGGCGGGTGGCTTCATCAGGAAGGGTGGCAGGTTGTGGACGTAGTGCGCATAGGCGAAGAGCGGCGCGTGCCAGTCCCGCGGCACCCAGCCGTCATCTACGTAATCGGCGTCGGCGCCATATTCGGCTTCACCGCCCGCCGGGCAGGGGATGTAGTAAAAGAGTGCAGAGTCGATTCGATGGCGGCCGAGCCCCAGATGCGATGGTTCCCAGCCACAGCGCACCATGTGGTTGGCACCAACCATGATCTCGTCGATGTCCTCGACCGCAAAATTGGCGTGATGGAAGCGGTGCATCCCGTCCATGCCCGGGAAGGGTGCAGTGGCGTTCAGCAGCAATAGGTTGTGGTGGTTGTTGGTACCGTCCGCGCGCAGATACATCCCGAAGCCCCGCTGGTTGTCTGACAGGCGGAAGCCAAGCCGGTCGCGCATAAAGGCATAGCCGGCCTGGTAATCGGGAATGGCGAAGACCACATGGGCGATGGCTTTGGGGTACGCCCTAAGCCGCCATTTGCGCTGCTGGTTGAGGCGCCGGACGCTGCCGGGTGCGTTCAATGGGTCGGGTGCACTGAGGACAGGCTTCTTGACCCAAAGCCTGATGCCCATGGCTAAGCCGAAGTCGGTGAGGAAGCGGGCCGTACCGTCCCCATCGCGCTTCACCTTGCGGTCCGTCGACAGACCGGCGACGAGGGCTTCGAGGGCCGCCTCAGTGTCGACGCCCCAGATCACCTCGCGTACACCGTCGCCTACTAGTGACGACTGCGGCAGCGCGGGATCGTCGCGATGGTGTATCAGGACGTGTGAACCTTCGGGCAGATCAAACTTGCCAACACCGGCTGCAGACGCAGCCCGTCGAAGACCGAAATCTGCGAAGAACCTACAGGATTTCTCCACGTCCTCGACGCCGTAGGTCAGGCATTCAATTCCTAAGATGGCCATTGTACATTCACAGGCGACTTGAGTGTTATTTCAGGGAAGTGTGTGGCGTCGCTTGCAGGTTGGGAAATCACATGCGAAGTTGCCTGCCACAATTATCAATTGTGGTTAGCGCTTCGTGTCCAGTCTTTCTGATGCCTTGCGGAATGCCCCCCTTAGATAAATATGCGTGGGATCCTCATCATTGCGAGCATGCCACATCAGGTCCTCCCGGAGCGGTTCAAGCGCGATAGGACACGCCAAGACGCGCAATCGAAGCGGCGTCGCGAGCGCCTTAGCGAGCCGGCGCTGCGCGGTCGCCACTAACTGCGTTCCGGGTAGCATGAAAATCAGAGTGGCAAAGCTCGGCGCGGTCGCCGCAATATGGGCATCAAACCCGACCTGCTCCCAGCCTCGCTCAACCAGCGTCCGAATTCCGCGCCCGAACCGCACCACATTGTGTTGTGCTGACCGATAAGTGTTTAACGACATTTTCGTTCCGGCCGGATGATGGCGGTCGACCACGCAGACGAAGTCGTCATGGAAGAGGCCTTCGGCGCGGATTTCGCCGCTCGGGAGATAGTCGCTGTAGAGACTGCGGTCGCTGACGGTGACGCAAAAATCGAGATCTCCGCTGTCCAAGCGGCGGAAACTGAGATCACTATAGGCCTCGACCCGCACGGTAAAGTTCGGTGCCTCGGCAGCCAAGATCTGCATGAGTCTGGGAAGCAACACGAGCGAGGCATAGTCGGACATGGCGACACGCACTGTGCCCTTCGCCGTCCCAGGATCGAAGTTTGGCTGGGTGTTGAGGGCTGCCTCCACCTTCAGCAGCGCTTCGCGCACCGGGAGCATCAGGGAACGCGCGAGAGGTGTGAGTTCCATCTCCCGGCCGACTCGTACGAGCAGTTCATTCTCGAAGTGTTCGCGAAGGCGTCGCAGCGCACCGCTCATTGCCTGTTGCGTCACGAAGAGTCGTTCGGACGCGCGCGTTACGTTCCGCTCGGTGAGCAGCGCGTCGAGCGATCGCAGCAGATTAAGATCGAAATGGCTAAACTGCATGGGAGTCCTCCGGAGCCATCACAAAGCGTCATAGCGTAAATCCGATGCCGATTTGATTACATCGCTCAGCGCGTCAGCAACGATCAGAACCGATTATGCCGCGCGGCGAAAGCGTCGCCATTCGACGGTCTACGCACCCCGGAGATAAATAAGCCAGTCTAGCCGCTCTCTGACGGCCAACATCACGATGACGTTGGATTCGAACATATGCCACTTCGATGGTTCATCATCGGACATGGTGCCCGGATGTTCAAGAAGAGCGGGGTACCGTTTTCAATTAGACCAGCCGCCGTCAATGACGTGGCATTGACCGGTCACGAAGGCTGATTCGTCCGAACCCAGATAGAGTGCCAACGAAGCGATCTCAGCGGGTCGTCCCAAGCGCCCCATCGGTTGCCTCGAGGTAAACGCGGTCCACGCAGCGGCGAAGTCGCCGGTCGCTGTGAGACGTTCGTGCAGGGAGGGCGTGTCCACCGTCCCCGGGCATATCGCATTGCATCTGATTCCTTTTGCGACAAAATCCGCTGCAATGGACTTGGTCAGCCCCACGACTGCGGCCTTCGTGACGCCGTAGACGAAGCGACTGGGAACTCCCTTGATCGATCCTGCGACGGATGCCATGTTGATGATCGATCCGCGGCCTCGCTCGAGCATTCCAGGCAGGGCGGCGCGAGTCAGCCGATACATGGCGGTGACGTTGATGTCCAACGAAAAATTCCAAGCCGATTCATCACATTCGAGAATTGTGCCGGAGTGAACGTAACCCGCGCAGTTGAACAAAACGTCGACGGGTCCGGCTTCTGAAATCGCCGCGGCGATTTCCACAGGATCTCTCACATCAAGGCGGCGGGTTCGGCAACCGGCGACGTTCGCGAGCAAATCAGCATCGATGTCGGTGGCCAACACCGTCGCACCCTCCGAGGCAAACAGTTCTGCCGTGGCACGTCCGATCCCCTGTCCCGCAGCGGTTACCAGCGCGGTCTTACCTGCCAGGCGTTCGTGCGTCATGTTGAATGTCCTGCCGCATCTGTCTCATGAAGTCCGGAGCGGTGGTCAGTACCGGTAGGCGCTGGAACGGGGGCGTCGGCGTCTAAGAGGCCCTCGTTCTTCAGGTCACGCCAGAACACAGCTCGTCCTTGCTCTCTCAATCGAATGTATATAAAATACCTTTTACTGGCAAAAATAACAAGGGAAGAGCGACACGGTTTCTCCGAAGGGATTCGGCGTTACCGATGTCCCGTCACGACGCCGCGCGGGTTCATTATTGCCAAGCCGGGCACGACAGCCGCCACACATGCCACGCGATACAGTGCCGAATTTGCCGCATCAGGCAACATCGGGGATCTCTGGTAAATGTCACAAGCGGTGAATGTCAGCGCGCTTCTGGCACCCCTCGTTCGGCGGCCGTAAACTGCTCCAGCCTTGCTGTCTATTGAAAATTTGCTTGACATTTTTACTGGTGGAATCACACTGCACCAATAATAACTTACGCATTCAACGTGTCGGGTCGCGAAATAAAGTCTCTTTTGCCCGCAATAGCCGGCCAATCCGAGCGACCGAGGTCGTTCGCTGCGAGCGACGCGAATCGCGACAACGGAGGCAGAGGCGAGTGACCGTGATTACTGCACTGCAGACCTTCGACATCCGTTTCCCCACGTCTCGGGTACTGGACGGCTCGGATGCAATGAATTCCGATCCTGACTACTCTGCCGCGTACGTCGTGTTGCGCACTGACGACGCGAACGGCCTATGCGGTCATGGGTTCGCTTTTACGATTGGGCGAGGCAACGATGTACAGACCTTGGCTTGCGCGGCGCTGCGCCACCTCGTCGTCGGCCGAAAGGTCGCGGATGTCGTTACCAACCTCGGCGGCTTCGCTCGAAGTCTGACGAACGACTCGCAACTGCGCTGGTTGGGCCCCGAGAAAGGCGTTATGCACATGGCTATCGGTGCCGTCGTGAACGCAGCATGGGACATGGCGGCGCGCCACGCCGGGAAGCCCGTCTGGCGGCTGATCGCCGACATGACCCCCGAGCAGATCGTGGATCAGATCGACTTTCGTTATATCAGCGACGCGCTCACGCCCGCGGAAGCCTTGTCGATTCTGCGTGCAGCCGCACCCGGCCGGGCAGAACGCATGGCCACCCTGAACGCGCTGGGCTATCCGGCCTACACGACTTCGCCGGGTTGGCTGGGATACTCTGACGAGAAGCTTGCACGATTGGCGAGACGGGCGGTCAGCGATGGTTTTCGTACCATCAAGCTCAAAGTCGGACTCAATATCGAAGACGACTTGCGCCGCTGCCGGATTGCGCGCGAGGCCATTGGCCCTTCGATTGCGCTGGCCGTCGACGCGAACCAGCGGTGGGATGTCGGGTCGTCCATTGACTGGCTGAAACAATTCGCCCCCTACAACGTAGCGTGGGCCGAAGAGCCAACGAGCCCGGACGACGTTCTGGGCCACGCCGTCATCCGCCGCGGAGTCTCGCCGATGCGCATCTCCACGGGCGAGCACACGCAGAACCGAGTGATATTCAAGCAACTGTTTCAGGCGCAAGCGGTCGATCTTGTTCAGATCGACGCAGCGCGTGTCGGCGGTGTCAATGAAAATCTCGCGATTCTGTTGATGGCCGCTAAGTTCGGGGTGCCCGTGTTCCCGCACGCAGGCGGGGTCGGACTGTGCGAACTGGTACAGCATCTGGCGATGGCCGACTACGTTGCGATCAGCGGTTCGATGGAAGACCGTGCGATCGAATTTGTCGACCATTTGCACGAGCACTTCGTCAACCCGGTGCACATCAGCGGCGGCCGCTACGTGGCGCCGTCCAGCGCCGGGTTTTCTGCGGAAATGCGACCGGAATCTCTGGAACGCTACCGCTTTCCGAATGGTGCCGCCTGGAGGGCAATCCCGGGCTAATGCCAATCGCCCAAGTGTGGCTTTTGGGCGGCAAGAGAACTTACACTCGCACCACGAGGCTCATCGCTCGCATTTTTACTGGTAAATGGCTCCAAGCTGAAGGGATGATCGCTTTATGGCAGATGCCGCCCACCCAAAATATCGTGCTCCGGCGCTGGAGAAAGGATTGGCCGTCCTCGAGCTATTGGCCGGCGCGCGTGAACCGATGTCGCTGAACGTCATTTCCCGTCACTTGAGGAGATCAGTCAGCGAACTCTTCCGAATGATTCAAGTATTGGAGTTTCGGGGATATCTCGAGATTTCCGGTTCCGGCGAAGGATACGTGCTGAGCAATAAACTATTTACCCTCGGCATGACGCGAGCGCCAACCAGAAATTTGCACGACGCGGCGTTGCCCGTAATGCACCGGCTTGCCGAACGCACCGGGCAATCATGCCATTTGGGTGTGGCTTCCGCTGACCAGATGGTCATCGTCGCTCGGGTCGAGGCTCCGGGCGACCTTGGATTTTCGGTCCGCGTCGGCTATCGCCGGTCGCTGGTCGACTCGACCTCTGGCCTCGTTCTGTACGCCTTCCAGTCCGATCTGGTGCGTGCTGAGTGGAAAGCGCGCCTCTCGGAGTCTGTGAGCCGTCGTGAGTGGGTAAATTTTGAACGACGGGGTCACGCTGCACGAAAGGCGGGCTTTGTAAGGTCGGAGAGTCACGCTGTGCAGGGCGTGATTGATCTATCGGCTCCCGTGGCTCAATCAGGCAGCGTCGCGGCCGCGTTGACCATCCCCTACGTGAAGACGGTTCGATCGCTCTCAATCGAAGAGACGGTGAGTCTAGTCGTGCTGGCGGCACAAGAGATCTCGAGCGAACTGGGCGGCGGAAATCGGCCTACGGCCTCGGCGGACGATATCCTCGCGAGTTGAGGCCCCTGGGCCGCCGGCTTCCACAGCGCCGCAAAAGTTCGTCTCAGCAGTCACGGGTGCTCGTCACTCCTTGTGCCGGGTCCGGCTTTTGCCGGCACTGAGCCGTCAGCGAAGCGGCGGCGCCCATTACCCCGCGGCCGGTGTCATTCCGAAGTGAATCGTGCGTACGGGGCTGTTCCCACAAAATACGCGTGGATTAGATCTGTTACATATACTTAGTCATAATTCGCCTATAGAAACATTTTTATTGCTAAATATCGAAGCCGTGCTTAGAATCAACCCAACTCCGGCCCGGATAGGCAGAGATCGGCGGTCACCGCCAGCGAGTACAAGAAAGACGAGTGGGGGGATTTACAATGAAGAAATCGCTCAATTATCAGTTACTTCGCGCAAGCTTTCTCACCGCAGCGTTGCTGACGGCAGGCGCACTGAATGGGCAACACGCGCTGGCGCAAACGGCGACACCTGCGACTGCCATCGGTGCTCCGTCGGAACTTGATGAGATCGTGGTCACCGGTACCACCATCAAAGAGACGATCATGCAGACGTCTTTTGCGGTTACGAAGGTTGATCAGGAAGCCCTCGCGAATTCGCCCGCGCTCGGCTTAGCCGCACTGCTAACCACCATTCCGGGCTTCTACGGTGAGGCAAGCGCCGGAGAGGATAACTTCAACATTTCCGCGCGCGGCGTCCGGGGCGGTTTCCTTGAATACATCAGCCTCCAAGAAGACGGGCTGCCGTTTCTGTATAACGGATTTCTCGAAGAGTTAGAAATACGCCGCGATTTGACGTATGGTGAATTGGAAGTCACGCGCGGCGGTCCCTCCGGCGTACTGACTTCCAATGGCGCCGCTGCCATCGTCAACTTCATCTCCCGCAAGGCGACCGATACCCCCGAAGGCGAGGTGGCCGTCTCGTACTATAACTATGGTGAAGTTCGGACGGACGTCTTTTACGGCGGTCCCGTCGGTAATTCGGGAGATACTACCGCCACGATCGGAGGGTACTTTCGTCGCGGCGACGGGGTCAAAAATGTGGGCTACGATACCAACAACGGCGGACAGTTCCGGCTGACGCTGACGCATAAATTCGACGACAGTACATCGTTGACGGTCACCTACAAACACATCGACGATCACACGCAATTCTTTTTGCCGCAGCCGGTGAAAATCACGCAAAGCGGAAGCATTCAAAGAATCTCGCCAATCCCTGGATTCAACGCTGAAACCGACTATTTGCAGGGGCGGGAAACCCAGCTGATCAACATCAAGTCCCCCAATGGCGACCGCCAATCCATCAATCTCCAAGACGGGATATGGGAGAGATCGGATACAGCGACTTTTATCGTCTCTCACGATTGGCAGAACGGTCTGAGATTCAATGATTCGTTGCGAATCGCCAAGATTAAAACCATTGATAACGACTTGCGCAATTTGGGGGGCAATAGCCAGATCCAAAGCGCGGCCTCATTCCTGGCGACGAATCCTCTGGTCACCAATTTAATCTCGACGTTTGCAGCGAAAGGGGCCGTTGGAGCCGAGTTGGTGCGGGTTGACTCCGGCGCCGTCATCACCAATCCGGCAACGATGAACGGCAACGGCCTGCTGACCCAGATGGGCGCCAATCAATTTACTCAGACTACGGATGAAATCATCAACGACGCGCAGCTGACCTATCGCACCGATAGAAACAACACCACTCTGGGATTACTGACGTGGAACGTGAATATGGACGTCAGTCAGATCGGTGTCGATTTTCTCATGGACGTCACCAATCAAGCGCATCTCGTCGACGTAGCGGCGGTCAACGCGGCGGGCCAGATCGTCGGTCACCTAACGGACAACGGTGTCGTGCAATACGACACGGGTTATGCCAGCGGAACGGTCAATATAAAGTCCAATTCCGTGTATTTGAACGATCAGTATCAACCGATGGATCCTTTGCGGCTCGATGCCGGAGTGCGTTTCGAGAGGGTCGGCTACAAATCGGTGTCTGAAAATGCCGCCGGCGGCGTGCCACTCAGCGGGGTGCTCAACCCCGATGTAATCGCCGATCAAGCTGCCGCGGGCTACGGAACCGGAACTTACACCAACGGCAGACACGACCTGAGCGGCACCGCGTGGACCGCAGGCGCGAATTATCTCTTAAATGACCACTTCGCGCTCTACGGACGCTACTCGAGCGCCTTCGACACGGGTATCGCTAATTTTGCCGTTTTTTGCCCCGGCTCCGGCTGCTACTCTCCGTTGACGAGGCTGCGCTTCGGAGAACTGGGCGTGCGCTTCGCCACGCCGGGGATTTATGCGGAGCTGACGGGATTCCGCTCGGTCAACAAGAATATTTCGGAAGTGATCGGCAATACGGGTCAGCAAATCTTCCTGGATAATGTAGCAACAGGAGTCGAGTTCGACGGAAAGTGGCATCCCATTGATATGTTCACCCTGGACTTGTCGGGCGCATGGCAACATTCCGATCTGTCGGCTGTCGGCGGTACCACGAGTTTTGACGGGAATCAGATCGACCGTTTACCGAATGTTCAAGTCCACCTGACCCCAACGGTGTCATCGCCCGACGGACGCGCGTCGGCCTACGTGACCGTGTCGTATATTGGAAGGCGCTGGGGCGACCTCGCCAACACACTGCAACTGGATGCCTATACCGATCTCGCGGCAGGCTTGAGCTATAAGATCACGCCGAAAGTGACGTTGTCCGTGCAAGGAACCAACTTGACCGATCGATTTTCAATTACCGAAGGTAATCCTCGAGGCAACTCCGTGGTCGCGGGCAGCAACCCCTACGGTTTTGCCCGCGCCAACCTACCGCGAACGGGCAAGGCCACGTTGGACGTGAAGTTCTAATTGAATATAGTAGATCTAGCGATAATCGCCCTGTACTTCCTGGGCATGATCGCTATCGGCGTGTACCACGCTCGCGGTGCCTCGAGCAGCGTCCGCTCATACTTTCTCGGCGCAAATCGGGGAAAATGGTGGATGCTTGCCGCCTCGGGTGCCGCCTCGAATTTCGATGTCGCCGGCACCATGTTTTTGGTGTCCCTCTTCTATGTCGCCGGACTCCGTGGATTTTGGATGCTGTGGAGTTGGTCATTTTTCAACGCCGCTTTTTTGATGTCGTACATGGCGACGTGGATACGGCGCACCGGCGTGGTCACCGCAGTGGAGTTGATGAAAATCCGCTTCGGCGAAGACCAGGGGGGTCGCATGGCGCGCACCGCAGGTGGAATTCTGATGGTAACGTTTCTGGTCTTCAGCATCGGATACGCCTACGCGGGCTTGAGTAAATTCATGCCCGTCTTGATTCCAGGGGTCGCGGCAGCGACCGCTAAGATGCTTGCAGTGCTCGTCATCGCGCTGACGACGCTGTACGTGACGCTGGGAGGGTTTGCCGGTGTGGTTCTGACTGATGTGATACAGCTGACGTTATCGAGCACTGCGGGCATCGCTATCGGTGTGCTCGTGTTCTTTAAGCTCGACGCTGCCTTGGTCAAAGCGCTGCACGCCAATTTCTTGCTCGACGCAACGCCAAGATCCGGGATGAAGTTTCCGCACGGCTATGAAAGCTGGAACAGTTTTGGTTACTTATGTATCTATCTCGCGGTATCGGGGTTATTGCTGAACATGAGCGGCGCCGGTGGGCACTACGGCGAACAGCGATTCCTGGCCACGCGGTCGAGCGCGGACGCCGCAAAGGCCGGATGCGCATGGGGATTCTTCAGCATACCTCGATGGGCAATGATCTCCGGCTTCGTGTTTCTCGCCGCATCTGGTTTGGTGGGGAGCGCCGACCCGGAGAAAATACTTCCGGTCGTGATCGTGCAGATGATTCCCGCGGGCTTGCGCGGGTTTTTGATCGCCGCGCTGCTGGCAGCATTCATGTCTTCGTTCAGTTCGACGGTGAACGCGGCGGCTTCGATCGTCGTGCGCGACCTGGTTCAGCCTGCCAAACCGGATTTGTCCACCAAGGCACTAATCCGGGTCAGCTACATCGCAACTGTATCGATCGTAGTGGTCGGTATTGCGATCGGAACGCAAGCCGATTCCATCAAGAGCATCTGGGTGTGGATGATCGCCGGCGTCATTGGCGCCACGTTGATCCCCAATGTCCTGCGATGGCATTGGTGGCGATTCAATGGCTGGGGATATGCCGCCGGAATCTTCGGCGGTCTCGGCGCGGCGACGCTATTCGGTTTGGGCCAAACATTCCGTTGGTTCGGCGTCGTAGGCCTGTCGGAGTACATCTATGCGCCCATCATTTGGCTGGCGAGCTTGGCGGGATGTCTGTTGGGCTCGCTGCTTACGCCGGCTACCCCGATTGCGGTCCTGGAGACATTTTATGCTCGCGTCCGCCCGTTCGGGTTGTGGAAACCCGTTCGGGCCATCAGTGCAAATGCTCCTGCAATCGTTTCACTACCCAGGGTGGCGACCAACGTGATCGCGGCTGTCTTCGCGCTGGTTGCCTCTTTCCTCTCGGTATTCTTTTTGATCGGCCACTATTTCACTTACTTCGGTGTGACGTTCATCGTAGTACTGTCGTCTGCCGTCATCCTCTATCATAGCTGGTACAAACTATTACCGACCATGGGTCTGGACTAGTGCATAGTCGCGATCGGCAAGAGCGTTTCCCGGCATAGGTCACGCCTGTGAGCTCTACGTGGGAAGGATTTCGGTGCGAACGGTTTACACTGGACAGCCGCGATTGCATGCTCGTGCAGCCGGACATGCCGATGCGTTCCAACCCTTGGATATGGCGGACCGAGTTTTTTGGCGCCTTTGCTGCGCTCGATCTGGCGCTCGTCAAGGCCGGATTTCGCCTGGCGTACATCGATGTTCAGAACATGTATGGAGCACCGATTGCCATGCGCTACATGGACGGGTTCTATTCGCATGCCGTCGACAGGTTCGGACTCTCACATCTGTGTGTACTCGAGGGATTCAGCCGGGGCGCGCTCTTTGCCTTGAATTGGGCCGCGCGCAACCCGCAATCCGTGGCGTGCCTATATCTCGACGCGCCGGTATGCGATTTCAAAAGTTGGCCGGGCGGCAAGGGCATAGCTGCAGGTTCGGTGGACGACTGGCGAAGATTGAAACTGGCCTATGGCTTTACCGAAGAACAGGCGCTCGCTTATCCGTCGAATCCAGTGGATTCGCTGGCACCGATCGCCGCTGCAGGTATTCCCATCATTGCGGTTTACGGTGCTGCGGATGTCGATCTGCCGCCGGAAGAAAACATTCTTTTATTGCAACGCCGGTACAGAGCGCTCGGCGGCGACATTACCGTCATTGCCAAACCCGGTGTGGGTCACCATCCGCACAGTCTTTCGGATCCGGCACCGCTGTCGAGTTTTATCCTGTCTCGCATCACATGATCGGGCATTGACCTGTCCGAATTTTTCGCGAAGGCTGACGCGCTCAAGAGCGTCGTCGATGCGATCAACATCACCGAATCGCCGCGCGCTCGAATGGCCGTCGAGCCGAAATCGGTCGCACACCTGCTACAGGATCGCGGCATCGAGGCCATCGTTCAGATCACTGCGCGGGACCGCAACCGGATCGCCGTTCAGTCCGACTTGCTTGGCGCCTGCCTTCTCGGTATTCAATGCCCCCGATGACCGTGCAGATCGTGTCAGTGCGTAGGGGCTACTGCTTCGCAATCCCCGGCCGCATCCCCCGAAGGACATACTTTTGGATTTTCCCGGTCGCTGTCTTCGGCAACTCCGGCATGAACCGAACGGCTTTAGGACACTTGAAGTGGGCCATTCGCTCCCGGGCGAACTCCCGAAGCTCCGCTTCCGTCGTCGAGCATCCCGCGCGCAGAACGACAAACGCATGCGGCGCCTCGCCCCATGTCTCATCCGGCATGCCGACGATGGCGACTTCTTGGACGGCCGGGTGACGAAGGAGTGTTCCCTCCACCTCGATGCTCGAAATATTTTCGCCGCCGCTGATGATCACGTCCTTGAGTCGATCGCGGATCTCCACGTATCCGTCCGGGTGCACGACGGCCGCGTCGCCGGAATGAAACCACCCGTCGCGAATGCTCCGGGCGGTCGCTGCCGGGTCATTGAAGTAGCCTTCCATCACCACGTTTCCGCGAACGACGATCTCGCCCACCGTCGAACCGTCGGCAGGCACTTCTGCGCCGGACTCCTCGACGACCCGCAGTTCTCCTGACGTAATGAGCTCGACTCCCTGGCGCGCCTTGATCTTGGCGCGCTCATGCTGGGCAAGGGACGCATGTTCGGGCCGCGGCTCGCACATTGTGATGAATGGGGCGGTCTCGGTGAGCCCGTAGAACTGGGTGAGCTCCCAACCTAACTCGACCTCTACCCGCTCGATCGTGGCCGCCGCCGGCGGCGCACCCGCCGTCAGAACGCGGACCCCGCGAGGCACCCCCTGCCGAATATCAGTGCCTGAATTGGCAATACCGATCAACACGGTCGGCGCGGCACATAGCATTGTTCCGCGCTCACGTCGAAGCGTGTCAAAGATCCTTGCCGGATCCACCCGCCGGATGCAGAGGTGAGCCCCCCCGACGGCCGTTACGGTCCAGACGAACGTCCACCCATTCGCGTGAAACATGGGCAAGGTCCAAGCATAGCGGTCCGCACACGTCATGTGGTGATGGATGAGAGTGCCGACGGAGTTCATGTACGCGTTGCGATGCGTGATCATGACCCCCTTCGGATTGGCCGTCGTACCGCTCGTGTAATTGATGGTCAGTAGGTCGCGTTCTGCAATCTCGGGACGGGCGAAAGCGGCCGTCGAATGTGCGAGGATCGATTCGTAGTCCAACCAACCCGGGCGATCTGCTCCGCCCTCCAGGGCAATGAAATTCTCGACGGCGCCCAACTGTCCGCGTACGCGGTCCAGCCCGTCGAGGTAGTCCGAGTGAGCACACACGATCCGCGCACCGCTGTGGTTGATCAGATAGACGAAGTCGTCCGGTGTCAGCCGATAGTTGATCGGCACCAGCACGGCGCCGATCTGAGGTATCGCGTAGTACGCCTCCAGGTGCGCGTGTGTATTGGGCGCGATGTAGGCAACTCGATCACCCTGCCGGATCCCCATGCTCTGAAGGGCCGACGACCAGAGGTCGCATCGGTCGAAGAATCCAGAGTAGGTCCAGCGTCGATCGCCGTCGACCACGGCTTCTCGATCGGCGTACAGGCGGCGCGCCCGCCTGGCGAATTCAAGCGGTGAGAGAGCGATTTCCATGTAGTTCTCCTGCCAGGGAGCCCCCGAAATGACATCGCGGCCAGCCAGGGAGTGAGGGTAACCAGATCCGCGGAGCGAGTATAGACCTATGAATCGGCAGCCCGCGTGCGGCCTAAGCTGCACCCAAGTATCGATACATTGTCTCCGGCCCCGAAGCCGCCTCAAAACATCGATGGGGAATCACGTCGGTTTGCGGAATTGGAACACAACCTGATCCGTCTTTCCTCGAACAATGGGATCAAAAACGGCTCGCTTGTGATCATCGTCAGGATTTCGAAGCGCGTCGTTTTGCGATTCGAAGACGAATCCAGCCGCTTCAATCTCATTTTTCACGCGGATCGGATCAATGCGATGCAGTGTTTCAGTGTCCCGCAGTCCGGAACCGGATTCGGCCACATACGTCAACGCCGCCGCCGAGGCCTATCGCGGCGTAATCCCGGCCGATCGATGGCACGAACCCTATATGTCCTTGCGGGAGTTCGACGGCGAGATCGCCGCCGGAGTCGAATTCTGGGGGTCAGTCACCACCCCGGCACTGAGATACCCGCGTATCTGCTCAATCTCCACTTCCGTCGCATCCCAATAGACATCGTGGCAACTCGCATGCAGACGGATTGACGACCCCACGATAAGCGCCTCCGCAATTACAGCAACCGGCAGCTCCGTCAGCAGTGCTCGTGCGCATATGGGACAGGTGACTGGGAATCGAACTCCAGGCTCCTTCCATGCGCCGTCATTCCCATTGTTGCTCTTCAACAGAGGTACTGGTGGCGATAATTCCCGAATGTCATTCAAAAGATAGTAACGCATGTGCACATCCTATGCCGTTGAACTCGTCGTGGCATTTGTCTGGGGCGCCCGGCCATTGCGCCGAAAGTCACCCGCTCCGTGCACAAGCTTCGCATCGACCGCCCATACCTCGTCAATTGTCGGTCATGACCGACAGTTCTGCGATTTGCAATTACCCTCGGCCGAGGCCGCACGGAGCATCCAATTCCGTGCGGCCCGCGGCGCCTTCGCGTTTCTAGGCGATCACCACCAGATGTGATACCACGCTCGAGTATGTTGGGCGGCCGTCGGTGGTTTCCGATTGGTATTGGCACCCGCGTCTTTCGCAAGATCCGCCGCGGTCATGCCGGACCGGCGCCAGTTGTTTTTGGTCGTGTCGGAACGAGGCTCGCTGCCCGCAGCATGCATGTCGCGGAATTGATTACGCTCGTCAACGACCGTCTGGCCCCGCGATTGTCCCTGCGGTATTTGGCCCACGGTCCGCTGGCCGGCAGCGCGATTGCCAACATTGTTGTTGGCTCGCAGATCCTGCCGATCGCTGCGCAAGTCGCTTTGGCCGCTATTACGGAGGTCACTGCGCAGGTCCTGCCGGTCAGCACGCAGATCGGCCTGGTCTCGCGCCAGGTCCCTCCGATCAGCCTGAATGTCGGCTCGGTCGCGGGCGACGTCGCGCTGATCATTCACGCTGTCACTTTGGCCGGCCCCACGGTTGGCGTTGTTCGCCGGCTGCTGGCGCGAGGCGTTGCCTCGAGGCGTGGCGGCTCGAGAGACGCTATTGTCGTTGTCGCTGCGCAGGTCCTGTCGGTCCGCGCGCAGATCCGCCCGGTCGCGCACTAGGTCTTTCTGGTCAGCACGAATGTCGGCTCGGTCACGTTTAATGTCGCGATGGTCATTCACACGATCACGCTGGTCGGCAGTGCGGTCGCTGTCGTTGTCCGCCGACGTGGCGCCTCGCGCAGACGCAGAGGCCTTATTGTCGCCGCGCAGGTCCTGCCGGTCCGCGCGAAGGTCGGCACGGTCTCGTTCAAGATCCTTCTGGTCCGCGCGAATGTCGGTTTGATCGCGTTTGATGTCGCGTTGGTCCTCCGCGCGATCACGTTGAGGCGTAGTGCCTCGCACGGACGCAGAGCCGTTGTTGTCAAGGCGCAGGTCCTGTCGGTCCGCGCGGAGGTCCGCCCGGTCGTGCTCAAGGTCCTTCCGGTCAGCACGAATATCGGCTTGGTCACGTTTGATGTCGCGTAGGTCCTCCGCGCGATCACTTTGGCCGGCGCCGCGGTTGGTGTCGCTAGCCGGCTGCTGGTGCGAAGGCGTAACGCTGCCTTGAGCTTGAGGCGTGGCGGCTCGAGAGACGCCAGTGCTGTTGTCGCTGCGCAGGTCCTGCCGGTCGGCACGCAGGTCAGCCTGGTCTTGCTTGAAATCCTTCCGGTCGGCATGAAGGTCGGCCTGGTCTTGCTTCAGATCCTTCCGGTCGGCGTGAATGTCGGCCTGGTCTTGCTTCAGATCCTTCCGATCGGCGTGAATGTCGGCCTGGTCTTGCTTGAAATCCTGCCGGTCGCGGCGAAGGTCAGCCTGGTCTCGCGCAAGGTCCTTCCGGTCAGTCTGAATGTCGGCTCGGTCGCGCGCGGTATCGCGTTGGTCATTCGCGCGATCGTCGCTGCCGGTGCGAGCATGCTGCTGATTGTCGCCGCTCGTCGCGGCATTGGGTGGATCATTGTCGGCGTAGGCTTGCGTTATCGCCACTCCGAGAATTGATCCAATGGCAATTGCAAGTAGCGCATTGTGTTTCATGACACCTCCTGGGTGGAGTCCTAATGAGCGGGCTGGTCTAACTAAGTATTACGGGATGTTCTAATAGAACATTAGTGGCGTGGGCATCGTCGATCGGTATCGGGTTACCGTACCGATCGGTATCGGGTCACCGCAGCAACGTCACTGATCGTGTGTTTCCGCATGTCGCTTATCATCAGCTTGCGGTCGCCTTTCCTCAGCAAGAAACTGTTCGACCAGAGTGAAGAAGGCAGTATAGAAATTGCGATCCTGAATCGTCTCGCGTCTCACGACGCCGAGCACTTTGGCGGAGCCGGATGGCATCGTAATCGTCGCCGGCCCGATTCCCGCGCTCGACGTCTGCTTCATTTTCTGCAGCCGGCTTTCCTCTCGACTGGCGGTAACGAATACGATGCTCGTTCCGTCACGGTTGTCGGCACATGTGGTCTGCAGACGTACGGAAACGTTCACCTTCGGCTCGGACTGGTAGTCTCTCGTCCCCGTCAAGACGCCGGATTCGTTGGGGCGATCCACCATGTAACCCTGACTGAGTAGCGCTCGCTTGACGCTCCAGCACACCGCATCGTTCGATCCAGCGATAGTCCTGCTGAACGGTGCCGCCGCACTGAAATTATCCTTTGCGACGTCGTGTCGTCCGGAAGCACAGCCGATCACGACAGTTGCAACCGTGAACAACGGGATGCAGCGGCACACAGCAATTGCAATAACGGTACTGCGCATGGAAATTACTCCTTGGGCCGTTTACCGAGCAGTCCTACCTCATGTGACTCGCCCTCATGGCGGCAAAGTTCCCCGCTGCGCTACGGCATTTATTGTTCTTTGGCGAACAGCGACTTAGATGAGATCCGTGGGCACCATGGCCGCGCGTCGATGGAAACTTACGAGCGAATCGGTAAATTCACTGTGAGAAGATTCCGACAAATATCAGGTCTTCACCCCTCGCCCGCGCTCGTCCCACTCGAACCCGTGGAGCCGCTTCCTGGCGCGTAACACCGCCGCACAATGTGTTGCGCTCGAGTCTTCATCCGGACAGGCTCGCAGATCGCATTGTCAACTTCGCTGGGTGGCACGAGCATGTTTTGCATCGGCTCCGCCGTCAGTGCGATCACGCGGCGGATCCCAAGCTGAAACGCATTGCTCGATGAACTCGCCTTGAAACGTTCTTACCCGCCGATGCCGCTACGGGGGTCGCGTTACGGAGACTACTCAAAGATTGAGCGTCCCTGGTATCCTTAGTGGGTCCATGGACTCCTTTGGCTGGCCGAATCCGTAATGAAAACACAATTCGCTTACGCTGTTGCCCTTAGGGCAGCTTTAGTAGTGCTTTAAGGCGCGAATCGTGTCTTCCCTTTCTCTCAGCTGAGCCCGACGTGGCCCGCTCCAAGCCGCATCGTCTGCGCAACCTGCTCGTCGTCCTGGCCGTAGCAATCGTAGCGCTCACGGCCATGGGTGCAATCTGGATCGTATATCTCGACCGCGTCGTGACCCGGGACTTCCAGGGCCGGCTGTGGTCGGTGCCGGCGCGCGTCTACGCCGAGCCCCTCGACCTTTACGCCGGTGCTCCGGTGACGGCCGACGACCTCGAAGAGGAGCTGCGCCGCCTCCACTACCGCAGCGGCGATCCTACCGCGGGGCCCGGTGTGTACCGCAGACACGGCGGCGACTTCGATCTCCATGCGCGCCGCGTGCGCTTCGTAGACGAGATCCGGGAGCCGGAACTCGTGTCGATCCGCGCGGGCAGCGATTCGATCATCGGCCTTCGGCATGCCGATGGCACCGAGCTGCCCGTGTTCCGCCTCGATCCACTCCTGGTCGGCAATGTGTTTCCCGTCCACGGCGAGGATCGCATCGTTCTGTCGCCAGGCGATGTGCCCCCGCTGCTGCGCTTGGGCGTCAAAGCCGTCGAGGACCGGCGCTTCGACGAACATCACGGCGTGGACCCCTACGGTATCTTGCGCGCGCTGTGGGCAGACCTCCGCGCCGGCCGAGTCATTCAAGGCGGCAGCACGCTGACCCAGCAGCTCGTCAAGAACTACTTTCTATCGGACGAGCAGACCATCGGTCGCAAGGCAACCGAGGCCGTGATGGCTCTCCGGCTGGAGGCGCATTTTTCCAAAGACGACATCCTCGTCGCCTACCTCAACGAAGTGTATCTCGGGCAGGATGGCGCGCGCGCCATACACGGATTCGGACTCGGCAGCGAGTACTTCTTCGCCAAGCCGCTCGCCGAACTCGACGTGGGCGAACTCGCGCTGCTGATCGGGCTGGTCAAGGGACCGTCCTACTACGACCCGCGCAAGCACGCCGACCGCGCACGCGCGCGGCGCAATGTTGTCCTGCAGGAACTCGCCGATGCGCGTTTGATCGACGCCGCAGCCGCGAAACGCGCCGCCGCCGAACCTCTCGGCCTCCGTCCTCCGGGCGGCAGCTACGTCCCGGCCTATCTCGATCTCGTCCGCCGGCACCTGAAGCGCGACTACGCCGAGGCAGATCTCGCCGCCGCCGGGCTCGCCGTGTACACGACGCTCAACCCGCGCGCGCAGGCTGCGGCGGAGCACTCGCTTACGCGGCACCTGACTCGTCTCGATGCAGCGAGCCGCGTGCGTGACGCGCACCTCGAGGGCGCGGTGATCGTCGCCGACCCAAACAGCGGCGATGTCGTCGCCGTCGTCGGCGGGCGCGCGGTCGGCGCCGAAGGCTTCAACCGGGCGCTCGATGCACGCCGGCCGATCGGCTCGCTGGTGAAGCCCGCAGTGTACCTCGCCGCGCTCGAGACCGGCCGCTACAATGCCGCGACCATGCTTGACGACGCGCCGATCACACTCAAGCTCAGCGACGGCAGCACCTGGGCGCCGCAGAACTATACGCACGAGATCTATGGCCGGGTGCCGATGGCGCGTGCGCTCGCCGAGTCCATGAACTTGGCGACGGTGCGGCTCGGACTCGACGTCGGCCTGCCACGGGTCGCCGACACGCTCGTCAGCCTCGGACTCGAAACGCGCCCGACGCTCAACCCATCGTTGTTGCTCGGTACCGTGGAGATGACGCCGCTCGAGGTCGTGCAGGTCTACACGACGCTTGCGAACGGCGGGTTTCGAGCGCGCCTGCGAGCGGTTCAAGCGGTGCTCGACGAGCAAGGCCGGCCGCTCAAGAGCTTCAAGGTGCAGGTCGAGGCCGCCGCGCCCCCGGCCGCCGTCTACCAGCTCGATCGAATGTTGACGTTGGTGACCGCGCGCGGCACCGGCCGCGGCGCGTCTGCCCGCCTGCCGCCGGGAACGATTGTCGCCGGCAAGACCGGCACATCCTCCGACACGCGCGACAGCTGGTTCGCCGGATTCACCGGCACTTACCTCGCGGTCGTCTGGGTCGGCTACGACGACAATCGTCCCACCGGGCTTACCGGCGCTGCCGGGGCCCTGCCGGTGTGGGCTGACGCGATTGCGAGCGTCAAGTCTGCTTCATTCCAACCCGTGCCGCCGGAACTCGTCGAAGATCGCTGGATCGGATTCGGCGACGGATTGGAAACCACGGCTGCCTGTAGCGCGGACGCGGTTGCCGTCGCGGTGCCCGCGGGCATTTCGCTCCCGGGCAAGCCCGGCTGCGCCTCCTCGCCAACTCCCTCACTGACCGACAAGATCAAGGCATGGTTCAAGAACACCATTCACTGAGAGGACTCGCCGCGGGGCTCACCGCCGCGTTGCTGCTGAGCGCCTGCTCCTTGCTGGCGCCGCATCCGTCGACGTCCCAGCCGCCGACGCCGCAGACGTCGTCGCCACAACCGCAAGGGTCCTCGCCCCAGCCCTCGCAGTCGCCGTCACCCTCCCCACCGGCGCCCCACGCGCCGCCGCCTGCACGCGAGAATCACCTGTCGGCCGCCACGCGTTCACTGGTGGCGCAGGCACGCACTCAGGTCGCGCACGGCGACTTGCCGGCCGCGTCGTCGACGCTCGACCGGGCGCTGCGCATCGAACCGAACAATCCCTTGCTGTGGATCGAGCTCGGCCGGCTGCGGCTCGCGGAGAGCGACGCGCACCAGGCCGAGGGCTGCGGCCGCAAGGCACTTGCGCTCGCGAGCGGCGATCGCGGCACGCAGGCACAGGCCGGGCGGCTGTTAGCCGACGCATTGCGCGCCCAAGGGCGCAATCAAGAAGCACGCGACGTCGAGAGCCAGCCGTTCATGAATTCGAGCCCATGATTGAGAATCATCGCTGCACGTCATTACGGCGCTAGGAGCGCCCAAGTCGCGTGCGAACGTTGCGTCACGGAGTATACGACGGAGATACAATACTGATGTCGGCGCAATGACAACAAAGAGCATCCCGCCCGTGGAACACATAGACGTACTGATCGTCGGCGCCGGCCTGTCCGGGATCGGTGCGGCGTGCCACCTGCAGACCCAACACCCCGGCAAGCGCTACGCGATCCTGGAGAGCCGCAAGGAGATCGGAGGCACTTGGAGCCTGTTTCAATACCCGGGAATCCGCTCGGACTCGGACATGTATACTTTTGGGTATTCATTCCGGCCGTGGACGGGTGCAAAATCCATCTCCGACGGACATTCGATCCTGACGTATCTGCGCGACACCGCGAAAGAGTACGGCATAGAACGCCACATCCGCTTTGAACAACGCGTGGTCTTCGCGGATTGGTCGTCGTCAGAGGCGCGCTGGCTGGTCGAGGTCGAGATTGGCGCCGCAAAAGAGACGGCACGCTACAGCAGCCGGTTTTTCTACATATGCAGCGGCTACTACGACTATGACAACGGCTACGCCCCGGACTTTCCTGGACAGGAAAGATTTCAAGGTCAGCTCGTGCATCCACAGCACTGGCCGCAAGACCTAAACTATGCAGGCAAGCAGGTCGTGGTGATTGGCAGCGGTGCGACGGCAGTAACTCTGGTGCCGGCTTTGGCTGAAGAAGCGGCGCACGTCACGATGCTGCAGCGCTCGCCCAGCTACATCACCGCGTTGCCCGCAAGGGACAGCGTTGCAGAGCTGTTGCGCAAGGTACTGCCGCTGCGCCTGGCGTACCGCATCGCGCGTACCAAAGTGATCCTGATGACGATGTTCTTCTATCACCTCGCCCGCCGTTTCCCCGCACTATTCAAAAGACTGATACTGGAAGCCCAGAGAAAACGGCTGCCTGCAGATTACGACATCGATGCTCACTTCAAGCCGCACTATAAACCCTGGGATCAGCGCGTATGTGTCGCGCCCGACGGTGATCTGTTCGATACCATCAAGGCCGGCCGGGCATCGATCGTCACTGATCACATCGATGGAATCACCGAAGAAGGCATACGTCTAAAATCGGGTCGAACGCTGCCCGCGGATATCATTATTTCCGCAACGGGACTGAAGCTGAAGGCATTGGGGGGGATTCGTCTCGGTGTCGATGGCGTCCCGGTCGAACTGGCCAAAACGTTTACCTATAAAGGCATCATGCTCGGCAATGTCCCGAACATGGCATTCTGTGTGGGCTACACCAATGCCTCATGGACATTGCGAGCGGATCTTTCGTCTCTGTTCGTATGCCGCCTGATGAACCATATGGACAGGCATGGCTATCGCCAGGTTGAACCCAAAGCCGATGACGAGGTATTGCAGCCCCCGATGCCTCTGCTCAGCTTCACCTCGGGGTATGTCTTGCGTTCGTTGGACCAGTTTCCAAAGCAAAGCGGGAAAGTGCCGTGGAGGCTGCGACAGAATTACCTCGTAGACCTGGTGAATCTACGGCTGCGCGCGATCGACGACGGCACATTGGTGTTTTCGGATTGATCGCCATTGCCATCGGCGCCGGGTTAGCACTACTGATCGTGGGCCTCGTGCTCTTCACGGCGCTGACCGCGCGGCAAGCGGAAGCCTTGGCGCCGCCAAGCGGCCGTTTCGTTGAGGTGGATGGTGCCCGGCTGCACTATCTGGATCGAGGGAGTGGGCCGGTCGTCGTATTGGTGCATGGCCTCGCTGGAAATCTGCGTAATTTTAATGGATTGGTCGACAAGCTGGCTGCGACCTGTCGTGTGGTGGCGGTGGATCGTCCGGGTTCCGGCTATTCGACGATGATGTCAGGCTCGCACCTTACCCTACATGCTCAGGCGACGGTCATCGTTCGATTTATCCAAAGGCTGGGCTTGAGCCGCCCATTGTTGGTGGGACATTCGTTGGGCGGCGCGTTGTCGCTCGCGCTCGCGCTCGATCATCCGGATAGCGTGCGCGCCCTTGTGTTGATCTCAACCTTGAGCCAAGTGGAGCATGCACCACCCGCAATTTTCAAGTCGCTCGATATCCGTTCCCCCACTCTGCGATGGCTCATCGCATGGACCCTGATGGCGCCGCTGGGCAAGCTTGCCCATCAGACGGCCCTCAAAGCCGTATTCGCTCCCGAAATGGTGCCGAAAAGTTTTGATGTCGATAGTGGCGGTACGCTGGGGCTGCGTCCCGACAGCTTTATCGCGGCTTCCAAAGATATGGTAACGGTTTCCGACGAGCTCGCGGCCATGACGCCGCGCTATCCATCATTGTCGATTCCCGTCGATGTCATTTTCGGGCGACAAGATCCTATCTTGGACTATAGAACGCACGGCGAACGCCTCGTAGCTGCCTTGCCCAATGCGACCCTGCACGTGATCGAAGGAGGCCACATGATCCCCGTTACCGCGCCGGATCAAATTGCGAATTGGATCAGACAAGCGGCAAAGCGCCGGTAAATTCCTTCAGTGACGCAGATTCCCGCTCCAGGAGTACGCGTTTGCGCTCGACACCCCACCGATAGCCCGATACATGGCCGTCATTGCGAATAACACGATGACACGGAATGGCAACCGCGATGTTGTTGGCGGCGCATGCACCGGCCACCGCACGGACTGCCTTCGGAGCCCCGATCCGGCGCGCGATGTCAGCGTAGCTGACCGCTTTGCCGACGGGGATCTTGCGCAATGCTTGCCACACTTTTCGCTGAAACACGGTTCCGCGAACGTCAAGAGGCAGCTCGATATCGATGCCCGGGGATTCCACAAGACCCACGACGCGTGCCACCAGCTGCTCGTATTCCTTGTCCGCACCGACCAGTTGCGCGTTCGGAAATCGATCCTGCAGCGTACACACGAGGACATCCGGCTCATCATCGATCAGAATCGATACGACTCCCTTTCGGCTCGAGGCCACCAGGATCGCCCCCAGCGAGCATTGACCCACGGCGAAACGAATCTCTTCGTCCTGCCCGCCGCGGCGAAATTGCTTGGGCGTCATACCCAGAATTCCGGCGGCATTCTCATAGAAGCGGCCATTGGAGTTGAAGCCCGCGTCGTAGATCGCCTGCGTAATCGACGGTCCGCTTTCGAGATTCTTACGTACTCGAGAAGCCTGGTGCGCCGACGCGTACTCCTTGGGAGTCAAACCGATCTTGGCTTTGAACAGACGATGAAAATAGTGCGGGCTCAGTTCGACTGCACTGGCGAGCTCTTGCAGCGACATCGGTTCGCTTCGCGATTCGATGAGCTTGCAGGCCTTGGCAACAAGGGTCGCGTTCTGCGCGTCGAGGGACGCACCTTCCGGCTTGCATCGTTTGCAGGGCCTGAAACCCGCGGCACGCGCCGCCGCAGGGCTGCCGTGAAATCGGACATTCTTCGGATTTGCGGTCCGCGAAGCGCACGACGGGCGGCAAAAAACGCCGGTGGTCTCGACCGAGTACCAAAAGGCGCCATCAGCGCTTTTATAGCGCATCTTGACGTGCGTCCAACGCGGATCTTGCTCAGTCGGCGTCGGGGTTGAAATGGCTTTGCTGATCATGGTTCAAACCTCAAGTGCAAGTCTTAGTCTGAGCACTAGATTGCGCCGGCTGTGAAATCCCCACACTCCGGCCCTTGCTGTCAAATTCGACGACAGTCCATAGTGTGATTCAAGCGCGGGTTAACAAGCCCCTTTTTCGACTATTTTTGGCGAGTGTGCAGTGCACATCGGCCGCAAGACCTGCCTTCGGGACGTTATCAATTGCGCGCGAAGTCGTATTCAAACGCAAATGCCGGTAGCGGCTTTTTTGGCCTAGTCGCGTACCGGGGGAATCGAATACGTACCCACCGCGTGGGCAACCATCTCTTCGTTCCCCCGCGAATACAGAGCAACCTCTCCGACGACCAGTGTTCGGCCGACCTTTATCAGCTTGCACACGCCTACGATGGGTTTGCCTGCCGACGGCTTTCGCAAGAAGTTGATTGTAAGGCTGGTCGTCACGGCCAAGGGAACGATGCCGATCGTTCCCAGTATGGCGACGTAGAGCGCAACATCAGCCACCATCATGAGAAACGGACCGGAGACCGTTTCGCCCGGCCGCAGATGATCGGTGCCCACCTGATGCATCACGGTGGCCGAACCGTTGCCCACCTCCTCGACCACGCACTTGTTTTGAGGGAATTCACGCCTCAGAAAATC
>Ga0137407_10000388_pt1 | contig 30723 bp, 32 predicted proteins | sample CZOMad2_2_16fung_FD_108410 | JGI IMG/M metagenome (GOLD analysis project Ga0137407, IMG submission 108410) | Vadose zone soil fungal communities from Angelo Coast Range Reserve, California, USA - CZOMad2_2_16fungal (Illumina Assembly) | ecosystem: Environmental > Terrestrial > Soil > Vadose... | reverse complement strand
GCGTGTTCCGGATGATCCTCACGCTCGAGGGCGAAACGGTCGTCGCGGTCGACGCCGTGATTGGCTACCTGCATCGCTGCCACGAGAAGCTCGGCGAGAGCCTGACCTACGTGCAGTACCCGTCGATCGCGTCGAAGACCGACTACGTCGCGGCCATGACGGCGGAGCTCGCGTACGTCTCCGCCGTCGAGAAGATCGCGAAGATCGAGGTTCCGCGCCGTGCGCAGTACCTGCGCGTGATCGTCGCCGAGCTCCAGCGGATCGCGTCGCACTGCCTCTGGCTCGGCACGTGGTGCCTGGATATGGGCGGAGCGCTCGGGGGCGGCGCGACCGTGTTTCTCTACTGCATCCGCGAGCGCGAGCTGGTCCTCGATCGATTCGAGGAGCTGACCGGGGCGCGCCTGCTCTACGGCTTTCACCAGACGGGCGGCACCCGCTACGACATGCCGCCGGGCTGGGACAAGAAGGTGCGCGAGACCGTCGACTTCATCGAGACGCGACTCGACGAGTACGAGGCGATGCTGGAGCGCAACACCTTCTTCCGCGTGCGCACGCAAGGCGTGGGGGTGATCTCGCGGGAGGTCGCCGAGACGGTTGGCGTCTCGGGCCCGCTGATCCGCGGCTCGGGCGTGGGGTACGACGTCCGGCGGGCCGAGCCGTATTCGTCGTACGGAGACTTCGACTTCGTCGTGCCGGTCGAGACGGCGGGCGATTGCTACGCACGATATCGCGTGCGGATGGTCGAGTTTCGCCAGTCGATCCGGATCATCCGCCAGGCGCTCGACGGGCTCCCCGAAGGCCCGATCTCGTCGCGGCCGGGCGTGAAGTCGGTCGCGCAGGTCCGCGTGCCCAAGGGCGAGGGCTACACGCGCATCGAAGGCGCGCGCGGCGAGATCGGGTGCTACATCGTGAGCGACGGCGGGCCCAAGCCGTACCGATTGAAATGGCGAGGCGCGTCTTTCTCGAATCTCGCGGTGCTGCCGCACATCGTGCCCGGACACAAGGTCGCCGACGTCGTGGCGATCATGGGCTCGGTCGACCCGGTCTTCGGCGAGGTCGACCGGTGATCGGAGTCGTGACCCTGCCGCCGGCGGCGTGGCACGCGATCGAGGCGTTCATCGTCCTGAACGTGCTGCTCGTGCTGGTGGCCTACGTCACCTTGCTCGAGCGTAAGTTCGCCGCCCGGATGCAGTCGCGGATCGGCCCGTACTACGTGGGCCGCCCGCACGGCTGGCTCCAGCCGATCGCCGACGCGCTCAAGCTGATGATGAAGGAAGACATCGTGCCGACCGCGAGCGACCGCGCGGTGTACAACCTGGCGCCGATCGTCTTCCTCGTCCCGTGCCTCCTGATCTTCGCGACGATCCCGTTCGCGCCCGAGCTCGGCGTCGCGGACCTGAATATCGGCGTGCTCTTCTTCCTGGCCGTCTCGTCACTGGAGATCGTCGGCCTCTTCATGGGCGGCTGGGGATCGAACAACAAGTACGCGCTCCTGTCCGCGATGCGGGCGGTGAACCAGATCATCTCGTACGACCTGCCGTTCATCTTCGCCGCGCTCGTCCCGGTGGTCCTCGCGGGCTCGATGCAGATGTCGGCGATCGTCACCGCGCAGCAGGGCCTGTGGTTCGTGGCGTACCCGGTCATCGGCCAGCTCGCCTTCGTCGCCTTCCTGGTCGCCACGCTCGCCGCCGAGAACCGCGTGCCGTTCGACATCCTCGAGGCCGAGTCGGAGCTGGTCGCCGGCTTCCGGGTCGAGTACAGCGGCATGAAGTTCGCGCTGATCCAGCTCGCCGAGTACGCCCATATGCTGGGCACGAGCTTCCTCGGCGCGCTGCTCTTCCTGGGAGGCTGGCTCGGGCCTGGGCCTGCGGCGCTCGGGCCGTTCTGGCTCCTGCTGAAGGCCATGGTGATCTTCCTGCTCGTCACGTGGGTGCGCTGGTCCTTCGTGCGAATCCGCGTCGACCAGATCCTGGCGATCTCGTGGAAGCTCCTGTTGCCGACGACGCTCGTCCTGCTCTTGGCGACCGGGCTCGTGGTCGCGTGGCGAGGCGCCGGTGGCGGGTAACGGAGGCAGGCCGGCGGGATTCTGGCGGGAGACGGGGCTGCTCGTGGGCGCCGTCGGTCGCGCCATGTCCGTCACCTTGCGGAATCTCTTCCGCAAGCCGGTGACGGTCCACTATCCCGACGTCAAGCGAGCGTACCCGGACCGCTTCCGGGGCATCCTCGCGCTCGCCTACGAAAAGGAGACCGGCGAGGAGGCTTGCATCGGCTGCCGTCTGTGCGAGTACGTCTGTCCGCCGCAGGTGATCAAGGTCGAGATGCTGAAGAGCCCGAAGCGGAACTACGCGAAGACCTTCACCCTCGAGCTCTACGCGTGCGAGTTCTGCGAGCTGTGCGTGCAGGTGTGCCCGACCGACGCGATCATCATGATGAAGTCCTTCGATCTGGCCACCGCGGATCGACGAGACCTCTTGCTCGACAAGGATCGCCTGCATGCCCTCGGCCTCCAGTTCGAGCCGTCGTGGGCCACCGGCAACCGGCTTCGCGACATGCAGGCGCCTCCCAAACCGGCCCGAGCCGAGGCCAGGGGAGAAGCCAAGGGAGAAACGAAGGAGCCGACCGAGTGACCGTCGAGACGGTGGGATTCTGGGTGGTAGCCGCGGTGCTACTGGCCTCGAGCCTCGCCGTCGTGCTCACGCCGAACCTGTTCCACGCCGTGCTGTATCTCGCGGCGGCGCTGGTCGCGACCGGCGTGATCTTCCTCTTGCTCGACCAGCCCTTCCTGTTCGCGGTCCAGCTCCTGCTCTACGCCGGCGGCGTCGTCACCATCGTGGTGTTCGCGATCATGCTGACCGAGCGGCTGGTGGGCGAGCGCATCAGGCAGACGAGTCGTCACCTGATCAACGGCGCGATCGTCTCGGCCGCGATCTTCGCGGGCATCGCGGGGTTCCTGCTCCGGGCGCCGCTCGCGACGCCGAGACCTGAACAAGCCGGCGACGCGACCGCGCCGATCGGCCGCGCGCTCGTCGGGCCCTTCGCCGTCACGTTCGAGCTCCTGGGCGTGCTCCTGGTGACCGCGCTCATCGGCGCTCTCTACTTCGCGCGGGGCGAGGAATGATCGGGCTCTCGTCCTATCTGGTCCTGGCGGCGCTCGTGTTCTCGATCGGTCTCTTCGGGGTCCTGACCCGCCGTAACGCCGTCGGTATCCTGCTCGGGATCGAGCTGATGCTGAACGCCGTCAATATCAACCTGGTCGCGTTCGCGCGCTTTCACGGCGACCTAACGGGGCTGATCTTCACGCTGTTCACGATCTCCATCACGGTCGCCGAAGTCGCCGTCGGGCTCGCGATCGTCATCGCGATCTTCCGCGTGCGGCGGACGGTCGAGGCCGACCGTCTCGACCTGCTGCGGGGCTAGCGCCGTGAGCTCGAACCTCGGGCTGACGCTCCTCGTTCCGGTGATGCCGTTCGCCGCCTTCCTGCTCCTGGCGATCGTGGGACCGCTGCGCCGGACCGGACGCGGAGCCGGCCTGCTCTCGATCGCGGCGATCACGATCTCGTTTGCCGCCGCGCTGATCGTCTGGACCCAGGGCTTCGTCGGCGAGCGGACCTGGGGATGGATCCCCGCCGACGGCGGGCCGATCGCCACCGTCGGTGTCCTGGTCGACCCGCTCGGCAACGCGATGCTGGTCCTGGTCACCCTGGTGTCGCTGCTCGTCCAGATCTACTCGCTCGCGTACCTCAGCGACGAGCGCCCCGCCGCGCTCGGTCGCTACTACACCTATCAGTCGCTGTTCGTGTTCTCGATGCTCGGTCTGGTGCTGGCGCCCGGGTTCCTTCAGATGTTCGTCTTCTGGGAGCTGGTGGGGCTCTGCTCCTACCTCCTGATCGGATTCTGGTACCAAAGGCCGGCGGCCGCGCGCGCCGCGGTGAAGGCGTTCTGGATCACGAAGCTCGGTGACGTCGGCTTCATCATCGGCATCGTGCTGCTGTGGTCGGCGACCGGCACGTTCGAGTTCGCCGAGCTCTTCGAAAAGGCCCAGGAGAACGCGCTGGCCATCCCCGGCCTGGCGACGATCATGTTCCTCATCTATCTGGGCGCCGTCGGCAAGTCCGCCCAGTTTCCCCTTCACGTATGGCTCCCCGACGCGATGGAGGGGCCGACGCCGGTGTCCGCGCTCATTCACGCCGCGACGATGGTCACCGCCGGCGTCTTCATGGTGACCCGCACCGAGCCCCTGTTCGCGCTGGTTCCCGAGGTCCTGACGTTGATCGCCTGGGTGGGCGCGTTCACGGCGCTGCTGGCCGCGACGATGGCGTGCGTCGAGGGCGACATCAAGCGTGTGCTCGCGTACTCGACCATCTCGCAGCTCGGGTACATGATGGCCGCCGCCGGCGCCGGCGCCTCGGCGGCCGGCTTCCTGCACCTGCTCACACACGGGCTCTTCAAGGCGCTCCTGTTCCTCGCCGCCGGCGCGGTGATCCACGCCGTCGGCACCAACGACATCTTCCGGATGGGCGGGCTCTTCAGGGCGATGCCGCAGACGGGGATCGTCTTCGTGGTCGGGACCCTCGCGCTCGCTGGGGTGCCGCCGCTCGCGGGCTTCTATTCCAAGGAGGCGGTGCTCGGCGGCGTGTGGGAGGCGCACCTCATGGGGCCGTTCCTGATGCTGGCGCTGACCGCGCTGCTGACGGCCTTCTACATGTTCCGCGTCGTCTTCGTCGCGTTCTTCGGACGGGCGCACGCGGGCGGTCATCCGCACGAAGCGCCGTGGCTGATGCGCGGCCCGCTCTGGCTCCTGGCGGCGCTCACGGTTCTGGTCGGCATCCGCCTCGCCCTCGGCGGCGCCGAGGGCCACGAGGAGACGCCGGCGTGGCTCCCGCCGCTCTCGGTCGGGCTGGCCCTGTTCGGCTTCGTGCTCGCCTGGGTGATGTACCAGCGGGGCGCGATCGATCCGGCGCGGGTCGCGGCGGCGCTGACGCCGCTGGACTACCTCGCGCGCCGCCGGTACGGGCTCGACGCGTTCTACGCCGGTCTCTATCGAGGATTCATTCTTGGATTCTCGCGACTGATCGGCTGGATCGACCGCTACTTCGTCGACGGCATCCTCAACGTGCTGACCGCCCTCACGTTGCGCGCGGGCGACAGCCTGCGGCGCATACAGAGCGGTCGGGCGCAGGACTACGTCTACGGCGTGGCCTTCGGTGTCCTGCTGCTCTTCGTCTGGGCCCAGCTATGGCGGTGACCTTGCCGCTGCTCTCGATCATCACGTGGTCGCCGTTCGTCGGCGCGCTGCTGATCATGTTCACGGCCCGTGGGAGCCCCCGCGCCGTGCGGCTGATCGCGGCGGTGACGACGGGCATCTCGGCGGTGCTGTCGCTCTGGATCTACGTCGCCTACGAGCGCGAGACGGCCGGGTTCCAGTTCTACGAGAAGATCCCACTCGTGCCGCCGCTCGGCATCTCGTACGAGGTCGGCGTCGACGGGATCAGCCTCCTGATGGTCCTGCTGACGTCGATCATCATCATGGCGGGCGTCTTCGCGTCGTGGACCGTGGCGGTGCGGACCCAGGAGTTCTACGCGCTGCTGCTGGCGCTCGTGACCGGCGTCTACGGCGTGTTCGTGTCGCTCGATCTGTTCGTCCTGTTCCTCTTCTACGAGCTGGCCGTGCTGCCGATGTACTTGCTGATCGGCATCTGGGGCTCGACGGGAGAGGTACGGCCCCGGGGGATCTTCGCCTGGGCGTACCGGGAGACCGGGGTCGGGACGAAGGAATACGCCGCGATGAAGCTCACGCTCTACCTCCTGTTCGGGTCGGCATTCATCCTGGTCGGCATCCTCGCCCTCTACGTCAACGCCGGATCCGGCTCGTTCTCGTTCCTCGACTTCGAGGCCACCGCGTTTCCGCGCCCGCTGCAGCGCTGGGTCTTCCTCGCCTTCTACCTCGGCTTCGGCGTGCTCGCGGGCATCTGGCCGCTGCACACCTGGTCGCCCGACGGCCACGCCTCGGCGCCCACGGCGGTCTCGATGCTGCATGCGGGCGTGCTCATGAAGCTCGGCGCCTACGGCGTGGTCCGGGTCGGGATGGGACTCCTGCCGGATGGGGCGGTGGACCTCGCGTGGCTGGTCGGCACGATCGCGTGCGTGAACATCGTGTACGGCGCGCTCTCGTCGATGGCGCAGACCGATCTTAAATACGTGATCGCCTATTCGTCCGTCTCTCACATGGGCATCGTCATGCTCGGCGCGGCGACCTTGACCGAGGCCGGGCTCAACGGCTCGGTGTTCCAGATGTTCGCCCACGGGGTCATGACGGGCCTGTTCTTCGCGCTCGTGGGGCTCGTGTACGAGAAGGCGCACTCGCGCGAGATCGGCAAGATGGCCGGATTCGGCAAGATGATGCCGGGCATCGCGACCGCGTTCACGCTCGGCGGTCTGTCGTCTCTTGGTCTCCCGGCGACCGCGGGCTTCGTGGCCGAGCTCCTGACGTTCCTCGGAGCGTGGCGCTCCGCGCACCAGTGGTGGCTGTTTCCCGCCGTCGCCGGGACTTTCCTGACCGCCATCTACGTGCTGCGGGTCGCCAAGCAGATCTTCTGGGGGCCGCCCTCGAGCCACTTCCACGATCTGGGCGATGCGCGCGGGCCGGAGTGGGTCGCGCTGGTCGTGCTGGTCGCGGTGCTGGTGCTCTTCGGCATGGTGCCCGGGCTGGCGATCGGCCCGATCGACACCGCGACGGTGCCGCTCCTGGCCCGGATCGTGAGCCCATGAGCCCGTTCACCCTCGAGCTCGGCCTCGGCGTCGTCATGCTGGTCGTCTTCGGCGCGAGCCTGGCCGCCCGCGGGACCGATCGGCGGTGGATCGCCTGGATCGCCACCCTGGGCATCCTCGCCCTCGGTATCGTCAGCGTGTTCGTGAAGCCCACGCCGCCCGCGCTCTTCGGCATGTTCGTCCAGGACGGGCTCGCGATCTTCGCCAAGCGGCTCTTCCTGGCGGCGACCTTCATCGGGTTCCTGGCCGGCATCTCCCGAGACGGCGTCGCATGCGGCCGGCGCGCCGGCGAGTATCACCTGCTGATCCTGTCCTCGCTGCTCGGCATGCTGGTGCTCTCGTCGGCCCGCGATCTGATCCTGCTTTTCGTCGCCTTCGAGCTGATGTCGATCCCGCTCTACGTGCTCGCGGGCTTCCTGAAGAACCAGGACGTGGCGGTCGAGGCCGCGCTCAAGTTCTTCCTGGTCGGCAGCGTCTCCTCCGCCGTGATGGCCTACGGGCTCTCGTTCGTGTACGGCGCCACGCGCACGACCGACCTCGCGCGCGTCGCGCAGGTGTTCTCGGCGGGCCAGCCGCTTCTGCTCCTGGGCATGCTCGCGGTGTTCGCGGGCTTCGCGTTCAAGATCGCGGCGTTTCCCTTCCACATGTGGGTGCCCGACACCTACGAGGCGGCGTCCACGCCTTTCGTGGCGTGGCTTTCCGTGGCTCCGAAGGCGGCCGGATTCGTCGCGCTCTTCCGCGTCTATTTCGAGGGGATGGGCGAGCGCGCGGCCGCGTGGATTCCCATCACGGCGGCTCTGGCGGCGATCACGATCGTCGGCGGCAATCTGATGGCGCTGCCCCAGCAGAACACCAAGCGGCTCCTGGCCTACTCCGGTATCGCCCACATCGGCTACATGCTCGTGGGCTTCGCCGCGGCTTCGGCGTCGGGCATGGCGATGGTGCTCTTCTATCTGGTCGCGTACGTGTTCGGGAACATGGGCGCGTTTCTGGTCGTCGAGGCCGTCGCGCGCTCCGAGCGCTCGGAGGCGACGGTCGCGCTGCGCGGCCTTGCCCAGCGCTCGCCCCTGCTCGCGCTGGCGATGCTGCTCTTCCTGCTCTCGCTCGGGGGCATCCCGTTCATGGCCGGTTTCTGGGCGAAGCTCTACGTGTTCTGGGCCGCCGCCGCCGCGGGACTCTACTGGCTGGTGCTCGTCGGCGCCGTCCTCACCGTCGTGGCGCTCTTCTACTACCTGGTCGTCGCCAAGCGGATGTACATCGAGCCGCCCGACCCCGCCGCGGGTCGGATTCGTCCGTCGGGAACGCTCGCCCTGGCCCTCATCCTCTGCGCCCTCGGGGTCGTGGCGCTCGGCGTCTACCCGAAGCCGATCGTGATGGCGGCTCTGCGAATCGCCACGCCGCTGTTCTGAGCGGCGCGCCTAGATTCATCCAGATCTGACCTCTAAGACACTAGAATAGTTACCGTAATTCCCGATGTCTTGACAGCCGCAAACTCCGGCGAGTATCGTCTGTACCGACTGGTCAGTACATATGACAACGACAACGAAGACCACGGAAAACGGGAAGGTTCGCGACGGCCGCTCCACGCGCGAGGCGATCCTCGAGGCGGCGAGCCGGCTCATCCACGTGCACGGCTACAACCACACCTCGCTCGACGACGTGCTGCGCGAGAGCGGCGTCGGCAAGGGCAACTTCTACTACTACTTCAAGAGCAAGGAAGACCTGGGCTACGCGATCCTCGATCAGATCATCGGATCATTCCTCGAACGCACGCTCGAGCCGTGCTTCTCTGACCCCGAGGGGCCGGCGCTCGCGCAGATTCGCTGCTTCCTCGATCGCCTCCTCGAGACACAGCGCGCGCGCAACTGCGTCGGCGGCTGCCCGCTCGGCAACCTCGCCTCGGAGCTGTCCGACGTCCACGAGGGGTTCCGCGGGCGTCTAGCCTCGGTGTTCGCCGCGTGGCGGGAGCGACTGACCGAGGTGCTCCGCGCCGCGCAGAACCGTGGGACCGTCGACGGCGCGTGCCGGCCCGAGGCAGTCGCCGACTTTCTGGTCGCCTCGCTGGAAGGCGCGATCTTACTGACGAAGCTGACGAAAGACATCGCCGTCATGGAGCAGTGCGTGGCGGAGACGAAACGTTACCTGTCGCTGTTCGAGCCGAGGGTATGACGGCCATGGACACGACGAAACGGGACGGCGACGCGGCCCTGGTCGAGGCGCTGCGCCGCGAGGACCCCGAGGCGCCGGAGCAACTGGTCGAGACGTACGGCGACCGCGTGTACCGGCTTGCCCTGCGGATCACCGGATCGAACGAGGACGCCGAAGAGGCAGCCCAGGACGCGTTGTGGACTGCCGCCCGGAAGATCTCCACCTTCAAGGGAGAGTCCGCCTTCGGCAGTTGGCTCTACCGGATCGCCGCGAACGCCGCCTATCAGAAGCTGCGGGCCCGCAAGTCGAAGTCGCACGAGATCGCGATCGAAGACGTGCTGCCGACGTTCGACGACGACGGCCGCCACTTCGAGCCGATGGCCGACTGGTCGGAGCGAGTCGACGAGCAAGCGCTCCAGGGCGAGCTACGCCGCGTGCTCGGCGACGCGATCGACGGGCTGCCGCCGGACTACCGCACCGCGCTCGTCCTCCACGACGTCGAGGGCCTGTCCAATCCGGACATCGCCGAGACGCTCGGCATCAGCCTGCCGGCCGTGAAGTCACGGGTCCACCGTTCGCGGCTCTTCGTCCGCAAGCGGCTCGCCGAGTACATGAAGACGGCCTAGTCCGGGACGCCGGAGGCCCGGGAAACCGGCGCTCGCTGGTTGACGCAAGGCGTCGGCGTGTGGTTTCATGGGGCCTCGTCGAAGTCATCGGTAGAGAAAGGTCTGAGGCCATGGAAGCCGTGATCGCGACCGGAGGAAAGCAGTACTGCGTGACGACCGGGCAGGTCATCTCGGTCGAGAAGCTGCCCGGCGAGAAGGGCGCGGCAGTCGAGTTCAAGTCCGTCCTGCTCGTCAACCGCGATGGCCAGGTCATCTCCGGTGAGAAGGCCCTCAGCCGCGCCAAGGTCTCGGGCGAAGTCGTGGCCCAGGGGCGTCGCCGCAAGGTGCGAGTCGTGAAGTTCAAGCGCCGGAAGAACTATCGCCGGAACCGCGGCCACCGCCAGGCGGCCACGACGGTCCGGATCACGAAGATCGAGGTCTAGAACGCGATGGCACACAAGAAGGGCGTCGGCAGCTCGAGAAACGGCCGGGACTCGAATCCCCAGATGCTCGGCGTGAAGCGGTTCGGCGGCCAGTTCGTGACGGGCGGCTCCATCCTCGTCCGCCAGCGCGGGACGAGGTTCAAGCCCGGCCTCAACGTGGGGATCGGCTCGGACGACACGCTGTTCGCGAAGGTGGACGGCTACGTGAAGTTCGAGCGGCGCGGAGACTCGCGCTTCGTGAGCATCGGCTCCAACCCGGTGTGACCTCCGCCGGGCCCGCCCGGGCCCGCGGTGCACGGCATGTTCGTCGACGAGATCGATGTCTTCGTCAAGGGTGGCGACGGAGGCGCCGGCTGTGTCAGTTTCCGCCGCGAGAAGTTCGTCCCCTACGGAGGCCCCGACGGCGGCGACGGGGGTGACGGCGGCAGCATCTGGCTCGAAGCCGCTCCCGCGCTGACGACGCTCCTCGATTTTCACTACCGCCGGCACTACCACGCCGAGCGCGGCACCCACGGCCAGGGCTCGAACCGTCACGGCGCCAGTGGCGCCGACCTTATTCTAAAAGTTCCCTTGGGGACTGTCGTCGCCGACCGTGACACCGGCGAGCTTCTCGGCGACCTCATGGTGCCGGGCCAGCGCATTCTCGGCATCCGCGGCTCGAGGGGCGGACGGGGCAACGCGCGCTTCGCCACCTCCACCAACCAGGCGCCTCGCCGAGCGGACCTCGGCAGGCCCGGCCCGGAGCGCTGGCTCCATATGGAGTTGAAGCTGCTCGCCGACGTCGGTGTGATCGGCTTTCCCAACGCCGGAAAATCGACCCTGGTCTCCCGGCTGTCCGCGGCGCGGCCGAAGATCGCCGAGTACCCGTTCACCACGCTCGAGCCCACGCTCGGCATCGTGCGCGCCGACGAAGACCGCTCGTTCGTGATCGCCGACCTTCCCGGGCTGATCCCGGGCGCCGCCGAAGGCAAGGGGCTCGGCCATCAGTTTCTTCGCCACACGGAGCGGACGCGTCTCCTCGTGCACATGCTGGACCTCGATCCATTGACCGGGCGTGATCCGATCGACGATCTCCAGGTGATCGACCGTGAGCTCGTCGCCTATTCGGCCGAGCTCGCCGGGCGGCCCCAGATCATCGTGGCCAACAAGGCGGATCTGCCCGACGCGGCCCCGAGCCGCGAGCGGGTCGAACGATACTGCGTCGCGAACGGCCTGACGCTCTTCGTCATCTCCGCCGTCACCGGAAGCGGGCTTCCCGAGCTCGTGCGGGCCGTCACTGCGCGGCTCGACGCGCTCGCGGCCCAGGATGCGCCCGCTACGCCCCCGACTTCGACGCCGGGTCGCATGGGAGCGCGCACCCGATGAGCGGCGCGCGTCGTCTCGGCCGGGTACGGCGCCTCGTCGTGAAGGTCGGGAGCGGGCTCGTGACGACCCCCGGCGCCGGCGCCAGCGCGGCCCGCATCGACGCGCTCGCAGCCGACATCGCCTCGGTCAGCGAGGGCCGACGAATCGTGCTGGTGTCCTCCGGCGCGATCGCGACCGGCATGGCGAGGCTCGGGCTGGTCGAGCGGCCGCGCTCGATCCCCGAGAAGCAGGCTGCCGCGGCGGTCGGCCAGTCGGCGCTGATGTGGCAGTACGAGGCAGCGTTCGGGCGTCACAAGATCCCGGTCGGCCAGGTACTCCTGACGGCGCAGGACATCAGCGATCGCGCGCGCTACCTGAACGCGAAGAACACGCTGCTGGCGCTCCTGAAGTTCGACGTCATGCCGATCGTCAACGAGAACGACACCGTCGCCGTCGAAGAGATCAAGGTGGGCGACAACGACAATCTGAGCGCCCTGGTCGCCTCGTTGATCGACGCGGACCTGCTGGTGCTCCTCACCGACGTGGACGGGCTCTACACCGATGACCCGTCCGTCAACGCGCGGGCCCGCAAGCTCGACACCGTCGACGCCGTCACCGACGAGATCGAGGGACTCGCGCACGACCGCGCGGATCGCGTGTCGGTCGGGGGCATGGCGACCAAGCTCCAGGCCGCGCGGAAGGCCGCGGCCGCCGGGGTGCCGATGGTGATCGCCAGCGGGCTCGAGCCCGGCGTGCTGCGCCGAATCCTCGACGGCGAGTCCGTCGGGACCTACTTCGCGCCCAAGACCGACCGGCTGGGCGCGCGCAAGCGCTGGATCGCGTTCGCGGTTCCGCCACAGGGGCGCCTCACGGTTGACGCGGGGGCCCTGGCGGCATTAACTCAGCGTGGCAAGAGCCTCCTGCCTTCAGGCATAGTCGAGATCGAGGGCGACTTCGACTCTGGGGAGGTGGTGGCTCTCCTGGGGGGCGCCGGCGGCAGGGAGTTCGCCCGGGGAGTCGTGAACTTTGACGCGACCGAGCTTCGCAAGATCCGCGGGGCGAAGACGCAGGAGATCGAGCACCGGCTCGGGTACAAGAGCTTCGACGAAGTGATCCACCGCGACAATCTGGTGATTCTCTAGGGGGGGCCCCCCGGCCCGAGGCGAGCGAGACGAGACGCCGCGGGCCGAGGCGCACCGATAAACTAAAGGATGACGATGGACCCGAAGGCCCTCATCGAGACCCGCGCGCGGGCGGCGCGGGCGGCGGCGCGCGCGATGGCGCTCTGCCCGACCAAGACGAAGAACGAGGCGCTCCAGCAGATGGCGCGCGGTCTCGTGGAGAAGAGCCAGGTCCTGCTCGAGGCCAATCGCGCCGACGTCGAGCGGGCGCGCGGCCGAGTCGCCAAGGCGTTTCTCGACCGCCTGACGCTCACCGAGTCGCGGATCGAGGAGATGGCCCAGGGTTTGCGGGAGATCGCGACTCTTCCTGACCCGGTTGGCGCCGTCGTCGAGTCCTGGCGCCGCCCCAACGGCATCGAGATCTCGCGGGTCCGCGTGCCGCTCGGCGTGATCGGGTTCATCTACGAGTCGCGGCCCAACGTCACCGCCGACGCCGCCGGCCTGTGCGTGAAGTCGGGGAACGCGGTCGTCCTGCGCGGGGGCAGCGAAGCGATCGAGTCGAACATCGCGATCGCGGCGGTCCTGACGAAAGCCCTCGAGAAGGTGGGGGCGCCCGCCGACGCGGTGCAGTTCGTCGACACGACGGACCGGGCCGCGGTGGCCGCGCTGCTCGAGCTCGACGAGCTCGTCGACCTGATCATCCCGCGCGGCGGCGAGGAGCTGGTGCGGTGGGTGAGCCGCACCTCGCGGGTGCCCGTCTTGAAGCACGACAAGGGCGTCGTCCACGTGTTCGTCGACGCCGACGCCGACCATGCGATGGCCGGCGCGATCGTGGTCAACGCCAAGGCGCAGCGGCCGAGCGTGTGCAACGCGCTCGAGACGCTCCTGGTCCATCGCGAGATCGCCCCGAGCCTCTTGCCGTCGCTGGCGGCCCGCCTCGGCGAGGCCGGCGTCTCGCTCCGCGGATGCCCGCGCACGCTGGCGCTGGTGCCCGGGGTGAGCGCGGCCACCGACGCCGACTGGGACGCCGAGTACCTCGACCTGATCCTCTCGATCCGCGTGGTCGACGACCTCGACGCCGCCATCGGGCACATCGCGCGGCACGGGACGGGCCTGGCGGAGGCGATCGTCACCAACAACCTTGGCCATGCCCGGCGCTTCACGCGCGAGGTGGACGCGGCCGCCGTGCTGGTGAACGCGTCGACCCGCTTGGTCGACGGCGGCCAGTTCGGGATGGGCGCCGAGATGGGCATCTCGACCTCGCGCGTGCATGCCCGCGGGCCGGTCGGCGTGAGGGAGCTGACGACGACCAAGTTCGTCGTGCAGGGCGACGGGCAGGTGCGGGACTAAGTGCGGCGCCCGATCGCGTCGACGCAGCGCTAGTCGTGGCGGGCACGGCCGTCCTCGGCGGCTCGTTCAATCCGATCCACTATGGGCATCTGCTACTCGCCGACGACGTGGCCGAGCTGCTCGGCCTCGACCGCGTGCTGTTCGTGCCCGCCGCGCGGCCGCCCCACAAGTCGAGCGCCGACCTGGCTCGGGCCGAGGACCGCTACGCGATGGTCGAGCTCGCCATCGCCGGCCATCCGAAGTTCGCCGTCTCCGACGTGGAATTTCTCCGCGCCGGGCCCTCGTACACCGTCGACACGCTCGAGGCCCTGCGCATCCCGCGCGAGGAGTTGTTCCTGATCGTCGGCTCCGAGACGTTCATCGATCTGCTCACCTGGCGGTCGCCCCGACGAGTCGCCGAGCTCGCGCAGCTGGCCGTCGTGCCGCGGGTCGGCAGCGCCTTCGATCTGGAGAGCGCGGCGGTCCGGAAGGTCGTGCACGAGATCGGGCGCGAGCCCGTGGTGGTCCGCGCGAGCTCGCTCCCGATCTCGGCGTCGGAGCTCCGGCGCCGCGTGCGCGAGGGCCGCTCCATCCGGTACCGGCTCCCCGAGACGGTCGAAGCGTACATTCGCGCCAAGCGCCTCTACCGCGCCGAAGAGTCGTGACGATGCCGTCGGCCGAGTGGAAGGCCCGCCGCGCGGCGCGCGCCGCCCTGGACAAGCGCGCCGGCGATCTGGTGGTGCTCGATGTGCAGCGCGTGTCGGGCATCACGGACTACTTCCTCATCTGTAGCGGCAAGTCGACGACGCATCTGGAGACGATCACGGACGCGATCCGCGGTGAGCTCAGGGGCGAAGGGGTGAACGTCCTGCACGCCGAGGGCGTCGCCGAGAGCGGCTGGGTGCTGCTCGACTACGGCGACGTGCTCGTGCACGTATTTCTGGAAGACACCCGCACCTACTATGCGCTCGAGCGGTTGTGGGGCGACGCGCCGGCCCTCTCGCTCGACGATTCGTGACGAAAATGTGTCCTGGTGGCCCCATGGTGTTGCGCGCTCTCGGGGTGCGTGCTAGCGTTGGTTTCTTGAGTGCGCGCCATCGTCGTACGGGAGGAGGCCGCGATGCGCAAGGACCGGCTCGCATACTTCAAAAAGCAGCTTGTCGAAAAACAGCGGCAGCTGACCGAGGAGGTCGGCCGGACCGCTTTGTACGGCAAAGACGCCGAAGACGACTCGATCAAGGACCTGGGCGACCAGGCCAACACCGCGTACACGAGAGAGTTCTTCTTCGAACTCGGCAACGGCGACCGGCGGCTGCTCCGCGACGTCGTCTCGGCGCTCCAGAAGCTCGACGACGGCGCGTTCGGGTCGTGCGAGCGGTGCAACGAGCCGATTTCCGAAAAGCGGCTCGAGGCCTTGCCGTTCGCGCGGCACTGTATCGACTGCCAGCGGGTGATCGAGGAAGAGGAGCGGATGGCCACGGGCTAGTGGTGCGCCGCGCCGTCGCGCGTCCGCTCGGTCCGTACGAGGAATCGCCGCGCCCGTGACGTTGCCCGTCTCGGTCCGTTCGCTGCTGTCGATCGGCCTCACCCTCAGGAGCCTGTTCAAGGTCGGTCCGGGCCGGCGCGCCGAGGCTGACGACTCGCCCACCGTCGAGCTGCTCCGCCGCGCCCAGGAAGCACGGCGACTGGGCCGCAGCGACGAGGCGGCCACCACCTTCCGGCTCGTCCTCCAGACGCGTCGCGACCATCTCGGGGCACTGCGCGGCCTCCGTGACGTCGCCGTCGAAGCGGGGCGCTGGCGCGAAGCGCTGGACACCCAGCAGCGGATCCTCGGCGCCGTCGGCTCGACCGAGCGCTCGCCGGAGACCGAGTGGCTGGCCGCGATCTACTACGAGCTCGGCCGCGCCGAGCTGGGGCGCGCCAACGGGAGCGGCGCGCTCGCGCACTTCAAGAGCGCCGCGCGGACCGATCGTTTCTTCCTGCCGGCCGCGCTCGCGCTCGGCGACGCCTACGAGCTGACCGGCGATCACCGCGAAGCGGTCCGTACCTGGGAGCGCGCGGCCGAATCGCTGCCCGCACTCCCGCTCCTCGCGCGGCTCGAGCGCGCCTATCGGCAAGAAGGCCGGCCGAGCCGCATGATCGCGCTCTATCGCTCGGCGATCGACCGGGCTCCGGACGACCTCGCGCTCGCCGTCGCGCTCGGCCGCGTCTTCCTCGAGCTGGAGATGCTCGACGAGGCCGCGGACCAGTTCGAGAAGGTCGAAGTGCGCGCGCCCGGCTCGGCCGTGGTGCACGCGCTGCTCGGCGCGGTCTTCGAGCGTCGCGGCGAGACCCGGGAGGCATTCGAGGAGTATCGCCGCGCCCTGCAGCTCGGCCACGCGTTCGACTGGCCGTTTCGGTGCGAGGCGTGCGGGGCGTCGGCGCCGATGTGGCAGGACCGCTGCGGTCAGTGCCAGCGGTGGAACTCGCTGCGCCCCGTCGGCGCCTAGCTCCCGCGTCCGTGCTCTCGAGCTTCACCCTGGCGGCGCTCGACCTGGTGTTCCCGGCGCTCTGTCCGGTGTGCCAGACGATCCTCGGGGCCGGCCGGCGCGATCCTCTGTGCGGATCGTGCTGGAGCGCCATCACGCGCCTCGGCGCTCCGTGGTGCGACGTGTGCGGCGCCGCGCCCGCGGTCTCCATGTCCTTCGGCGAACCCCGACGGATCGGGCCCGTTCGTCCGTGTCCGACCTGCGAGACGGATCCGCCGCACTACCACTACGCGCGGTCGGCCGCGGTCTACGAGGGCCAGCTTCGCGAGGCCCTTCACGCCTTGAAGTTCTCGGGTCGCCGGGCCCTGGCGGGCCCGCTCGCCGAGCTCGTCGCCGAGCAGTGTCTCGCGTCGCTTCCCGGCGGAATCGAGGCGCTGATCCCGGTACCGCTCGCTCGCGAGCGTGAGTGGCAACGCGGGTTCAACCAGGCCACCTTGCTGGCCCGGCGAATCGGTCGGCGCCTCGAGGTGCCGACCCGGCCACGGTGGCTCACGCGCACCCGAGCGACCCGACCGCAGAGCGATCTCTCCGCTTCGGAACGCCGCGCAAACGTTCGCGGAGCGTTCCGGGCATCCCATCGCGTCGCGGGCCGCCACGTCCTGGTCGTCGACGACATCCTCACGACCGGCGCCACGCTCGACGCGTGCGCACGCGCGCTCCGGGACGCCGGGGTGGTCCGTGTCGGGGTTCTAACAGTTGCCCGCGTCGTCCACGCGGCCGTATAATTTGGGCCAGCTGGATTTTCCCACGGCCCCCACAAGGAGCTCGCCTATGAGCGTTCGTGTCGGCGTGAACGGATTCGGTCGGATCGGTCGCGTGTTCTTTCGGACGGCGCTGCAGTCGAAGGACATCGAGGTCGTGGGCGTCAACGACCTGGCTGACGCGAAGACGCTGGCCCACCTCCTGAAGCACGATTCCGTACACGGAACCCTCAAGGCGGACGTCGTGGCGAAGGGCGAGGCGATCTTCGTCGATGGACGCGAGATCCGCGTGTGCGCGCTCAAGGATCCGGCGACGCTCCCGTGGCGCGAGCTCGGCGTCGACGTCGTCGTGGAATCGACCGGCGTGTTCCGCGACACCGCCACCGCCTCCAAGCACATTCAGGCGGGCGCCAAGAAGGTGATCATCACCGCGCCGGCGAAGGACCCCGACGCCACGATCGTGCTCGGCGTGAACGAGCAGACGTACGATCCGGCGAAGCACCGCATCATCTCCAACGCGTCGTGCACCACCAACTGTCTGGCCACGACCGCGAAGGTGCTCGACGATCGCTTCGGGATCAAGCGCGGCTTCGCGTCGACGGTCCACTCGTACACGAACGACCAGCCCGTCCACGATTTCCCGCACAAAGACTTGAGAAGGGCGCGCGCGGCGGCCGTGAGCATGATTCCCACGACCACCGGCGCGGCGACGGCCGTCGGTCTCGTCCTGCCGAAGCTCAAGGGCAAGCTCGACGGGATCGCGATCCGCGTGCCGACGATCAACGTCTCCGTGGTGGACCTCGTCGCCGAGCTCGAGACGCCGGCCTCGGTCGCCGCCGTGAACGAGGCGTATCGCGAGGCGGCATCGGGCAAGCTGCGCGGGATCCTCGACGCGACCGACGAGGAGCTGGTCTCCTCCGACTTCAACGGCAACCCGCACTCGTCGATCATCGACCTGCCGTCGACGGCGCTGATCGAGGGCAACCTCGTCAAGGTGCTCGCCTGGTACGACAACGAGTGGGGCTACTCGTCGCGGGTTCGTGATCTGATCGGGTTCGTCGCCAAGACGCTGTAATTGTCGAAGCTGACGATCGCGCAACTGGATCTCGCGAAGCGGCGCGTCTTCGTACGCGCCGACCTCAACGCGCCGCTCGACCACGGCACGGTGACCGACGACACGCGCGTCCGGGCGGTCGTTCCGACGATCCAGTACGCGCTCAAGGCCGGCGCGTCCATCGTGCTGGCCTCACACCTCGGTCGGCCCAAGGGGAAGGTCGCGCCGGAGTTCTCGCTACGCCCGATCGGCGAGCGGCTCGACTCGCTCCTGGATCAGCATGTCGAGCTGGCGCCGGATTGCGTCGGCGCCGAAACAACCGAGCGGGCGCGGGCGCTCTCGCCGGGGCAGGTGCTCCTGCTCGAGAACCTGCGCTTCCACCCCGAGGAGGAGGCCAATGACGACGGATTCGCGCGGGCGCTCGCGGCGCTGGCGGAGTGTTACGTGAACGATGCCTTCGCGGCCGCGCATCGCGCCCACGCCTCGATCGCCGCGATCACGAAGCACCTGCAGCCGGCCGCGGCCGGGCTCTTGATGCAGCAGGAGCTGGCGGCGCTCGGCCGGATCCTCGAGTCGCCGGAGAAGCCGCTGGTCGCGATCCTCGGCGGGGCGAAGGTCTCGGACAAGCTGACCCTCGTCGAGCATCTGCTCGACCGCGTCGACGCGCTGCTCATCGGCGGCGGCATGGCCTTCACGTTCCTCTCCGCGCTCGGCCACGCGGTGGGCCGCTCGCTGGTCGAGGGAGAGCAGCTCGAGACGGCCCGCCGGACGCTCGACGCCGCGCGTCGTCGCGGAGTGGCCCTCGTCCTGCCGGTCGACGCGGTCGTCGCCGACGGTCTCGAGAGCGCGCAGGGCCGCGCGGTCGGGATTCGCGAGATCCCGGCCGGACAGATGGGGCTCGACATCGGACCTCGCACCGTCGAGCGCTTCACGAAGGCCCTGAGCGGCGCCCGCACGATCGTCTGGAACGGCCCGATGGGTGTGTTCGAGCGGCCCCCGTTCGCGGCGGGCACGCTTGCACTCGCGCGCGCGGTCGCGGGCTCGCCGGCCTTCACCGTGATCGGCGGCGGTGATACCGTCGCCGCCGTCACGCAGGCCGGTGTCGCCGAACGGATCGGGTACATCTCGACGGCCGGCGGCGCATTTCTGGAGTTTCTCGAGGGCCGCACCTTGCCCGGTGTCGAAGCGCTGACGGACGCCGCCTGATGCGCACGCCTCTGGTCATCGGCAACTGGAAGATGCACGGTACCGTCGCGGAGGCGCGCACCCTCTCCACCGCGATCCGTGACGGACTCAAGCGACCGCGCGGCGTGCAGGTGGTCGTGTGCCCGCCGTTCACCGCGCTCTCCGCGGTGTCGGAGATCCTCACCGGCGCGCCGATCCAGCTCGGGGCCCAGACGTGTCATCACGAGCCGGCCGGCGCGCACACGGGCGAGATCGCGGTGCCGATGCTCGCCGAGCTCGGCTGCCGCTGGATCCTCGCCGGCCACTCCGAGCGGCGCAAGGAAATGGGCGAGACGGACGAGCAGATCAAGCTGAAGGTCCGCGCGATCCTGTCCCACGAGCTCACGCCGGTGCTCTGCGTGGGCGAGACCGCCGACGAGCGGCGCCAGGGATTGACCTTCACTACGGTCGAGGGCCAGCTGCGAGCCGGGCTCGCCGGGCTCTCCGCCGACCAGATCGCGAAGACCGTGCTCGCCTACGAGCCGGTGTGGGCCATCGGGACGGGCGCGAACGCGACACCCGGTCAGGCGGCCGAGGTGCACGGGTATCTCCGCGGGCTCGTCTCCGAGCTGGCATCGAAGGAAATCGCCCAGACCGTTCGTATCCTGTACGGTGGTAGCGTGAAGACCGAGAACGCCGAGGCGCTCATGGTCGAGCCCGAGGTCGACGGGGCGCTCGTCGGCGGCGCGAGCCTGAACGCGCAGGGATTCATCGGCATCGTGCGGAAGGCGGCGCGTATCACCACCGCCTCCAAGGAGTGACCGGGTGCACATCGTCCTGACGATCATCCACGTCCTGGCGTGCTTCGGCATCATCGGCATCGTGCTCCTGCAGTCGGGCAAGGGCGCCGACATCGGCTCGGCGTTCGGTGGGGCCGGCAGCCAGGCGGTGTTCGGCTCGATGGGCACGCCGACCCTGCTCGGCAAGATCACCACTGGGATCGCCATCGTCTTCACGCTCACGTCCTTCACGCTCGCCATCATGGGCGGCGAGCGCGGAAGCTCCGTCGTTCGTGAAGCCGCGCCGCCTCCGGTGAGCGCGCCGGCGACGCCGGCCGCTCCCGCGGCGCCAGCGGCCCCCACGGCGCCGGCATCGCCCACGCCGCCGGCGCCCGCCCAGCCGCGCTGACGCGCATGAGTCGCGGCGACCGGCTCCGCCTCCCCGGCCTGCTCCTGCTGCTGGCGCTCGCCGGGTGCGGGGGCGAAGCGGACAGCGTCGTGGAGGTCACGGCGGGGCAGGGGACGGGCAAGCCCGCGTACGGCGACACCTACATCGAGGCGCTCCAGGGCAACATCTCCGGCCTGATCCCCAACGTCCTCAGCGACGGCCCCTCGTTCGAGGTCGCCTCGCTGATCTACAACGGCCTCGTCAAGTACGACAAGGACCTCAACATCGTCGGCGAGCTGGCCGAGTCCTGGCAGTACAGCCGCGACTGTCTCGATCTCACGTTCAAGCTCCGCCGTAACGCGCGTTGGCACGACGGCCAGCCGTTCACGGCCGCCGACGTCGTCTTCACCTACGAGACCATGGTCAATCCGAAAACGCCGACCGCGTACGGCGGCGACTACAAGGCGGTCGAGTCGGTCACGGCGGTCGATGCCTACACGGTGCACGTCCGCTACAAGCACCCCAACGCGAAGGCGCTCCAGAGCTGGAGCATCTGGATGCTGCCCAAACATCTGCTGGAGACGGCCGCGCGCGAGGGCAAGCTCCGCGAGGCGCCGCAGAACCGCACGAATCCCGTCGGGACCGGCCCGTACCTGTTCAAGGAGTGGAAGTCCGGCGAGAAGGTCGTGCTCGTCGCCAATCCCAACTACTTCGCGGGCCGCCCCTACATCTCGCGCGTGGTCTACCGGATCATTCCGAGCTCGGCGACGACCTTCCTGGAGCTGAAGGCCAAAGGCGTCGACGGCGCCAAGCTCACCGCGCTGCAGTTCAAGCGGCAGACCGAGTATCCGGCCTTCCGCAAGGCGTACGCCAAGTACCAGTACGCGGCGAACGTCTACGTCTATCTCGGCATGAACTTGCGGGACCCGCGCTTCGCCGATCGGCGCGTGCGGCAGGCCTTCGCCCACGCGATCAACAAGCGCGAGCTGATCGAGGGCGTGCGCCTCGGACTGGCCCGTGAGGCGACCGGCCCCTACAAGCCCGGGACGTGGCAGTACAACCCGAACGTGCACCTGTATCCGTACGATCCGGCCAAGGCGCGCGCGCTGCTGGCCAGCGCCGGCTGGACCGAGACGAACGCCGACGGCATCCTGCTCAAGAACGGGCAGCCGTTCAAGTTCGACATCCTGAGCGCGCAGGGCAGCGACGAAGGCCGGAAGGTCGCCGAGATCATCCAGGCCTCGCTCAAGGATATCGGCGTCCAGGCCGAGATCCGCGTCATCGAATGGGCGGCGCTCCTGAAGGAGTACATCAAGAAGCGGAACTTCGAAGCCGTCATCCTGGCCTGGGGCATCACGCCGGATCCGGATCAGTACGACATCTGGCACTCGTCCAAGACCTCGCCCGACGAGCTGAACCGGATCAGCTACGCGAACCCCGAGGCGGACGATCTCCTCGAGAAGGGGCGGAGCACGTGCGTCGAGGCCGACCGCAAGAAGTACTACGATCGGCTGCAGGAGGTGCTCGCCGAGGACCAGCCGATCGTGTTCCTCTATTTCCGGGACGGCCTTCCGGTCGTCGCGTCGCGGGTTCGTGGCATCCAGCCGGCGCCGATCGGCATCAACTACAACTTCAACGAGTGGTTCGTCCCGCTGAATCTGCATCGCTATACAGCCGGCTAGATCGGGCGCCGCCGCGATAGAATAGCGCGCCATGTTCGGTTACGCGCTGCGGCGGCTCATCCTCGCGATCCCGCTCCTCATCGGAATCACCTTCGTCTCGTTCCTGGTCATCCACCTGGCGCCGGGCGAGCCGGTCGAAAACCAGGCCGGCGAGACCAGCACGCAGTCCGACGCGAAGCTTCGCGAGCGACTGCGTGAGATCTACGGGCTCGACAAGCCGTTGTACGTGCAGTACTGGAACTGGGTATCGCGGCTGGCGCGGCTCGACTTCGGCCGTTCGTTCTCGCCGGACGCGCGGCCCGTGCTCCAGAAGATCGGCGAGCGGCTGCCGATCACGTTGCTGCTCAACATCGTCGAGCTGACGATCATCGTCACCCTGGCGATCCCGATCGGCGTGCTCTCGGCGACGCGCCAGTACTCGACGTTCGACAAGATCACGACGGTCTTCGTGTTCGTCGGCTTCGCCACGCCCGACTTCTGGCTGGCGCTCATGCTCATGATCCTGTTCGGCGTGCAGCTCGGCTGGCTCCCGATCTCGGGCCTGCGGTCGCCCACGTGGGAGTACCTGGCCTTCTGGAAGCAGCAGTGGGACTTCGTCGCGCACCTCGCCCTGCCGATCCTGGTCGCGACCTTCGGCGGGCTCGCCGGCTTCTCTCGCTACATGCGCCAGTCGATGCTCGAGGTGGTGCGGCAAGACTACATCCAGTCCGCGCGGGCCAAGGGCCTTCCCGAGAGCGTGGTGATCGGCAAGCACGCGCTCCGCAACGCGCTGCTGCCGATCGTGACGGTCCTCGGGCTCTCGCTGCCCGGTCTCATCGGTGGCAGCGTGATCGTGGAGTCGATCTTCGCCATTCCCGGGATGGGGCAGCTCATGGTCCAGGCCGTCTTCGAGCGCGACTACCCGGTGATCATGGGCAACCTCGTCATCGTCGCCACCCTCACCCTCGTCGCCAACCTGATCGCGGACCTCACGTACAGCCTGGTCGATCCGCGGATCCGCGTGGCCGCGCGCCGGGGCCGCCGGTGAGCGCGTGAGGGGGTTCTGGCGCGCGTTTCGCCGAAACCGGCTCGCGCTGATCGGCGGCCTCGTCGTCGTCGTCCTGGTGCTGCTGGCCGTGCTGGCGCCCGGGATCGCGCCGTGGGATCCGAACCGGCCCGACGTGCGGAAGATCCTCGACGCGCCTTCCAAGGCGCACCCGCTCGGGACCGACCAGCTCGGCCGCGACGTCCTCTCCCGCATGCTCTACGGCGCGCGGGTCTCACTCGCGGTGGGCTTCGTGTCGGTCGGCATCGCGACGATGATCGGCCTCGTGCTCGGGTCGCTGGCCGGATACCACGGCGGCACGATCGACGCGATGGTGATGCGGCTCGTCGACCTCATGCTGGTCTTCCCGCGCCTGTTCCTGCTCCTCGCGGTGCTCGCCTTCCTGCGGCCGTCGATCTGGACGATCATGGCGGTGATCGGCCTCACCGGCTGGATGAGCGTCGCCCGCCTCGTCCGCGCCGAGTTTCTTTCACTGAAGGAGCGGGAGTTCGTCCTCTGGTCGCAGTCGATCGGCGCGAGCGCGTATCGCACCATCTGGCGCCACATCTTGCCCAACGCCATCGGGCCGGTGCTCGTGGCGATGACGCTCGGAATCCCCGCCGCGATCCTCACCGAGTCGGGGCTCTCGTTCCTCGGGCTCGGGGTCCAGCCGCCGCACGCGACCTGGGGCAACATCTTGAACGAGGGCAAGGACGCGATCGAGATCGGCTGGTGGCTCTCGGCCTATCCGGGCGTCGCGATCCTCATCACGGTGCTCTCGTACAACCTCCTGGGCGAGGGAATTCGCGACGCGCTCGATCCGAGGCTGCGCCAGAGCGTCAGCCGAATTGTCAATCGCACGCGATAGCGTTATACTCTCGCCTCGCACCTCGCCGAAGTGGCGGAACTGGCAGACGCGCACGTTTGAGGGGCGTGTGGGGCAACCCGTGGGGGTTCGAGTCCCCCCTTCGGCACCAACCGCATCGTATTCCCGAGCACCGGCCTTCCCCTAGGACGCGATCACGCCGAGCAGTCTTCCGACGAGAAAGGTGATCGCCGAGGCGAGCGCGACGACCAGGAGCTGTCGTAGCGCCGAGCGGATCACGCGGTGGTTGGAGAGATGCCCCAGCGCACCCCCGATGCCGAGCGCTGCCAGGCCGGCGAGCGCGAGCGAGGCCCCGAGCGCGACGGGGCGCGGGGCGAGATACCACGGCACCAGTGGGATCAGGGCGCCCGTCGCGAACGCGATCGCTGAGGTGAGCGCGGCGGCCCTCGGAGACCCGAGCTCGTCCGGGTTCACGCCGAGGACGACGCGCGAGTAGACGTCGAGCGCGCGGTCGATGTTGTTGGCCAGCCCCCGCGTCGCCTGCTCGGTGATGACGGGATCGAAGCCGTGCTTCTCGAGCGCGCCGCGGATCACCGCGCGCTCGCGCTCGGGGGCGGCGATCATGGCCCGGCGCTCGTCCTCGAGCAGCCGCTCGAGCAGCTCGACCTGGGCTCGCATCGAGACGTACTCGCCGGCGGCCATGGAGCACGCGCCGGCGACGAGGCTGGCGAGGCCCGTAAGCTGCACGACGCCGATCACGTCGGTGGCTCCGACGACACCCAGAATCAGGGCGGTGTTGGTCACGAGCCCGTCATTAATCCCGAGCACGGCCGCCCGCGCCGCGCCGCTCTCGACACCGATCGCTTGCTGGCGCCGCTCGGCTGCCGCCCGATCGGCCCCAGCGGACTCGCTCACCACCGGCTCCGACGATCGCTCACCGGAGAAATTGTATCCGGGAAGGCCGGGCTCAGGGGCGGCGCCCCGCTTCCCGGGTCGTCGGTCCCGCGACGGCTGGACGAAGGTCCATGTGGCATAATGGCCCGGTTGGAACGAACTGAACGGCTGCTCATGGCGCAATCACTTCCGGTGATCCAGCCCGACAGTCATCCGCTCCTGGGACGAAAGCCGGCGTGGCTCAAGGTGCGGGCGCCCGGCGGGCCGAACTACCTGCGGCTCAAGGGCCGCCTGCGCGAGTGGAATCTCCACACGGTCTGCGAGGAAGCCCACTGTCCCAACATCGGCGAGTGCTGGGAGGAGGCGACCGCGACCTTCATGATCCTGGGCGACGTGTGTACGCGCAACTGCGGGTACTGCGCCGTGACGCACGGTAAGCCGGTCTGGGAGGATCGCGAGGAGCCCGAGCGGATCGGACGGGCCACCGGCGATCTGGGCCTCGAGCACGTGGTCATCACCTCCGTGAATCGCGATGACCTGGCCGACGGGGGAGCCGCCCACTGGGCGGCCACGATCCGCGCCGTGCGGCGTCATGCCCCGGGGTGCCGGGTCGAGGTGCTCATCCCCGACTTCCAGGGAAGCTCCTCCTCGCTCGAGACCGTCATCGCGGCCGGCCCGGACATCCTGAACCACAACACCGAGACGGTTCCGCGCCTCTACAAGGTCGCTCGGCACGGCGGTCGCTACGAGCGAACGCTCGGGCTCTTCCGCCACGCGCGCACCGTGGCGCCGGCGCTCCTGCGGAAGTCGGGGATCATCCTGGGCCTCGGCGAGACGCGGGACGAGCTCGTCGCCACCATGCGTGACCTGCGGGAGGTCGGCGTCGCCATCTTGACGCTCGGCCAGTACCTGAGGCCCTCGGCGCAACACCTTCCGGTCGAGAAGTACTATCACCCCGACGAGTTCGCCGAGCTGGGTTCGGTCGGGCGCGAGCTCGGCTTCAGCCACGTCGAGTCGGGACCGCTCGTGCGCAGCTCCTATCACGCCAAGCGCCAGACCGACCTCGCCCGAGGCAGTAGTGCTTGATCCGCGCAGGACCAATGAACTGCAAGCCGGGCTCGAGAATCGCGCCGCGATGAATATGGCGTCACGGAGCCAGGTCGCGTCTGTCTCAGGCCACCCTCGGTCAGAGCCGGCCTCAAGGCACCCGCTACAATGACCTACGCGCCGATGCTCATGGTCTTCGCCATCTCCGCCCTGGTGGCGGGGGCGCTCGTGCTCCTCCCGAGCCTGCTCGCGCCGCGCCGGCTCACTCCGGTGAAGGCCGAGCCGTTCGAGTGCGGCAAGGACCCGATCGAGGTCTCGGAAGGGCGCTTCGCGATCAAGTTCTCGACGGTCGCCATCTTCTTCATCCTGATCGACATCGAGCTGCTGTTCATCTGGCCGTGGGCCATGCTCTCGCGGCAGCTGGGCTGGTTCGGCTTCGTCGAGATGCTGGTGTTCCTGGGCATCCTGATGCTCGGGTTCGCGTACATCTGGCGCAAGGGGGGCCTCGAATGGGAGTAGGTGGTTTCTTCACGAGCAAGCTCGACGAGGCCATCGGGTGGGCGCGGAAGTATTCGATCTTCCAGTACCCGTTCGTGACCGCGTGCTGCGGCATGGAATACATGGCGACGGCGTGCTCGCACTACGACATCGACCGCTTCGGCGCCGGGCTCCCGCGCTTCTCGCCGCGGCAGGCCGACGTCCTCTTCGTCGTCGGCACGATCAGCCACAAGATGGCGCCCGTTCTCAAGCGCATCTACGACCAGATGACCGAGCCGAAGTGGGTCGTCGCGTTCGGCGTGTGCACGTGCACCGGCGGCTTCTACGCCAACTACGCCACCGTGCAGGGTATCGACACGATCATTCCGGTCGACGTCTACATCCCGGGCTGCCCGCCCCGCCCCGAGTCGGTGATCGACGGGCTGATGAAGCTCCAGGACAAGATCACCGCGCAGGTGCAGAGGTACTGAGCGCGTGCCGATTCTCGACGAGCTCCGGCGGCGGTTCGGCGACGCCATCGTCGAGACGGACGACCATCGAGGAGACCTGACGGCGGTCGTGGCGCGCGACGGCGTGCTCGGCGTGCTGGCCCACTGCCGTGACGAGGCGGCGCTGGCGTTCGAGGTCCTGATGGACCTCACGGCGGTCGACTACCAGAAGTTTCCCGGCCGGGAGGACGGTCCTCGCTTCGAGGTCGTCTACCACCTCTATTCGATCGCCCGCAATCACCGGCTGCGGCTGAAGGTGCGAGTCGACGAGGACGACGCAAGCGTCCCGAGTGCCGTGGCGCTCTGGCCGATCGCGGACTGGCTCGAGCGCGAGGTGTGGGACATGTTCGGCGTGCGCTTCGAGGGGCATCCGGACCTGCGACGCCTGCTGCTCTATGAGGAGTTCGTGGGCCATCCGCTGCGGAAGGACTACCCGATCAACCGGCGTCAGCCCCTGATCGGACCGGCGACCTGAGGCGATGGCGCGGACGACGCGGCGCGAGTTCATGCTGGGCGAAGGGAGCGGCACCGGCGGCGGCCCCCGGAACGTGCACCTCGGCGTCGGGCCGGCCCATCCGGCCATGCACGGAATCATCCGGATCGTCACCGAGCTCGACGGCGAGACCATCGCCAAGGCGGACGTCGAGATCGGGTATCTGCACCGGGCGTTCGAGAAGGAGTGCGAGCAGGGCGGCTGGAACAACGCGATCCCGTTCACCGACCGGCTCAACTACGTGTCGCCGCTGATCAATAATTTCGGCTATGCCTCCGCCGTCGAAAAGCTTCTCGACATCGACGTGACCGAGCGGTGCAAGTACATCCGCGTGATCATGTCCGAGATCTCACGGATCTGCGATCACCTCACGTGCGTGGGCGCCTCCGCCATGGAGCTCGGCGCCTTCACGGTCTTCCTCTACATGATCAAGGCGCGCGAGTTCCTGTGGGAGCTGGTCGAGGACGTGACCGGTGCCCGGCTGACGATCTCGTACGGCCGCGTGGGCGGCGTCAAGGCCGACCTGCCCGACGGGTTCGCCGAGAAGACGCTGCACGCGTTCAAGCAGACGCGCGAGGTCCTCGACGAGGTGCATCGCCTGCTGACCGGCAACCGCATCTTCATGGACCGCATGATCGGCGTCGGTATGCTCTCGCGCGAGGAGACGATCGGCTACGCGATCACTGGGCCGCTGCTCCGCGCGGTCGGCGTTCCGTACGACGTCCGTCGCGCCCAGCCCTACTACGTGTACGACCGTCTGGAGTTCGAGATCCCGACGCAGAAGGACGGCGACAACTACGCGCGCTACCTGGTGCGCATGGCCGAGATGGAGCAGTCGATGCGGATCGCCGAGCAGGCGCTCGCCGCGATCCCGACCGGGCCGATCAACGTGGACTTCGAAGGGCGCCCGATCGATCCGGCGACGTACGTCGACCGGGGCAAGCAGGGGAAGACCGAGGGGCTCCTCCTGGTGCCGATCACGCTCTCGCCGAACCTCCAGGGCCAGCAGCGCGCGGACGTCCGCCGCGTCAACGTCGACGACAAGCGCGTCGTGCTTCCGCCGAAAGAGACTGCCTACGGCTCGATCGAGGGCCTGATGAACCACTTCATGCTGATCATGGAGGGCTACGGCATCCGTCCCCCGGCGGGTGAGGCGTACTTCCCGGTCGAGGGCGCGAACGGCGAGCTCGGGTTCTACGTGGTCTCCGACGGCTCCGATCGGCCGTACCGCGTCCGGTGTCGCCCGCCGTGCCTGCCGCCGCTCGCAGCGCTTCACCGGATGATCGTCGGCGAGATGGTGGCCGACATGATCCCGACGTTCGGCTCGGTCAACATGATCGGCGGGGAGCTCGATCGATGAGCGAGCGCCACAACGCCCCGAGCACAACAATCGCCTTCTCCGAGGCCCAGCTCGTCGAAGTCCGCCGGCTGCAGGCGCTCTATCCCGACGCGCGGGGGGCGCTCCTGCCGGTGCTCCACATGGCGCAGGAGACCTTCGGCTATATCTCGCTCGAGGCCGAGGAATACGTCGCCACGCTCTTCGAGCTCTCGCCGGCCCACGTGCACGAGGTCGTCACGTTCTACACGCTCTACTTCCGCGAGCGGCCCGGCCGCCACGTCGTCGCGGTGTGCCACAACCTCTCCTGTCATCTCGCCGGCGCGCCCGGAATCATCGCGCATCTGAAGCAGCGGCTCGGGATCGAGCCCGGCGAGACCACCGAGGACGGACGGGTGACGTTCCTCACCGTCGAGTGTCTCTGCGCCTGTGAGGCCGCGCCGATGATGCAGGTGGACGATCGCTACGAGATGAACCTGACCCCGGCGAAGCTCGACCAGATTCTCGGGGGGCTCGCATGAGCGGCGAAGCGATCCTCACCCGCAACTTCGGGCGGTCCGACTCGCACACGATTCGAGCCTACGTGGAGACCGGGGGCTACCAGGGCTGGAGGAAGGCCCAGGCGATGGAGCCCACCGCGATCATCGACGAGGTCAAGCGCGCGAACCTCCGGGGCCTCGGCGGCGCCGGCTTCCCGACCGGGACCAAGTGGTCGTTCATCCCGAAGAACCACACGGGTCCGGTCTACCTCGTGATCAACGCCGACGAGGGCGAGCCGGGAACCTTCAAGGACCGCTACCTGCTCGAGCGCGACCCGCACGCCCTCATCGAGGGCATGCTGATCGCGGCGCGGGCGATCAACTCGGCCACGGCCTTCGTCTACATCCGGGGCGAGTACGTCGAGCCCTGGCGGCGGTTCTCGACCGCCGTGAGGGAGGCCTACGAAGCCGGGCATCTCGGAAGAGGTCTGGATATCGTCGTCCACCGCGGAGCCGGGGCGTACATCTGTGGTGAAGAGACCGGGCTCATTTCATCGCTCGAGGGCAAGAAGGGCTGGCCAAAGCTCAAGCCTCCGTTCCCGGCCATCAAGGGCGCCTTCGGCGCGCCGACCATCGTGAACAACGTCGAGACGCTCAGCCACGTTCCCCACATCATCAACCGCGGCGCCGCGTGGTTCGCCGGGCTCGGCACCAAGACCCAGGGCGGAACGCGGATGTATTCGGTCTCGGGGCGGGTCGCGCGCCCGGCCGTGTACGAGACGTCGGTCGGGATCACCCTGCGTCAGCTGATCTACGATCGCGCCGGGGGCGTCACCGGCAATGGGCGGCTGAAGGCCGTGGTGCCGGGCGGGTCGTCGGCGGCCATTCTCACCGCGGACGAGATCGACGTCACGATGGACGTCGACGGGCTCAAGAACGCCGGCACCATGGCGGGCTCGGCCGGTGTCATCGTGATGGACGAGACGGTGTCGATCCCCGAGGCGCTCATGGTGGTGGCGCGCTTCTACGCTCACGAGAGCTGCGGCCAGTGCACGCCGTGCCGCGAGTCGACGGGCTGGATCTACAAGATGACCCGCCGGATCGTCGAGCGGCGCGGCCAGAAGGACGATCTCGACACGATTCTCGACGTGGCCAAGCGCGGCGCCGGGACGACGATCTGCGCCTTCTACGACGGCGCGGTCGGCCCGTATATCTCCTACATCGAGAAGTTCCGGGCGGAGTTCGAGGCGCTGATCCCCCATGCCTAAGCTCACCGTGAACGGCAAGGACGTCGAGGTTCCGGCGGGGACCAACCTCATCGAGGCCGCGCGCGCCGCCGGTGTCGAGGTGCCGCACTACTGCTATCACCCCAGTCTCTCGATCGCCGGCCAGTGCCGCCTGTGCATGGTCGACATCGACAAGACGCCCCGGCCCAGCATCGCCTGCAACACGGTCGCGACCGACGGCATGGTGGTCCAGACCGAGACCGACCGGGTGCGCGAGACGCGGAAGTCGATCATGGAGTTCCACCTGATCAACCATCCGCTCGACTGTCCGGTGTGCGACCAGGCCGGCGAGTGCTGG
>Ga0137407_10000387_pt1 | contig 30750 bp, 26 predicted proteins | sample CZOMad2_2_16fung_FD_108410 | JGI IMG/M metagenome (GOLD analysis project Ga0137407, IMG submission 108410) | Vadose zone soil fungal communities from Angelo Coast Range Reserve, California, USA - CZOMad2_2_16fungal (Illumina Assembly) | ecosystem: Environmental > Terrestrial > Soil > Vadose... | reverse complement strand
TTGTCGCCACTCCAAAGCGAAAAAAAATTGTCAAAAGAACATAGCAATCTCTTTGACTTTTTTAATCTTGTTTTGTTACCGAATTACTAAACCTTTACAATTTCGAACCCCGCATCAGAGGCTTAAAATATCATGCTGCCTTGCGGAGTGAGAAACGTCATCGATTTTAAAAGGGCACCACAAGTTGCAGAACGCACTTCCAGTTGCGGGTAAATTTCTCAATCCCAATAATATAAAATTACATTACTGAATAAATAATTTTGTAGCTTAGTTATGATGTGGCTACTGATTAGCCATGCCCGAAATATGCTAAATATTTTCTGATGGCAATTGTCAAATTTACTTATGCGTTGGAGAAATTTTTTCCGGGGATAAGAGCAATTCCTGCAAACGGAAATACGCTAAGAGAAGTTTTGAATGAAGTGGAAGCGAAATACCCAAAAATTCAAAACTATTTGCTGGATGACCAGGGCAAACTGAGAGATCATGTGAATATTTTTATAGATGGCAATTTGATAAACGACCGCGCCGGACTTAGCGATGCATTTTCGCCGAATAGTGAAATTTATATCATCCAGGCGTTGTCGGGAGGTTAACCCAAAAAACTTCTATATGAAATCTACTATGCTTCTTGGCACAAGAAAAGGTTTTATTGCATATCATTCGGAAAAAGGTCGTTGGAAGGTGGAGAACCTTTCCTTCGAAGGAGAACCAGTTTCAATTGCATATGCGGATGCCCGATCGGGTACCTGGTGGGCTGCTCTTGATCACGGACATTGGGGCGTTAAACTTCACCGCTCTAACGACAGAGGAAAAAGCTGGGAAGAAACGACAGCGCCGGCGTATCCTCAAGGAGAAGAAATCAAAGATGGAGTGAAGGCCTATACCCGTTATATCTGGTCGATCGCAAATGGAGGCAAGTCTTACCAATCGAGATTATGGATAGGTACCGATCCGGGTGGTTTGTTCGTGAGCGAAGATGCAGGGAATAATTTTGAACTGGTAAGATCTTTATGGGATCACCCGAGCCGAAAGCAAAACTGGTTTGGCGGAGGGCGTGATCAGCCGGGCATTCATTCTGTAGTAGTGGATCCCCGCAAAGAAGATCATGTGTTCATTGGAATAAGCTGCGCTGGTGTTTTTGAGACGGAAGATGCCGGCAAAACGTGGAATGTTCGCAACAAAGGCCTTCGTGCAGATTTTCTTCCAGACCCACAATCTAACGTTGGACACGATCCTCATATTCTTGTCGCTGCTCCCACAGATCCTGATGTATTATGGCAGCAGAATCACTGCGGGATATTCCGCTCCATCGATGGCGCAAAAACCTGGCAGGATATCAGTGAGCCGGAAGGTCCTGCACGTTTCGGTTTCGGAATTGCGGTTGCGGATGATAATCCCGATCAGGCCTGGGTTTGCCCGGCAAACAGTGACACCACTCGAACGGCCATCAAAGGTGCTCTTTGTATTTGCCGCACAGACGATGGAGGTAAAAGCTGGAAAATTTTACGCAATGGATTGCCACAGGAAAATTGTTTTGATATAGTATACCGTCATGCGTTAGCAAGCTCCGGCGATGCTGTTGCTTTTGGCTCTACTACAGGCAATCTCTTTTTTTCTGCTGATAGGGGCGAAAGCTGGCAAACGCTCAATAACTATCTGCCAATGGTATATTCGCTTCAGTTTGCGGATTAAAAAAATATTGCTTTTAATGGAAGTAAGATTTTAAATACCCGGGGAGTTGAGCTTGATAAATTTGTAGGAAAAAATAAATCTCAATAATTTTTATTACAATATCCTCAGCAATACTGCCCTGCAAATTTCTTATTGAAAAAGTATTTTAACATTTTAAAAACTTGTTCTTATTTAATTTTAATAAGTATTTACACTGGTTAATAAGAAAATAATAAATGCCTGACTAGATCGTTCTTCGTTTAACTATAAACCTTTTATATGACACTCCTCGCCATTTTATTACCATGGGTTTCCTTTCTTTTAAGAGGTAAGTTGTTATCAGGAATTGTTTGCCTTTTCCTTCAAATTACTTTGATTGGTTGGCTACCAGCTGCTATCTGGGCTGTAATATCTCTGCAAAATGCAAGAGCCGACAGGCGTAATGAAAAATTATTGAGAACATTACAGACGCGCAACCATTAATTCTTTTCTTTCTAATAATTTTCCAAAAATGAAAATTCATTTTTATATAAATTCTTTTATTAAATAAGTTTTGATTTTATTAATATTTATTTGCAGACAAAAAACTATTATTTTTCTCCTCGTGCTTTTACAACATCATTCAGATATCGAACGTAAAACCCAATGGCACCACAAGATTTTTGAGATATAAAATGGTCGGGAAAGTAGTAGAAGAAATTTTCTGAAGATGTGATTGCATAATGATGTTTGTTTAAATATAAATTGAAAGAACTTTATGCAAATATTTATACAAACCAAATCCAAATATGGAACCTCACAACAAATTAAATTTTCGCATCGAAAACATACAAACAATACTGTCGGTAAAAGATATGGCAGTCAGCAGGGCTTTCTATATCGACATACTTGGTTTTACTGAAGCTGATTGGGGAGATGATCAGTTTACAAGTATCAATCGTGATAACTCCGGAATCTATTTGTGTAAAGCTGCGTAGGGAAATTCAGGAACATGGATCTGGATCGGGTTTAATGGAGATATATTCGCATTGTATGATCATCTGAAGTCAAGAGGCGTAATAATCCGGCAGCCACCAACCAATTATTCATGGGCATTAGAGATGCACGTTGAAGATCCGGATGGACATGTATTGAGATTTGGAACCGAACCGAATCATGATGAGCTTTTTTCAGACGAAAAATAAAAAAGGGTCCCAACATCTCTGCCGAAACCCTTACCGTCCTATGCTCCCCCTGCTGGACTTGAACCAGCGACCCTCTGATTAACAGTCAGATGCTCTAACCAGCTGAGCTAAAGGGGAATCGCGGATTTTGGGATTAGATGGATTTCGCAGATTTGTAATAGCGAAATTTTCTTTTCCCTCGACCCCTAAAATGGGCTGCAAAAATAGGGATTTTTTTCTTTCTGAAAATATTGAAAGTATAGAAAATAATGAAATTCCTTTTTATCCGAACCAGTTAAAAAATCCTTTTTCTTCAAATCCGATATAGATGCCATCGGGCCGCTGCTCGACGGGCCAATGCTTGAGTTGATACCCTTCTTCGCTACGGCTGCGGCCGGTTTGCAGGCTAAATTTATAGGCGTGGAGCGGACAAACAATATGTCCGGAGGAATCTATATATCCGCGATCCAGGGGACCGCCGGCATGCGGACATTTATTGGTAAACCCGAACCATCGGTCGGCCCAGCGCGTGATGCATATCTTTTTTTCTTCCACTTCCACCACCGCAATGCCATTGGGCGGCCACGAGATTTCATTTTCAGATGTGGCGATCCTGTGCCATTTGTATTGTTTTGCCATCAGGAGTAAAAAGGTTCTGTTCTGTACGGATAACGCAGGCGATATAATTCTTTCACATTTTTCATGATGGTGTCCCGAAGCTCATCGATATTTCTTTTTTCCGTGGCAGAAACGAATACACAATGATTATTTGATTCACGTTCCCATTTTTCTTTCAGCTCGCCGAGGATATCTTCTTTCACTTTTTCATCCAGCCATGGATCAAAAGTATTTTTTTCGTACTGATCCATTTTGTTGAAGATAAGGAGTATGGGTTTATCATACGCTTTGATTTCCTGCAGCGTTGTATTCACCACGCCGATCTGTTCTTCATATAGCGGATGAGAAATATCCACGACGTGTAATAATATATCTGATTCGCGCACTTCATCCAATGTACTTTTAAAACTCTCCACCAGGTGATGCGGTAATTTGCGGATGAACCCTACCGTATCACTAAGCAGGAAAGGTGTTTTATCAAACACTACTTTGCGCGTGGTGGTATCGAGTGTGGCGAATAATTTATTTTCTGCAAACACTTCATTCTTGCTCAGCAAAGTCATCAGTGTTGATTTACCAACATTGGTATAACCCACCAGTGCAACGCGTATGAATTCGCCCCGCTCTTTTCTTTGCGTAAATGCCTGCTTGTCGATTTCTTTTAAGCGTTTACGCAAGAGCGTTATTTTATCATTCACAATACGACGGTCAGTTTCTATTTCCGTTTCACCCGGACCTCTTGTTCCGATACCACCACCGAGTCGTTCAAGATGTTTCCACATACCACGTAGTCGCGGCAATAAATACTGATACTGGGCCAGCTCAACCTGTAATTTCGCCTGCGCGGTTTTCGCGCGACTGGCAAAAATATCCAGGATCAGATCCGAACGATCGATCGTTTTTACTTCGAGTATTTTTTCAATATTATTTATCTGCGAACCGGAAAGCTCGTCATCAAAAATTACGATATTGACATCCTTTCCCTGTATATAGGATCTGATTTCTTCGAGCTTGCCTTTGCCGACAAAGGTTTTACTATCGGGATGTTGTAATTTTTGAATAAATCTTTTTTTGGTTTTTGCACCTGCAGTCAGCGCGAGAAAAGACAATTCATCGAGATATTCATTTACCTGCCGTTCATCCTGTGGTTTCTGCACCAATCCGACCAGCACTGCATTCTCTTTTTCTGTAATTAATTTCTTTGTTATCAATCCTTGATAATATTTTGGAATGGCAAAGGTAAGGGGATTCGGTGAGTGGCAAGTAGTAAGTGGCGAGTAGCGAGTGGTGTTTACCACTTGCCACTAGCCCTCGCCTCTAGCCTCTTTATAAGCCACTAAATGAAACGCCTATCGAATACGGATAGATGTTGGGCCCATAAATTCCTTTGATAAATGGAGTAAGCTGGTATTGCGCATAGATGCCGAAAACGCCATAGCTAATTCTTAGTGTAGGAACGAAGCGGCTGCCGTTGAAATATTTTTTTGAGCTTTCTTTCCGGATATAGCTGTTGATGGTTTGCCCGGCGCTGTTTTGTAAAAACTTTCCTTTGTTATATGTGCTCAGCAATAATCCCAGTTTCGCACCCAATGCAATTTTCCAGCTTTTATTAGTGTTTTCCGGATTGAAAGCAAAACGCAGTTCAACAGGAACTTCGAGATAAGTTGATACCAGTTTATATTTTTTGAAATGATCGGAAGCAGTTTTATCCGGGAAAGCCAGCGTAGGATTGAGAGCAGCCACCAGCACTTCCTGTTTATCAAAATAAATATTGCTGCTGCTGATGCCCAGTCCGCCGGCCAAACTAAACCTGGGATCGGTTTTGAAAGGGAAATCCAGCATGAAATAAAAACTAAAACTCCTGCCAAAGCCTTTTGTTCTTATAGTATCCGGGGTTCCGGCCCAGTTATCATATCCGATCTCTACCATGAAATGATCATTCGCGCGATTTCCCAAAAGCACTTTGCTCCAGTCCTTTTTTTTGTTTTTGGTTGAAGTGGAATCTTTTTGTTGTGCGAAAGCAGCAGTTGTGGTAAAAATAATCAACGCGATAGCGAAAAACTTCTTCATATTTTCAATTGATTGACAAATGTATTTTTCTTAGGGTTAATAAAAGGTTAAAGACAAAAAAGCCCATAGTCGAGCCATGGGCCTGATGTTAATTACTTTGAATATTGAGTGTTGAATATTGATTATTTGGTGGATTCGTAAAACACTCAATGTTCAATATTCAACACTCAATATTCAAGTCGAGTTTGGTGGACCCTGCTGGGGTTGAACCAGCGACCCTCCCGACTATTAGTCGGGATGCTCTAACCCGTAGGGTCTTTTAGAAATTACTTGTTCCAACCTCTCCCTGTTCTTCCACCCCTATAATTGCTTTTCCCGTCTTAACGCATCCGATTTTTTCAAGAATTCTTGAGTGTATTTTATTTCCCAATCCTTTGCTTTAGCAGTAAAACCTCTGTGATTTGCTAAATGCTTCCTTAATCTTTCCACAACATTTTCAGTAGACCCGATATAATAACGGTCCAGACTAAGTGAGTACAGGATATAAACAAAATACTTCATCGAACAACTTCAGTGGACCCTGCTGGGGTTGAACCAGCGACCCTCTGATTATGAGTCAGATGCTCTAACCAACTGAGCTAAGGGTCCGAACCTCTTACGAGGTCAAAATTTTTATTTCAAGAAATTAAATTAAGATTAGTTAACCCCTTATGGTTAGTAAAGGGCCTTTTTTTCGAGCTGCAAAAATAGAAAATTCATTGGAAGCTGAGAAAAATAATACCGTTCATATTAAAGACATAATCCAAAGCAGCAATCAATAACCTATTATTGTCCAAATAAATAACCCGATTATGCTTAATATTGTTAGTGATTTATAATTTGTCCCCCGGAGACGGATCATCTAATTGCAAATGATTGCTGCCAATAGAATAAAATATTTACAAACCCGGATTGCAGAATTCGAAGATCAGCAGGCGTATAAAGAACTATTCACTTCTTTGTATTCTTATCTCTACCATTTTGCATTCAGCTTTGTCAAATCCAAGCAACCTGCAGAGGAAATTCTTTCTGACGTATTTATAAAAATCTGGGAGAAAAGAAGCGAGCTGGGGAAGATCTTCAATCTGAAAGTCTATTTATATGTTGCAACCCGCAATATCGCTTTGAATTATATCGAAAAACAAAAAAGAAACGCGACACATACTATTGACGAATTTACTGCCGGAATAAAAAGTCTTTATTTCGATCCTGAGCAATTGATGGTGACCGCTGAAATGATGAACCTTATCCATAAAGCCATTAATGATCTGCCGGCTAAATGCAGAATGGTTTTTAAATTGGTAAAAGAGGATGGTTTAAAATATAAGGAGGTAGCAGAAATCATGAATATATCTGTAAAAACCGTCGAAAACCAGTTGGCTATTGCACTTCGCAAAATCGGAACCGCTGTTGATTTTGATATCCGCAGAACAATTCCCGCACTCGGCCACTCCCGTTAATTTATTTTTAAGATCTCTTTAGGGGGTTTTCCTTATTTGCTTGTCCTGTATCTACCCAAAACTATTCATGGAGCAAGAACAAATCTGGAACCTGGTTGCCAAAAAGCTTTCCGGAGAAGCATCCGAAGATGAACTGCGAGAGTTGGAAACACTATTGCGCGGCAATCCCGAGCTGCATTATCCAATGCAAACCATCAACGATTTATGGCATTCCAATCAACCCCATAACAGAAATAAAGAAGAAGCACATAGGGCTTTTGACAGGCATTTAGAAAGAATGCAGGCATTCGATATAAATTTTGCAGACAAAAATGAACCTGTTTTTATAGATACCCCGCGAAAAAGCAAAACAAAAATAATCCTGTTATGTGCAGTAGCCGCAATATCAGTTACTGTTCTTTTTATCTCTTTCAGGATCCTTAAGTCTTCCGATCAATCTCCATCCTTACAAAAAAATAATAATAGTGAAATATCCACCCGCTATGGATCCAAAACAAACCTGGTATTGCCCGACGGTACAAAGGTTTGGTTAAATGCAGGAAGCAAACTGAATTATGATAAAAATTATGGAAGCAGTTTGCGTGAAGTCGGCCTGATTGGTGAAGCATATTTTGATGTTGTAAAAAACGCGGAAAAGCCATTCATCATTCACACAGGAAAAATTGAAATCAAAGTATTGGGTACAGCATTCAATGTAAAATCTTACCCCGGCGAAAAAACAATCGAAACAAGCCTGATAAGAGGGAGCATCGAGATAACTTTTAAAGACAGGCCCTCTGAAAAAGTAATTCTGAAACCGAATGAAAAACTGGTGGTGGCAAATGAAGAAGTACCGGTTATTATAACCAAAAAACGATATTTCAAACAAGCCAATGAACCGATTGTTGCTATCAGTCATTTGAATTATGCAAGGCGTGATAGTACCATCATAGAAACCGCATGGGTGCAGAATAAACTTTTTTTCCAGGATGAATCTTTCAGGGACCTCGCTGCACAAATGCAACGCTGGTACGGAGTAAATATCCGGTTCGATAATTCTGAAAAAGACACTTTACATTTTACAGGCAGTTTTGAGAATGAAACCATTCAACAGGCGCTGGATGCTTTGCGATTGACAGCTCGTTTCAATTATACCATTCACGAAAATGAAGTAAATATTTTGAAATAATATCTTAAATAAAACTGAGAATGCATCATGTATAATAGTTCATAAACATAAAAAACGGGAAATGTTGACGCATTTCCCGCAAGGTTACTTAAGAAACTGGCTTGCAGGTCGCAGAACAAGTTTCGATTTCTATAACCCACTAAGATTAAAAGTATGAAAAAAAATCTAACGATTGGGGGCAGTCGCTTCCATGCCGTAAAAAAAGCTCTTTTGATTATGAAACTAAGTTTTCTTCTGATACTGGCGGGAGCGTTGCAGGTATCAGCAAATGTCAATGGGCAGATTAAGGTATCTCTCAAACTGGATAAAGTAGAGATTTCAAAAGCGCTGAATACCATTGAAAAACAAGGCACTTATCGTTTTCTCTACAACAGCAGGTTAGAAAGCATAAGGCAAAAAATCGACATTGATGTCAGCAACCTGGAAATCCGGGACGTACTGAGTCAAATGTTCAAAGGAACAGATCTTACCTATAAAATGCTCGACAATAACCTGATCGTAGTTGTGTCTGGCACCCTGACTGTGCAGGATATAAAAATTACGGGAAAAGTAACCGGCGAAGGCGGCGAAGGGCTGTCCGGCGCTTCGGTATCACTAAAGGGCACATCCCGCGGAACTACCACAGATAATACCGGCAACTTTACATTGACCGTTCCCGAAAATGGTACTATAGTAATTTCGTCCATCGGGTTCGAGACCAGGGAGATCGCAATCAACAGCCAATCGGTGATCAATGTAAAATTGACAACTGCCAATAAGGTAATGGACCAGGTAGTTGTAATTGGTTACGGAACAGTAAATAAAAGAGACTTAACAGGATCAATTGTAAAAATTGATGGAAAGGAAATTGCAGATAAACCAAACACGAACCCGGTTTCTTCTTTGCAAAGCAAGGTCGCAGGTTTATATGTCGTAAATAATGGAACTCCGGGCAAGGAACCTGATATTCGAATAAGAGGAACCGTTAGTATTGGCCAGGTTCATCCATTATACGTGGTCGATGGTATTTTCAATGATAATATTGATTACCTGAACCCGAATGATATTGAATCAATAGAAGTTTTAAAAGACCCTTCGTCCCTGGCGATATTTGGTGTTCGCGGAGCTACCGGAGCAATTGTGATTACAACTAAAAAGGCCAAGTCGGGGCAAGTGCTTGTTAATTTTAATAGCACTTATGGGTTCAAAAACTTAGTGGATAAAATTAAACTGACGAACGCAAGCCAATTTAAGACACTGTTTGCCGAAGAAAACGCAAATAACAATGTGAACATAAATATAGACAGTGCGATAGGCATAGGATTAAATTCCAATACCGACTGGATAAAGGCTGTAACAAGAACAGGGGCGCAAACCATGAACAATGTGAGTGTTTCAGCAACTTCAGAAAAAAACCGTTTTAATTTGGGCGTGGGATATACTTTGGATCAGGGAATAATCAGACATGAAGAGTTGCAAAAATGGCTTCTTTCTTTTAGCGATGAATATAAGTTGAGTAAAGGCATTAAGGTGGGAATTAATTTCAATGGTTCAAGGCAAAAACTTCCTTATCCTTACGGCAGATTTGTAAATGTATTGGATGATGCAAGAAAGGTAGTTCCCCAAATATCTTCAGGCACTAAATCATTTAAAGTTCGGGATTTGTATGGAGCCAGCACCGACAGCATTACCGAGAACCTGTACTCACAATTGAATTTAGGCCTTCAAACATCGGGTGTGGTAAACCCGTTGCTCTATCTGGAAAACGAATGGGATAAGACCAGCGATATCGAATACAGGAACGTTGGAAGCGTGTTTGCGGAAGTTAATTTTCTGAAGAATTTTACATGGCGGTCAACAGTGTATGCCGATATCACATCATCCAACAACAGGCAATATGTACCTACTTATTATGGTTATGACCCGCTCGCCAACACTCCTGTTGTTTATAGCCCAACAACAAGAGTACAGGAGGATGATGATACACGCAGGAAATTTCAGCAGGACCATGTGCTTACTTTCAGGAAAAGTTTTGGCGATCATAATGTAACAGCTACGGCAGGGTTCACTACTTATTATTCAGGAGTTTTTAATAGAACTGGCAAATCCGGTCAGGCCACCGGACCATCTTCTCTTCCGATTCCGAATGATCCGCGGTTCTGGTATGTAAACAATTTTTTCCAGGACCCAACCGGCACATCAGCCACTTCTTCTCAAAGCGAAAACAGCACAGTTTCTGAATTGGCAAGAGTACTCTATAATTATAAACAAAAATACTTTTTCAATGCTTCTTTTCGCGACGATGCCTCTTCCAGATTATTACCTGCAAACAGGCACCAGCAATTTTGGGCCTTGGGCGCCGGTTGGGATGTCAGCAAAGAAGCTTTCATGAACACTCAGAAAATGTTCGATTTTTTGAAAATAAAGGGTTCAGTCGGAGTTTTAGGAAATCAAACTGCTGTTCAGGATGATGGTATCACAATAATTGATTACCCCGCTTACCCATTATTAAATACAGGATCCACGACTGTTTTTGGCAATACTGTTTATGCTGCTGCTACACCCATCTATATTGCCAATCCTAACCTAAAATGGGAAACAGTATCTGCCCAGGAAGTAGGCTTTGAATTAAGTTCATTTCAGAACCGCCTGCATTTTGAAGCAAACTACTATAATAAAACCACCAACAACCTTATGACGTATGTTAACAGGCAACAATTGGGTTTGCCGAATGAATTGATTAACGGAGGATCCTTAAGAAACTGGGGCGAAGAATTTGCCGCCACCTGGAATCAGAAATTGACGAACGATTTCTCAATTGTAGTCAGTGGCAATATTACTTTCCTTAATAATAAAGTACTAAAATTAAGTGATGAGCTTCCAACCGGGGTTCTGGATGTAACCAGTCAAAATAACGGCGAAGCAATCAGCGAAACCAAACCTGGCATGCCGATAGGATATTTTAAAGGATATATAGTTACTGGTGTATTCCAAAATCAGGCTGAGATAGATAATTCAGCCGATCAATCTTCTTTAGGACCCACTGCCCGCCCCGGTGATTTGAAGTATAAGGATATCAGTGGCCCTGATGGCAAGCTCGATAATAAGATCACATCGGATGACAGGACCAAGATTGGTAATCCCACTCCCAAATACACTTATGGTGGCACCATTGCTCTGAATTATAAAGGGCTTAATCTGAGTGTTGATGTAGGAGGTGTATATGGCAATCAGGTATACAGAACCTGGGGCGCACTTGAATCACCATACCAGAGAGTGAATTATGCCGCTTTTGAATTAAAAAGATGGCATGGGGAAGGCACTTCTAATTCAGAACCTCTTTTGAGCCAGGCCGACAGGTCTAATTATGTAGGATCAACACGCAGTATTGAAGATGGCAGTTATTTCAGGATCAGGAATATGCAGCTGGGATATAATCTTCCGAATAGTTTACTTTCAAAAGCCAGTATTAAGAATTTACGTGTATTCGTAAACGTGCAAAACCTTAAAACCTGGAAACACAATAGTGGTTATACTCCTGAATTTGGCGGCATAGCCACTCAATTTGGTTACGATTTTGCAACGGGGGAAATCCCTGTTGTTACAACATTTGGTCTAAACGTTACTTTTTAATGTTTAAAACGGTTTACTATGAAAAGAATATATTGGGTATTACTAATTGCAACAGCAACTTTGATAACAGTTGCCGGATGTAAAAAACTCTTGGACAGGCAACCCTTGTCAGGCAGTCTTGATGACTTAAAAAGCGGAAAGCTGGAATCCCAGGTTTATGTAATGTATAGTCATTTGCCCTGGGACTGGGGATTTAATCTTTCCTGGATAGATTTCCATAGCATCCGGGATGATGATGCTGAAAAAGGCAGTAATCAAACAGATGGAGCCGAAGTTAATACAGAGTTTGACAAATTTGTCGGCTATACAAAAGACGATTGGGCGCTTAACAGCTATTGGAACGATCATTATGCAGTTATTACTGCAGCAAACAACGTGCTTGCTACGGCCAAAGAATTGAATGCTACAGATCCTGCTACGCTGCGAAATGTAGGCGAAGCTTGCTTTTTCAGGGCATACTGCTATTTTGAATTGGTTAAAGATTTCGGCGAAGTGCCTTTAATTAATTTTCCGGTGCTTAAGCCCACTGATGCCATCCAGCCCAAAGCTCTGGTACCAGCGATTTATCAACAGATAGATTCGGACCTGAACGTGGCAGTTCAGTATTTGCCTGTGAACTCATCAGCTTATGGCTCTGGGTTTGACGGTCGCTTAACTCAAGGAGCTGCCCTTACCTTATGGGCACAAACCGCTTTGTTCAGGTCAGATTGGGCAAAAGTTGCATCGCTTTGCCAGCAGATTATCGGTTTGGGTCAATATTCTTTAGCACCGAATTTTACAGATCTTTGGAAAGCCGGCCCCAATGGTGCGGGTCATAATGGACCGGAATCGATATGGGAAACACAAACAGTGGTAGGGCAAAATGCGGCGACAAACAGTGCTGTTGATCATGGAACGATGTGGCAGACTTGTCAAGGTATTCGCCAGGGCGGTGCGTCTAACGACTGGAACCTTGGATGGGGATGGAATACACCTACACAACAGTTAGTGGATGACTGGGATAATTCGGATCCAAGAAAAAATCAAACGATCTTATTTTCCGGTCAATCCGACGGCGGAGCTGCAGAAGGAGGTTATGGAAGGACCTTGCCCCCATACAGCGCTTCCGAAGCTGGTGGTATTGCCAGAAAATATTGGAATAAAAAAGTGTATTCCGATCCGGCCATGCATGCATTCACGGGTCAGTTAACCGGTAATGCTGATTGGCTCGGACATCGCATACTTCGGTATGCTGACGTAATACTTATGCTTGCTGAAGCTGCTAATGAAACGGGCGACGGCGCTACCGCAGAAGCAAACCTTGAGTTAGTCAGAGCGAGAGCAAGGGGCGGTAACATTGCAGTATTACCTCATATTACCTTTGTTTCCCAGGATCAAATGCGGCTGGCGATTAAAAATGAAAGAAGATGGGAATTTGCTATGGAAGGGTATCGTTTCTACGACCTGGTCAGGTGGACGCCCGCTACAACGGATACTATTGATGCGCCTCATATTCTTGGTCCATTGGGATATCAGCCCAAAAATGCACTATATCCTTTGCCACAGCAGGCGATTGATTTATCAGGGGGAGTATTAAAACAAAATCCCAATTATTAATTAAATTGGCTTGCTGTAAAAATAAGCGACGAACAATAATTTTTTTAAGATAATATTAGGGGTTGCATAATTTATTTGCAACCCTTAATAATTTTATCCTTCTGATTTTCGATGCGATTTAAATTTTAAGAATGCAACGAACCGGAAAAAACAGGCGTTTTGTCGGAATAATTTCCGGCATTGTTTTATCCATTTTTTTATTGACGCAATGTTTAGATAAAAAAGAAAGCGACTCAGAAATAAGTTTAAAAAATAAAAGGGATCAATTCGCAGGTTCTCCATCATGTGCCAACTGCCATCAATCTATTTACAATAGCCATATTCATACCGCGCATTATCTTACATCATCTGTGGCAAATGAAAAAAGTATAAGAGGAAGTTTTGAAGCAGGGAAAAATACTTTCGCTTTTAATAATTCCTCCGTTATTGTAACAGAAAAACGAAATGATGAATTTTACCAGGTTCAGTATGAAAACGGTGTTGAAAAAAAAGCCCGTCGTTTTGATATATCCGTTGGCTCTGCGAAAAGAGGACAGACTTATTTGTATTGGTGGAAAGATTCTCTTTTTCAATTGCCGCTTACTTATTTCACCTCGGTAAATACGTGGTGCAACAGCCCCGGATACCCAGGCAAAGTAGCTTTTGGCCGGCCGGTAACATCACGTTGTCTTGAATGCCATACCAGTTATGCCTATACAGCAACGGCAGATGCACAGGTGGAAAAATTTGATCATAACATTTTGTACGGCGTAGATTGCGAAAAATGCCATGGCCCTGCACTGCAGCATGTTCAATTCCAAACACAACATCCAAATGAAAAAATAGCAAAATACATCACGAATCCTGCTACATTTACAAGACAACAAAGCCTGGATTTATGCACTTTATGCCATGGAGGAAGGCTTACTAAAACGAAACCGTCTTTTGAATTTGAAGCCGGAGATACACTCGCAAATTATTTCTCGATCAACGTTCCTGCAAAAAATGCAGCAGACATTGATGTGCATGGAAATCAATTTGGCTTACTGGCAGCCAGCAAATGTTTCCGATTGAGCCAAATGACATGCATCTCCTGCCACAGTTCCCACGAAAATGAAGCCGGTAAAATCGAGATTTTCTCAGCTCGCTGCATGGTATGTCATTCAAAAGAATATAATAATTTTTGCAAACTGGATAAAAAAACAGGAGTTGTAATAACCCAAAATTGTATAGATTGTCATATGCCTGTGCAACCTTCAAAAGCCATAGTTTTTCTTGAACAGGGAAAAGATATGCCGACAGCCGCTTCAATGAGAAACCATTTCATAAAAATTTATCCTGAAGAAACTCAAAAGATTTTATCTGTACTTAAGAACATGAAACATACGGACACAACAACATTTCACAAAAAAGCTGCTAAATAAAAGCGATAAACTGTTTACGCAGGTCTGTGGTAAAGTTTAAAATAAAATATGCTGTCCAAAAAGTATTATATTATTTGTAGTCTTTTAGTTTGCTCATTGATCATGTCATGTCATAAAAATCAAACGCTGTTTGTAAGTCTCCCTGCATCCCAAACCAATATTCACTTTACCAATAATATAGAGCAACGAAAAGCTTTCGGTATTTTATACTACCTCTATTATTACAATGGAGGCGGCGTTGCTATTGGTGATATTAATAATGATGGGCTACCGGATATTTATTTCACTGCGAATAATAAAGGAGGCAATAAATTATACCTGAACCAGGGCAATTTTCAATTTCAGGATATTACTGACAAAGCGGGTGTTGCTGGTAAATCAGACTGGTGTACCGGTGCAACCATGGCCGATGTAAATGGTGATGGATTAATGGATATATATGTCTGTGCTGTGCAGGGTGAACACGGGCTTCAGGGGCGAAATGAACTTTTTATAAATAATGGCAACGGAACATTTACTGAAAGCGCACTGAAATATGGATTGGCATTATCAGCATATTCAACCCAGGCTGTTTTTTTTGATTACGACCATGATGGCGATCTCGATTGTTTTATTTTAAATCAATCCCATCATCCAAACGAAAATATTGTTGATACAAGTAACCGGCGAAGGTTTGATGCCAATGCCGCAAACAGGCTTTACAGGAATGATATTAATACAACCGGAAAATTTACTGATGTATCCGCAGAGGCTGGGATTTACCAAAGCAGCCTTGGTTACGGGCTAGGCATTTCAGTTGCCGACCTAAATAACGACGGATGGGATGATATGTATGTTGGTAATGATTTTCATGAAAACGATTATTATTATATCAATAATGCGAATGGAACATTTACTGAAAGCGGCGCCAAACATTTCGGACATTATTCGCGATTCAGTATGGGTAATGACATAGCCGATTATAACAATGATGCCCAACCTGATATTGTAACAGTAGATATGCTTCCGCCAGATGAAAAAACATTAAAGACATATGGCAGTGATGAGAATTTTGAAACATACAGGTTCAAGATCCTGCACAATGGTTTTCAAAACCAGGTCTCAAGAAATTGTCTGCAAAGAAATAACGGTAATGGTACAAGTTTCAGCGATATCGGGTTGATGGCCGGTATTTCTGCCACAGACTGGAGCTGGTGTCCTTTACTTGCTGACTTTGATAACGATGGTAATAAGGACTTATTCATTTCAAGTGGTATCGTAAAGCGCCCGGTGGATCTTGATTATGTCCGCTTTGTTTCAGACCTCGCTGCCAGGATAAACAGAAATAGTTCGGATAAATATGATGCGACCACATTGGAAAAAATGCCCGATGGTGCATCGCATCCTTTTTTGTTTAAAAATACAGGCAATTACTCTTTCAAAGATGAGAGTGATTCATGGGGAACAGGTAAAATGAAAGGATATTTTAACGGAGCTGCATATGCAGACCTGGACAATGATGGTAATCTTGACCTGGTAATAAATTGCATTAACGCGCCTGCAGTTGTTTTGAAAAATAATGCACCGAAAAAAAACTATCTCTCCATTTCTTTCACGGGCGATGGAATGAACAAATTTGGCGTCGGCTCGAAGGCGTATTTGTGGATGCATGATAAGTCGGGAAACAATCAGTTGCAATTTCAACAGCTGATGCTTACAAGAGGATTTCAATCTTCATCATACGCCAAACTTCATTTTGGTTTGGATAGTGTAAGTAATATTGACAGCCTGCTTATCGTTTGGCCGGATCAAAAATACCAGTTAATTAAAAATGTCGCTGTTAACAGGCAATTAATTGTTTTACAAAAAGACGCGACCGGCAGCTTTAGTTATGATTTATTTTTCACAAAAAAGGCAACCGTTTTTGAAGACATTACGAGTAAGCTGAAATGTAATTGGAAGCATAAAGAAAATGATTTCAATGATTTTAATATACAGTATTTAATCCCCCATAAGGAAAGTACCAGAGGCCCCAAAACAGCGGTAGCAGATATTAATGGCGATGGCCTCGATGATTTTTATGCCTGCGGCGCCAAAGGCCAGCCCGGCGTACTGATGGTTCAGCAAAAAAACGGATCATTTAAACCCGTCGATACCGCTTTGTTTGCAAAATATGCGATGTGTGAAGACGTAGATGCCGTTTTTTTTGATGCTAATGGCGATGGATGGAAGGACTTACTTGTAATCAGTGGAGGCAATGAACCCCAGAAGAACTCGCCATTTTTATTGCAAGACAGGTTATATATAAATGATGGTAAAGGAAATTTTACTGAAAAGAAAGATTTTTTTGTACAGCAATACTATAACAAATCCTGTGTTGCAGTAGCCGATGTTGATCATGATGGAGACCTGGATATTTTTATTGGCACGCTTGCCAATACCTCTGGAACCGAATTCGGTAAACCAATGACCTCATATCTTTTTTTAAATGACGGATCGGGTAAATTTGAAGAGGCGCACTATAATACAATTCAGCTTGCCAATATCGGCACTGTAACATCTGCAACTTTTGCGGATATAAATCACGACGGATGGCCCGACCTGATCGTAACCGGCGAATGGATGCCAATAAAAATTTTTATCAATAACAAAGGAAAATTTACTGAGGCCGATATCCCGCAATCAACCGGGCTCTGGCAAACTATTTATGCAACAGATGTAAATGGCGATGGATATCCGGATATATTGGCCGGCAATTGGGGGCATAATTCAAAGCTTTGGTCAGGAAAAAACGGACCATTAAAGTTATATGTCAAGGATTTCGATATTAATGGCACCGTAGAACAAATCATGTGTTATACTGTAAATGGACAGGAATATTCTTTTTTGGCGAAGGATGAATTGGAACGTGCCTTGCCGGTATTAAAAAAAGCATATTTAAGTTATAGTGAAGTGGCGGGAAAAACAGTGCAATACATGTTCTATGATTTGTTTAAGGATTATATTGAATTAAAAGCAGAAACATTAAGTTCTTCCTGCTTCATAAATGATGGCAAAGGGAATTTTAAAAGATGGGATTTGCCGGAAGAATTGCAGCTGGCACCTGTTTTTTCCTTTGTTCCTGTTAACGGCCAAACTTATTTGGCAAGTGGTAATTTTTATGGAGTAAGGCCCTACGAAGGGCGCTATGATGCTTTGCTGCCAACCCTGTTTTCTTATAATAAAGGAAGTTCATCCTTTCAGGCTATCGGAAATTTGCCAATTTTTAATGGAGAAGTACGTGATGCAAAATGGTTGAATGTTGCGGGGTTTGGCAATGTGCTGATGGTCGCCAGAAATAATGATAGCCTGCTTTTTTATGGAATTAAAAAATAACCCGGATAAAAACAAAGTCCTTATTTGCAATAAGAGCTGTTATGGAATTTATTCTGAGCTGCCCGGAAATAAAAAGAGGAATGAAAGATTAGGATTTCAAACTCCTAACCTGCAATAGAAATTTTCAGACTAAATAATAACCAAACACATGAAAAAAATTCTCTCCAGGCAATTGCTGTTTCTTTTTTTCCTGGCAAATAGCGCCTTCTTTTTTGCATCGGGGCAATCAGCCGGTATAAAAAATAAACCTGCTGCCAAATTTGTTGTCACCCATCCCGAAAATCTTGGCGATAGCGATCTGTTAGAGTTTGTTCAAAAACAAACTTTCAGATATTTCTGGGATTTTGCTCATCCTGTAAGTGGCCTTTCAAGAGAGCGCAGTAATGTTGCTTATAATTATGGCGATGAAACGATCGCCATCGGCGGCAGCGGATTCGGGATAATGGCAATCATCGTGGCGACTGAAAAAAAATGGGTGGCAAGAGACAGCGCTGTAAATCGTGTATTGAAAATGGTCAATTTTTTACTGACCGCAAATAGTTACCATGGAATCTTCCCACATTTTATGGACGGAGCCACAGGTAAAACAATTCCATTCAGCAGAAAAGACGATGGAGCGGATATTGTTGAAACCTCTTATCTTTTCGAAGGACTCTTATGTGCCCGCCAATATTATAACCACAATACTCAAAATGAAAAGGAATTGCGCAATCGGATCAACTGGCTATGGGAAGGTGCGGAATGGAACTGGCACACACGTGGAGGACTTGATCTTTTATATTGGCATTGGAGCCCGAATAATGGCTGGAGCATGAACTTCGAAATCCGGGGATGGAATGAATGTTTGATTACTTATGTGCTGGCTGCCTCTTCTCCCACATATTCGATCAACCCGGAAGTATATCATCATTGCTGGGCAGAAAGCAATCATTTTAAAAATGGCCGGGAATATTATGGTATAAAATTGCCGCTTGGTTTCGATTATGGGGGACCGTTATTCTTCACTCATTACAGTTTTTTGGGAATCGATCCGCATGGATTAAAAGATGAATATGCCGATTACTGGGAGCAAAATTATAACCATACATTGATCAATTATAAGCATTGCGTCCTGAATCCAAAAAAATATAAGGGATATGGTGAAAATTGCTGGGGACTAACGGCAAGCGATACCTACAATGGATATAATGCCCATTCACCCGATAATGATTTGGGAACGATATCTCCGACTGCAGCATTATCGGCCTTTCCTTATACACCTGATTATTCCATGAAGGCTCTGAAGCATTTTTATTATGACATGGGAAATAAAATTTGGGGCCAATATGGATTCAAAGATGCTTTCAATGAAACAAAAAACTGGTACGCAATATCTGAATTAGCAATTGACCAGGGACCAATCATTGTGATGATTGAAAATTATCGTTCAGGTTTATTATGGAAATTATTCATGAACTGCCCGGAAATACAAAACGGATTAAAAAAATTAGGCTTTGAAAGCCCTTATATTAAATGAGAAAATATCGCGCAGAGATGCGGAGAAGTTGAATGGTTGAATTCTAAATCTATTTACAATGCGTCGCATAATTATTTTTTCATTCATACTGCTATCACCCTGCAATTTTATACTTGCACAGAAAAAAAATGGCAGAACAACTTATCCTGATTCTATTCCGCCTGTTGGTATCATTAAAAATTTATCCGACTCCGCATTATTAGATGTGGTGCAACGCCAAACCTTTCGTTATTTCTGGCATTTTGGACATCCCGTTAGCGGCCTGGCAAGAGAAAGAAGTAATATGATAAGAGGTGAATATTTCTGGGATTATGCGAATGAAGCTTATAATGAACCAAATCTTAGTACAGGAACATATGGGCCCGAAGCCTGCGCAATTGGAGGTACCGGCTTTGGTGTACTCGCAACCATTGTTGCTGTTGAAAGAAATTGGATAGGCAGAGATACTGCAATCCGCAGGTTAAAAAAGATGGTCGATTTTTTATTGCATGCTGACAGTTATCATGGAATTTTTCCTCATTTTATGAATGGTGCTACGGGTAAAACGATTGCCTTTGGCAGATTGGATGATGGAGCCGACGTTGTGGAAACATCCTACCTGATGATGGGATTGCTTACTGCCAGGGAATATTTCAGCAAGGATAATGATATAGAAAAATATTTTCGTGCGCGTGTAAAACAATTATGGGAAACCGCCAATTTCAACTGGCATGCTGCAGGCGGAAACAGCATTTATTACTGGCACTGGAGTCCATACAACAGCTTTGATATGAATTTTCCTGTTCGTGGCTGGAATGAATGCCTGATCACATTCATCGTCGCGGCTTCTTCACCCAAACATGCCATTTCCTCCGAAGTATATGGCAACAGCTGGATCAACAGCGCTTCTTATTTCAATGGCAAAACTTATTATGGTATTAAATTACCGCTGGGATTTGAATATGGAGGGCCTTTGTTTTTTTCACAATATACTTTCCAGGGAATTGATCCGCATGATTTGAAAGATTGGTCCGCGGATTATTGGGAGCAAAACAAAAATCATACACTCATCAACAGAGCCTATTGCATCGACAATCCAAAAAAATTTAAAGGTTATGGCGAAAATTGCTGGGGTCTTACTGCCGGCGACAGTTACAAGGGATATGTTGCTCATTGCCCGCAGGAAGATCTTGGCGTGATACAACCTACCGCAGCATTATCCGCTTTTCCTTACACACCGGAATATAGCATGCAGGCACTGAAACATTTTTATTATGATCTTGGTGATAAAATATGGAGCGATTATGGTTTCGTAGATGGTTTTAGTGAAACTAATAACTGGTATGCAAAATCTCACCTGGCAATAGACCAGGGGCCGATTGTGGTGATGATTGAAAATTACCGCAGCGGGTTGATATGGAAATTATTCATGCAAATACCCGAGATACAAAACGGATTAAAAAAATTGGGATTTTCAAGCCCCTGGCTGAAAAAGTAAAATCATAAAATTTTGGTATCCTTAATATCTTTGAATTTGCAGGTCAGAAGGAAAATAAGAATTGAAATTTACTCCTAACATTCACCAAATATAAATTGCATATGAAAAATTTCTTTTCCCCCTCGCCGCTGTGGCAGCAATCCGGACTTGGATGTATTAGAATTATCGTTGGAATTTTTATGATCTATCATGGATCAGAAGTTTTTGATCCGGAGAAAATGAAAATGTATACAACCTGGGATATTTTTAAAAATTCTTCCGGGTCGGTTATGGTTTATATGGGCAAGAGCGCAGAACTACTGGCTGGTATTATGCTTGCCCTCGGTTGTTTTACACGGATAGGATCTGTTATGCTAATTCTGACGATGCTGTATCTCTCTTTTTTTGTGGGACATGGAAAAATATGGTATGAAGATCAATATCCTTTTTTATTTGCTCTATTAGGACTGGTTTTCTTTTTTACCGGTCCTGGCAAATGGAGCATCGACAATTTATTATTCAGGCCGCGGCGATAGAGATCAGGGGAAATTTATAAATACCATGTAATGAAATTAAAACTTGCATTTGGGGGATGGCTTTTTTACTTTTTAGTAATTGGATATAACGCCCAATCCCAGCAACATACTTATTGCAATCCTATCAATATCGATTATGGGTATACGCCGATTCCAAATTTCTCAGAAGCCGGCCGCCATCGTGCCACTGCTGATCCGGTGATCACTGTATTCAAAGGGGATTATTATCTTTTTTCAACAAACCAATGGGGATACTGGTGGAGCAATGATATGCTTCACTGGAATTTTATAAGCCGCTCCTTCTTAAAACCATACCATCATGTGTATGATGATCTCTGCGCACCGGCTACGCTGGTGCTCGGTGATACCCTATTGGTAATCGGATCCACCTATACAAAAAATTTCCCTTTGTGGATGAGCACTCATCCAAAACAAAATGAGTGGAAGGAAGCTGTTGATTCTTTCCAGGCCGGGGCCTGGGATCCGGGTTTATTTCTTGACGACGACGGAAGAATTTATTTATATCATGGCTCGAGCAACTTCTATCCTCTTTACGGATGGGAAATTGACAGGAAAACATTGCAGCCTTTCGGTGAACATAAGGAACTGATAAAATTGCATGATGATATACATGGATGGGAAAGATTCGGCGAATACAATGACAATAATTTCCTCAATCCTTTTATTGAAGGAGCATGGATGAATAAGCATAATGGTAAATATTATCTGCAATATGGCGCACCGGGAACTGAAATGAGTGGGTATGGAGATGGGGTATATATCTCCGATCATCCGATGGGTCCCTTTTCATACCAGGCGCATAATCCTTTTTCATATAAGCCTGGAGGTTTTGCGAGAGGTGCGGGGCACGGGGCAACTTACCAGGACCTGTATGGCAACTGGTGGCATATTTCCTCCATGGTTGTAAACATGAAAAATAATTTTGAACGCCGTTTGGGAATATGGCCTGCGGATTTCGATAAAGACGATATATTATATGCAAATACCGCTTTCGGCGATTATCCGCAATACCTGCCTTCAGAAAAAAAAGATCATCTTCATGGAAATTTCACCGGGTGGATGTTGCTGAATTATAACAGACCGGTGCAAGTCTCGTCTACTTATGGGGGTTATGAACCAAATTTCGCAGTGGATGAAAGCATTCGTACTTACTGGAGCGCTTCGTCGGGAAAGGCTGGTGAGTGGATTCAAACCGACCTGGGAAGTATCAGTACCATACGCGCAATCCAGATCAATTATGCTGACCAGGATGCAGACAGCAGTTTTCTTGGAAAAATAAAAGGCATATACCATCAATATAGATTATGGCAATCTGCAGATGGAAAAACATGGAAAATACTTGTTGATAAAAGCCAAAACAAAACTGATGTCCCGCACGATTATATTGAACTGAAACAAGCTGTTGATACCCGTTATATCAAACTGGAGAATATTCATATGTCAACCGGGAAATTCGCCATCAGTGGATTGCGTGTGTTTGGGAATGGCCATGGTTCAAAACCAGATACTGTTAAAAATTTTATTGTGCTCCGCAGTGAAAACGATAAACGCAATGCCGTGATAAAATGGTTCACCGTGAATAATGCTTATGCTTATAATATTTATTATGGAATTGCTCCGGATAAGTTATACAATTGTATCATGGTGCATGGCGATAACGAGTATTATTTTAAAGCGATGGATAAGGATCGTGCATATTATTTTTGTATTGAAGCCATCAACGAAAACGGTGTATCTCCGAGGACAAAAATTTTCAAAGCTGAATAAATCAATCAATCATGGCTAAATTTTTTTACAAACTGCCGCTGTTATGTTTGCTTGTAATCACCAGTGGTATTGTTTCTGCCCAACCTTTCATTGATGATATAAAGGCATTTAAAAAGCAGGATAGCATCAGCTTTCCACCCAAACAGGCAATTCTTTTTGTGGGTAGTTCATCATTTACCAAATGGAAGGATGTCGCAGATTATTTTCCCGGCTATACTATTATCAACCGTGGTTTCGGCGGATCCAGCATACCGGATGTGATCAGGTATGCAAATGATATCATTTTTCCTTATCACCCAAAACAGATCGTTATTTATTGCGGAGAGAATGATCTGGCTGCATCAGATACTGTCAGTGCCCAGATTGTATTTCGTCGTTTTAAAGAATTATTCACTCTTATAAGATCCAAAATGCCACAAGAAACTATTGATTTTATATCCTTAAAACCTAGTCCCAGCCGTGCAGCATTAAGATCAAAAATGCTGGAAGCAAATAGCATGATTAAAAAGTATATATCAAAGCAAAAAAATATTTTCTTTATTGATGTATACAACAAGATGCTCACCGCAGATAATAAACCTTTTCCTGAAATTTTCGGAAATGATAGCTTACACATGAACGCCAAAGGTTATGCCATTTGGCAAAAGGTCATTCAACCATATTTATTGAAATAGAGAACGCATATTATTTTATAGGTTCAACGATCTATCATAACAAAAAAAGATATAATATTTACGAGTAAATATTGCCACATGAAAAAAACGCAAATAATAATTTTAGTATTGTCCATCTTGTTTGGACAATTACATGCACAGAATACCAAAATGAATACGTTCATCAGCAACCTGATGAATAAAATGACGCTCGATGAAAAAATCGGGCAGTTAAACTTAGTCACGCCGGGTGGCGCTGTTACAGGTTCTGTTGTAAGCAAAGATGTGGATGATAAGATTCGCAAAGGATTGGTCGGTGGTTTATTTGGTATTACTACGGGCCCTGATAAAATCCGGCAGGCGCAGGATATCGCGGTAAAAAGTTCGCGTTTGCATATTCCACTCATTTTTGGTCTGGATGTGATTCATGGTCATAAAACAATATTTCCAATTCCATTGGGTTTATCATGTTCATGGGATACTGCATTGATTGAAAAATCTGCGCGCATAGCCGGCACCGAGGCCAGTGCCGATGGCATGGATTGGGCATTTTCTCCAATGGTTGATATCGCCCGGGATCCTCGCTGGGGGAGGATTGCAGAGGGCGCAGGAGAAGATCCATATCTCGGTTCACTTGTTGCCCGTGCAATGGTAAAGGGATACCAGGGCAATGATCTTACCAAAAATAATGTGGTGATGGCATGTGTAAAGCATTTCGCATTGTATGGTGCCGCCGAAGGGGGCAGGGATTATAATACGGTTGATATGAGCCGTCTCAAAATGTATCAATATTATTTGGCGCCTTATAAAGCAGCCGTTGATGCAGGGGTTGGAAGCATCATGAGTTCTTTCAATGAAATCGATGGCATTCCCGCAACAGGCAACAAATGGTTATTGACCGATCTTCTCCGCAAGCAATGGGGTTTTGGTGGTTTTGTTGTATCCGATTATACTTCCGTAAATGAAATGATTGCTCACGGCATGGGAGATTTAAAAGAAGTTTCTGCATTGGCACTGCGCGCCGGTCTCGATATGGATATGGTAAGTGAAGGTTTTTTAGCCACACTAAAAAAATCTTTACAGGAAGGCAAGGTAACATTACTGCAAATTGATGCAGCGTGCAGAAGAATCCTGGAAGCAAAATATAAACTTGGCCTGTTTGATGATCCTTACCGGCGTATGAATACAGAACGTGCAGCTAAAGAAATTCTTTCAGATGAACACCGAAAGGCTGCGCGTGAAGTAGCAGCACATTGCTTTGTATTGTTGAAAAATGATAACCAGTTACTGCCACTAAAAAAATCAGGGAGTATCGCGCTCGTTGGACCATTGGCAAATAACCAGAGAAACATGCTTGGAACATGGAGCGTATCGGGCGACTACACCAAATCCATTAATGTGATTGATGGAATCAAAAATGTTGCTGGAAGTTCCGTGAATATTTTATACGCAAAAGGTGCCAACTTATCTGACGATAGTAATTTTATAAAAAGAGTAAATGTATTCGGACCGGAAATAGAAGTTGATAAACGTTCTCCCGACGAACTGCTCAACGAGGCTGTTGATGCTGCCGGTAAATCGGATATTGTTGTTGCCGTATTAGGTGAAGCTGCGGATATGACCGGCGAATCTTCCAGCCTTTCTGATATCGGCATTCCCGAAAGCCAGGAAAATCTTCTAAAAGCGCTGGTGAAAACAGGCAAGCCCGTTGTACTGGTATTATTCAATGGAAGGCCAATGACATTAAACTGGGAAAATGATCATGTGAGTGCCATTCTCGATGCATGGTTTGGTGGAACCGAAGCAGGCAATGCAATCGCAGATGTACTCTTTGGAAATTATAATCCTTCAGCAAAAATATCTGTTTCATTTCCGCGCAATGTAGGTCAGATCCCTGTTTATTACAATCATAAAAATACCGGCCGGCCTTATGGCGGAAGAGGTTTCCCAAAATTCAAATCCAATTATCTTGATGTATCGAATGATCCATTATATCCTTTTGGTTATGGATTGAGTTATACAACATTTTCCTATGGCAATATTTCCCTTGACAAAAAACAAATCAAACCAGGAGAAAGCCTGCAAATAAAAGTAACGGTCAGCAATACCGGAAACTATGATGGGGAAGAAACAGTACAACTATACATCCGCGATATGGTGGCGAGTATAACACAACCGGTGAAGGAATTAAAAAAATTCCAGAAAATATTTTTGAAAAAAGGAGAAAGCAGGGAAGTAATATTTTCATTGGGAGTTGATGATCTCAGATTTTATAACAACGATTTGAAATATATATATGAACCAGGTGACTTCAAGGTATTTGTGGGTGGCAATTCACAGGATGTAAAAGAAGCGGATTTTACTTTGATTAAATAAGTTAAAATTTTTCGCACAGAGCTAACAGAGAAAAAGAGAATTGACTCTTTTTCTCTGTTAGCTCTGTGCGAAAATCTATTCTTAAAAGATGGATAACATAAAAAATATCATTTTCGATCTTGGCGGCGTAATTATAAATTTAGATAATAAGCTTACTGAAAAAGCATTTGTGACTATGGGCGCGAAAGATTTCCATCATTATTTCGGTCATGGATTTGCTGCATCTTTTTTTAAAGATTATGAGATCGGGAAAATCAATGACCAGCAATTCATCAGTGAGCTCAGGACAATGGCCAATCTTGATGTTCCGGATGAAATCATTATAAATGCATGGAATGCGTTGCTGCTTGATTTTCCACCCGAACGCATAGCGTTATTAAACCAGTTAAGAAAAAAATACAGGCTTTTTTTATTCAGCAATACGAATGCGATGCATCTTGAGGCCTTGCGAAAAATTTACACAAACACTTTTTCAAAAGGCGAACTGGAAGATCATTTTGAAAAAACTTATTATTCGCATTTACTCGGACTGCGAAAACCGGATAAAGAATCTTTTGAATTTATTATCAATGAAAATAAATTGGATCCGGCCTCAACATTATTTGTTGACGATGCATTGATAAATGTAGAAGGTGCTAATGCGGCAGGTTTAAAAGGCTTTTATCTTAAACCAGGAATAAGTATAACTGATATCAATTGGTAATGTGCGGATGAGCTGAAATACTTTTCCAAAGTTTAAAACTTTGGAAAAGTATTTCAGCTCATTCGCACATTAATTCTTGGTTTCTTCGAAATCAATATACTCGCCAAGTTTGGATTTGGAACCGGTGGGTCCGGGAGTTTTATTTGTAGTTTGATGTTGAGTACTGTTATTCTCCTGGTTCATTTGATCATGCATATTGCTGAATTGCTTCTTCATGTGTTTGGTCGTTTTATAAACGGGCCAGATAAGATCAAACACGAGCCTATATGCAAGATAGAATGCTATTGCTAAAAAAAATATCCTTGCCATAATAGATCAAAATTACAATATAGAGAAGAAAAATAGTGTTAAAATGAATTATAGGTTTTTCGCACAGGAGCTAACATAGAACGCGCAGATTGTAAAGCAATCCGCATTACAGAATTCGCACATTCGCACATTGGTAAATCCGCACATTAATTAGTTTAGTTGTTCTCATTCTTTTTGCCATCGATCTTATCAACAATAAATTCCACGCCGTCAGAGACTTTATTGAAAAGCCTTTCCGCCAGCTTAAGCAAAGAATCCTGCAGACGCTCGTTTTGGAAAATAAAATGAAGAAGAGTTCCGGCAACACCTCCTTTTTGCCCGATGGCAGGCAAAAATGATTTCATCATCATCGAAGAATAGTTATCCTGGAGATAATCCAGTTTACCGTCTAATTCCTGTTCCAGCTCCTTTGTCCGGTTCAGGAGACGAAAGATTTCTTTGTCAAGGGATTTCAAATTATTAATATTTCTTGTAGTGCTGGTCATAATGATGATTTTGGAACAGAATCAATCCTGTTCATCGTCGAATGAATCGTTGGTCTTCCGTATAATTGCCTGAATAACAGGATGGACAAAAAGTTTTTTCCTAAAAATCGCCAGTAAAACAAAAATAACCACCAATAATAAAGTGGTCGTTCCAAAACCCAATACATAGCTATCCATAAGGATTGAAAGCCAGCAGCCAAGCACTATTCCGGAAAAAATCATAATGAGAAATAAAAGGAACAGAGAGATTAGAATCCACACTAAATACCCGGCAGATTGTGAAACGATCCGGATTGCCTGCAACCGGTATAATTCCAGCCTGGCTTCAATATATTCCTTAAGTAATGGTTTACTATCCTTAAAAAAAGAACCCAGGTTATCAGTTTGGCTCATATTGATCGCTTTCTTAAAATTACTTTCTTAATGGTTCCAAACAAAATAATTACAAATCCTATTGACCATATTCGGGTAGCAAAAAAAATTCTTTAACTCTGAATTATTTTGTGGTTTTGGAATTAATTAAGTATTTATCTTACATTTGCAGTGGTAAAAGAAACAACAGAAGGGAACGAAATCGTTCCCTTCTTTATTTTCTTATGGATAATGAAACAACTGTCGGAATAATTGAATCAATGGTGCAGGCAATTTTGGCTGTGGAACCTTCTTATTTTTTGGTGGAGATACGCATCAAACCCACAAATAATATAAAGGTATTTCTTGATGGAGATGCAGGCATTACGATTGAAAAATGCGTACAATTTAACCGGGCTCTTTATAAAAAAATAGAAGAGTCAAATATTTTCCCGGGCGGTGATTTTTCCCTCGAATTATCCTCTGCCGGATTAGATGAGCCTTTAAAACTGATACGTCAATACAAAAAGAATATTGGTCGAAAAGTAGAAATCGTTTTGCATGATGGCACAAGAAAAGAAGGAAGTCTGCGGGAAGTAGGAGAAGATGGGATTATTGTGGAGGAAGTAACGGGAAAAAACCGAAATAGACAGTTGATTAATCACACATTTTTATTTAATAATATAAAAACAACCAGGATTCAAGCAGTTTTTTAACAGGTCCCCCGCTTTTTTGCGTGAGGATATTTAAACTTTTCGATTATGGCAAGTATAAACCTGATTGAGGCTTTTCAGGACTTCAAGGAAGCCGAAAATATCGATCGTCCTACCATGATGAAGGTAGTAGAAGACGTTTTCAAAACATTACTGCGGAAAAAATATGGCAGTGATGAAAATTTTGATGTGATTGTTAATGCTGAAAAAGGTGACCTTGAAATAGTTCGCCGTCGCACCATCGTTGAAAATGGTGAAGTGCTCGATCCGCTTGCGCAAATCGCATATAGTGACGCAATAAAAATTGAGCCGGATTATGAAGTCGGAGAGGAATTATATGAAGAAATAGAAATACTTGATTTCGGACGCCGGGCAATTTTAGCTGCAAAGCAAACATTGGCAAGTCGTATTGGTGATCTGAAAAAAAATGTTCTTGTAAAAAAATACAATGAGCGTATCGGAGAAATTATCAGTGCTGAAGTATACCAGGTATGGAAAAAAGAAATCCTTTTATTGGATGAAGAAGGAAGCGAATTAATTCTTCCCAAATCAGAACAAATACCACAGGATTATTTTAAAAAAGGCGAAAATATCCGTGCGGTTGTGAAAAAAGTGGATATGAAAAATAATTCGCCTGTTATTATTCTTTCCCGCACAAGTCCGTCTTTTCTGGCTAAATTGCTGGAGATAGAAGTTCCTGAGATCTTTGACGGCCTGATTGTGATTAAGAAAATCGTCCGAGAGCCCGGAGAAAGGGCCAAAGTAGCGGTGGAATCCTATGATGATCGCATCGACCCTGTTGAGCATGCGTGGGCATGAAAGGAAGCCGTATTCACGGAATAGTCCGTGAATTAAAAAATGAGAATATAGATGTCATCAACTGGACCAACAATATTCAACTCCTGATACAGCGGTCATTGACACCCTCGAAAATTACCAGTATGGAAATAGACAGCGAAAAGCTCCACGCAAATGTCTATCTAAAACCCGACCAGGTTTCACTGGCGATTGGAAGAAAAGGGGTGAATATTAAACTGGCACAGGAACTGACAGGTTATTCCATAGATGTATTCCGTGATAACGAAGGCGAATCTGAAGAGTTTGACATTGACCTGGATGAATTCAGCGACGAAATCGAAACATGGATTATCGATGAATTAAAACGTATTGGTTGCGATACCGCGCATAGCGTACTAAATCTCACAGTAGAAGAGTTGGAAAGAAGAACGGACCTTGAAAAGGAAACTATTGAAGATGTTAGACGTATATTGAAAGAAGAATTTAAAAAAGAATGATAACCTGCCATTCATATCGCATATGAAGACGGGATATAAAAATACTTTTAAAAACTCATGACTATGGTCCATGGATCATGGTCCATGGACAAATTAAATATGGCAGAAACAACGACACCACGATTAATGGCTGCTGCTAAAGAATTCAACGTCGGTAAGGATACGTTGGTGGATTTTTTAGTTGGCAAAGGATTTAGTAAAGATGAGCTGAAGCCTACATCCAAATTGAGCGAAGACATGTATAGGTCGCTGCAACAGGAATTTCAAGGTGATAAAGTAGCTAAAATCAAAAGCGACCAGATTGATTTACCAAAAGGCAGTGTAGAATCAAAAAAGAAAAAAGAAGAAGAGACCATTATATTTAAAAAAGAAATTAAGAAGCCTGTCAAGGAAGAACCTGTAGCAGTAGTAGTAGTTGAGGAACCTGTCAAGCCACTGGTTGTGGAAGAAAAAAAGAAAGAACATGAATTGG
>Ga0137407_10000386_pt1 | contig 30766 bp, 31 predicted proteins | sample CZOMad2_2_16fung_FD_108410 | JGI IMG/M metagenome (GOLD analysis project Ga0137407, IMG submission 108410) | Vadose zone soil fungal communities from Angelo Coast Range Reserve, California, USA - CZOMad2_2_16fungal (Illumina Assembly) | ecosystem: Environmental > Terrestrial > Soil > Vadose... | reverse complement strand
CTTGCCGGAGATTCTGATCATCCTGGCCATTGCGCTGCTCATCTTTGGGCCGAGCAAGCTGGCCGATCTGGGCAAGGGTCTCGGCGAAGGTATCAAGAATTTCAAGTCCGCCGTAAAGGACGGGGAACAGGACCCGGATAAGAAGGCCTAACAGGCGTTCCCCTTCTCACAAGCTCTCGACCTACCTTACTCCCGGCCCAAACCGTGCTCCTGCAGCATGCGATATACCAGTGCCACAGGCAGTCCTACCACGTTGAAATAGTCTCCTTCGATGCGCGGAATCCAGCGCGAGGCGATGCCTTGAATGGCGTACGCGCCGGCTTTGTCCATGGGCTCGCCGCTCGCAATGTAAGAAAGGACATCTTCGTAGGTGAGTGTGCACATCGTCACCTGCGTGGTTTCGGAACGGGTGTCTTCAAAACCAGTTCTCAGTCTCTGGTTTCCAGTTCTCAGTGGCGGTCCCATAAGGCTGATACCGGTGATGACGTGGTGAGTCCGACCGGAAAGCAGACGAAGCATGCGGGTCGCATCAGTTTCATCGCGGGGCTTGCCGAGAATCTGGCCAGCGACGACGACCATTGTGTCTGCCCCCAGAACGACCTTGTCCGGTACCTGATGAAGTGCCGCATCCGCCTTCTCGCGCGCCAGGCGTTCCGCGCAATCACGCCCGCTTTCTCCCGGCTGCGGTAGTTCAGGAATGTGGGTCGGGTATACAGTGAACGGAATACCCGCATTGCGCAACAGTTCCTGGCGGCGCGGAGAGGCGGAGGCGAGCACTAGCATCGAAGTCTCATTCAAGTGGGACCTACCGGCTTCCCGCAATTCCCCGCACCGACTCAATCAACCTGGCCGAGTCGTATCCGATTCCGTCTTTGAACACAATTTCCGCATTTTCGATGTCTTCGATTTTTTGCGACGGATCGCCCTTGATCACAACCAGGTCGGCCGCTTTACCCGCGGCGATGGTGCCGATTCGATCGGCCTCGCCCAGAAACTGCGCGCCGTTTGAGGTAGCGATGTGAATGGCCTCAAGGGGAGTGAAACCTGCCTCGACTAGCAACTCCACTTCACGCTGGTCTCCGAACCCAGCCAGAATACCCCCGATGCCCGTCGGGTCCTCTCCGGCAAGGAGCGTTCCGCCTGCTTTCACGAATGCGAATTCAAATTCCATTTCCTTCTTGAAAGCCCCCGTCATGGGAGACACTTCGCTTCCGTAACTTTTCTTCAGACGTCCCTGGTCGCCCATTCGTACTTTATTGTCGAGAAACGCGCTGCGGGCGTCGGGCGAGAGGGCATCCAGTACGCGTGGCTGGATACTCGGGCGGCCCGGTACCTCCACTTCAAAAACCGACAGGGTAGAAGTGATGGCGACGTGGTGCCGGACGAGGTCGAGAATCATTTCGTGTACCGGTCCGGTTTGCACCTCCAGTTTGGAAATGAAATCCATGTCTTTCGGCGTATAGGGACATTCGCCGGGCTTCTTCCAGGGGAAAAACTCAGTGTCCACAAGCAGGCCATGTTCTAGGTTGTCGATGCCCAAAGCAGCGGCCTCGCGAAAGCCAACTGAACACAGGTGCCCGGTTACCTTTGCGCCGCCTTTATGGGCCGCGGTGATGGCTGCAGAGAGTTCGTCGGCGGTAATGAAGTTGTATGCCTTGAAATTGTCTACTCCTTCATCCAGCCAGTAGTTCACGGTCCGGATTGCGTCTTCCGGTCCCCTTAACTGGTGCAGCTGCACCGCGAAAGTGCCTTTGCCTTCGAGATAAGGCCCGGTCACGTGCATCTTAGGACCGGGGGCTTCGCCGCGGTTAATCTGATCCCTGATTTCCAGATCGGTATAGGGTTCAAGCGCACCGCCGGTGCGGATGGTGGTCACACCCGCCGCGAGATAGAGTCGCGGGAAGCTGAAAGCCATTTCCCCGAAGATCGCATTGCCCATCGGATAGAACAGATGATCGTGCATACCCACCAGCCCAGGGATCACGGAATAGCCTTGCAGATCCAGAACCTGTGCGTCTCTCAGGACTGATGCTTCCGCCCCATCGCTGATTGACGCGATTTTTCCATCTGATAAAACGATTGTCTGGTTTTCGCGCGGGCGGGCGCCAGTTCCGTCAATGACGCGCACGTGGGCTAGCGCCACCACCGGAGCGTCTACCTTGACGAACGGACGCACTTCTGGCGAGAGCTTCTGGCCCAAGGCCAACCCGACAGAGGCTAGAAAATAGACGGCGGCGGCGACGAACTGGCGCATATTCCACCTTTGAGAGTTTGGGCTCGATCGCTGAGATTGTAACGGAGAGAACAGCAAGCGGCGAAGCGGCGAGTCTGAGGTCCAGCGCCCGCAGTCCAACCGCCTGTTAGAATCAAACATTGACCGCCGCAGCCATGGACGCCGCCTTTCTTCGCAATTTTGCGATCATTGCCCACATTGACCACGGCAAATCCACGCTGGCCGATCGCTTGCTGGAGCTGACCGGGTCGCTGACGGCGCGCGAGATGCAGGCCCAGGTGCTCGACTCCATGGACCTGGAGCGGGAACGGGGCATCACCATCAAGGCGCATGCAGTGCGCATGATGTATACCGCGCAAGACGGCCAGCTCTACCAGCTCAATCTGATCGACACGCCCGGCCACGTGGATTTTTCCTACGAAGTCTCCCGGTCGCTGGCTTCCTGCGAAGGTGCGCTGCTCGTGGTCGACGCCTCGCAGGGGGTGGAAGCGCAGACGCTGGCCAATGCCTATCTCGCCATCAACAACCGCCTGGAAATTATTCCAGTCATCAACAAGATTGATTTACCGAGTGCCGACGTTGAGCGTACCAAGGAGATGATTGAAGGCGCCGTCGGTCTCGATGCATCCGATGCTGTGCTCATAAGTGCCAAGACAGGACTGGGCGTGCCCGACGTTCTGGAGGCGATTGTTAAACGCGTCCCGCCGCCCAAGGGCAATCCGGAAAACCGGCTGCAGGCGCTGATCTTCGACTCCTGGTTTGATCCTTACCGCGGCGTCATTGTGCTGACTCGCGTCTTCGAAGGAACCATCCGCAAGGGACAAAAAATCCGTCTGATGTGGAATGGACGAGTATTGGAGGTGGAAACGCTCGGTGTGCTGACCCCCAAACCGGTGGAAGTAGATGAACTGCGGGCCGGCGAGGTAGGGTTCCTGATGGCCAATAGCAAGACCGTGGCTGACACGAAAATCGGCGACACAATTACCGATGAGGCCAATCCCGCGATCGAGCCGCTGCCTGGCTTCGAAGAAATCAAGCCCATGGTTTTCGCCGGGCTCTATACCGTGGACGCGCACGAGCACACCCAGCTGCGCGAGGCGCTGGAAAAATTGCGGCTCAACGACTCGTCGTTTTTCTTCGAGCCCGAAAGCTCAGTCGCGCTGGGTTTCGGCTTCCGTTGCGGCTTTCTGGGCTTGCTGCATATGGAGATCATCCAGGAGCGGCTGGAGCGCGAGTTCAATCTGGAGCTGATCACCACGGCCCCGGGCGTGCGCTACAAGATCACCAAAACCGACGGCGCATTGATCGAAGTTGACAACCCTTCGCGCTGGCCGGACCCGAGCGAAATTGCCAAAGTCCAGGAACCGGTGATCCTGGCCACGATTCTCACCAACGAAGAATACGTGGGCGGAATCCTGAAACTGGTGGAAGACAAGCGCGGCAAGCAGAAAACATTTGAGTATGTCAGTTCATCGCGTGTGATGCTGCACTATGAACTCCCGCTCAACGAAATCGTGCTCGACTTCTATGACCGGCTGAAGTCGGTGTCTCGCGGATACGCCTCGCTAGACTATCACCTGGCGGACTATTGGGAATCGCCCATGGTGAAACTCGATATTCTGGTCGCCGGTGAACCGGTGGATGCCCTCTCCATCATTGTGCACCGCGACTTCGCCTACGAACGCGGCAAGTTGCTGGTTTCCAAAATGAGGGAACTGATTCCCCGGCAGATGTTTGAGGTGGCGATCCAGGCGTCCATTGGAGCAAAAATCATTGCTCGCGAAACGGTTTCCGCCATACGCAAGAATGTCATCGCGAAGTGTTACGGTGGGGACATCTCGCGAAAACGGAAGCTGCTTGAAAAACAAAAGGAAGGCAAGCGACGCATGAAGCGGATCGGGCGCGTGGATATTCCGCAGGAAGCGTTCTTGGCTGTACTCAAAGTGGGGGAAGACAGCTAGCCCCAAAAGCTTTGACCACGAAGGGCGCGAAGGTTCACGAAGGAGTTCCGCAGACTCATGGTTTTCCTTCGCGTGACTTCGTGTCCTTCTTGGTTTTCTACTTTTCTAGAAATCTACTCGGTCCAGTCAAACGAACGCGTCACCGCTTTCTTCCACATTCGATACATGCCAGCGCGCTTCGCTTCGTCCAGTCCAGGGTCCCAGGTTTTGTCCGCGGCCCACCTCGCGCGCAGTTCGTCCGTACTTTTGTAGAAGCCCACCGCCAGACCAGCAGCATAGGCTGCACCCAGAGCTGTCGTTTCCTTGATCAGAGGCTTTACCACCGGGCGGTTCAGCATATCGGCCTGAAACTGCATCAGAAGGGCGTTGTCCACCATGCCTCCGTCCACCCGCAGAACGTCCAGGGCAATGCCCGAGTCTTTCTCCATAGCCTCGACAACTTCACGGGTCTGGAACGCAGTCGCTTCCAGCACCGCCCGCGCTAGGTGCCCCTTGTTGACGTACCGGGTCAAGCCAGCGATCACGCCGCGCGCGTCATGCTTCCAGTAGGGCGCGTAAAGACCGGAGAACGCGGGCACGAAATAAACGCCGCCGTTGTCTTCGACCGTCCGCGCCAGGGTTTCAATCTCAGGACTTGTCCCGATCAGCCCCAGATTGTCACGAACCCACTGCACCAGCGCACCCGTGATGGCAATGCTGCCTTCAAGCGCATAATGCGCATGTTGCTCTCCGAATTTGTAGGCGACGGTGGTGAGTAGTCCGCAAGCGGAGCGAACGGCGCGTTCTCCGGTGTTCATCAAGACGAAGCAGCCCGTGCCGTAGGTGTTCTTGGCCTCGCCCGATTTGAAGCAGGTCTGGCCCACCAGAGCGGCCTGCTGGTCGCCCAGAATTCCGGCAATCGCGGTTCCCTTGGCGGCGCTGGTTTTCACCGTTCCATAAACTTCACCGCTCGAGCAGATTCGTGGCAGCACTGCTTCGGGAATGCGAAACACATCCAATAATTCCTTATCCCAGCGGAGTGTGTCCAGATCCATCAATTGAGTGCGGCTGGCATTGGTGACGTCGGTGATGTGGAGTCCGCCATCAGGACCACCGCTCAGGTGCCAGGTTAGAAAAGTATCGATGTTGCCAAAAATTACGTCGCCAGCCTGGGCTTGGTCCCGGACGCCCGGTACATGATCGAGCAGCCAGCGGATTTTCAAGCTGCTGAAATACGTGCTCAGAGGCAGGCCGGTCTTCGCGCGGAAGCGGTCCAGCCCGGCCTCCCGGGAAAGCTCGGTGACGTAGTCATCCACCCGCGTGTCCTGCCAGACCAAGGCGTTGGCGACGGGCCTACCGGTTTTGCGGTTCCAGAGGACGGTGGTCTCACGCTGATTGGTGATTCCGATCGCGGCAAGATCGGCAGCGCGAAGCTTCCCTTGGACTAGAGCTTGCGCCATGACGTCTTGCGTGGCCCGCCAGATCTCCTCGGGATCATGCTCCACCCATCCCGGCTGGGGATAGATTTGTTCATGCTCTTTTTGCGCCGCAGCGACGATCCTGCCGGCAGCGTCGAAGACGCAGAAGCGCGTGCTGGTGGTTCCCTGATCGATAGAGCCTATGTAGTTGGCCACGGGGGACTATGGTAGCCGAGGCGGAGGGATGGGGCAAAGAATCCCGCTGTGGAGACGGTCAGCCCCTGGTTGGTTATGATTCTGCACGAGGGGGACGCTCGCCCACATTTGGGGTTAGTGCTTGGCGGAAAATTGGAAGGCTATGTAGAACAACTGCACGATGGTCAATCCGACGATCACATAGGTCGCTATTTCCATTCTGCGGCCCGATTCGCGGACCGACTTTACCACTTCGGCCATATCGGTAGTCGATTGCAGCAATCTGCCGGTGAGTTCGTCGAGATGGTCGGTGGCGCTGCGAAGTTTGTCCAGCACACGGGATGTGTCGACCAGGGCCGTCGCCGCCCGTTCGCTGTTTCGCAGATCAAGCTCAGTCTTGCAGGCAGCCCACCACGCGCTTCCGGGTGGATTGTCGTACATGCGCTGCCGGATCTCCTCCGAAGAGCGGGAGCGGAGAAGTTGTACGAGCGCCTGGACCGTGTCGCTAGTCTTCGGATCGAGAGTAGGAGTCGCCATAGTTTGTAAGCAACATCTCATGATAGGACCCGAAAGTAACCTTGGACAGGTAACGGAAGACCATCCGGACTTTGCTCAGGGACAAATACGAGCCTTGAACAAACGCCTTACAAGGCGGACAACGCTAGGCTAAGCTCTTGTCGGGCAAGGCATTGCGAACGCGGGCATGCGTCTCAATTCGATACCCGTTTCGACAGACCAGAAGTCTCGCCGTCTGCAATCAGGCGGTTCTTTCTAGCTCCACCCGGTCCCACTTGGCCAGATTGGCTCCGGCTTCGTAGGTGCTGTGCAGAAAATCGAGCAGGGCCGATCGGGGCGACGAATCCAAACGAACATCGTCGTACATGAGGAAAAATTCTTTCATCTGCGGATGATAAAACGCTTTGCTGGGGCGGACTGCAGCCTGACCGTAGCCTGCGGGCTCGGGGGCGGCGTATGCGTAGAACGCCGCTCCCTTGATATCGCCGCCGCCCGGCCAGAAACCGGCGCTGATCACCTCATGTGAATAGGCCTCCCGCGTGATGGAGTCCGCTCCCTCACGCGGCGGAGCGCGCCGCCCGGAAAAGCGCGTCACCGCCAAGTCGAAACTTCCCCAGAAGAAGTGCACTGGGCTGTTCTTGCCGATGAAGCCGGATCTGAATTCTTCGAAAATAGCGTTTATCAGCACCAGGATGCGCCAGAATCGGGCCACATACTCACGGTCATAGGATACGTGCTGGGTATCCCGATCAAAGGCAATGGGGTTGGGAACTTCGACTGGCATGTGCCAGATCTTCACCTCAATTCCCAGCGATCCCAGGGCCGACATGAATTCCTGGTAGAAGTCAGCGACCGACCGGGGCGCAAGCCTGATGGTCTTACTCGATCCTTCGCTGGTCCGGATGACCAGGTTGTGATCAAGAAAATCGAACTCTGCTTCGAAAACGCCGCGATTGTAGGGAATCGCGGAAGTGGTGAGGCCGCGCGCGCTGATATAGAACGGCACTTCCCACCAATGGTTGATGAGCGGACTCAGCGCCAGCCGGACTTTGCCTACGACTTGGGTCCACATGTGAACAGTGTCACGCGTGTCCTGCCAGGCTTCGAGCGGTAATGCGGGCCATGATTCTGGCCTCGCGGTGAAGTGATCGCTGCTCAGGCGAGCTACTTTTTGACTTCCGGTTTTCCCGGATTCCATGGCCGACCTCGCAATCTATCGTCGCTCCTCAATCCTCGTCCACCATCAGGGTACTCTGCCCCTATTTCGCGGGCAATGAAGATGAGGACGATGGCGGCACCGTCTGTCCAACGCTTGCCTGGATCAATTTTGCGACCGAGGGAGTAATCATGAGCAGCAGCTGGGCCTCCGGTTTTTTCGCCTGCTCTACCACTGCAAGTTGTTGACTGACCCAGGCAGCCGGCGCACTTTCGCCGCGGTCGAGATAGTCGAGCGCAGCCAGGCCCGCGGCCCCAAGTGCGGAGAGGTTCTGAGAGATCGGAGCAACTTCCCTGAGTAGAACAGATTTCTCAAACAGAGGCTGAAGCTCAAGCTGATTGTCTCGCCAGCGACTGAGCAAGGCTCTGACGTGGGCTTCGGTCCCTGGCCTAGAGCCACCTTCAACCAACCGATCGACAGAGTCAGCGAACTGCCTTGCCGTCGCGCTTTCCGGTCGCACCGCGTCCACCACGCGATTTATAGGCGAGGCACTGGTGGCTGGCGCCGGCGCGGTTTCCTCGCGAGTGTAGTCCTTGACCGGCTCGAGCACATCGGCAAGCACCTTGAGGGAAGAGATGTCATCCCTTCCCGCGATGCGACGAAGCATGGGAACGTACCCCGAATCGTGGGTCAAGCCGAGCCATTCCAGGCGCTGGCTCACTTTCTCGAGACGCTGGTACATCGAATTCACATCCCGCACATCCTGCGCTGACCACAATCTTTCGGCGATGGCGGCGGTGCGCGGCCAGATGCGGGAGTCAATGTTCTCCGGCGAAACATACTCGGCCCACATACAGGACTCACCGCCCAAGATGCGCTTCTGTTCTTCCGTCGTTAGGTTCGCGGCGGCGCCGCTGATAGGCTCGGTCAAATAATGCCGCTCGGCGGACCACATCAGATCCACGTAATAGCCGGACGACAGCAGTCCCCGGTAGCCTTGCTTGGCAGCCTGCGCCAGAGAGTCCGGCCCGCGCCAGGATTGGATAACGATGCTGTTGGGCAGGTCAGGGCGGAGAATCTCGTCCCATCCCAACATGGTTTTCCCATGCTTGCTTACGATCCGCTGCACTCGCTTATTGAAGTAGGCCTGCAGATCATTGTTATCTTTCATGCCGTGGGCATGCCTGAATTCCTGGATTTTCGGGTTCGCGTCCCACTGCTTGCCGTTTACCTCGTCGCCTCCGATGTGAAAGAACTGGTCAGGGAACAGCCCGGCCATTTCGCCGATGAATGCGTCGAGAAACTTGTACGTTTCCTCTCGAGTCGGATCCATGGCGGAATCGAACACGCCCCATTTGCGCGCAATTTCATACGGCCCCGGCCCGCTGGCCAGTTCGGGGTAGGCGACGAACCAAGCCGCGCTGTGCCCCGGCATATCGAATTCCGGGACCACGCGGATGCCGCGCGCGCGCGCGTACGCGATCAGCTCGCGAACCTCGTCCTGGGTGTAGTACAGACCGTCTGAGCCCATTTCATGCAGCTTAGGGAATTTCTTGCTTTCCACGCGAAAGCCCTGGTCATCCGAGAGATGCCAGTGGAAAACATTCAGCTTCATCGCGGCCATGCCGTCCAGATTTCGTTCGAGCACGTCGAGTGGAATGAAATGGCGGCTGACGTCAATCATCAACCCACGCCAAGGAAAACGCGGGCTGTCCACGATCGAAATTGCCGGCACGGCGAAACCCTCGCCAGTGGTTTCGACTAACTGCAGGAAGGTCTGCAGTCCGCGCATCGCGCCGAGAGTAGTGGGCGCGCTCAGCTTGGCGCCGGAATTGGTGACCTCTAGGCGGTACGATTCGTCTCCTCCCACCTCCTGAACCTTCTGAGTTCCACTCGCGGTCTGGATGGTCAGAGCGGCGCCGGGAGAATCGGTCACCTTCATGTCGATGGGAGGCATCCCCGTTTGCCGTCGAAGCTGGCTGAGAAAAAGCTCGACCGCGCCACCCAGTCGAGGTTCGTTGTGGCCGGTGATCGTCACCGAGAAGGATGGATCGATCAGAAGCCGGCCTTTCCCCAACTGTACCTTGGCCGGCATGGGCATCAGGTTTAGCGCTTGCAGCGCTTGTGCCTCACCCCGGCACATGAATATTGCGCACAACACTACTGCTCCAAGAATAGTCCGCACCGTCTGTTTCTCCCGTTGGTTTGCAGTCTGAGGACACTAAGATGTCACGAAGTGGGCAGCATAGTAGAACAGTCGACGCTCTGTAAACTCCCCACACGCAAGAGAAAACGAATGTGTAGTGTGCCCCAGGGACGGCTGATCGTGCCCGGCTTGGAACGCCGGGTCGCTCGGCAAAATGATTCCCGTCCCGTGGGGACGGCCGAAATGCCAACCGCGGGCAGGCGTGCCGAGGGCACGCGCATACCCTGGTTAGCCCAGCCTCAGCGAAGAGCTGCGGCAGGTTTCGAAAATTAACCGGGTGACGGAAAATGCTTGAGCAGGGCCTAGCCTTCGGCGACGAGTTCGCTGTAGCAGCCTAACGCTACGCCCCAGAGGTAAGGTTCGGAGGCCAGTCTCTGCAAGCCAATCTCCCCGGCGGCGTGCGTGCCCGGCATGCCCGTCCAGACCACGCGGAACTGGGCCTTTTCCTGGTCCATCTGCACTTCCAGGATTTCTCCCAGACGCATCCGGCGGCGCATGCCATGAATGACCGCGCCGGTGCCGCTGAGGTTCTTGACACTGGCCAACTGCATAAAAGGCAGGTCATGCGCGTCCACGCCCCAAACCCGAACCGGCAAATGTGCCGTGACCCGAGGACTGCGACGACGATCCATTCCGTGCTCCTTCGTGCTTCGAGGATGGTATGGTGTTCGCAGGGAGAAGAAAACTTACCGGGGTCACACATGCCTGGTACCGCAGGTCACGTAGTCAACTAGGTTTCTTCACATACGGTTAGACGGACGAGGCGGGGCTTGGTCCAGAGTCGAAGCGGGAATGCTCCGTTCAGCTCAGGTCAGATCACGAGCAAGATCCGGGCCCGCGGGGGTCACCACACGCGCCGCAGGCGCCTGCCGAGGATGGAGTGGACGAACTGCTTTTCGCACTCACGGCGAACACTGAAAGCCGCGGGGCGAGCTTGTTGCTGTGGCATTGGGGACACTCCGCTTTCTGCCTCCCGAACACCAGAGCTTCGAACTGATGCTCGCAGCCCTTGCAGATGTACTCGAAAATGGGCATCGCCTGACTCCTTTACTTACGGTCTTCGTGGCCAGCACCATTTAAAATCAAATCGTGGAGACTAGGCAAACAAAAACGCCGGGTTTCAGGCCGCGACGGGGCCTGCGCGGGGCACATCGGCAGACCCTGGCCAGTTTTTTCCTGGCGCGACGCATCGCTCTGCCTCCGGCCGAGGCGCGCCTGATCGATGTCGAGCCTGGCGTGAGAGTTCTGGCGCACTGTCACTGGCAGACGGATCGTAGGAACGCGTTGACGGTCATCGTTGTACACGGCCTCGAGGGATCAAGCGATTCGCGGTATATGCTGGGGATCGCCGCGAAGGGGTTGGCCCTCGGCATGAATGTAGTGCGGATGAATCAACGCAATTGTGGTGGCACCGAAGCCCAGGCTCCGACCCTCTACCATTCCGGGCGCTCGCAGGATGTGGCCGCAGTGGTGCAAAATCTGATTGAACAGGACCAGGTTTCCCGCCTGGTGCTGGTGGGATTTTCAATGGGCGGAAACCTGGTTCTCAAGTTGGCCGGGGAGTGGAGCGACGCAGGTCCTTCGCAATTTGTAGCCGTAGCGGCGGTCTGCCCGGCGGTGGACCTTGCCGCCTCCGCCGATGCCTTGCATTTGCGCGGTAACCGTCTGTACGAGCTGTATTTTTTGTGGAAGCTGAATCGCCGGCTGCGGACCAAGGCCCGGTTATTTCCGGGAGCGTTCGACACTTCCCGCTTGCGCGGTGTGGCAAGCCTGCGCGACTTTGACGACAGAATTACGGCTTACTACTGCGGATTCACCGGCGCCGACGACTATTACGACCGTGCCGCCGCCGCGCATGTGGTAGACCGCATCGCCGTACCGGCCTTTATCTTGCATGCAGCGAACGATCCTTTCATTCGCATTCTCCCGGAAACCCGCAGGAAATTTGTGGATAACCCCAACATCAGCTTTCTTGAAACCACAGATGGTGGCCATTGCTCATTCCTGTCCGCGGCCAACGGTGACGACGGCCACTGGGCGGAAATCCAGGTACTGGAGTTCCTGCGGCGGTTTGTGTAAGCGTCGGGCGTCCTCGCCCATGAGGTCGAGCGAAAGCCTCACTTCTTTCCTATACAATCACCGCGAATGCGGCTGTTTGTGAAATCGATCGGCGCCGCCGTTGTCCTGCTGGCGCTTCCGCTCCTGCTCCACGCCGAGCCCGTTGCCCAGCTGCGTCCAACCGATTACGTCAACGATTTCGCCCATGTTCTCGATCCGGGCACGATCGCGCAATTGGATGACATCTGCCAGCAAATTGACCAGAAGTCACACGCGCAGATCGCCATCGTTACCATCAATTCTCTGGACGGCTCGGACATCGAGAGCTACGCCGTCGACCTGTTCAAGAGATGGGGCATCGGCAGCAAAGCGACCGACCACGGAGTTCTGATCCTTGTGGCCGTGCAGGACCGGAAATACCGCATCGAAGCTGGATATGGGCTGGAACCGATCCTGCCGGATGGTAAAGTCGGCAGCTTTGGCCGCGAAGCAGTTCCGCTGCTCAAGCAGAACAATTACGCTAGCGCGATTTTGTTGATGACCTCGAGGGTCGCCGATGTCATCGCGCAGGATACCGGCGTTACTCTAACTGGGGTCCGCCCTCAACTTCCACCGCAGCCGCAGCAGGAGCCAGGGAACGGGTTGTCGGCCGGGGGAATGCTGTTGCTTGCCACCATCATTTTGCTTGTGCTCTTTACTCCTCTGCGCCGCGTCCTTTTCTGGCTGCTGCTTTTCGGAGGCGGCGGGGGGGGCGGTTACAGCGGGGCCGGGCGCGGCGGGTTCGGGGGCGGGGGCGGCGGGTTCGGTGGCGGAGGCGGCGGGTTCGGTGGCTTTGGCGGGGGCAGCTCCGGTGGCGGCGGCGCCAGCGGAGGCTGGTAATTGAACTTATAGCGCCTGGGATAGGCCGCCGGGAAGGCGGCGCTACAAAGGGCCCGGCCGACGACAGCAGGAGGACGCGAAAAATGGTGGCACACAAACAGCTCGACGAATTTGTCAGCCGCATTCGACCGGCTGCGGGCGAGAATCTCCAGAGCGTGATTCTTTATGGCTCAGCAGCCGCGGGGGACTTCAACCCTGAATTCTCCAACCTGAACCTGCTTTGCCTTCTGTACGAGACCTCGTTTGCCAAACTTTCCGCCATCGCGCCCGTGGTGGAATGGTGGCATCGCCAGAAACATCCGGCGCCGCTGGTGATGACTCAAGATGAACTGGAACGCTCCGCTGATGTCTTTTCGATCGAGTTGCTCGATATACAGCGCCATCATCGCGTTCTCTTTGGTGACGACACGCTGACCGGGTTGCGAATCCCCATGCATCTGCATCGCGCGCAAGTGGAATATGAATTGCGCGAGAAACTCATCCTGCTGAGGCAACGCCTGTTGCTGGTCGCGGGGAGAGACCGCGATCTCTGGGATCTGCTGCTGGGTTCGCTCCCGGCGTTCGCCACTCTGCTCCGGCATACGCTGATCGCGCTGGGCGACGCTTCGACGCGGTCCAAACGCGAGGCTGTGCAGGCGCTGACCGCCCGCATTCAATTTGATCCGTCCGCCTTAATTCAACTGCTCGACATCCGGGAGCATAAGGCAGACCGCAAGCAGTTCGACGTGAAAGATGTTTTCACGCGTTACCTGGCGGCCGTGCAGCAGTTAACGACGGCAGTGGATACAATGCTGGATACATCCGGCCCGGCTCAAGTGTGAAGGTTTTTGCGATTTCTGGTTCAGGAGGAGAGTATGAAAGTCGTGATCGCGATCATCATTCTGGCGCTGATTGCATTCGCCGCCTTCGGACAATATGTGGGTGTCCGCAATACGCTGGTCACCAAGAACGAAGCCGTGAAGGCCGCCTGGTCGCAGGTGGACATCGTGCTGCAACGTCGCGCCGACCTGATCCCCAACCTGGTCGCGACCGTGAAGGGTTATGCTCAGCAGGAGCAGACGGTTTTTGGCGACATCGCCAAGGCACGCTCAGCTTTGCTCTCCGCCAGCGCTCCCGCGGACAAGATTGCCGCCAACCAGCAACTGGACGGCGCCCTGGGCCGCCTGCTGGTGATTGTGGAGAACTATCCACAACTGAAGTCAAACGAAAACTTCCTGCGCCTGCAGGATGAGTTGGCTGGCACCGAAAACCGCATCGCCGTCGAGCGTAAGCGCTACAACGACACCCTGCAGGACTACAACACTTACATCCAGAAATTTCCCAATAACATTTATGCCGGCTGGGCGGGATTCAAGCCCAATGATGCCTACTTCGCTGCGTCCGAGGGATCGCGCCAAGTGCCGACGGTCAATTTTGCTCCACCTGCCGCCACTCCCCAGACCGCACCTCAACCTGCCCCTCGACCCTCACACTAGCGTGGAAGCTGATTTTGCCGTTGAACTCGGAGCCGACGATGAAACCCTGGAACTACCCTGGGCCGCCGCTGACGGCGGCCTCCGTTATTACGATCTGAAGCGCCAGCCGAGGCATCTTCTCGACATTGAAGAAACCAGGCGCTTCCCGGAACTGGGAGAATTTCTTCGAGTCGTGAACTCCCCCACTAGCATTCTGGAAACTGCTAAGTGTGACGCTTGGTCCAGTACGGAGATTAATCCTGAAGAAGAAATTTTTGGCGTCGCCTGCAAGTTCGGCTCTTACGTTGACCTTGTGTTCTCGCGGGAAAGCTCACGTTTATGTTTGGCGGAGCACGAGCAGCTAGCCCGGCGGGTTACACAACTCCTGAAGAGAGTCCCCGAGATTCCCGCCGCCGCGGACCTGATTATCCGGCGGTGCTTTTACCATGCGACGGACGCGATCCGGGATGGTTTCTACGTCACGTTCTATCTTTTCGGGTACGCCGACGACGGGTCCCAGGCCCGGCAGCGATGGGCCATGGCTTTGAAACTGGTGGAGAATGCCATCCGGCAAATCTCCGCGGAAGCGGTACACTCCAAGCGGTGACTGCGCGAACGAGTCAAGGTCTTTGACCGCAAAGCGCACCGGGGAGGGCGAAGAACACAAAGAAATTCTCGAAACGCGGCATGAATCTTCGTCCGCACTTTGCGGTAATTTTTGACCGCGGATCGACTCAACTTGCTGCCGCCGCCGACCGCACCCACGCCAGCAAATCCACTCCGCGCCCTTTCAGCCTGGTGCGCAGTAGCGATAGCAACAGCATAGCGAGAAAAATCGTCAGCAGGCCGAACGACCCCATCCGAATGCCGACCGACCGTTTTGGCAGGATGGAGAGTCGCCCATACACGAATTCGATGTGCACCCAATAAACCAGCAGAGAGGTCTCTCCCAACTGTATCAGAGGACTGAAGCTCCACTGGCCTGCTCTCCAGTGGCACCACCCGTAAGCCGCAGCCAGAATCACCAGGAGCAAACCTACGCGAATCAGGAAAAAAGTCGGACTGGTGTGCCAGAAGTCGTATACCGCATAGACTTGTTGGGAGCGTGCATCCAGCCAGCGGGCCAGGTAAATCAACCCCACTCCTCCCACTCCAGCGAGAACGAAGGCCGCAGCGTCGCGTTTGCGAGCCCACTCCGACAGCAGAATGAATCCGACTGCCAGACCCGCGAAGGCGAATGCTGCCCAGGGGAAGATGGGGAAGAGCCACGATTGCGGCTGGCCGAGATTATGTACACCGTCGATGTACGATTCGATCGGCCAGGGCAGCCCTCGCGGGCGCCAGGTTGTCCAGATTGGAGGAGTCAGCAGTGAGATCAGCAGAGCAACTCCACCGGCCGTCGCTCCCAGCGCCCGCCGGGCGTGCGATCCGGGGCTCAAACTGAGCACCATCCAGCACACCACGCCCATCAGCATCATGGAAAGGCCGATCGCGTTTAGAATGTCCACTCGCAACAGATCACTCCAGGGGGACCATCCCCAGGCGATGACGTACTCCTGCAAGCGGAAGAGAAATCCAAGTCCCAGAACTTGCGCACCGCGCCATATGGTTGTGCGCGCGATCTGATTCGGCGCCAAGCCTTTCTGCTTTAGCTTGTTTGTCACCAAGGCGAAGGAAATCCCTGCCAGAAAAAGAAACAAAGGCGCGGGCAGGGTTCCGCCCAGTTGCGACCACATGAAAAATGTAGTCTTTCGCGCATCGCCACCCAGCCAGGAGTCGTAGCAGTGGGTTTGAAACATCAGGACGCAGGCCAGGCCGCGCATCCAGTCAATGTAGGCGAGACGAGATGTAGAGGATGCAGACATGCACCGCAGCGGAAGTATAAGGCACGAAGCCAAGTGTAGGGTGTCCGCCGCTCTTGACGTCGGTCTTTGGTTCGGAATATTGGTTAAGGTCGCCGAGGAACTTGTTTCAGTCTATTTAAGGGGAGGGGGACAGGAGTGTCGGCCCGCACAACTTGCTTCAAACCCCTACGGCACGTTTACCGTGACTGTGGCCATGCTGCGCCCGTACTGGTTCGTGGCATAGAGCGTGTAGGTGGTGGTTTGAGCTGGGCCAACAGTGACGCTGCTGCCACGCACCGCACCTGCCCCAGGGGAGAGGATGATGTAAGAGGCGTTGCTCACGTTCCACGATAAGGTCACGCTACTTCCCGAGCCGCTGGATGACGTAGCCGTGAAGCTGGCGATTCCTGGAGCCGCGCCCTGCGGCACGTTGGACGCGATGTAGATCGGATTCATCTGCACCACTTCAAACGCCGACGCCGGCACTTGCGAAAGATTGTGCAGATCGTTGTTGTCCCAGCGACTGTCCGGCACTCCGCTGATGTACATGGCGCTGCCGTTATCGGCCATAATCAAGCCATATTTCTTCATCGCGGCCAGGATGACCTGCACGGTGGTGGAGAATCCGGAAATATCGTAGCCCGCCTTGAGCCGCAAGCGCATGCCCATGGGTGGCGCATTCGGATTGGTGGAGTTCGCTGCCCAATGGGAAGCGGGCGAAACCATCGCAGCCCGACTCTGCGGCAGGGTGAAGCGGATGGCATGTTGGATCTGACCCGCAGCTACTTCGTCATAGCGAACCAGGCCGGGAAAAATCGGCAGGCCGGCGGCATCGGCGGACGTCCATGTCCAGGGACGCTGCTCGTCGGCCAGCAGGTCCCAAACCGCGGCCGAGTCGGCATTCCAGCTACCGTTGCCGTTCGGAACGGAGTTGAAGAGTTCGTACAGGAAGCAGTTGCTGCTATCCAGTACCAGCACGTGGCGATCACCACTGCCCGGGTTGGGGTCTCCCTCAATCGGAGCGTTGCCCGGGATGGGCATCGGACCCGGATCGCTTTCGTCGCCGTAGGCGGCGAAATTGATACTCACCGGAGTTTGCGTTCCGCCAACCACCACGTAGGGGATTCCGATGTTCGAACCCTGGTACTGTCCCGAGCCAAAATCGGGATGCAATCCGACGCTTGGTCCGATGAAAGTGATCATGGCCTCAGAGTTCGCATCCACGAGAGAGGCGGAAATGTCCTTGTTCCAAGAATTATCGCTGGCAAATGGACGGAACCCGTTGAGACTGGCGCCCTGTCCCGTGCTCATTGCGCTGCAGGCACTCTGGTTATTACCCCCCGAGCCGGCCCCCCCACCGGACCCGCTGCCCGAGCCACTTCCGCCGCTGCCTGCGCCTGTTCCGCCAGATGAAGGCGTCGAGCCAGTCGCACCCCCGCCACAATTCGCACACGAAAATGCCAGCGCCAGCAACGCAAGAGCGGCAGGCAACTTTCTCGATGGGAACTTCATGCCTCTATTTTCACCGGAAATAGCAGCGAAAATAGCGCACAGTCAGTCCGTACCTCGTAGAAATCGGGACATGTACTATCAGCATCTGGCTGACAGCTCTAAGTAGAGGGTATCTACTCATCTCACAAACAAGTCAGCGAGTGGTTTGGGCGCGATCCGGCCAAGTGCCACGGAACGAAGGTCGCGGTGGTGAGAATATGCCTTCATCCCAGGCGAGCCGACTCGCAAAAGCGACCGACACACTCTGGCATCTTATCGATTTGCCGAGGTAACGCGACGAAGCACATCGGGTAACTTCATCCGCTGGCAGTGTTCCTCAAAGTTCGGGCGCGATCCCTTCCAGCGAAGATCGTCGACCGTATCAAAAACGGGCACATCCAGTCGCAGGGTTGCAAGGGTACGAAACAACAGGGCGTCGTTCCACGCGTTGAATAGCGATTCGGACAGCAAGCGGGCCTTCCGGATTGATGGATGCCATTCTCGCCAATCCTTCGGAATGTCTTCAAGCCGGGAGTACTGGGATAAGGTTAGAGCTGCAGCCTTTGAGCCCCATCCAGGCAAACCTGGGAAGCCATCTGCGCTGTCGCCGACCACAGCCAGGTAGTCCGGAATCGATTGAGGTTTCACCCCGAACTTGGCCACAACGCCGGCTTCATCGCGCAAGATATCGCGTCTGCGGTCCAGTTGAACGACTCGCGTACCCACAACACACTGACTGAGATCTTTGTCCGGCGTACAAATGAGCACCTGCCTCACCCGGTCATCCTTGGCTGCCTTAGCAGCGGCGGAAGCGAGCGCGTCATCCGCCTCATAGTAGACCATTGGCCACACCACCACTCCCATTGCTCCCAGCGCTTCCTCGAGAACTGGGAACTGCGAGAGCAACTCCGTAGGTACGCCTTCGCTGGTCTTGTATCCCAGATACAGATCGTTCCGAAACGACTCCACGACGTGATCGGTTGCCACCCCAATGTGGGTGACGCCGCGCTCGATCATGGACAAAACGGAGGTCAGAACACCACGTACGGCGCCGATTTCCTGGCCGTTTACATCTGTCGCAGCGGGTACGGCGAAAAAGTGCCGGAACAATTCATATGTCCCGTCAATCAAGTGCACATTCATGCGGCTCCGGTCGGCTTTCCGCAAGCGATGTTATACGATCTAGCAAGCGATTTAGGGAGCTTGTTCCCCTGACGTTAGAAGTGGTTTGTCGGAGACGCGCCCTCACAAGAAGCGTGGGGAGAGAGATGGCGGAGGCGGGTTGCTATGGGAATTCAATCGATTTCTGCCTGAAAAGACAGGAAGTTTGGCAAAAATGTTGTTATTGATGCTCATCGATGTAGCCCTTCTCGCAGCCTTCGGAATCATGCTACCTCCGGCACCATCGGTTGTTCAAGGGGTCTGTTCCGAGGCCTGTGTCTATACACGCGCTAGCGTCCGCCGCGCGAGCGGCTTCGTTCTGACGGCCCAGATGGAAGTAATCCGCCTTGGACGAAAACAGGTCTTCCTCGCATTGCATGCGGGCTGGATGTTGTAATCCCGAGGTTAACATCACCTATCCCGACTGCCCATTTGTAGCTAACAGCTTCTAGAGGTCACCATGGGGCGGGTAATTGTCGTGCAGGAGTTGCTTTGTTGAGGCTGCCTTCCCAGTTTACGGTTCGGCCAGGAACTCGTATTCGTCAATCACCGCCGCCACGGCGACTTTGCCATCGCCATCGTCCACGCGCACGACTTTGCCCTTGCAGCGCACCCGGATGCTTTCGGTCAGGGTGATTTCGGGCGGCAGAGTCAGGGTGAATTCGATCACCGATCCCGGGGCGATTGCTGAGTCCACGTAGAAGCAAATACCGCGCGCACTTACATCCCGGGTCTGAGCGCTTTTATGTTGCGACCCATTGTCCGAATAAGTGACCGCAACGGGCAGCCGTAGCGCAAACCGGCGTGTGGCGCGCTTCTCGGGTTCAGCTTCGACCATGAGGTCTCCGTGTAGGCAGCATAAGCATGAAGTCTTGAGTCCAGTGTGTCAAGACTGTACTTTGGGTACCGGCCCAATGTTTTGGCCTATTTCAACGCGATGTGCAAACATTTGACACTAGAGAGAGCCGGGCCAATAGCAGAGGAGGGCGGACAATGTATGCCGAAGGGTCAGCTTCACGGTAAGGTCGCCATCATCACCGGCGCGGCGTCCGGCATCGGGCGGGCGACCGCCCTCCTCTTCGCCAGCGAAGGCGCAGCAGTGGTCATAACTGACGTCAATGAATCGGGTGGTCAGGCCGTTGCGGCTGAAATCGCCAACAGCGGCGGACAATCTGCCTTCGAACCTGGCGACGTTACCCGCGCGGCGGACGGCAAACGGGTCATCGAGCGCGCCATTCGGGATTTTGGCGGCATTCACGTCTTGCTCAACAATGCCGGGATAATCCGCCGCGCCTCGGTCGTCGAACTCAGTGAAGCAGACTGGGACCGGGTGATGGCAGTGAACGTAAAATCGATTTTTCTCATGTCGCGCCAGGCGATTCCGGTTATAGAGCAGGCTGGTGGAGGCTCTATCGTCAATACGGCTTCAGGCTGGGGTCTGGCGGGCGGTCCCAGAGCGGCCGTGTACTGCGCCTCGAAAGGGGCGGTGGTGCTGCTGACTAAGGCCATGGCCATCGATCACGGCTGGCAGAAGATTCGCGTAAACTGCATCTGCCCTGGCGACACGGACACGGCGATGTTGCGTAACGAGGCGGAGCAACTGGGAGAGCCTAACCATCGGTTTCTGGCGGAAGCCACGAAAAGACCACTGGGACGGATTGGGAAACCGGAAGAGATCGCGCAAGCAGTTCTGTATCTGGCGAGCGACGCCGCGTCGTTCGTGACCGGGACCGCGCTGGTAGTAGATGGCGGAGGATTGGCAGGGTTAGCCTAGGGGTCAGGGCTCACCTAGAGTGGACGCCTCGTCCGCCCAGCGGAGCGAAGCTCCGCAGTGATTTTGTGGCGAGGTGCGCTCGTTTACCCGGGCGTCGGGGTCCACGTGGGCCGTTGAGCTTTTCAAGGTAGGGAAACATGCGTCTGCAAAACAAAGTCGCTCTCATCACCGGCGGCACCTCTGGCATCGGCGAGGCTACTGCCCTCCTCTTCGCCAAAGAGGGAGCGAAAATTGCCATCACCGGCCGCAACCAGAAGCGCGGCCATGCCGTGACCGAGCAAATCCTGAAAGACGGCGGGGAAGCCATCTTCGTTCGCACCGACGTTCGTAAAGCCGACGAATGCCGGCGCGTGGTCGCGGAGACGGTGGGTGCTTTCAAGCGCCTCGACATCCTGTTCAACAACGCCGGCATTTTTTATCCCCACACCGTTCTCGATTGCACCGAGGAAGAATGGGACCTGCAAATCGACGTCAATTTAAAGGGCACTTTCCTGATGTCGAAATTCGCCTTGCCCGGCATGATCGACCAAGGCAGAGGAGTGATCATCAATAACAGCTCCGGCTGGGGAATCGTGGGCGGCGACGCCGCGGCGGCGTACTGCGCCTCGAAAGGTGGTGTCGTGCTGCTGACCAAGGCCATGGCGATCGACCACGGGCGGCAGGGCATTCGCGTGAATTGCATCTGTCCGGGAGATGTGGACACGCCCATGCTGCCGGAAGACGCGCGCATGCGCGGCCAGAAATGGGAGGACTATCTCGCGGGCTGCAGCAAGCGTCCTCTAGGGCGGATCGGCACGGTGGACGAGATTGCCAAAGCCGCGCTGTTTCTGGCCTCGGACGATTCCTCTTTCATGACCGGGGCGACGCTGGTGGTTGACGGGGGTGGCACAGCGAATTAGTTCTTAGCCTCGGTGCCAGGCTTCGCGCTGCATGAGGAGTAGGTACTTGAAGCCGAGCCAGAGCGGGCCTAACAGCAACATGGCCCAGAGCATGCGATACCGGTTCGCCGAAGATGAGAAAATCAGCAGGTAAGTAAAATAGAGGTCAGCTGCCAATCCCGCCGCCAGCGCTACCCCGAGCACCAAGAACAACTTGGAACGGGATCGCATTTTGGTCAGATCAAGCAGAAAGACCACCCACAGCGCGGACAATCCAAGTGCGGCAGCAAAGACGGAGACAAAAAGCGGCAGGGTGGCATCGGAAAACTTGAGCACACTAACGCCGGCGGCACCGCCGATCAGAAATGGAAGCGTAATCAGAAGCATGGCGTAAGGCAACAGGGGACCTATGACCAGGGTTACGGGCAGCAAGCCGAAGACTAGTTCGATCCATTTCCTGCCGTTAAATCTCAGCATCGCCTTACTCGGCGACGATCATATTCCAAAGACATCTGTTTCAGTTACGCTATTGTTTAGTCGACCACCATTCGATCGCAGCTACGAACATCTTGACCACTAACGCATCTACCGTCCGCAGCCGTGCCCGTTCACAAGAGTGGTTCGAGCGGGCCCAGCAGTCGCTGGTCGAAGGCGTGAACTCGCCTTCGCGTGGCGCCGCGGTGTACTCGCCCGGCCCGGTGTGTCTGGAACGCGGCCAAGGCGCGCATGTCTGGGATGCTGACGGCCACGCATACATCGATTTCATGATGTCGTTTGGGGCGCTCATCCAGGGGCACGCCCATCCTAGAGTAGTTGAGGTCGTCTCCCATGCGATGGCGGAAGGCTCGCACTTTGCGGCCGTAACTTCTGCCGAAGTGGAGGCGGCGGAGCGACTCCGGCGCATGGTCCCTTCCGCTGAAGCAGTGAGGTTCACAAACACCGGCTCCGAAGCCACTATGCTGGCGTTGCGTCTGGCCCGCGCACACACCCGCCGGACCAAGTTCCTGAAATTCGAGGGTCACTACCACGGCTGGTACGATCCTTACCTGCTGAATGCCCACAGTCACTTGCGGGAGCAGCTAGGTCGGCCTGACAGTCCCACGCGTATTCCGGACTCGGAAGGCATTCCGGCATCCACCTTCGACGATGTTGTGCTCGCGCCGTGGAACGACGTGGCTGCGCTCGAGCGCGTCATGCGGCTGCACGGACGCGAGCTGGCCGCCGTGATAACCGAACCCATCATGGCGAACATGGGCTGCATCCTGCCGCGCGACGGCTATCTCCAACGGCTACGCGAACTCACCCAGGACTATGGCGTGCTGCTGATCCTGGATGAAGTCGTCACCGGCTTTCGCTATGCGCCGGGTGGATGCCAGGAATATTACGGAGTAACGCCGGACATCAGCACATTTGGCAAGGCTCTGGGAGCGGGATTTCCGGTGGGCGCCGTGGCTGGGCCGAATTCCATTCTTGATCGCTTGCGCTCCAGCGAAAATATGGTTCTGCACTACGGCACCTTCAACGGACATCGGCTTACCATGAAAGTTGTTGCCGCTAACCTCGATTTGTTGGCTGTCGACGGCGCTTATCAGAAATTGCATGGCACGGGAGAGGCAGCCATCGCGGGTTTGAGGGAGGTCTTTCTGCGCCGCAAGATGAAGGCCATCGTGCAGGGATTCGGGCCCATGTTCCAGATTTACTTCACCGACCGCGACTCTATCCATGACTACCGCGACTACTGCGCCTATGTGGATACTCAGCGCTTTTCCCGCTTCGTTCACCGGCTGCTCGAACGGGGCATCTACATGACCCCTTCGAATGGACTGCACTGGATCATCTCCACCGCGCACACCGAAAGAGATGTAGCGGTGCTGATTGAGGCGGCGGACCGGGCATGCGCCGATCTCATATGAAAGCCGCTCACGCGAACACCATCGTATTTCTGGGTGGAGGTCGCATCACCGGCGCTTTGCTCGCCGGTTTGCGCCTGGTGGGATACGACCGGCCCCTCGTTGTGCATGATCGGCATCCTTCCAAGTTGCGGCAATTGCGCCGGGACTACGGGGTAAGCGTCGAACCGGTTCTTCTTCGCGCCGTCGAGCAGGCCAACCTTCTGATTATCGCGGTCAGGCCGGACGCAGTCCTAGAGTTGCTGCAACGGATAGGGGATATCTATCCAGGTCAAATCAATCCGACGATGGCGGTCAGTCTGGCGGCTGGCCTTCCGCTCGCCAATCTGCGCGCGTGGATGGGCAAGCCTGTGCGTTGGGCGCGGGCTATGCCCAGTCCCGTAGCCCGCAGTGGTCGCGGTTTGACAGCCCTGACCTTCGGCCGCGATTTTCCCATCGGGGCACGCCGTGAAGTGCGCGCCTTCTTCGCCAGAGTCGGAGCGGTCCTCGAAATTCCCGAGAGCAAGTTCGACGCATTTAGCGTGACCTACTCTTCCAGCCAGGGGTACCACGCGCTGGCCGAACTGGCTGAAGCCGCCGAGATGCTGGGACTGGATCGCAAAACTGCCTTGACGGCGGCCGCCCACGCGTTGGCGGACGGAATTCTGGCGTGGCGTGAAGGGTCCATTGCATTGGACGACTTGCTGCACGAAGCCGCCACCCCTGGTGGTATCTCCGCGGCTACGCTGGCGAGCATGGATAGATCCGGATACAAACGCGCTGTGCAACGAGGATTACGGGCAGGGATGGACCGGGCACGCAGGTACGGGAGAAAATGAGGCGCTTTTAACAAGCTGAGCGAGAGCCTCTGTTTCTCCATCCCTTCAAGTCTTCGGTGTTAAAGAGACCATCCTGCCCATCAGTCTGAACATCCGCACCACGCGATAAAGCGGAAATAGCGGACCTGGCAACCGGATCGCGGACCATTCTCCCACGCTGGGCGTCACCCCCAGCCGCCAGGCGAAAGATGTCCGGTCCCGGCGGCGCTCTCGCAAGTCCATCATCAAGCGAAAATAACTAACCGATACCGGGTCGAATTCCGCATCTGCTACGATCTCGCGCAGAATCCCCTGAGCGAGCGCTTCCGCGGCTGGATCGTCCTGCACGTCAGTCGGCACCGGCAGCGCAGCGGCAAGCAATTTGTGCACCAGCAGGAACGAAACTGCAACGATCCGGGCAATTCCGAGTCTCGCCGCCTGTACCTGCAGGGCTTCCCAGTCGAGGGCTCGGGATCGAGCCAGCCGCGCAATGTCACACAGCCAGGAAAGTTGCCTCCAGCCGTGTTTTGCCGCATGAACGCAAAGCACCAGCATCAGATCCTGATCGCACAGCGTGCGCAATTTGTGCCCCGCCAAGTCGACTCCAACTGCCCTCTCGAAAAATTTATCGACCTCGAATCCAATCGAATAAAACCGCGGCAGAATCTGCCATTTGAGCTCAACCAGGTTCCGTCCCCGGGCGCCGTCGAATGTGTACTCGTATCCTGATTTGAGGTAAGCGTGTTCCGCAGCCTGGGTCAGCTGCAGACCAGGTTTGTAGCCCAATTCAACCATCGCGGATCGGATGGCCGGCAGGTCTCGGGCACGAACCAGCAAGTCGAGATCGGAAAACTGACGCAGCGCAACATCGCCATAAAGACTCTCCGCCAACACCGGTCCTTTGTACGGCAGGACTTCCAAGCCGCGCGTCGCCAGATGCTTATGAATGTTGAGAAGCTCGACCGCCAGCCACATTGTTCGGTGCGCGTTGAGCTTGTCCTGCCGGCGGAGGGCCCCTAAGCCGGCAGATTGGGTTGCACCCATCGCGGTCGATAGCCTGCGATATAGAAGCGGAACCAGGCCGTGATGCTGTGCCAGCTGCAGGAGCCGATCCCAATCAAGATCCGTGCGCTGGAGAATGCGGCGCAGCTGCGAGGGAAGCTGGCTGCCCGAATCGTCGCCACAACAAGCCAGAATCACGTCGAGCTCGGGACTAAAAGTGGTGGCGTATACGGATGTCGGAGTGGCCAGCCGGGATGGTGCGGGTTGCGGCAAGGGCGCGGTCGTCGATACTGACTTCGATCTTCAGACCTGAACAATTCCTATCGCGAAACTATCATACAGAAATTCAGCGTCCGTTTACCTGCGATATTCCGCTTTGCCTGCCCTGGTTTTCTCTTTGCGGCGCAGCTCTGGGAGCGATATTGAAACTTAGGTTTTGCAACTCGGGTCTCGAGGTCATTTTCAGCAGCAGCCTTCAGCACCTGTCTTCACAGGTATCCGGCAACGCAATAGCGTCCGACGTTTTGTCTTTCGCTCGATTGTGCTGTGGGTTATCGTTGACCAAAGTCTTGACATGAATCGTCAGGCAAGCGAAGAAGGCAGATGCAGTCTGGCGGCCGAGGCGCTGCGAACGTGGGGCGTGTTGAAGTTGCGAGCCACGGGAGTCAGCATGCTCCCCACTCTATGGCCTGGTGAACTTCTCACGATTCAGTCGCGCCGGTCGGAGCAGTTCGAGCCTGGGGAGATTGTGCTGTACATGCGTCGGGGGCGTTTTTTTATTCACCGTGTCGTACGCAAGCAAGTTACCGGGGACGAAGCATATCTGATTACCCGGGGCGATTGCATGCCGGAGGATGATCCGCCGGTTCGAAGTGGGGAAGTGTTGGGAAAGATCACAGAAATTCAGCGCGCCGGGTCGGTCTTCCTACCCGCGCGCAATCTTTCGCCGTCTCGCCGGATTGTGGCGTACATGCTTTGCCACTGGGGCTTGTTCCGGCGCGTCGGGCTGCGACTATGGGGACGCTGCCACCGAGGCGATGGCCAGATCGAAAGCGCCCTAGCAGCATCGTAAGTGAATAGATGGTGCGGGGTGGTCCCTGCCTGTGCTACGGAGCTGCTGCAGAGTGGATCAGAACTGCGACCTTACGCTTGAAATCGGCGGGATGCCAATCTTGCTGCACCTGCAAGACCCATCCTTCCGTCAGCTACTGGCGCTCCGCTACGCCGGTTTTGTCGGCTCTCTTTCCCCACCCAAATTTGAATTTGATGTAGAACTGACTCCGCCTTTGGCGGATGATCCGGACGAAGACCTTCGGGTACAAATGCGGGACGGCGTATGGCGGCTGCGGCGAGGTGATTTTCGCGCGCACTGGGATCCGCGCGCCGGCCGCGGGCACATTCGTCAGTCAGCCAACCCTTATTCCATCGATTCTGTTCTGCGCATTGTGCACACCTTGATTCTGGCGCGGGAGGGCGGGTTCTTACTGCACTCCGCTGGGGCCATCCGCAACGGCCGGGCCTTTCTGTTCTCTGGAGTGTCGGGTGCGGGCAAAACTACAATGTCACGGCTAGCGCCTCCGGATGTCACGCTGCTGACCGACGAAGTTTCCTATATCCGCCGCGGCCGCGACGGATATCACGCCTGCGGAACTCCCTTCGCCGGAGAACTCGCGCGAGTGGGAGAAAATTGCTCCGCCCCGATCGGTTGCCTGTTTTTCCTGAAGCAGGGGCCGGAAAACAAGATCGAGCCCCTAGCCAAAGCCGAAGCCATCCGCGGTGTGATGCGAAATATTCTCTTTTTTGCCGAGCACTCGGACCTGGTCAGAAACGTTTTCCAGTCCGCTTGCGAGTTTGTGGAGCGCGTTCCAGTGCAGCGGCTGACCTTCGTCCCCGATTCGCGGGCGTGGAGCATGATCCAATGAGTGAAATGTATGTCGCCAAATACATTGCGAAGAGTTTCGCCATCGCCTCCCGCATGCTGGGCGGCGAAATGATGATCATGTCAGCGGTAGATTCTACTTTCTTTACGCTCAATCCGGTCGCCAGCGTGATCTGGCAGGCAGCCGACGGCTTTACGCCCTTGTCTGAGATCGTGACCCGGCACGTCTGCCGTGAATTTGAGGTTGATCCTGAGACCGCGTACCGCGATGTTGAGCAGTTCGTGGAAGAACTCTCAAGCTATGGCATCTTGCAGGTCTCGGAAATCCCATTTCCCGCCTCGTCCGCGGCTCCAACGGAGGCGGCATGACCCTGATGCTGGAAATGAGCCAGCGGGCCTTGGACCTGGGCGTGCCCATGTCGGTTCATTTCGATATCACCTACCGCTGCAATGAACGCTGCGTTCACTGCTATCTGGATCATGACAACCACGGCGAGATGACCACTGCCGAAATCAAGCGAGTGCTGAAAGAACTGGCGGAGGCGGGCACATTTTTTCTGACCTTCAGTGGCGGCGAAGTGCTGATGCGGAGCGATTTCTTCGAACTGCTGGAATACGCGCGCTACCTGATGTTCAACGTGAGGATCAAGACCAACGCCGTCATGATCCGGGAGCGGGAAGCCCGGCGCATGGTGGAACTGGGGGTCGAGCAGGTGCAGGTCAGCATCTACTCGCACCGTCCGCAGGTTCACGATGGCATCACGAAACTTCCGGGCTCGCTCCGCCGAAGCGTGCAGGCGATCCGCTTTCTGACCCAGCAAGGATTAAGGGTCGTAATTGCCAATGTACTGATGACAACCAATATGCGAGACAGCGCCGGGGTGCAGGCGATGGCGCGCGAGTTGGGTGTTCCCTACACTCTGGATCCAACCATCACGCCGAAAATGGATGGCGACGCAACCATCCTGAAGCTACGCATTCCGGGAGCGGAGCTGGACGGAGTCTTTCACAATGAAAGCCTGGTGGGGAACGTCGAAGAATTTTGCGCTCCCCCGCCGCGTCCGGATGAAGACGTGATGGAAGGATATCCGTGCAGCGCGGGTCACACGCTGGCCTACATCTCTCCCTATGGAGATGTTTTTCCGTGCGTGCAATTCCCGCTGCCCAGCGGCAACGTACGGCGGCAGAAGTTTATTGACATCTGGAAGCACTCTTCGGAGCTAAACCATGTTCGCGCGATTCGCGCGAAAGACCTCACGGTCTGCTCCGGCTGCAGCCATGTGGGTACATGTACGCGCTGCCCCGGCTTGGCCTACATGGAGGGCAATATGCGTGGACCCTCGACCGCCGACTGCGAGAAGTCGTTCCACCGGACCGGGATCCGTTCCGCCGACATGCTACGCAAAGACAACGACAAAGGCCGGTCCTGTGCTCCCGGCCCACTGATCCAAATACAATCGGCGGTGGCGTAGGTCCGGTCGTGCACGGAGTGACGGCCTAGCTTAGGTGCGAAGCAGTGGTTACTTTGGTGTGCGCATAATAAGGGGAGGTCGCCGCCAACGCTTATTTTGGCCGTAGAATCAAACGTAAATCATTAGAAAATTCTTAGGCGAACTGCTCTTATGGATTCGACAGAAGATACCATCGACCCTGGACGGCGCAGCACTCGAATTCGCGCTCAAATTCCCCTTCGCGTTACCGCCCTGGACGCAACCGCTCCGTTTTCCGAAACCTGTTATACGCTGGTGATTAATTCTCAAGGTTGCGGCGTGCGGCTTTCACGTTCGCTAAAGCCCGGAATGGAGGTTTTCCTGGACGAGCTTCCCACTGGCAAACGTGCTACTGCCCGGGTGGCCAACAGTGTGCCCTTAGGGTCGGGAAGCAAGTGCTGGGTAGTGGGTTTAGCGCTCGACCAGCCGGGAAACATTTGGGGGATACATCCAGCTCCCCAGGATTGGGGTTCGGAAGCTGTTGTCACCGGAACGGCACCAACCGAGACCACTCCCGCCAAGGCCGGCGAATGGCCCTACCGCCAATTCTCGAATCGCGGAGAATTTCATCCCGGCAGAAGGTAAGCCTGGAGCTCAGGCGCGGGCCAGTCATCCCTCAAGTCTTGACTAGGTGGGGCGGACACTCTTGTCCGCCTTGCAAGTTGATTTTTTGAGGGGGGATCCCTGCAGTTGCGGTGCGGTTGCACAAGGCGTGAAAGTGTCTTTTGATACGAGAGTCCAAGTCAAAAGCGGCGGACACGAGTTTCCGCCCCACACAGTCCAGCGCTAGAGATGCAAGGCTGGGAACCTGGCAATCACTGCTTCAGCAGTTTGGAGAAGTAACGGTTGTCGTAAAACATGGTGCTGTTATGCACAAACTCCAGAACCTTGTGCATTTTCTCCCGGTCCTCACGGTTCATGTCGTTGAACCGAATGGCGATGCCTGACCCGGGATCGGTTCGGGCCACGATGCCGGCGGCTTGCAACCGGCCGTCATCGATGGAGAAAATTACCTTTAACTTGGAGCCAGCGGGCATGAGAGCACTGGTTTCCACATAGCAGCCGCCCAGGCTGACGTCGATCAGGTTGCCCAGCACTGGGACCTCACCGTCCTGCGGACGCAATTCGATCGTGACCCGGCATTTCATCCGCGGATACAACCGGCGATTCTTGCGGGAAGGCTGCTTCTGCTTTTCGATGTACATGCGGCGGTCGGCTTCGGCCAGCAACGCCTCCGCGTCTTTCCCGTCTTCGGGATACAAAGCTTGTCCCACGCTGAGCGAAAGGATGTCTTCGCTACACACTTCCTGGCCAGCCTTGCGCGCCAATTCACGTAGGCTGTCGGCCTTCTTGGTGGCCGCTTCCAGGGTCAGGCCGGGCGCGACTACCACGAACTCGTCACCACCCATTCGAGCCACGTAGTCATACTCGCGACAGCTGTCTTTCAAGGCTTGCGCGAACAGGCGCAGCACGCGATTGCCTTCCAGGTGGCCGAAGCGGTCGTTGATCTGCTTGAAACCATCCATATCGCTGACCATGACCACCAGGGACGTGGCGTCGCGTTTGCAGCGGGCCAGCTCCCGGTCCAGTTGCAGGAACAGGGACCGGGCGTTGGGCAATCCGGTGAGGTAGTCGGTGATGGCCGAGCTTTCGGCCTGCTCGTACTTCAGGGCATTCTCGATGGCCAGCGCCATCTTGGAACTGATAGCCAGCAGGATGCGCAGGTGATCGGAAGTAAACGCGTCAGTTTCTGCGTGATAGAGGGCAAGTACACCTACGACTCCCGCCAGCCCTTCCAAAGGAATCGCCAATGCCGAACGCAGAGTGCTGAACTTTGTCGGATCGTTCAGGTACCCGGGCTCGACCGAGGGATTGCCGTTGATGATGGGCTTCCGGTTCTGCGCCACCCACCCGGAGAGTCCGGAACCCAGGGGGATGCGCAGCGAGGCGAACAAGCGATGGTTATCCCCGCTGACCAGTTCAGGAATCAGTTCCTGGCCGCGCTTCACGTAGATCGCGATGGCATCGTAGGGCACCAGCCGCCGGAGCTTCACGGAGAACACCGAAAGGGTTTCGCCCAAGCTGAGCGAGGCGCCCAAATCCTGGCTCAACTCGAACAGAGTCTGCGCTTCCTGGCGCGCGGCAGCGATCGAGAACAGGAAGGTTGCTTCCTGGCCGGGCGCGTCCTTCACCGTGATGTCTTCAAAGCCCGCAGCTGGTGCCGCACCCGGTTCTATTTTTACTTCGGTCGAGAGTTTTACGGCTACATCCTGCCGGTTGTTGTTGGATTGCACCAGTTTCTCAAGCTGGCGATAGCGCTTCTCCAGTACGTTCACGACTTTGGGGTCAAACGACTTTCCTGACTCCTCGCTCAGGCGCTTCATCACCTCTTCCAGCGGCAAGGCCCGCCGGTATTGGCGGTCGGATGCCATGGCATCGAGAAAATCAACCGAAGAAAGGATGCGCGCCCCGATCGGAATTTCTT